>ENA-OSEY01000111-OSEY01000111.1-marine-metagenome-genome-assembly--contig:-NODE-111-length-57048-cov-8.416668_pt1 | contig 57048 bp, 49 predicted proteins | sample MGYA00248465_ERZ534230 | MGnify/ENA primary metagenome ERZ534230 (study PRJEB26409, sample SAMN06344110) | marine metagenome | isolation source: Sea water from surface | place: Atlantic Ocean:Southern... | reverse complement strand
AAGGTAAATATCAAAGTTTAAAAATGTTAAACTCTGGTAGGGTGAGCATGAAAGAAATTTCTGTTTACTTAGGACATAAGTCAGTTAATGTAACAGAAAAAGTCAATGTTAAATATTTCCTTAATTTTATGAAAGAATCTGCTAATGTAATGGGAGATTTTATTTCTTGAAACAGGTGCAAATAGCATGATCTAAGAAATGTCATGACTATATTCACCTTATTCATTGATTTTAAACAATAAAATTGGTACGCCCTATCGGATTAATTATTTTATGATTTCAATAACTTACAAGAGATTAGTACCTGTTTTGTCGGTCATAGTTGGTCATTACTTTTAGAATTTGATTAAAAATTCAAATACTAATTGGTATTATTTTTGTTTTTAATTACAAATAATTTTAATGCTATAATGCAGATTCAAATAAAAATATTGTTTGGAGATACTTATGAAAATGATTGCTTTTGCTGTACCAATCTTAGAAGGAAAATTAGAAGATTGGAAACAAATGATACTTGGCAACATGCTTGGAGAAAATAAAAAAGCTACTGATGAAAGTAGAGAATATGCAGGTGTACAGGAACGTTCTTATTTGCAAAAAATGTCAAAAGGACATGTATGTATTCTTACTTGGGAGGGAAATGATCCGTTATCATTTTGGTTAGATTTAATGAAAATAGCACTACCCGAATTTACGGACCATCTTGCTGATCTACATGGAAGGGGGATATTTAAAGAAGAAAATCCGGAAACTATGTTAGCAGAAATGGTATATGATAGTAAGGATGAACAAAGTGAAATTTTCAAAAAAGATGAGAAAACGGAAATGATTGCTATTGCATTACCAATTTTGCCTGGGAAAATTGAAGTATGGAAAACTAAAATACTAGATAAAATGCTTGGAGAAAATAAGCCAGATACAGATGCAGTGCGTCACGCAGCTGGAGTAAGGGAACGATCATTTTTACAAGAGACCCCTGATGGTCATATGGTAATTCTAACATTTGAAGGAAAAGATCCAGTTACAGGTTATTCGCAGATAATACAAAAAATGCCTTCAGAATTCGCAGAATTAGTAATGGAAGTACATGGTTTGGACGTAAATGCACCACAACCACCCATGCCTGAATTGGTGTATAATAGTCATGAATAAATAAATAAATAATCTTAACTCAATTTTAATTAACTTTCTTATAATGGACACCGCATTAGTAATAAAGAATGGAAGAATTTTTTCAGGATTAGTTTTGTTTTTATATGTCCTAGGACACCTGATAAATCACTCATTTGGAATAGTTTCTATCGAATTACTTGATAAAAGCAGGATAATTTTCAACTATATTTGGAGAAACCCAATAGGTACTATTTTACTTTATTCTTCATTTTTAATTCACATACTTATTAACTTAATTAGTATTTTTCAGATGAAGACTTTGAAACTCCCCTTTAGAAAATGGGTTCAAATTTTATTAGGAATTATAATACCTTGGTTTTTAATTATTCATATTGTTTTTACTGGCTATGCACATCATTTCGAAGGGATAGAAGATACATATTCTTCTGTCATAGTTGGTTCATGGGTTGCTCCACCTGATATATGGGGAATTAAAGGTGGTTATTATTATATTGCTATGCTTTTAGTAGTATGGGTACATGGAATAATTGGAATTCATTATCTTTGCTCTCATAGATCATGGTATAAAAGAAACCGAGCAAGTATAAATTCTTTTTTTATGATTATTCCAACTCTATCCTTATTGGGGTTTTTCCTAGCAGGAAAAGAAGCATTAACAATATCTAATTTTAATAAAGACTATTTGGTGCAAGAATTAACAAAATCCGGGTACTTAGTCAAAAGTTTAGATCAATCTGAAATGTGGCAACCAGCTATAAATCTACAAATATTTGCAGACAAACTTGAGTTACATTATCTAATAGCTTTAGTAATAATTTTATTAATAGTTTCTGCAAATATGTATTTTGTAAGAATTAATAAAAAAATAAAAATTTTTTTTCCTGGTGGCAGAACAATACCTGTATCTAGGGGCTATTCTGTACTTGATGCTAGTAGAGAAGGAAACATTCCACATGCATCTTCCTGTGGTGGGAAAGGTAGATGTACAACTTGTAGAGTAAAGATTCTTTCAGAATTAACTAATATTCCAAAACCTAACGAAGTAGAAAAACAAGTAATAGATCGCCTTGGCTTTGAATCTAACATACGATTAGCCTGTCAGCTAAGACCATTATCTGATATCAAAGTCCTTCCGTTAGTACCTAGCAAAATAATGGAAAATAAAAGTAGTTATATTATGAGGAGTTTTGGATTTGAAAATAATTTACAGGGAAAAGAAACTGAAATAGTGATTATGTTTATTGATTTGCGAGGCTTTACTAAACTCTCTGAACAAAAATTACCTTATGACGTGATACACATTTTAAACGAGTATTTTAGAATTTCTGGAGAGGCAATAGAAAAAAATTATGGAAGAGTTGACAAGTACATAGGTGATGGAGTTATGGCTATATTCGATAGTAATAATGATAATAAATTAAATTGCAAAAACGCATTAATAGCTGCAAAGCAAATCTCTAAAGATATGAAAAAATTTAATGAACTATCTAAAGACGAATTTGTTGAAGAATTAAAGTTTGGTTTGGGAATTCATATAGGAAATTCAATTGTAGGCCTTATTGGTCATGGCCAGTCAATTTCTGAAACTGCTGTAGGTGATACAGTAAATACTGCGAGTAGACTAGAGCAATTAACTAAAGAATTAAAATGTGAATTAATTATTTCTGAAAGAGTGGCAAATTTAGCTTCCTTAGATAAAACTCAATTTAATATTAATAAGGTAGAGATTAGGGGAAGGAATCAAAAGTTAGATATCCTAACCCTTTCTAGGGGATTTCAGCTGGCAATTTGATCAAAATTAAAATAATTAGATTTTATAGAGTTTTGTAAAGATCCTGAATATAAGTCACTTTGTGTTACATAAAGAGTTTAAGCGAAATATTCTTCAATAGTAATAATTAAATGATCGAAGTAAAAAAAATAACACCTACAATTGGAGCAATGATTGAAGGTGTGAATTTTTCAGAACCTATAAAGGAAAATGTTTTTGATCAAATTTATGAGATTTTAATTGAAAATCTAGTTATCTTTTTTAGAAACACCAGTATCTCTCCGATGGCTCATTTGGAGTTTTCAGAGAACTTTGGTGAAATAGATGACCCTCATCCAGTTTATCCCAGTGTTGAAGGTTTTAATAGAATAGTTAAACTTGAAAATGATCAAAATTCTCCACCTGATACTGATGCTTGGCACACAGATCTAACCTTTAAACAGGAACAACCATTTGCTTCAGTACTTGTTGCTCGTTCTGTACCAGAAATAGGTGGTGACACACTTTGGTCTAGTTGTTATGCAGCTTATGAAAGACTTTCTTCTGGAATGAAAAAAGATTTTGAGGATATTAAATGTATCCACGATATGGGTGACTTTAGAAATACGTTTGCACAATCTTTGGATGGTAAATCTGGTGTTGAGCGTTTGAATGAGGGAATGTCTAAATTTGGTCAAAACATACGTAATCTAATTGAGAAACATCCAACTAGTGGAAAAAAATATCTTAATTTTAACGAGACATTTGTTTCTCATATAATTGGAAAAACTATTAATGAAAGTAATGCAATAAAAGCTTTTTTAACAAATCATATGAATAAACCTGAGGATCAAATTCGCTGGAATTGGAAACCAGGCGATATGGCTATGTGGGATAATAGAGTTACTATGCATTATGCTATTGCTGATTATCTTCCTAATTATAGATGCATGAATAGAATAACAATTATTAAAGATAGAAGGTGCTAGATAGTTAAAGTTTATTACTTTAATATGTTTAGTATATGCGAAATACTCTCCTAATTTTATGAAAGAATCTTCATCTGTTATGGCTGATGCTATCAATTTCTGAGATCGGAATGTGATTATGTTTCTAAAACACCCTTTTTTATCTTGTAAGTTATTGATTTTAAAGGATAAAAGATGGTACGCCCTAGGGGAATCGAACCCCTCTTTCCAGAATGAAAATCTGGCGTCCTAACCGATAGACGAAGGGCGCACAATACCCTTATTAATTCGGTATTTAAATAGGTGCAAGATTTTTTTTCATGAGTTAGCAATTGCAATATCTTTAACTACAAAGTTAGGTTCTTTTTTTCCTAGCCAATCATTTATTTCTAAGTTTCCAGCAAAATGAAAGGTACCTTCAAGATTTTCATACAAAAAAGTACCAGCTTTATTCTCTAGTGCTCTAAAAAATATAGATTGAATTTTACTAAAGCTATTATCATAGATATAAAACCTTAAATGCTTATTACCAAGTAATTTACACCATTTAATTTTACAGTTTTTTAAAACAAAAATTGGTTTTGGCGAATCTGGTCCAAATGGACCAGCTTTATCGATTTCCTCAATCAGATCTAAAGTAATAGCATTAATTGAAATTATTGAATTAATTTTAAAAGTAAGATTTTCACAATTATTTTTTTGTTGACTTGATAAAATTTCATTTAATCTATTCATTGCAATTCTTAATTTTTTTTCTTCTATTGTGATACCGGCAGCTTTAGCATGACCACCACCGTTAGTTATAAGTTTTTCCTCAGATAATTGATTAATAGCATTTCCTAAGTTGTGATTGGAATTTGATCTTCCAGAACCCTTACCTATACCATTTTTATCTATGGATATTACTAAACTAGTTTTGTTGTATTTTTCGAGTAATCTTGAAGCAATAATACCTGTAATACCTGGTTTAAATTCTTTATCAGCAACCCAAATAAACTCATTTTTTAGCTGATCTTTTTTTAAGAGTGAGGCGGCTTTATCTGTCATTACATTTTCCAGAAATTTTCTATTTTCATTTAAACTCTCAAGTGTTTTAGCTATTTTAATTGCTTCGTCTTGGTTTTTTTCGATTAATAATTCAACACCAAGCTTTGGAGAACCTAACCTCCCACCTGCATTTATTTTTGGTCCTATATTAAAACCAATGTGATTAGTATTTATTGGTTTTGAAATGTTACTAATTTCAATAAGTGATTTAATCCCAATATTCTTTCCCATTTCGATTATCTTTAATCCGCTTCTAACAAATGCTCTGTTTAATTTAATTAGAGGGACAACATCAGAAACAGTAGCAAGCGCAACTAAATCTAAATATGACAAGATATCGGGAACATTAAATTCAAATTTTTTTAATTCTCTATTTAATGCTACTAACAATAGAAAAGTTACACCTGCAGCGCATAAAAATTTTAGTTCAGACTTTTCATCCACACGATTTGGGTTAACTAATGCATCTGCTTTTGTATTTTTATCACCACCTTGATGATGATCAACTACGATAACATGACAGTTATTTTTTTTAGCTTTAGTAATTGGGTTATCAGAAATAGTACCACAATCCACACAAATAATTAAATCATGATCCAAAGACAGCTTAGTCATAGCTTCTATGTTTGGTCCATATCCCTCCCTATCTCGGTCTGGAATATAAATAGTTGGTTTTATTTTAAAGTTCTCAAACCATTTATAAAGCAAAGCTGCTGATGCCCCACCATCCACATCATAATCAGCAAAAATTGCGATCCTTTTATTATTAATGATTGAATTAGTTATAATTGTTATTGCTTTATTCATATCCAATAATAAAGAAGGATCTGTCATACTAAATTTAATTCTTGGATTGAGAAAATTTTCAATTTGGTCAATTTCAAGATCTTTTTGAGCTAAAAAAATGGCTAAAGGGTAAGATATCTCATAAACTTGTTGAAATTTTGTAGCGAGTTCTTGAGTGTCTTTTCTTGGTTTTAACCAAATTTGGTTGCTAATAGAAAATTTATTGTTTAAGAAAATTTCATTATTATTCATCATTGAAATTTTTGTTGATATAATAATCTTCTAACCGAACCAGTCTTTGACCTCATTAATATCGTTTCGGTTTCCAATATATTTCCATCCCATTTTGCTCCACGTAAAATTGATCCGTCTGTTACTCCAGTGGCTGCAAAAATTACATCCTTAGTTACCATATCATCAAGAGAATATATTTTATTAAAATCTTTTATTCCAGTTTTTATAGCTCTATTTTTCTCTGTTTCATTTCTAAATATAAGTTTACCTTGTATGTTTCCACCTACACATTTTAATGCTGCGGCAGCTAGAACACCTTCTGGGGCTCCCCCACTCCCCATATATATGTCTACACCAGTTTTTTCTGTATTTGCGCAATGTATTACTCCAGCAACATCTCCGTCTGTAATTAATCTAAGTCTGGCGCCAGTTGCACGGATTTCTTCTATTAAATTTTGATGTCTAGGTCTTTCTAGCACACAAACCATAAGATCTCTAGGATTACAGCCTTTTGCTTGCGCTAATTTCTCAATTCTTTCAGTAGGAGACATCTCAAGAGAAATAAAATTTTTGTTATACCTCGAACCATAAGCAAGTTTTTCCATATATACATCAGGTGCATTCAATAGAGACCCTTTTGGACCCATTGCAATCACTGTCAGTGCATTTGGCATATCTTTAGCAGTTAAATTAGTACCTTCTAAGGGGTCAAGTGCAATATCTACAGCAGGTCCATTACCACTTCCAACTTTTTCACCAACATAAAGCATAGGTGCTTCATCTCTTTCACCTTCTCCAATTACTACTTTTCCATTTATATCTAACATATTTAATTGAGTTCTCATTGCGTCAACTGCTGCCTGGTCTGCGGCTTTTTCATCACCAGCACCTATAAACTTAGTTGCAGCAATAGCTGCTGCTTCAGACACTCTGGCAAGACCAAGTGATAATAATCTATCGTTAAATTCTAGTCTGGTTTCCATTAAGTTCAGATAGTTTTAAAGTTCTTCAATTTTTAATACAACTGGTTCATTTATACAAATTTCCAATTTACTTATTTCTTCTATGGCAGAATTAAGGGAATTTTTTGAACAAGGATGAGTTACTATTAATACAGGTGCATTTTTTCCACTATGATATAATTGGTTCATTCTATTTATAGAAATTTGATATTTTCCCAAAATAGCACTTAGTTGAGATAAAGTACCTGGTTTGTCAACTAGTAAAAACCTAAGATAAAAACTTGAAGGAAGATCTTTATTTTTGTTTACTAAAAGCTTAAGGTTATTTGCATTTATTCCAAAAACAGAAGATCTTCTACCTTGTGCGATGTCAATTATGTCTGCTGCTACTGCTGATGCAGTTGGACCAGATCCTGCACCTGGCCCCACATAATATGTCTTTTCTGAACAATCGCCCTCTACCATAACCAAATTTGTTCCACCTTCAAGTTTTCCAAATATACTATCTTTGGGAACAAGGCATGGTTCTACCTCTTGGGTAATACCATCTTCAGATTTTGAAGACAAAGCCATCAATTTAATTTTATACCCCATTGATTCTGCATTTTTGATGTCAACTAAAGACACATTTTGAATTCCTTTAGTAACAACATTTTCAAAATTAATTCTTGTTCCAAATGCACATGCAGTAAGTAATGAAATTTTATGCGCAGTATCTATACCTCCCACATCCAAAGTTGGATCTTTTTCAACATATCCAAGTTGTTGAGCCTTTTTAAAAACTTCGATATATTCTTTTTCTTCTTTTTCCATTTGGGTCAAGATATAGTTGCAGGTACCATTAATAACACCATAAACCTTTGAAATTGCATTTGCACTCAGTGACTCTTTTATAGCTTTAATAATTGGTATTCCACCAGCTACAGCAGCCTCAAAATTTAAACTAACTTGTTGTTCTTCAGCTAGTAATGCTAAGTAGTGACCATGTTTTGATAACAAAGCTTTATTTGCGGTAACTACATGTTTTTTATTCAGTAATGATTTCTCAACTATTGACTTTGCAGGGTCTTCTTCCCCACCAATCAATTCAACAACAACATCTATCTCTTTATCATCTGCAATATCAAAGGGATCTTCTACCCATTTAAAATCATTCACATTGATTTTTCTTTTTTTATTTTTACTTTTTGCACAAATAGCTAATATATCGATAGCTCTTTCCGTCCTGGAAAAAATTATTTTTTCATTTTTTGATAAGAATTCTATTAACCCAGTTCCAACAGTACCTAGTCCTATTATACCTATATTAAGAGGTTTTATACTCAAGAAACCCTACCTCATTTTTTCTGTAAGAAAATATTACGATTTACATGCAATTTAATTTATACATCCAAAATATTCAAAAATCATCCTTAATATCTTATATTTCTTTCTAATAAATTTTTTCAAAAATAAAAAAATTTATCCAGATATAAGTTTTTTTACATTTTTTGCGGCTTGTCTTATTCTGTGTTCGTTTTCAACAAGTCCTATTCGGACAAAACCTTCTCCATATTCTCCAAAACCTATGCCTGGAGCAACAGCTACTTCAGCTTCTTGCATTAAGATTTTTGCAAATTCCATAGATCCAAGATTCTGAAATTTTTTAGGTAATGGTGCCCATGCAAACATTGTTGCTGAAGGCTTTGGTATATCCCAGCCAGCACGAGCCATTGATGAAATTAAGGTATCTCTTCTCTTTTTATATTCATTTCGAATTTCATCTATATATCCTTTAGGACTGTTTAATGCTTCAACTGCTGCAACTTGCACCGGAGTAAAGGCACCATAATCTAGGTATGATTTAATTCTAGTTAAAGCATTTATTAAGTGCTTATTTCCTACAGCAAAACCAACCCTCCATCCAGCCATCGAGAAAGTTTTTGACATAGAAGTGAATTCGACGGAAATTTCCTTAGCTCCTTCTACTTGTAAAATAGAAGGAGGAGGGTTATCATCAAAATAAATTTCAGAATAAGCTAAATCAGACAATATCCAAATAGAATGTTTTTTTGCGAATTTAACTAGTTCTTTATAAAAATCTAGATCACAAAGTTGAGCGGTTGGATTTGAAGGAAATGAAATGACTATAGCTATAGGTTTGGGAATGGAATGGGCAACTGCTCTAGAGAGTGAATTCATATATTCTTCCGGATCAAAACAACCATTATGCAGTGAAGGAATATGTCTTAATGTGCCTCCCGCAATCATAAAACCATACGCATGAATTGGGTAAGTCGGGTTTGGAACTAAAGCTAAGTCTCCTGGTGCTGTAATAGCAGACGCTAAGTTAGCTAATCCTTCTTTTGAACCTAAAGTTGTTATAATTTCATTTTCAGGATCCAATGCTACTCCAAACCTATTTTCATAGTATTTTGCTTTTGCTTTTCTAAGACCTGGAATACCTCTTGAAGCAGAATATCTATGTACTTTTGGCTTTTTGGAGGTTTCTATAAGTTTGTTTATAATATGTTTTCCAGCGTCTATATCTGGATTTCCCATGCCAAAATCGATAATGTCGACATTTTTTTTTCTGAGATTAGCTTTTAAGTTGTTAATTTCAGAAAAAATATAAGGTGGAAGTCTTTTTATTCTATAAAACTCTTCTCGCATTAAAAACAACCTGTATAAAATACAAATAAAAATTACAGATAAAATATTTAGACATTAATTAATATTAAAAAAAGTTCCTGGTTCTAGTATATAGGATAATTTTTGCACAAATCTAAGACTTTATTCTTAATTAATAACTCTGCTTTATCATTATTATCAATTCCGTTAATTTGTAATTCTTCTAAAACATCGGCAATCCAATTACCAATATTCATAAAATCATCTCTTCCAAAACCTCTGGTTGTGCCTGCAGGTGTTCCTAATCTTATTCCTGAAGTAACCATAGGCTTTTCAGTATCAAAAGGAATACCATTTTTATTACAGGTAATATTAGCATTTCCTAAACTTTTTTCTGCTTCATTTCCTTTTATATTCTTTGATCCTACATCGACTAAAACTACATGTGTATCAGTTCCACCCGTAACTATTCTAAAGCCTCTTTCTTCTAATGTTTTTGAAAGGACTTTAGCATTTTCAATAACATTTTCTTGGTAAGTTTTAAAATCAGGCTTAAGTGCCTCCCCAAATGCTACAGCTTTTGCTGCAATTACATGCATTAACGGACCGCCTTGAAGACCAGGAAAAATTGCAGAATTAAATTTTTTGGCTAGTTCTTCATCATTAGTTAGGATTATACCTCCCCTAGGCCCCCTTAAAGTTTTATGAGTTGTGCTTGTTGCCACATCTGCAAAATCAAGTGGGTTTGGATGGCATCCAGCTGCAGCTAATCCAGAAAAATGAGCCATATCAACCATTAAGTATGCTCCAACAGATTCTGCAATTCTTTTAAATTCCTTAAAGTTTATTTGTCTTGGAACTGCAGATCCACCTGCAATAATTACTTTTGGCTTGTGTAATTTTGCTAACTCTTCGACTTGAGAATAATCTATAATTTCGGTTTCTCTATTTACTCCATAATGTATTGCATTAAACCATTTTCCTGACAAATTAGGTTTTGCACCATGTGTAAGATGCCCACCAGATGCTAAATCCATTGCCAAGAATGTATCACCTGGCTTCATCAAAGACATAAAAACAGCTTGGTTAGCTTGACTTCCAGAGTTTGGTTGAACATTAGCAAAATTACAGTTGAACAGTTTTTTTATTCTTTCTATAGCTAATTCTTCAGCCATATCTACATATTCACATCCACCGTAATAACGTCTCCCTGGATATCCTTCGGCGTACTTATTTGTCATAACAGATCCCTGAGCCTGCATTACAGCTAATGACGTAATATTTTCAGAGGCTATCAACTCAATTTCTTGTTCTTGTCTATTGTTTTCTTTTTCAATAACTGAAAATAGTTCTGGGTCTGATATGTTAAGATTATCAGTGAACAACTTTTTTTTTCTTTGCATAAGCATTGGTAAATCCTCTGGAATAATTGATTAACTATTGAAAATGAAACATATAGATATTGTATAATTGTTCATTTAACAATAGAAATAACCCTAATTTTTTTTAAAATTATTAAATTTTTATCATTTTTGTTTAATTATTATACCTAAATCACTTTTAATTATAACTACTAGTCAATTTTTTTTAATATTATCAGAATTTAACGTTGCTAAAGGTTAATATATGAAATTCAAAAAACCACATTTTATAGTTGATTATACTAAAATATCAAAAGAATCATCTAATAGAATTCAATCAACATACAAATTCTTTTCACTATCTGAGGCTGACGCTATTGTAGTATTAGGTGGAGATGGGTTTATGCTTGATATTTTAAAACAATATCAAGATTTAGACTTACCATTTTATGGAATAAATAAAGGGACAGTAGGGTTTTTAATGAATCAAAATCAAAATGAAAATCTTCTAAATAAATTAAACCAAGCTGAAGAGACTATAATACATCCTCTAAAGATGCATGCAAAGAAAATTGATGGAAGTGAAGAAGATCATCTTGCCATTAATGAAATTTCTATTTTAAGGTCAGGTTCACAAGCAGCTAAATTGAAAATAGTGGTAGATAACTTAGTAAGGTTAGAAGAATTAGTTTGTGATGGAGCATTGGTCTCAACTCCAGCTGGGTCAACCGCGTATAATTATTCAGCACATGGTCCAATTTTACCCATAGATTCTAATATTCTAGCATTGACAGCAATGGCTGCTTTTAGGCCTAGGAGATGGAGAGGTGCTCTTATTCCTTCTAACGCAAAAATTGAGTTTTTTATAAAAGATTCTAACAAAAGGCCAGTTTCGGCGTATGCTGACAGTAAAGAAGTAAAAAATATAAGTAGTGTCAAGATCGAGAGTGAGGATGATGTATATTATAAGTTACTATTTGATAAAGGTCATGGTCTTCAAGAAAGAATTTTAAGAGAGCAATTTTTTTAATTACAAATATTGCATAGGTGGAAAAGTTGAACAGCTCTTCAAAAGTTTTAGTGTCAGGTTTATTTTTAATATCAATTTTGGTTTTGATTTTCTATTTTTTTAGCGATATTTTCCAACCTATAATATTTGGATTTTTATTAGCATATTTTTTGGATCCAATAACTGATAAACTGGAAAATATTAAAATTCCACGTTTTTTAGGTTCATTATTTTTAATTTTTATTTCATTTTTTATTTTAACAACCTTTATTATATTCATTCTACCTGTTTTTTATAGACAATTGAATCAGTTTATAATGGTTCTTCCAGGTTTATATGAGTGGGTTTTAAATTTTATTGAGATTAATTATGAGAAAATCCTTGGCAGACAATTAGCGGTTGATAATTACTTTGAAAATTTTCAAGATAACATCCAAAACAATATTGGTTTTTTATTCGAAAATTTTCTATCATCTACATTAGGCATAATAAACTTTGTTTTAAACTCTCTAATTACATTTTTTTTAACTTTTTATCTTTTGCTGGATTGGGATAGGATAGTATCGTTTGTTTACAGTATAATTCCAAAACAACAAAAAAAAATTACTTCTGAAATATTTGTTGATATCAATTTTGTTTTGTCAAAATTATTCAGAGGTCAACTCTCAGTATGCTTGATTTTATCTATATATTATGGACTCTCCTTATTTTTTGTAGGTCTAGAGGGAGGTTTGATTTTGGGCTTATTAGCGGGGTTTATTTCTTTTATTCCTTTAATTGGAGCAGTATTAGGAGGGGGATTAGCAGTTTTATTGGGAGCATTACAGTTTTTTGATACACCACTTTCCATTCTTATTATTTTGATAATTTTTCTAGTAGGACAAATTATTGAAGGAAATTATCTTACTCCTAGATTTGTTGGTAGATCGATGGGAATACATCCTGTTTGGTTGATTATATCCCTTGCTTTCTTTGGGAAAATTGGTGGAATAACTGGTTTGATCTTAGCGTTACCTATTACTGCTATTTTGGGTGTTTTAGCTAAACATATTTTAAAGGTTTATTATTCAAGTGCTTTTTTCAATTCCAAAGGGACTTAATTATTGAACGAACAACTAATTTTTAATCTAACAAGAAGAAGTGCTTTTAATAGGGAAGATTATTTTATTTCTTCAACAAACAATTTATCTATAAAAATCCTTGATAATTGGAATAAAAGTTTTGGTACTGGCCTTATAATTGTTGGTCCTTCGGCTTGTGGTAAATCTCATTTAGCAGCAGTATGGTCAAAAGAGACCTCTGCGGTTTTTTATAATTTTTCAACTTTTGTGGAAACAGATATTAAAAAGATAATTAAAGAACATTTCATTGTCTTAGAAGATGTAGAAATGTTAAAATTAATTTCTGGTAAAAAAAAATTAAAAGTAGAAGAAAAAATATTACATATTTATAATAATTTATCAGCGAATTCTGGTAAAATTATATTCACTTCTAGAAAGCTTCCAAAATTTTGGGGGATTGAACTTAAAGACCTTCTTTCTAGACTTATGTCCTTAACTATTTTGGAATTAAATATACCTGACGATAATCTTTTGGCAGCCGTCATGGCAAAACAATTTTTAGATAAACAAATTAAAGTAGATAATGATGTTTTAAAATACGCTATTCCAAGAATGGAAAGGTCTTTTTTATTTGCAAAAAAACTAGTAGAAGAATTAGATCTTGAATCATTAAAAACAAATAAACCAATAAAAAAAATAATGGTAAATAAAATTATTGAAAAATTAAATTCTAAGACATAATCGTATCGCAGGAGTATAAATTTGGTTAAAAAAAGAACTTTAGTTAATGCTAATTTTTTACATAATAATGATTATAAATCTCAACATTTAATTGGTGTTGATACAAAATCTGTTGAAAGATTTTTTAATCGTGAACTTTCTTGGATTTCCTTTAATGATAGGGTTTTAGAAGAAGCTGGTAATAACAAGGTTCCATTATTAGAGCGAGTAAGATTTCTTGCAATTTCAGCCGAAAATTTGGATGAATTTTATTCTGTAAGAGTTGCTGGTCTCAAAGAGCTAGTAAGAGAAAACTTATCTCGTATAAGTATAGATGGTTTATCACCACAAGAACAAATAGAAAAAATTGAAAAACTTACAAGATCACTTATAGAAAAGCAGCAAATTATATGGAAAGGATTATTAAGTGAGCTAAAAAAATCTGGTATATGTATTCTCTCTAATAAAGATTTGCTAATTTCAGATTTAAAATCCTTAGAGAAATATTTTACAGATCAGGTTTTTCCACTAATAACACCTTTAGCAATTGATCCCGCTCATCCATTTCCTTTTATAACCTCTGGCGGATTTACTTTAGCTGTAAGATTGAAGAGGTTAACTGATGGCTCTTTTTTTGAAACGCTAATACCTATCCCTTCTCAGATTCCACGATTTCATAGATTAGCAAATGGTAAAAAAAGAGAGATAAGATTTATCCCTTTAGAAGAAATATTAGACAAATTTTTACCAATTATTTTTCCTGGATACAGTATTATTGGAAAATGTACTTTTAGAATATTAAGGAATAGTGATTTAGAACTTGAAGAGGAAGCTGAAGATTTAGTTCGCGAATTTGAAACTGCTTTGAAGAGGCGCAGACGTGGGGATGTAGTTAGTATGACAATTTCTAAAGATGCACCAAAAGAGTTATTTGATTTAGTCACTGGGTCTCTTTCAGTATTAACAGAGGAAATCATACAAGTTGAAGGAGTAATAGGTATGACTAAGCTTTCTGAGCTGGTGATATCTGATAAGCCAAATCTACTTTGGAAACCTTTTAAACCAAGAAATCCAGAAAGAGTTGAAGAGAACAACGGCGATATTTTTGCTACGATTAAAAGAAAAGATATGTTATTACATCATCCCTATGAATCTTTTAATGTTGTTGTGAGCTTTTTGCAGCAGGCAGCTAGTGATCCAAATGTCGTTGCAATAAGACAAACTCTTTACAGAACAAGTAGGAATAGCCCAATTGTCAAAGCTTTATGTGAAGCTGCTGAAGCTGGCAAGTCTGTCACCGCATTGGTTGAACTTAGGGCTCGCTTTGATGAAGCGGCAAATATTCATCAATCTCGTGCTTTAGAAAGGGCTGGAGCACATGTTGTTTATGGTTTTTTAGATTTTAAGACACATGCAAAAATTTCTATTGTGGTAAGAAAAGAAGGTAGAAAATTGGTAACTTACACCCATTTTGGAACTGGAAATTATCACCCAATAACTGCTAATTTTTACACAGATTTAAGTTTCTTTACAAAAGAACCAGGACTTGCAAGAGATGCTACTAAAGTATTCAATTATGTATCGGGTTATATTGAACCAAATAATTTTGAAAATATTAGCCTAGCCCCAATTGATTTAAAAAAAACAATTCTTCAAAACCTTTCTAATGAAGTCCGTTTAGCCAAGCAAGGAAAACCTGCTAGAGCTTGGATAAAACTTAATTCCTTAATCGAAAAAGATGTTATTGATGCAATGTATAATGCTAGTAATGCAGGAGTAAAAATAGATTTAATTATAAGAGGTATTTGTGGTCTAAGGCCTGGTATAAATGGATTATCAGAAAATATAAGAGTAAAATCAATAGTTGGTAGATTTTTGGAACATTCTAGGATTGCTTGTTTTGGAAATGGTTCAAATTTACCTTCAGTTGAATCCAAAGTCTATATTTCTTCTGCTGATTGGATGAGTAGAAATTTAAATAGAAGGGTGGAAGTACTTGTAAAGATTACCAATAATACAGTGAAAGCGCAAATTGTTGACCAAATAATGGCAGCAAATCTTAGAGATCAGGCTCAATCATGGGTTTTACAACCTGACGGCACATATATAAGGGATAATTCACAAACAGAACAAAAATTTTCTTGTCATGAATTTTTTATGTCAAACCCATCTCTTTCTGGCAGAGGTAGGGCGTTAAGAAAAAATCCACCTGAATTGCTAATCGAAAATTAAATTTTTTTAAAGTTTTAATTATAAAAACATTTCTAAAATACAATGACTTATTTTGCTGACAAAATAATAGAAAATAAAATACTTAAAAGAACAGGAATAGTTGATATTGGATCAAACACAATAAGATTGGTGGTATTTGAAGGGCCTTCTCGCTCACCTAGATATTTTTATAATGAAAAGGTTAATTGTGGTTTAGGCTTAGGTTTAAGATTAAAAGGATATTTAAGTAATAAGAGCCAAAAAAGAGCTTACAAAGCGATACAGCGGTTCAATGCTGTTATAAAAAAGATGGAAATATTTGAAACCTTTTTTGTAGCAACTTCAGCAGTAAGAGATGCTACAAATGGAAAAGAATTCATAAAAAAGCTAGAAAAAAATTTTAATATAAAAATTAATATTATCACAGGTAAAGAGGAAGGAATGTTAGCTGCTTCTGGCGTTTTATTAAGTTGGCCAAAAGCAACAGGAGTTGTTTGTGATATTGGAGGATCATCATTAGAACTTGCATTTGTAGAAAATGGTAAAATCAAAATAACTCAATCCTTTGAAATAGGACCTCTAGCTCTACAAGATTACAATAAAATAGGAAAATCTTCATTTGAAATTGTTAAGGAAAAACTTTCAAAAATAGATCAATCATTTCCCAATGATGTTAATTCTTTATTTTTAGTAGGCGGATGTTGGAGAGCAATGGCTAAAATTCACATGAATTTAACAAATTATCCTTTAAAAGTATTACAAGGTTATGAAGTTTCAGTAAATAATTTTGATTCAACAATTGAAAATATATGTAATTTAAAGATATCTGAATTACTAAAATATACTACATCTTCTGAAGAGAGGGTAAGGCTTCTACCATATGCTTGTAAAGTTTTGATTGCGATACTTGAAAAATTTAGAATTAAAAAACTTGTTTTTTCTGGATACGGAATAAGAGAAGGTATTTTTTTCTCTCGATTTAGTAAGGAAATAAGGAAATTAAATCCATTACTTCAAGCATGTTCTTATCTTGAGCAAAATAGATCTAGGTTTCCAGGATTTGGTAAAGTATTGTTTGAATGGTTGCTACCAATATTTCCGGGAATAGATAATAACAAAAGAAACCTCTTTTTAGCTGCATGCTATTTGCATGATACTATATGGCAGGCTCACCCAGACTATAGATCTGAAGTATGTTTTGAAACAGTAACAGGAGCTAATCTAGGCGGTGTTGATCATAAAGGAAGGATTTTTTTAGCGCTTTCTTTAATGTCAAGGTATAAGAAAACTGACATTAATAAACTTAATAAAAAATATATGTCTCTTTTAAAACCTCATAATATCAAGGAAGCTCTAGTGTTTGGAGCTTCTATGCGACTAGGCGCAATGCTTTCTGTAAATATTTATGAAAACTTGAGGAAAACAAAAATCTACATTAAAGAAAATACTTTGTATCTGCAGCTTATGGAGAAAGATAATTTGCTAGGAGAATCTGTTGAAAAACGTTTTAATCATTTAGGAAATTTAATGAACTTAAAATCTAAAATTTTAGAACTAAAATAATGTATCATTCAAAATAAGGAAATTACATACTCAAATCATAAACTCATAATCATGAAATAAGATAAAGGATAGTTATGTATTTATCAAAATACTTTTTACCAATTTTAAAAGAAAATCCTTCTGAGGCACAAATTGCTAGCCATCGTTTGATGTTGAGATCTGGAATGATTAAGCAATCATCAGCTGGTATTTACTCTTGGTTACCACTAGGTCTTAAAGTTTTAAAAAAAATAGAGAATATTGTAATTGAAGAACAAATTGCAGCAGGTCACATTCCTATATTAATGCCAACTATTCAGCCTGCCGAACTATGGAAGGAAAGCAAAAGATTAGATGATTATGGTAAAGAGATGTTACGGTTTGAAGATCGCCATGGCAGGTTAATGTTATATGGACCAACTAATGAAGAATTGGTAACAGATATTTTCAGATCATATATTACTAGTTATAAAGATTTACCTAAAACTTTATTTCATATTCAATGGAAATTTAGAGACGAAGTCAGGCCAAGATTTGGTGTTATGAGAGGTAGAGAATTTTTCATGAAAGATGGTTATAGTTTTGATGTAGATAAAAAATCAGCTATACACGCATATAACAGGCATATGATAAGTTATTTAAGAACTTATGAAAGACTTGGGTTAAAAGCTATTCCTATGAAAGCAGATACAGGCCCGATTGGTGGAGACTATAGCCATGAATTTTTAGTTTTAGCAAATACAGGTGAAAGTCAAGTTTTTTATGATAAAGAAATATCAAATTTGTCTTTAGGTGAACAAAAAATTGACTATGAAAATTATTCAAATTTAGAAAGCATAGTTCATAAATTTACAACCCCTTATGCACGTACTGATGAAACACATGACAAAGATCTTTTTGAGAAAATACCTGAGGCAAGAAGAGTAGAAGGAAGAGGTATTGAAGTTGGACAAATATTTTATTTTGGAACTAAATATTCTGAGTCAATGGGAGCTAAAATAGATCTTGCTAATGGTAAGCGCATACCAATTGAAATGGGAAGTCACGGTATTGGAGTATCTCGATTAGTTGGAGCATTAATTGAAGCTAATCATGATGAGCAAGGAATTATTTGGCCAGCCTCTGTTTCACCTTTTGATGCAGTCATAATTAATTTAAAACAAAATGATCAGTTATGTAATGAAATATCCATAAAAATTTATAATATGCTTAAAGCAAGTGGATTTGATATACTGTATGACGATAGGTTAGATAGTGTTGGTGCAAAATTTTCATCAATGGATTTAATTGGTATTCCTAAACAAATTATTGTTGGTCCAAGAGGTATTTCAGAAGGATTACTAGAGGTTAAATTTAGAAATAATGGACAAAGAATAAACATTCCACTTTCTAATAATTTAATCGAGTTAATAAATGAATTGAGGAAATAAACTAAGTATTTTTAAAATTGGAGATTAAAATTCAGAAGAAAAAATTCTTTCATTATTTAAAATTAGAATTTTTAATAGCTTGGCGTTATTTGCGGGCTAAAAGAAGAGAAGGTGGAGTTTCTACTATTGCTTGGTTTTCATTTTTAGGAGTTGCGCTAGGTGTTGCAACTCTTATTGTGGTTCAGGCAGTAATGGTTGGTTTCAAGGAAGAATTCACTGACCGTATAATTGGTGCAAATCCTCATTTGGTAATTCATAAAAGTGTATTTGTTGATGTTGATAAAATAATTAATATTAAAACTAGTAATTCTTTAATCAAAAAAATTTCAAATATAGAAGGGATAGTTCACTCATATCCTGTTATTACAGGTCAAGTTATGGGTTCAAATGAAGGTAAATATTCTGGATTACAAGTAATTGGAATTGATGAAAATGATTTAAAAAAAATAGATTTGATAGCTCATCCTGAGAAAAAGGTTGGTATCATAGATAATTTTCATATGGGTTTATCGATTGGAAATGGAGTTGCTAATAATCTTGAAATTGGAATTGATCAAAGCTTACGTCTTATTTCTCCAGATGGTTTAAAAACAATTTTTGGAACTACTCCTAGAATAGGTGATTTCCCTGTAAAATACATTTTTAAAGTTGGTCGATATGATATTGATAGATATAGGATATATATGCCACTTTTAGATGCACAAGAATTTTTTAATAAAGAAAACCAAATTGATAAAATCAATGTCCTCATAGAAAATCCATTAAATACGGAAGAAACAAAATTAAACCTTAAAAATTTATTAGGTAGTGATTATGAAATTTGGACCTGGAAAGATTATTCAGGCGCTTTCCTAAGCGCTCTAGACGTTGAAAGGCGGGTAATGTTTATTATTTTATCACTGGTAATCTTAATAGCAGCTCTTAACATAATTTCTGGTCTTATTATGCTGGTTAAAAATAAAAGAAAAGATATTGGAATATTACGTACAATGGGATTAAGCCAAAACTCTATAGTGCGAATATTCATCATTTGTGGTTCTCTTATTGGCGTTTTAGGAACTATTTCTGGATTAATTTTGGGCACTTTATTTTCATATTACTTACCTGATTTACAAGTTTTAATTGAAGAAAGCCTAAATCGGGAGCTATGGAATCCAGAATTAAGATTTCTAACTGAAGTACCTGTTAGAATAAGAATAATTGATCTATCTTACATTAGTTTTGTTTCATTAACATTATCAATAATTGTCACAATATTTCCTGCAATAAATGCTGCAAGGCTTGATCCTGTAGAGGCATTAAAGCATGAGTGAAACTGTTTTAGAGTTAGTTGAGGTTTCAAAAATTTTTAATGATCATAGTTCTAATAGATTAACTATTTTTCAAAATATGAATTTAAAAATAAAAAATTCTGAATTAGTTGGTATTATTGCTCCATCTGGAACGGGGAAAACTTCATTATTAAACATTTCTGGTTTGTTGGATTTACCTACTCATGGTGAAGTCAAAATAATTGACAATAATACAAGAGCACTTTCTATAGAAATGAGAAATAATATAAGAAGAAAGCATATTGGATTCGTATTTCAGTCAGGCAATCTAATCAATGAATTTAACGCAATTGAAAATGTTGCATTATCAAGAGTTATTAAAGGTTATAGTTTTTTAGATTCATTGGGGTATGCAAAAAAGCTATTGATAAATGTTGGTTTAAAAGATCGGCTTTATAGTAGACCACTTCAATTATCCGGTGGTGAAAAACAACGAATAGCAATTTGCAGAGCAATTGCAAATGATCCTAAACTTCTTTTAGCAGACGAGCCAACAGGAAATTTGGATAAAGAAAACTCACAGTTAATTTTTAATTTATTTATTGAAATGGTAAAGAAAAAAAATGTGGCAGCTTTAGTTGCCACCCATAATTTGGAGTTAATTAAAAAGATGGATAGAGTTCTAATTTTAACAAAGAATGGCTTTAAAGAAATGAAGCAATAACTAGTTGAAACATAAGTTCTTCAAATTTATCCATTCGTCACTAGTAATATTAATCTTCGTATTATTTGAATTAGTTTGAACGAAATTTTCCCAGACATAATTATTAAAGTTCATTTCAAAAATTGGATTAAGACCGAATAAAAATGACAAAATTGTGATTAATTTTTGGTTTTTTAAAAAATATTTAAAAATTATTCTTTGCTTATATGAATAGTTTGCAACTTGAATTATTTGTTTAAAATTGGAGGCTTGCTTTTGATTTTGAAGCCAATTAAACGGAACTATTATTTTTCCTCCTGGAAATAGCATTGGTTTTGTCCAACCATTCTTAATTACTATTATGTCTAGAAAATCTTTTTCTTGAAAAAAATTATTTAGTTTCTTTTCAAGATCATAAATATTTTTGTTATTGTTACAAATCTCAGTATTCTTTTTAAATTTATTAAAATTTTCGTAATAATAGATAAGTTCATAATGAGGTTCAGTTATTTCTACAATTATTTGTCTCAATATTTTTGGGAAAAAAAATAATAATATCAGGGATAAGCAAATTACAAAATACTTTATAGGTTTTGTTAATCTGGATTCTTTTTTATTTATCTGTGCCTTTAAATTACAGATCAAAATAATTGCATTTATCATCTCCTTATCATCAATTATAAGCTGTTCAATCTTATTCAGCTCTTGGCTAAATATTGTTTTTTCTTCATCTTTTGAAATAACAATAATGGAATTAAAATTCCAGTGATCAAGTGGAAAAGCATTTTTATCAGAAATAATTATTGATGACTTTCCAAAAGATATAATGACTGATTTGGGTGGAGAGTTTGCATTCTCAATCCAAACTGCTTTTGCCTCAAGCCTGCTAAATTTTTTTAATGCAGTCATGGAAAAAATTATTTTAGATCAGGATGTGTATATTGTTTATTTTCTAGGACTTTTCGTAAATCTATTTTTGAAATTTTACCTGTAGCGGTATGAGGAATTTGATCCACAAAGATTATATCGTCAGGAATTTGCCATTTTGCAACATAGGATTCCATAAACTTAAAAATTTGTTCTTTCGATATATTTGAGTTTTCTTTTGTAACTACGACTAATATCGGTCTTTCATCCCACTTTGGGTGAGTTACACCAAGAGCAGCAGCCTCAACTATTTCAGGATGTCCAACAGCTGCATTTTCTAGATCAATAGAGGATATCCATTCACCTCCTGATTTTATAATATCTTTTGACCTATCAGTAATTCTCATATATCCATTTTTATCAATAGTAGCAACATCACCAGTATCAAACCACCCAAAATTATCTACAGCTTCATTATCTATTTTTAGATATTGTTGAACAACTGCTGCTCCACGCGACCATAATTTTCCTTGAGTTATCCCATCATTTGGTAATTTATTTCCATTATCATCAGTAATTTTTAATTCTACAGTAAAAGGTGGGTGCCCTGTTGTTTCTTGTATAGAAATTTTTTGTTCTTCATTTAATTCTAGTATTTCAGGTTTAAAAGAGCATATTGTACCTAAAGGCGACATTTCTGTCATTCCCCAGGCATGAAGTACTTGTACTCCAAAATCTTTTTGGAAAGTTTCAATTACTGCTCTTGGACATGATGATCCACCAATGATAACTCTTTCTAAAGTGGATAACTTTAATTGATTAGATTTTAAATAATTCAAAAGCAATAACCAAATAGTGGGAACTGCAGCAGTGACTGTTACACCTTTCTCTAACATTTCGAATAAAGCTTCAGGAGTCATTTCTCTACCAGGCATTACCATTGAAGCACCAACAAGTGGTGCAGTATAACCAATAGACCAGCCATTAGCATGAAACAATGGAACTACTGGCATAACTCTATCTCTTGAAGATAAATTAAGCATATCGGGAGAGGCTGATGTCATTGCGTGTAAAACGTTTGATCTATGTGTATATACTACTCCCTTTGGATTACCTGTTGTTCCAGATGTATAACAAATACCACAAGCTTCTTTTTCATCGCCTTTAATCCATTCAAAATCTTCATCTTGCTCTTTCAAGAGTTCTTCATAGCAGATTATATCAGGAATAGTAGATTTAGGCATATTGTCTAAATCTGAAATAACTATTATATTTTGGACTGTTTTACAGGATGAAATTATCTGTTCTATTATTGGTAACAAATCATTGTCAATGATAAGTATTTTGTCTTCAGCATGATTAATAATGTAGGTCAACTGTTGAGAAAAAAGCCTTGGATTTAGTGTATGGTTAATAGCGCCAGATCCAGGTACTCCATACCATATTTCTAAATGACGTGCAGTATTCCACGCCATAACTCCTATCCTGTCTCCTTTATTTATTCCTAATTTTATAAGTGCTTTAGATAATCTTTTTGAATTTTTATAAATTTTAATCCAACTAGTTTCAATAATAGGGCCTTCAATGTTTCTACTGATTATTTTCCGGTTTGGATGATATCTTGCTGCATGATCTATTATCTCAGACACTCTAAGAGAAAATGGTTGCATAAGATTATCCATAAACTTTTCCTTTCACATTTTTAATTATCAACTATTATTTTTTAAAAAAATATTTAAATAATTTCAGTTTGTAGAAGGTATTAACAATATTCATAAAAAGAAAGATTTTCTGATGCTAATTTTTTTATCAAACTTCCAGCAGAAAATCTATCACCGAATTTAACAGAAAATTCATCACATTTTTTATATACCCATGAGGCCCCCTTTAAATCCATCCAACCAAAAGGGCCTCCTGCCCAGGGTATACAACCCCAACCTAAAATTGCACCTACATCGCCTTCTCTGATATCTAGAAGTACTTTGGATTCTAGCGCTCTAGTTGCTTCTAAGCATTGAATTAATGCTAAACGATCCTTAATTATGTCAATATCAGGCTGAACACTAAGTATTTCAAAATTATTTCCTATTCCTTCCCAGAAACCGTTTCTCTTACCTTTTTCATCATAATTATAAAAACCAGAATTTGTTTTCTTACCAAATCTCTTGGCGTTATACATAATTGATAAAACACTAGCGATTTCGTCCATTAGTTTATTTGTACCAATTGCTTTTCTAGTTTGTTCAGAAATATTCATGGCTAAATCAATTGAAACCTCATCAATTAATTGTAATGGTCCTAATGGCATTCCTAATTGTAGTGCTGCATTTTCAATTAGTTGAGGTAGAATTCCCTCCTTAACCATTAATAAACCTTCGTTAATATATGGTATTATGCATCGATTTGCATAAAAACCTCTTGCATCATTAACAATTATTGGAGTTTTTTTAATTACTCTTACAAAATCGAAAGCTTTAGCAATACTTTTTTGACTTGTATTATTACCCTTAATAATTTCAACTAAATTCATCTTATGTACTGGACTAAAAAAATGAATACCAATAAATTTTTCTTGGTTATTCACTGATTTTGCTAGTTCTGAAATAGGAAGAGTTGAAGTATTGGAGGCAATTATTGTGTCTTGTCCAATATTATTTTGTATTTGGTTTAAAACTTTTTCTTTTATTTCAATATCTTCAAAAACTGCTTCTATAACTAGATTTACAGCTTTTAAATCTTCATAAGAATTAGAAGGAGTAATCCTATCCAAAACTTCCTTCTTCTGTTCTTCAGTTATTTTGCCCCTTCTTAAACCTAATAACAAAATTTGATCTATGTCATTTATACCTTTTTTGGCAACTTCAATATCTTTATCAATTAAGGTAACATTCATTCCATTAAGTGCAGCAGTATAGGCTATACCAGTACCCATCATACCAGCACCCACGACACCTATTTTTTTAAATATGGTTTTTTTACTATTAACAGATGGTCGTTTTAAACCTTTTTCTAAAGCAGTCTTATTGATAAAGAGTGTTCTTATCATATTTTTTGTACTCTTCTCGCTTAATATTTTAGTAAACCACCTTGCCTCTATTCTTAAGGCATTATCGAAATTAGTTAATGCTCCTTCATAAATTGCAGATAACAAATACTTTGCTGCAGGGTATAAATTTTTTGTTTTTGAACTTATCATTGCTGAAGCACCTACAAATGTCATAAATCCATTTGGGTGATAAGGGGCACCTCCTGGCATTTTAAATCCTTTTTTGTCCCATGGTTTAGTTATATCTTCTTTTGTTGCATTCAAAATCCATTTTTTTGCGTCCTCAATTAAATCTAAAGGACTTGAAACTTCATTAATCAGTCCAATTGTTTTAGCTTTTTTTGCTGAAAACATTCTTCCTTCCATCAATATTGGGGCACTTGCCATAAGTCCTAGCATTCTACTTACTCTAGTGGCTCCACCTGCTCCAGGAAACAGGCCAACTAAGATTTCTGGTAATCCTATTTTGGTATTTTTAATGTCTGCAGCAATTCTATGATGACAAGCCAAACCAATTTCTGTGGCAATACCTGCCGAGAGACCATTACAGGCCCATACAAATGGAATTGCTTTTTTTTTAGTGTTATTATCTGTACCACCTAATTCAATTTTTCTTAGAAACTTATGAGCACGCATTACAAATTGAAATATTTCTTCTTTATTTTTTGATTGGTCTTGTAAATGTGCAAGTACATTTAAATCCATACCAGCAGAAAAATTATCTTTATTAGAAGTAATAATTACCCCTTTTAAACCATTGTTTTCGAATAATTCATCTAGAATTTTTTCTATTTCATCAATACCTTCGATTGTAAGTACATTAAACTTTTTATTTGGAACGTCCCACTTTATAACTGCAATGTTATCACTTCCAATTTCATAACTAAAATCTGACAAATTATTTCTCCGTTAAACTCGTTCAATGATAGTAGAACTACCCATACCTGAGGCTACACATAAAGAAATTAAAGCTACGTTTTTATTTGATCTCTCAAGTTCATCAAGTGCAGTTCCTAAGATCATGGTTCCTGTTGCACCTAAGGGATGACCCATAGCAATTGCTCCACCATTAATATTTACCTTTTCGTGTCCAACATCAAAGGCTTGCATAAATCTAAGTACTACTGAAGCAAAAGCTTCATTTATTTCAAAAATGTCAATATCTGAAATTTTCATTTTAGCCGACTTTAGAACTCTTTCAGTGGCAGGTATCGGGCCCGTTAACATAATAGTTGGATCAGTTCCTACTCTTGAAGTAGCTATAATTTTGGCTCTTGGTTTTAGATTAGCAATTTCACCAAACTTTTTATTACCAATAAGTACTGCGGCAGATCCATCAACTATCCCGCTAGAATTACCAGCATGATGTATATGATGGATCTCTTCTAATTCGGGATATTTTTGGATAGCTACATTGTCAAAGCCAGGCATATTCTGTCCCATTTCTTTGAAACTAGGGTTTAAAGCTCCTAAGCTCTGCATAGTGGTGTCAGGTCTTAAATGTTCGTCTTTTTCTAAGATCTTAATTCCATTTACATCACAAATTGGTACGATTGAATTTTTAAATCTATTTTCAAGCCACGCATTATTTGCTCTTTTTTGGCTTTCGACTGCAAAATTATCAGCATCATCTCTTGAGAAGCCGTATTTTGTTGAAATTATGTCTGCAGAAATTCCTTGTGGTACAAAATAAGTTTCCATTGCAAGAGTTGGATCAACTGCAATAGCAGCACCATCTGAACCCATTGGTATTCTGCTCATCATTTCTACACCACCAGCAACATAAGCAATTCCAGCTCCTCCCTTTACTTGGTTAGCAGCTAAATTAACAGACTCTAAACCACTTGCGCAAAATCTGTTAATTGAAAGTCCAGGAGTACTTTGGCAGTAGCCTGCTTTTAAAACAGCTGATCTTGAAAGACATCCTCCCTGTTCGCCTATTTGAGTAACATTTCCCCATATCACATCATCTATAATTGAAGTATCTAACTGGTTTCTATCCCTAATAGCTTTTAGAATCTCTGAGGAGAGATACACAGAAGTAAGTTCATGCAGAGAGCCATCACTCTTTCCTTTTCCTCTCGGACTTCTAATAGAATCATATATATATGCCTCTTCCAAATTTATCTCCCTAATAAAATGAGTATTTATAATCTAAAAAATATATACGTTAAACCTAAAATTGATCATTATTTAAGGACATAATAATTTTATCCCCTTCAATAATTTTTTTTGTCAAATAACCTGTTTTTGGAAGTATATTCTTCATATAGTACTTACCTGTTAATATTTTTCCTTCTTGGAAGGAATTATTGTCAATTTCATTATTTTTTCTATAAATTATAGCTGCCATTTTTGCCCACATAAAGCCAATACAAAAATTACCTAGTAAGTGTAGAAAATCTGATGCGCCAGCTAGTGCACAATTAGGGTTTTTTAAGCCATTGAGTAAGAAAAAATTGAGTGCCTCCTCTAAATTTCTTCTAGAATCTTTTAAGGGTAATATAAATTCTTTATTAAGGTCCTCTAATTCAGCATTTTCTTTAATGAAGTTTTGAACTAATTCATTTAAGTACATTATACTTTGACCTCCATTAGAATTAAGTTTCCTTCCAACTAAATCAATGGCTTGGACACCATTTGTCCCCTCATAAATCATTGCAATTCTTGAATCTCTTACAAACTGGCTCATTCCCCATTCTTCTATATAGCCATGACCTCCTAAAATTTGCTGACTAATAACAGTCATTTCAAAACCTATATCACTCAAATATCCTTTAATTACAGGAGTCAGAAGTGATGCGAGACCATAGGCATTTTCATCCATAAGATGATTACTTTTATCTAGTAAAGAAGCTACCCAAATTGATAAAGCTCTCCCTCCCTCGATAAATGATTTTTGATCTAGCAAATTTCTTCTAATATCAGGATGATTAATTATGGGTTTTGAAGTATCACTTAATTGACCATTACTAGAAAAAGATTTTCCCTGTATTCTTTCTTTAGCGTAAATAACACTATTTTGATATGCAATTTCTGACAAAGCTATACTTTGAACTCCAACACCTAATCTTGCTTCATTCATCATAGTAAACATTGCTTTTAACCCATTATGTTCTTCCCCTAGTAAATAACCAGTTGCACAGTCATAATTCATAACACATGTAGCGTTGGCATGAATTCCCATTTTTTTTTCAAGAGAACCAACTTTTACATTATTTCTTTTTTTAATACTTCCATCTTTATTAGGAATAAATTTTGGTACAATAAAGAGAGAAAGTCCTTTAATACCTTTTGGTCCACCTGGTATTTTTGCTAAAACTAAGTGGATAATATTTTCTGCTAGATCATGTTCACCAGCAGATATAAAAATCTTTTGACCCGATATTAAAAAAGTATCTTTGTCAATTTTTTCAGCTTTTGTTTTTATTAAGCTAAGATCAGTACCACAATGTGGTTCAGTCAAATTCATTGTTCCTGTCCATTCACAAGAAACAAGTTTTGGTAAATATAATTTTTTTTGACTTTCATTACCATATTTTAAAATGGCTCCGTATGCACCATGAGTTAAAGCTTGATAAATAGTCAACGAAATATTACAGGAAGAAAATATTTCACCCAGTAATATTGATATCGAAGTAGGCAAACCTTGTCCCCCAAACTCTGGGTCACAATCCACACCAGTCCAACCATCCTCCCTTAATTGTTTAAAGGCATCTATAAATCCTTTTGGGGTAACTACAGTTTCATTTTCGAGTTTACATCCCTCTACATCGCCAATTCTATTTAATGGTAAAAAAACATTTGAAGCTAATTTTCCAGCCATTTCAAAAATTTCACTGGTAAAACCTTCATTTAATTCACTAAAAGAATTCATATTCTGTTGTGAAATTTTTAAAAACTCGTGCAGTAAAAAATTATATTCATCAATGGGTGTTTTATAGGTAATCAATTATTTAACTCCAATTACTCTAAATTTTTTAAGATCAATTCTCATTTAATTTTATTCCTTTTGATACCAAAACCTCTTGACCCCATTTTAACATTTTTTTCAAATCTTCAATAGCTGACTCTAGTTCTTCTTTTTGGTTCATCATTACTTTAAGTCTCTCGTTTGCAAGTTCATAAGTTTTTAATAATTGAGTTTTTTGTTGGTCACCTATATCATATAGATTTAGAAGTTGTCTGATTTCTTCCAAAGAAAATCCAAAACGCTTACCTTGTAAAATTAATTTTAATCTAGCTTGGTCCCTTCTTGTGAAAAGTCTTCTTTGTCCTTCTCTTATTGGAAAAAGTAACTCCTTAAATTCATAAAATCTAAGTGTTCTTGGTGTGACTTTATATATGTCACACATCTCCTTTATTGATCTAAATTCTACATCTACTTTGTTCATCGATAATATCCTTTAATAATACAAAATCTTACCTTAACGTAAACGTCAATATTAACCTTACGTTACACGATCATAAGATAATTTAAGTATAAAATTTTAAGTAGATCTTATTTTAGATAACCATAATATAAATTATGGTCAGTATATTTGCTTTTTTTTAAAAAATGATCAAAAAAATGGCATAAATATTTATAATGCTGTAGGTAATAAAAGTTCGTCTCTTTGAGAAATATGTTGAGGTATTTTGATCGCTCAAATTAAAAATATTGATAGTAAAAGGGTACTAAAAATTGCACTACCAATAATGCTAACCAACATAACTGTACCATTACTAGGTTTTGTAGATACAGTAGTAATAGGACAACTTGGAGATGCCAAATTAATCGCTGCTCTAGGTTTAGGTTCGATCTTAATAACTACTCTTTATGGATTATTTGGCTTTCTAAGGATGGGAACTACAGGTTTAGCTGCTCAAGCAAAAGGGTCAGAAAAATATAATGAAGTTTTTTTTATATTAATTAGGGGATTATTGACTGGCCTAATTTTAGGTCTCTTAATTTTAATAATTTCTAATCCTATCTTTTATATATTTTTTCTTTTATCACCAGCTGAAACAAATGTAGAAATATTAGCTCTACAGTACATTGAAATAAGGGCTTTGTCTGCTCCATTTGCTATTGCCACAATCCCAGTTATTGGGTGGTTAATAGCTTTAGAAAAAACAAGAAGTATTTTTTATATTCAAATTTTTATAAATTTATTAAATGTTTTGTTAAATTTATTTTTTGTTTTTTATTTGGAAATTGGAATTTCGGGAGTTGCCTATGCAACTGTGATTTCGGAATTTTTTGGATTTTTTCTAGCATTATTAATAAGCTACAAATCCATAAGTAACTTTCCTAAGCTTTTAATAAAAAAAGTTTTTGAAAAAGAAAAATGGAAAAATCTCTTTAATATAAACAGTAACATTTTCTTGAGATCTCTATTGCTTGAATTAGTATTTATAAGCTTTTTCTTTTGGGCATCTAGCTTTGGAACAAATATACTTGCAACAAATCAAATATTAATTCAATTTTTACATATTTTTGCCTATGCTTTAGATGGATTTGCATTTGCAGGTGAAGTATTAGTGGGTATTTCTTATGGTAAGAGAAGTATTAGTTATATACGGAAATCAATTATTTTATGTACTATCTGGTCTTCCTTAACCGCTTTTTTGTTATCCTTAATTTTTTTTACTTTTGGAGATACAATAATTAATTTTATGACGAATGCAGATGAAGTTTTAAACATATCGAAAGACTTTAAGATTTGGATAATTATTGTTCCTTTATGCAGTTTTCCAGCATATATATTGGATGGTATCTTTTTTGGAACAACTCATACAGCTGAAATTCGAAAGGCTATGATATTTTCTACAATATTTTATTTTTTAACTGCACTTATTTTAACTTCGAAATTCCAAAACGATGGTTTATGGCTTGCTCTTAATCTTTTCCTTATAATGAGAGCATTAACCCTTATTTATTACTATCCAAATATTGAGCGATCAGTTTCATCCATTAAAAATTGAAAATTTTTTGAACCAACTGCTTCAGATATATTACTAAAGCCATCTTTTTTTACGAGTGTATTCATTTCATCGAGAATTTTATTTAATAAAATGGGTCCATTATATGTAAGAGCAGTATAAAGTTGGACAGTAGTTGCGCCAAGGCATATTTTTTTATAAGCATCTTGACCATTAAATATTCCACCTACTCCTACCAATGGAATAGTGCCTTTGGATAGAAAATATAATTTAGCAAGAATAATATTTGACTTTTGAAATAAAGGCTTACCAGATAAACCACCAGACTTTTGGGAATTCTTACTTATAAAATTAAAGTCTCGATTAACAGTAGTATTTGTAGCAACAATTCCAGCAATTTTATGAATTTGGCATAATTTTACTATTGTTTTTAATTCTTCATCGTCCAAATCAGGAGATATTTTTATCAATATTGGCTTATTAATCTTTTTTTCTTCGTTGTTTGAATTAATTCTTTTAAGTAATTCATCTAGGTTTTCTTTCTTTTGTAAAGATCTTAGCATATGAGTATTAGGACTAGATATGTTAATTGTGAAGTAATCAACTTCTTTTGAAAAGTAAGAAATTACCTCAATAAAATCGGATACTTTATCATTACTGTCTTTATTTGCCCCTACATTTATTCCTAATACTCCATGATTATATTTTTTAATATTTTTTTTAATTTTTATCATTCCTTGATTATTAAAACCAAGTCTATTTATAAGAGCATTATCTTCATTTAACCTAAAAATTCTTGGCCTCTCATTACCATATTGAGGTTTTGGTGTAACTGCACCAATTTCTACTATACCAACTCCTAAATTGAATATCCCCCTAATGGCTTCACCATTTTTATCAAATCCAGCGGCAACTCCAATTGGGTTATTAATCTTAACGTTAAAAAAAGAAGTATTTAAAAATTCAAATTTTTTTTTAGAAAAAAATTTGGAAAAAAAATTATATTTTAAAAGAATTAATGCAAAAAAATGAGCCTTTTCCGGTTCAAAAAACTTTGCGATAATTATCAAAAATTCGTTAATTTTTTTGATCAAGAAATCCCCAGCAATTGTTAATTAATAATTTTTATCGAATAGACATAATCCCTTAATAATAACTTACCATAATAATGAGGAAAGTATTCATTATTTCGCGATACATCCCATTTTAAATTTGGATCTGAAGAATTAAAATTAAAGGCAGATATATATAAATTTCTTTCATCGTTAAAATGTTTATAAACTGTTGCCCAGATCTGAGATCTTGTTGAAAGATGTATAAAGCCATCTTCACTATCTGATGCTGAACCTTCAAAAGAAGATTCATCTAAAAATTTTTTATAATCTTTTTCACTAAATAATTTATAAATCAACAATTGAATGAGATTAATTTATTAGTTTGAATTAATAGTTAAGCAATATTTTTTTATGAATTATTTAAAACATTTAAATTTCCCTTTCAAGTAAAAGTATACGCATTGTACTTATTTAATTTCTCTGCTAATATTAACATAAGATTATAAGTGTTATGCCTAAACCGTCTGTTTGACCGTTAATGCTGCAAAATATGATTTCACCGAAGCCGGCTCGGTTTTGCCGGTAGCTTGAAAAAAGGACAATAGAAATGACTAAAGGTATAGTTAAGTGGTTTAATGCAAATAAGGGTTTTGGCTTTATTCAACCTGAGGGTGGTGGGAAAGATGTTTTTGTTCACGTTACTGCTGTAAGAGAAGCAGGTTTAGAAACACTAGATGAAAACCAGGAAGTTGAGTTTGAAATGGTAGATGGCCGTGATGGCAGACAATGCGCTGGAGAATTGAAGGTTGCATCTGAATAGCTAATTTAATCCTCTGGGATAATTAGTCCTCTGTAAACTTCGGGATCCCAATCGCAAGCAAAACCATCGCCGTCTGGGTCTAAATTAAATTTATCTGAATATGGCCCTCCTGATTTTAAAAATTTTCTTTGGGCATCATCTTTAGTTTTAAATTTAGAGCATTGATTCCAGTTGTTATATATATTTAAACCTATTCTAGTAAATAATTTTTCACCCTTCTTATGAATTGTATCTCTGGCGTACTTTGCTACGTTTACTTCGTCTGAAAAATCTATCGAATTTTCAACTTCTATTTCAATTCGCTCATTTCTAGCATTTTGAAGATTTTCCGCAGCTTTTTGTTTATCAATTTTTTGCTGCTCTAAAGTTGATTGTGAAAGATCAATTTGGCCATGATTTTCAGATAATCCCTCTATTTCAGTCTGCTTATCTATTTGATTTATATCTATCTTTGAATAATAATCCTTTTGATCAAGATTCTGCTGGCATGAAAAAAGAAATAAAGTTGAAAAACAAAAGATAAATTTAAATAGCATATTGGAATTCATTAATCATTCCACCAAGAATTAGGTTTGTGATTGAAATCGGCATCATTTTCAATACGGTAAGCTACATTCAGTATTTCTTGCTCACCCCATTTTGGGCCAATTAATTGCAATCCTAATGGTAATCCGTTTTTTGAAAGCCCAGTAGGTATAGAAATAGCAGGTAGGCCTGCTAAGTTTGTGGGTACTGTAAATATATCGTTTAAATACATTTCAACAGGATTCTCTTTGATCTTTGAATTTAATTCAAAAGCAGGAGAAGGAGTAGTTGGTGTAAGAATAGCATTTATACCGGTTGAAAAAGCTTCATTAAAATCTTTTTCAATTAATTTTCTTACTTTGAGAGCTTTTTGATAATATGCTTCATAAAATCCTGCTGATAATACATAGGTACCAATCATTATTCTTCTTTTTACTTCATCACCAAAACCTTCAGATCTTGTAATTTTATATAAATCGTTAATTCTTCCGTCACTTTCTAAAGACGCTCTGTATCCATATCTTACTCCGTCATACCTTGCTAAATTTGAGGAAGCTTCTGCTGGTGCTAAAACGTAATAGGTTGGCAAAGAATATTTAGTGTGAGGTAAAGAAATATTTACAATTTTTGCCCCAGCATCTTTAAGTAATTCTTTACCATTTTCCCATAATTTGGATATTTCAATAGGAGTATCATCTATTAAATATTCTTTAGGAATACCTATTTTTTTCCCTCTCAAGTCAGAATCAAGTAAAGACTCAAAATCAGGAACAGATTTTTTTGCGCTAGTGCTATCTTTATTATCATAACCAGAAATAATATTCAGAAGTATAGCAGAGTCTCGAACTGTTTTTGTGATAGGGCCTGCCTGATCCAATGAAGAAGCGAAGGCGATAATTCCCCACCTTGAGCATCTCCCATAGGATGGTTTTAGACCAACTACACCATTAAAAGAAGCTGGTTGTCTTATTGAACCTCCAGTATCTGTTCCCATTGTGGCTATACATAGATCAGCAGCAACTGCAGCCGCTGATCCTCCTGAAGAACCACCAGGAGTTAAATTATTATTACTTTCCTGGGATTTCCAAGGGTTAATAGCTGGACCATATATGGAAGTTTCATTTGATGATCCCATTGCAAATTCATCCATGTTTAATTTGCCAAGCATAACGGCATTTTCGTTCCATAACTTTTCAGTAACAGTACTTTCATAGTCCGGTATGAATCCATCTAAGATTTTCGAGGCTGCTTGTGTCTTTTGGTTTTTAGTACAGAAAATATCTTTTACTGCAATTGGGATTCCGCAAAGTTTACCTCTGTTATTAGACTTAATTATTTTATCACAATTTTCTGCTTGTTTTAGAGCTAATTCAGATGTTGTAAGACAAAATGCATTTAATTTTTTACTGCTGTTGATTTTATTTAAATAAAATTCAGTTAATTGAAGAGCAGTAATTTCTCCTTCCTCTAGCAGTGATAACGCTTTTGAAATCGTTAAATTTTCTAGTTCCATCATTCAATAACCTTTACAATAGTAAAAAAACCTTCTTTTGATTCAGGAGCATTTTTTATGATTTTATCAACATAATTTCCATCTTCGACACTATCATCTGGTCGACCGGTATGGTCATCTAAATTTTCATTACTAAAAGTTTTAGTCTTTGTAGTATCTACTTCATCTAGTTTATTCATGAAATCTATAATTTTGGTTAATTGGGAAGAATAAATATCTATTTCTTTAGCTGATAGCTCAATCTTTGCTAAATTCCCAATCTTCTTTACTGTTTCTTTATCAATTGACATAATTAGTATCCAAGTTAAATAAATGACTACGACTTATAACTCTATAATTAAACATTCAAGTATTTTAACAAAAACAAATAATAAAATATTTAAAACACTTAGGTTTAATTAGTTAAATTTTATTTTGTCCTTTTTGATTTAAAAAAATTTATTAACAGGTCCGAACATTTTTTTTCATTAATACTTGGATAGATATCAATTTTCAAATTTTTATTTTCTGCAAAAGACTTGTATTTAATTTGAAGTTCCTCATTTTCCATATCGGATGCTCCATAATAAAGATTTGAAATTCGAGAATTTATAATAGCATGAAGACACATTTCACAAGGTTGTAAAGTAACATATATGCTATATCCTAATAGATTATTATTTTTAATTTTCTTACAGGCCTTTCTGATAGCCATAATTTCAGCATGAGCAGTAGGGTCATTTAGCTCTCTATTTTTATTCCCAGATTTTGCAATTATAAGACCACCCTTGTCTACTATAACTGCTCCAATAGGTACTTCATCTTTAAAAAGTGCTTTTTTTGCTTCTCCTAAAGCTATTTTCATATATGATTTCATTTTGATTTTTTTATAAAATTTTTCTTTACTAAAATAATGTCTAAACGTAATGATTATTATCAAAGATTATCAAAATTTCTAGCATACTCTGGAGTTGCTTCAAGAAGGCAATCAGAAACTTTAATTTTATCAGGAAAAATTACAGTTAATGGAGTTACAGTTACATCTCTCACGTTAAAAGTTACAGAAAAAGATATAATTTGTTACAACGGTAAACGTATACTAAATAACCTTAAACCTAGGATTTGGATTTATAATAAACCAGTAGGTGAGTTGTGTTCTGATTTTGATCCATCAGGTAAAAAAACTGTTTTTGAAAGTATACCAAAGAAGATTGGAAAAATTTGTCTAGTTGGTAGATTAGATTTAAATTCAGAAGGTTTACTTTTATTAACTAACAAAGGTTATATAAAAAGATATTTAGAATTACCCAAAAATAAAATAATAAGAGCATACTTAGTAAAAGCATGGGGTAGAGAGCTAACAAAAAAAAATCTTGAAGAAATAAGGAGTGGAATTGAAATTTCACAATTTCAATATGCACCAATGGAAATAAAACTCATTTCAAAAAAAAGGAATAGCTTTTGGTATAATTTTAAACTTATTGAAGGAAAAAATAGAGAAATTAGGAATGTACTTGGGCATTTTGGATTAAAAGTCAAAAAGTTGATAAGGATAAGTTATGGTGAATTTTTATTAAATAACCAAAAATCAGGAGAAGTTTTAGAAGTTCCAATTCCACAATCACTTTTAAAAAGTGCTGAAAATGGTTGACCAAAAATTAATTGGTGATACTAAATAATGGTGGAAAGTTGAATGATCGCATTTATTTATATAAATGAGGAAAGTCCGGACTCTATGGAGAAATGGTGCCGGTTAACAACCGGCCAAGGTAACTTGAGGGATAGCGCAACAGAAAATATACCGCTCTTTTTTGAGTAAGGGTGAAAAGGTAAGGTAAGAGCTTACCGCTCACTTGGCAACAAGAGAGGCATTGCAAGCCCCACTAAGAGAAAGACCAAGTAGGAACCGTTTGAAATTTTTCAATATCTCCAAATTATACGGTTCGGGTGGGTCGTTTGAATCTATTAGTAATAATAGATCTAGATGAATGATCATTGGGTATATTACCTACAAAATCCGGCTTATAAACTTTCCACAATTTTAAATTGTAAATTTTTTTACTAGATGTAGTTGTGTAAATATTTTGCCAACTAGATGATGTATAATTTTATCAAATGGAAATTTTTTTTTAATTCCCATAAAAAACCATTGATTCCCATATAATCCCATGATATAAAATTAACAGAGGTAATAGATTTTATACAGGCATCTCCCTCCAATTTATAGTTTAAAAATAAAATAAAAAAAAACTATAATTGATTAAGATAACGGTCGCTCATAAGAAGCGGCCGTTGTTTAGAAGAAGAGCGCCTTCATATATTATGGTTTGAAAATTATATGAGACGTTTTAGAGGAGAAGCTGAAAATAAAGTAGATGCTAAAGGTAGAATTTCTATACCTGCACCTTTTAGAAGAATATTAGAGGAAGGCGATCCAGATTGGTCTTCTAGCTTAAATCCAAATTTAGTAATTGTTTATGGTAGAAGAAACAGAAAATGCCTAGAGGGCTATTCTCTTAGATCTATTGAAATAGTTGATAATCTAATATCAAATCTACCACGATATTCTAACGAAAGAGAAATTTTAGAAAGACTTTTAAATTCCCAATCAGTACAAGTCCAACTTGATGAAAATGGTAGAATTATTTTGCCATTAAAATTACGTAAATTGGTAGATATTGAAAGTACAGCTATGTTTGTTGGAATGGGTGAAAAGTTTCAGATATGGCATCCTGATAATTACACAAATGATATGAATCTTATTGAAAAGAAACTTTCAGAAAATAATTTGGAAGAAGATCTTTACAGCCTCCTAGATTCTAGACAAGATACCAAATAATGCCACCTATTAATCATAAAATTAAGCATGTTCCCGTTTTAATTTCAGATTTTAAGAATTTATTTCCAGAAATCAAAGGTATTTGGGTTGATGGAACTTTTGGTTTTGGTGGTTACAGTGATTATTTGTTAAAAGCTGGTGCAAAAAAACTTATAGTCCTAGATTTAGATCCAGATGTTAAAAAATATGTAAAAAGGTTAGAAAAAAAATGGCCAAATAAAATAAATTTTTTTAACTCAAATTTTATTGAAATAAAAAAAATTATTACGAGTTTGGGAATTGAGGATGTTGAAGGAGTTTTTTTAGATATCGGTGTCTCATCAATGCAGCTAGATAAAGCTTTAAGAGGATTTTCATTTAAACAAGATGGGCCATTAGACATGAGAATGTCTAGAAATGGGCCCACTGCTAGTGATTTTATAAATAAAGCCGATGAGAATTTAATATCTGAAGTTATTTTCAAATATGGTGAAGAAAAAAGATCTAAAATCATAGCTAGACATATAGTTCAAAGTAGAAAAAATTTTAAAATAGATACCACTTATAAATTATCAAAAATTATAGAGGGAGTTTTAGGTTTTAAACATAGCAATAAAAAACACCCTGCAACAAAAAGTTTTCAAGCTATAAGAATTGCAATTAATAATGAGTTAAATAATTTGGTCTTTGGTTTATACTCTTCTTATGATGTGTTAAAAATTGGTGGTATTTTAGCAATCATAACTTTTCATTCTTTAGAGGATAGGTTAGTTAAAAGATTTTTTAACCAAGTATCAAGAATTAATAATCCTTTAAGTGAACTTAAAAAGGTTGGAGGGATTTCTACCCCTCTTTTTGAGAAAATTAATAAAAAACCAATAGTTGCTTCTGAAAAAGAAATTCAATTAAATCCTAGAGCACGCTCGGCTAAATTAAGAGTTGTAAGAAAACTTTCAAATAAATCATTTAATGTCGATACACAAATTTTAGGTTTGCCACAAATCTCTGAAAGTTTAAAAGAATTTCAATGCGTATAGTTTTAACATCAATTTTATTCGTTTTTTGTGTAATTAGTGCAATTTGGGCTTATCAAATGAATTATGAAACAAGGTATAAAAAAAAACAAATAATTGAAATTAATAAAAAAATTAAATCTACTTTAGATAGAATAGATCTATTAAATGCTGAGTGGGCTTTTTTAAATAGTCCAGAAAGGTTATCACAATTAGCTGATGAAAATTTTTTAAAACTTAACCTGATACCACTTTCAAAAAATAATATTAAATATAGCATGGACCAGATTAATAATTCTAATGAGATTAAAAATGGTCAATAATTTTGATCAATTTGATTCTCAAACACAAATAATATTTCAAAAGAATAAACCTATCAAAAATTCATCTTTTAGGATCTACATACTTTTATTCTCCTTTATTCTAGCATTTTTGGTGATTGGAATACAAATGATTTTGATGGCAGTTAATCCAACAATCATTCAAAATGAAAAAAAAGTAGTTGTTAAAGATTATTTTAAAAGAAAAGAAATAAAAGATAGAAACGGAATTTTATTAGCTAAAAACATCAAAGTGGATTCATTCTATGCACATCCTTCAGAAATTGTTGATAAAGAGAAAGTGCTTAATTCATTAAGGGTTATTTTTTCAGAAGATGATCAAAAGGTATTTCGGAAAAAGTTGTATAGCGAAAAACCATTTGTATGGCTTAAGAAGACGATTTCACCTGAGCAAAAAATATTAGTAAAGGATATTGGTCAGCCTGGTTTATATTTTGGTCCTAGACAGATGCGTATCTATCCAAATGGACATTTATTAGCTCACACTCTTGGTGGAACTAGATATGGTTTTGAAAGTGTTAGTAATGCTGAAATATTGGGTACAGCTGGTGTAGAATTATTTTATAACAAAGAATTAAGTGATCTGAAACTTAGTTTAAAAGAACTTAAATTATCTATAGATATCAAAATACAAGCTATAGTAGAGGAAATACTTAAAAATGGAATTAAACTTATGGATGCTAAAGGAGGATCTGTAGTTTTAATGGATTCTAGAACTGGTGAATTGATATCTCTTGCTTCATTTCCAACGTTTAATCCTAATCTGAGACCAAAAAACCTTTTTAAAAAGGATCCATCAAATAGCCCTATATTTAATAGAGCTGTGCAGGGAATTTATGAGTTGGGATCAGTATTTAAAATTTTTCCAGTTGCTTTAGGGATGGAAACTAATGTTATTAATCCAAAAACTGAATTTAATACACATAACCCCATTAAAATAGGTGGTAGAACAATTAAAGACTATAAATATTTCGGTCCTAAATTAAGTGTTGAGGATATAATTTTAAAATCTAGTAATATTGGTACCGTCAGGATTGCACAGAAAATCGGCTCTACTAATCTGAAAGCATTTTATAAAAATTTGGGATTATTTGATACAACCACACTAGAACTTCCAGAAACTAAAGGTACCAAACCACAAAAACCAAAAAAATGGAATAATTTGGAAACTGCAACAGCGTCTTATGGTCATGGTATTGCAGTATCTCCCATTCATTTGGCTACTGCATATGCGATACTTGTTAATGGTGGTTTTAAAGTTAATCCAACAATTTTGAAAAAAGATAATTTCAACATAAACTCTGATCAAATTATTTCAAAAAAAACTTCAGAAAATATAAGACTCATTCTTGAGAAAGTAGTTTCAGAAGGTACTGCTAGAGAAACCAATTTTGGGGGCTATTTAGTTGGAGGTAAAACAGGAACAGCAGAAAAACCTAATCCAATTCAAGGTGGATATTATGAAAATAAAGTCATATCTACATTTGCTTCAGCATTTCCTATTTCAACTGGTGATTTTGTATTAGTCGTGACTCTTGATGAGCCAGAAAATAATTTTGGTTCTGAAAGTTATAGATATGCAAGTAAAACTGTCGTTCCAGTTGCCGCAAAAATTATAAGTAGGATTGCACCATTACTTAACTTAAAAAAAGAATAAGGTTTGAAATTAAATTTTTGGATCTTAAAGAATTATAAAAAAACAAAAATGAACAAACTATTTTCAAATTCAACTTGTTTAAAATTGTCTGAAGTTAATTTTAAACAAAAGATTTTAAAAACTATCAATTATAATAATAATTTAATCCTAAAGGGTATTTCAGAAAATTCTGATGAAATAGGGTTAGATTTTGGCTTTTTTGCACTTTCTGGTTCAAATACTCACGGAGCACTTTTTATAGAAGATGCAATTGAAAAAGGAGCTAATTTAATTATTACTGATTTAAAAGGTTTAAAAATTATAGAGGAAAAGCAATTTAGAATTTCTACCATAGTCTTTTCAGAGCCAAGAAAAATAATTCCTGAATTAGCTTCCTACTTTTTTAAGAAAACCCCTTCAAATATAGTTGGTATTACTGGTACCAATGGTAAAACATCAGTAGCTCATTATCTAAGACAAATTTGGGAAAATTTAGGTTATAAATCAGCAAGCTTAGGAACTACAGGAATAAATGGAATAATTAATTTACAAACAAAACACACTACACCTGATGCATTAAAATTAAGATATTATTTAAATCAATTAAAAAATATAGGTGTTGACAGACTTGCTTTGGAAGCTTCATCACATGGTTTAGTTCAAAACAGACTAGATGGGATTAGAATGTCTGTTGGTATTTTTACAAATCTTACTAGAGATCATTTTGATTATCATAAAAATTTTAATTCCTATTTTGAAGCTAAATCAATATTGTTTAAAGAATTAGTTCCTCAAAATGGAGGTGCAGTCATTTCGACTGATGGGTTAAAAAGTCAATCAATGCTTAAAATCGCTCAATCAAGAATTTCAAAAATTTTGACTGTAGGAACAAAGAGAGAGGCTGATTTAAGAATTTTGTCCAAAATTTCAAACGATAAGGGACAAAAATTAAAATTTGGTTGGAAAAATAATGAGTATATCACTGATTTAAGTTTGTTTGGTGATTTTCAGTCTCAAAATGTTCTTTTGGCTTTTGCATGCATAACTTTATTAGAAAAAGACTTAGATAGAAATATACATGATTACATAAAATTATTATCTAAATTAAAAACAGTACCTGGAAGAATGCAAGAAGTTGCTTCAAAAAAAAATGGTGCAAAAATCTTTGTTGATTTTGCACACACACCTGATGCATTAGAAAACGTTTTAAGTTCAGTCAGATCACATTTTATAGGAAGTATTCATCTCATTATTGGTGCCGGTGGAAACAGAGATATTGGAAAAAGATCAATTATAGGAAAAATAGCCTCGAAATTTTCTGATTATGTAATAATAACCGATGATAATCCTAGATTTGAAAATCCAGCATTAATAAGGTCTCAAATTATGAAATCTTGTCCCAAAGCAATTGAGATTGCTGATAGGTCTGAGGCTATTTTAACTGGGGTTAATCAATTAAAATGTGGTGATGTATTAATTATAGCTGGAAAGGGACATGAGAATTATCAAATATACGGCAACAATCAATATCCATTTAATGATGCGGAAGAAGCAAGTCTTGCTCTAGAAGCTCTTGGAGAAAAACTTTAATGTCAAAAATTTTTTCAGCTGAAGAACTTCACTCAATAGTTGGTGGCAAGTTATTTAAAAATGATTGGTTAGTCAGTGGTATTTCAATTGACTCAAGAACCATAAAAAAAAATGAGCTATTTATTGCACTTAAAGCCAAAAGAGATGGCAACGATTTCATTGTTTCAGCAATAGAAAATGGTGCCAAGGCAGCAATTATCAATAAAATTCCTAAAGATTTACCCAAAAATTTTCCATTCATTTTAGTAAATAATAGTGTAGAAGCACTTTATTCAATAGCAAAATATTCACGGAAAAAGTATAAAGGGAGAGTTATTGCAATTACTGGTTCTGTGGGAAAAACGAGTACAAAAGACATTTTGACAAAAATGCTTTCTACCTTTGGAGTAACACATAGTTCACAGAAAAGTTTTAATAACCATTTAGGTGTTCCTTTAACATTAGCAAATATTCCAAAAAATGCAGATTTTGTAATATGTGAAATAGGCATGAATTCAAAAGGAGAAATAGAGCCTTTATCTAAGCTGGTTGCTCCTGATGTTGCTGTTATAACTAATATCTCTGCAGCTCACCTAGCGTCATTTAAAAACCTTAGAGAAATAGCATATGAAAAAGCCTCTATTTGTTTTGGTCTAAAAAAAAATGGATTATTGATTTTTTCAGTTGATAATAAATTTTATGAATTAGTGAATAATTTTGTTAAAGAAAGAAAACTGAAGTCTGTGACATTTGGTTCTAATGAAAATGCTGAAATAAGTATTAAAAATATTTCTCATTTGAAAAATAAATCTTATGGATCTCTTTTGATTAAAAATAAAATTCTTACAAACTTTTCTATAGGGGCCTTAGGATCACATCAACTTAAAAATTGTTTAGCAGCTTTAGCCGTCATTTTGAGTTATGATCTTAGTCTTGAAAAAGCTTTAAAAGAATTAAAGGACTGGGTACCTCGAGATGGAAGAGGTAATTTTTTAGATGTTAATCTCAAATATAAATTGAAGAATATTAGAATAAGAGTAATTGACGAAAGTTATAATAGTAATCCTACTTCACTTAATGCAAGCTTGGAAATCTTAAAATCAGTACAATTTGATACAAAAAAATCATCCAGAAAAATTGCAATTTTGGGTGATATGTTAGAACTTGGTGTTAAAGAAAAAGAATTTCATAGAGATATTGCAAATAATTCAAATATATTTTCTTTTGATACTATTCACTGTGTTGGTTCTTTGATGAAAGAGCTTTATTTAGAACTACCACAAGAAAAAAAAGGATTGCTTGTTTCAAACCCAAGTGATTTATTATCTCACATATTAATTAACGCAGAAGATAGAGATATTTATTTAATAAAAGGATCTAATTCTATTGGACTATCTTTTATAGCTAATAAATTATATAAATTAAATAATACATATGTATAAGGAACTTTTCCAATGCTTTATTTCCTTCATTTTTTAAGTGATGGTGGCGATATTTTTAACCTTTTTAGGTACATTACTTTTCGTGCAGGTGGAGCCTTTTTTACTTCATTAGCTTTTGGATTTCTTTTTAGTAAACCAATAATTAATTTATTGAAAAAAAAACAAAAAGAAGGTCAACCAATAAGAGAAGATGGACCAGAAACACATAAAATAAAAAAAGCAGGTACACCTACAATGGGAGGAGTGCTCATTATTGGCTCTTTATTATTTTCAACTCTTATTTGGTGTAGATATGATATTTTATATGTTTGGATAGTGATTTTTGTTACATTAGGTTTTGGATTAATTGGTTTTATAGATGACTTCTCTAAACTTCATAATAATAACACTCGGGGTATTTCGGGAAAAATAAGATTGTTCTTAGGTTTTCTAATAGCAGCATGCGCTACAATATGGGTTATCAGTATACAAGACCCTTCACTTTCGAAATCTTTAGCTGTTCCAATCTTTAAAGATGTTTTATTAAATTTAGGATGGTTTTATATCCCTTTTTCAATGATTGTAATAGTTGGATCAGCAAACTCAGTAAATTTAACAGACGGTCTTGATGGATTAGCTATTATGCCAGTAATGATAGCTAGTGGTTCTCTAGGTATTATTGCATATGCAGTTGGTCGGGTTGATTTTTCAAATTATTTAGAAGTTCATTATATTGCAGGATCAGGAGAAATTGCTGTTTTTTCTGCTGCTCTTATTGGGGCAGGACTTGGTTTTTTATGGTACAATGCTCCTCCAGCTGCTGTATTTATGGGAGATACCGGTTCATTAGCACTTGGTGGAGCATTGGGTGCAATCTCTGTCTGTACAAAACATGAAATTGTTTTGGCTATTATTGGAGGTTTATTCGTATTAGAAGCTCTATCAGTAATTATTCAAGTTGCTGCATATAAATTAACAGGAAAAAGAGTCTTTTTAATGGCACCAATCCATCATCATTTTGAGAAGTTAGGCTGGGCAGAACCTCAAATAGTTATTAGATTTTGGATAATTTCTGTAATATTAGCTTTAGTAGGATTAGCAACTCTTAAACTGCGATAATAATGAATTACAAAATTAATACAAAAAAAAGAACAGTTGCAGTTCTTGGTTTAGGAATAACTGGAAAATCTATAATTGATTATTTTAAAAATTCTGAAATTGAGCTTATTTGCTGGGATGATGACTTAATTAAGAGAAAACAGTTAATAAACCAAAAAATTAGACTTCATAATTTATCTGATCCTGAAATCTGGGCAGATATTGACACATTACTCATTTCACCAGGTATTCCTTACTTGTATCCAAAGGCTCATCCTGCAGTTATTAATGCATTAGAGAATTCAGTAAGAATTGATAACGATATAGGCTTATTTTTTAAGAATATGATTAATAAAAATAAAAAACCTTTAACAATATGTGTTACTGGTTCAAATGGCAAATCTACAACTACTTCATTAATTAACCATATCCTAAATAGTATTTCTAATAATTCAGAACTAGGAGGGAATATTGGGCGACCAGTATTAGAATTGAATAATAATAAAAGCATAAAATTTAATGTTTTAGAACTATCATCTTACCAAATTGAAATTGCTAATTTTTTGTCCCCAGATATTGCTATTTTTTTAAATTTATCGAGTGATCATCTGGAAAGGCATGGAGGAATTGGGGGGTATTTTAATGCTAAAGCAAGACTTTTTTACTATGGGTTGCCTAAATTTAGTATTATAAATATAGATCAACCTGAGGGAAGGTATTTAGCGAATATTTTAGAAAAAAATAGCAATATGAATACTCAAGTAATATGTCTCTCTTCAAATAAAACAAATACAAATTCTAAATGGTCTATCTCACTAGAGGATGATTTTATAGTAGAGAGAAAAGATGGCTTGGAAACATTTAGATATAATATACATCAATATGTAAATTTACCTGGTGAACATAATTTAATGAATTCATGCATTGCTTTCATAACTTGTAAATTATTACAAATAGATTCTACTCAAATCCTAAACAATATGATTAATTTTAAAGGGTTACCTCATAGAGCTGAATTAGTAAGAAAAATAAATGAAGTATCTTTTATAAATGATAGCAAAGCGACAAATATGGATTCTGCACTAAAGTCAATTATGACTTATGACAGAATTAGATGGATAGTTGGTGGTCAAAAAAAAGATGGGGATAAAGTAAATATTGAGTCTCAAAAGAAAAAAATCAGAAAGATTTATTTAATTGGTTCTTCTTCTTTTGAATTGTCCAAATCATTTGATGGCATGGACTATTCTATGTGTATTAATTTAGATAATGCTGTTGAAAGAGCATTTAAAGATTCAGAGCCTGGTGACACAATTTTATTTGCTCCTGGTTGTGCTAGCTTTGATCAATTTGAGAATTTTGAAAAAAGAGGTGAAAAATTTTGTGAGTTAGTTAATTTTTTATAATTTAATTGTACTTATGGTATAAACGAATTTAATTTTTCTTTAAAAAAATACATACTAATGATATCCTCATACTAAAAATACAGGCAATATTTAAATATGACAGATATAATCTTCAGGCCTCGGTCTCAATTAATTGAGGAGAGTGAACTTCCTTTGTGGTGGAAAACAATTGATAAATGGTCAATTTTTTGCTTATTAGGACTTTTTTTATGTGGTTTGTTACTTAGTATGGCAGCATCTGTTCCATTGGCTGAATCTAATGGGAAAGAGTCATTTTACTATGTAAAGCGACAATTATTTTATGGCTCACTTTCCTTTTTTATAATTATTTTTTTGTCTATTCTGTCAATAAAAGAAAATCGAAGAATTTTTTTGATATTTTTTCTTTTATCAATTATTTCTCTCTTCCTTTTACCTTTTATTGGTACTGATCATGGGAAAGGAGCTGTAAGGTGGATTTCTCTTTTAGGTATATCATTTCAACCTTCCGAGTTTTTAAAACCTTTTTATATTGTAGCCATAACTTGGATAATGTCTTCAAGTTACAGTAATTATAACATTCCAGGTAAAGCTATATCATTTATATTAATGACTTTAATTGTTTTTACTTTGGTACAACAACCAGATTATGGCCAAGCTGCGCTATTTTTGTCAATTTGGATAATACTTTACTTTTTAGCTGGGGCTTCCTTTCTGATTTTATTTTTAATATTAACTATCACTTTTATTTTAGGCATTATATCGTATACAACGTCTTCTCATTTTGCTGGAAGAATCAATGCTTTTCTAAACCCTGAAATTGAACCCCGTTCTCAGCTGAGTTTTGCTGTTAATGCCATTAACGATGGTGGGTTATTTGGAGTTGGAATCGGAGAAGGTGTAATAAAATGGAGATTACCAGACGCTCATACCGATTTTATTATAGCAGTTGCTGCAGAAGAGTTTGGAGCAATTTTATGTGTACTTATTATCTTATTTTTTTGTTTGATTACGATTAGGTCACTTATTTTATTAAAAAATCAAAAAGATTTTTTTATTAAGAATTGTGGTGTTGGGGCAATATCATTTTTTTCATTACAAGCAATAATTAATCTTGGTGTTTCTGTGCGCTTACTTCCGGCTAAAGGTATGACTTTACCGTTTATAAGTTATGGTGGCTCTTCACTTATAGCATCGGGATTTTTAATGGGATTGTTATTAGCATGTACAAGAAAAAGGAAAGTTAATATTGTTCAAAAATAATCCTAATTCCTTAAAGTATTCTTCAAAAAATACAATCATTATTACTGCTGGTGGAACTGGTGGACATATGTATCCTGCAGAATCTTTAGTTTGGGAGTTTAATAAAATTGGTTGGAATATTATTCTTATTTCAGACCTTAGAGGAAGCAATTTTTTAAACACATTTCCCAAAAATATTAAAGTATATACCCAAAATGTTATATCTTTAAATTTTAAAAATCCATTTTTTTTTATTTATTCAATTTATTTGCTAATTAAAGGCATTTTGTATTCGTCCTATTTACTCTTATTATATAAGCCCAGTATTGTTGTTGGTTTCGGAGGATATCCTACATTTCCAACAATTTTTTCAGCCAAATTTTTAGGATTTAAAGTTATTTTACATGAAGGAAATGCTGTTTTAGGAAAAGTAAATAAATTTTTTTCTAGAAAGGTAGATGCAATTGCATGTGGTTTTTGGCCAACTACTGCACCTAATGGTTCAAAACTTTATTTTACAGGTAATCCTATTAGGATGAATATTATATCAAAAAAAATAAAACCATTCAAATTTCCCTCAACGGGTAGATTAAAAATTGTAGTTATAGGTGGATCTCAAGGTGCAACTTTATTTTCAAAAATCATTCCTGAATCTATATCAAAATTACCAATTTCCATAAAAAAGAGAATAAATATTTTTCATCAAGCTAGAAGTTTAGATTGTCAAAATTTAAAAAAAAATTATGAAATTATAGGTATCAATTCAGAAGTAAAAAGTTTTTTTCACAATATAGAGGATATTTTTTCAGACGCTCATTTAATTATAGCAAGAGCAGGAGCTTCCACCATTTCTGAAGTATTATTTTTTGGAAGACCTTTGATTTTAATACCAATTAGAAATGCAATATTTGATCATCAAAAGCTTAATGCAAGTTTACTTTCAAATAAAGAAGCAGCCTTTTGTATCAATGAGGATGAATGTATAAATGATTATTTGACTAAGAAAATTTTGGAAATTTTAACTGATAATAAATTAGCTATTAAACTATCGAGCAATGCTAAAAGTATGGCTGTTCCAGATGCCTCTGTTAAATTAAAAGAAATCATTCTTAAAAATTTAAATGGTGAACTGATTGAATTTAAAAATTAGAACAAAATTACCACTAGATTTAGGTAAATTACATTTTATAGGAATCGGTGGAATTGGTATGTCTGGAATTGCAGAATTAATTTATAATTTAGGTTATAAAGTTTCTGGTTCAGACCTAAAATTTTCTCCTATTATTGGTAGATTAATACAATTGGGTATTGATATAAAAATTGGTCATCATCAAAAAAATTTAGAGGATGCTGAAATTATTGTTATTTCTTCAGCAGTTGGTTCTAGAAATATTGAATTAATAGAGGCCAAGAGAAAAAAAATTCCAGTAGTTAGAAGATCAGAGATTTTGGCAGAACTTATGCGATTGAAATCAAATATTGCAGTAGCCGGAACTCATGGAAAAACAACTACAACTTCAATGGTTGCTGCAGTAATGGAAACAGGTAATTTAGACCCAACAGTAGTAAATGGTGGAATTATTCAAGATTATGGTTCTAATGCCAGATTAGGAGAAGGTGACTGGATGGTGGTAGAAGCTGACGAAAGTGATGGAACGCTTGTAAAAATTCCTTCTACTATTTCAATAATCACAAATTTAGACCCAGAACATCTTGATCACTATGGTTCATTCGCTGCTTTGAAAAAAACTTTTATAAAATTTATAAATAATATTCCTTTTTATGGGGTGGCTATTTGTTTTATTGACCATCCTGAAGTAAAGAAATTAATCTCAAAAATAAAAGATAGAAGAGTCATTACGTATGGTTATAGTAGTGAGGCAGACATTCAAATAATAAATTTGGAGTATAAAAAAAATAAAGCCCACTTCCAAATATATAAAAAACAAAATGAAGAATATTTCAAATTTAAATTGCCAATGTATGGTGATCATAATGTAGCAAATGCAACTGCAGCAATAACTGTTGCTTTTCATTTAAAAATACCTCTAGAAGATATAAAAAAGGGATTAGAAAATTTTAAGGGAGTTAAGAGAAGATTTACAAAAGTTTATACTTGGAATGGTATTGATATAATTGATGACTATGCACATCATCCTGTTGAAATATCGGCAGTCTTATCAGCTGCTCGAAAATATGCATCAGGAAGAGTAATTGCAATTCATCAACCACATAGATATTCAAGATTAGCCAATTTGATGACGGATTTTTCCAAATGCTTTGACGAGGCCGATATAGTTGGAATAACACCCGTATATGAAGCTGGAGAAAATCCCATAAAAGGAATAAACTCTGAAAAACTAATTAAATTATTAAATGATAGGTCAATTAATGCAAATTTAGTTTATAATGAAAATGATTTACTTAAATTTTTGAAATTTTATGGCAAACCTGGAGATATATTTATTTGTTTAGGAGCTGGATCTATAAGTCAATGGGTTAACAAATTACCAGATACTTTATAAACTGAAAAAAATGAAAAATAAATTTTCTCAATTAAATAAATTCAACATTAATCTTCCAGAAGTAAGAGGTGTAATAAAAAAGAATTTTGAGCTGTCTAGATTAAGTTGGCTAAGAGTAGGTGGTCCAGCTTCAGTTTTTTTTCAGCCTGAAGATGAAGAGGATTTATGTTTTTTCTTAAGTAACCTTGATTCTAGTATCCCTATATTTGTAATAGGTGCATGTTCAAATCTAATTATAAGAGATGGTGGTATTCCTGGTATCGTTATAAAACTTGGCAAAAATTTTTCTAAAATAAAATATAATATAAATGATATTTCAGTTGGAGCAGGATGTAGAGATTCCTATTTTGCACAAATTTGTGCAAAAGATGGATTTGACTTTTCTTTTTTAAGAACAATTCCGGGTAATATCGGTGGTGCTGTCAAAATGAACGCTGGGTGTTATGGTTCCTATCTTTCAGACTATTTAATTGGACTTACTTTAATAAAAAGAGATGGTTCAAAAATTTATTTAAAAGCAAGTGATTTTAAGTTTGGATATAGAGTCTCTTCTATACCTGATGATGCTGTAATAACAAACATAAAACTGAGAAAAAATAGAAATGATCCATTGTTAATCGAAAAGAAAATGATTGAAGCACTAGACAATAGAAATGTAACTCAACCAATAAAAGATTTATCCTGTGGATCTACTTTTAGAAATCCAATAGGTCGCTCTTCATTAGGAAATAAATTAGATAATGATCATTCCTTAAAAGCTTGGAAGTTAATTGATGATGCAGGTTTAAGAGGTTATAAGATTGGGGGTGCAATGATTTCAAAAAAACATACCAATTTTCTTATTAATACAGGAAAAGCAACTGCCAAAGATCTTGAGGATTTAGGAGAATTAGTAATTAATAAAGTAAAGAAAAATAGTGGTATTGAGCTTATCTGGGAAATAAAAAGAGTGGGTATAACTTAAAACTGATAACCAAATTTATTTAAATTTAGATTTATTGACAGTTATGAAAAAAAGGGTAGCTATTTTAAAAGGTGGTAATTCAGAAGAACGAGAAGTTTCTCTTTCTACAGGTAAATCTTGCTCTAAAGCCCTTATTAGGTTGGGTTACAATGTAAAGTCGATAGATACAAAAGAAAATTTTATTGGCGAATTGATAAAATTTAAGCCTGATGTAGTTTTTAATGCATTACACGGAAAGTATGGGGAAGATGGGATCATTCAAGGGTTACTTGAAACTTTGAAAATTCCTTACACCCATTCCGGGGTACAAGCTTCATCTATTGCCATGGATAAAAATTTGGCAAAAATTTGCTTTAAAGAAGCAGGAATACCAGTAGTTGAGCATATTATTTTAGATGAAAGTTTTTCTTTAAAAAACATACCTTTTAAATTGCCTTATGTAATCAAACCTCTAGCTGGAGGATCCTCTGTAGATGTAAAGATTTTAAAAAATGCCAATGATTGGCAACCGATCAAAAACAGTGGAAACAAAAATAAAAAATATTTAGTTGAACCTTATATCCCTGGGAGAGAACTTACAGTTGCAACACTAGGTAATAAATCATTAATTGTTACAGATATTATTTCAGACAATTGGTATAACTATGATGCTAAATATAAAATTGGAGCTTCTAAACACATAATCCCTGCCAAAATTCCCGTTAATATAGAAAAACTATGCTTGGATTATGCTTTAATTGCTCATGATAAGTTAGGATGTCGTGGAGTTACTAGGACAGATTTTAGGTGGAATGAAAAATTGGGTTCAAAAGGGCTATTTATATTGGAATTAAATACTCAGCCTGGAATGACACCCACATCCTTAGTACCTGAGCAGGCGAATTTTATTGGTATGTCATTCGAAGATCTTTGTGATTGGTTAATAGAAGACGCTTGCATTGATAAAACTTAATATATTTTGAAATAGATTTATTAAAATGAGTCAAATAAAAAGTTATCCAACTCCATCTAAAATTAGATATAGACTTGAGAGAATATGGTTAAGGCAATGGTTTAGGAAATTAGTGTTATTTACATTAGTTACTTTAATTTTATTACTTTTTAGTTTGTTTGTTTTAATATCGTCTTATGACTGGACTAAACTAAAGACTTTCAAACAAAATATATTTGAAAGACCTGAATTATCTATTTCAAAATTGAAAATAAATAATGCAAATTCTGATCTGGTAAATCAAATCAATGCCATTTTACAACTTTCATTTCCAATAAACTCAATACAGCTTGATATTAAGAATCTACAAAAAATAATTAATAATATAGACCTAGTCGAGACTGCTAATATTAGGATTAATGATACAGGAGTATTAGTAATTGATGTTGTTGAAAGAAAGCCAGTTGCGATTTTCAGGGAGGCTGATCAGTTAACTTTAATTGATATAAAAGGTTTCAAAATAAATAATATTTTTTCCAGATCTGATAGAAAAGATTTACCTCTCATAGTTGGAATTGATGGTAACCTTAATGTTCAAGAGGCACTAAAAATTTATCAAATATTGTCAGATAATATAAAAGAAATTAGAGGGTTAATTAGAATAGGCAAAAGAAGATGGGATGTAATTTTAAAAAGTAATAAAAGAATAAAACTACCAGAAAAAAACCCAAAGAAGTCATTAAAAAAATTTCTAAATAGTGATTTAAATTATCTTATTTCTTCAAATAAATTTTCTGTCATTGATTTGCGATTTATAAATAGAATAGTATTAAGAAAAGTAACTGAGCAAAAACAATAATTAAGTGTCCAAGAAATTGAATAATAGTATTATTTAGAAATGAAAAATTTCAAAAAACATAAAGAGATAAGAAAAAAATTAAAATCTGCTATTAAAAAAGGTACTTTAGGTCTCATCGATATAGGTTCCTCAAAAATTGTTTGTATCATTATAAAATTCTCTGAGATTAGTAAAAATCCAAAAAATTTGGATCAGATAGACGAAAATAATAGAATTGCATATAGGGTAGTTGGTGTTGCAACAAAAAAATCTGTAGGGATAAAAAAAGGAGAAATCATAATTGCAGAGGAAGTTGAAAAAACTATTAGATTAGTTGTACAACAGTCTCAGAAAATGGCTGCTTCCCTTATTGATGAAGTAGTTGTCACTTTTTCCGGAGGTGAGCCAATCTCCAAAAATTTATATCAAGAAATTAGAACCCAAAATCAAACTGTAAGCACTGAGGATATAAATAATTTACTTTCCAAGTATAACTTTCAAATTTATCCAGATAATAGAGAGATTATGCATGCAATGCCTATCAATTTTAGTTTAGATGAAAAAACAGGGTTAACAGACCCTCGTGGTTTAGTTGGCCATACATTAGGTTTAGATATCAATTTAGTTACAATCAAAAAAAATGTATTGGAAAATATCCATCAATGTTTACAAAATTGTCAACTAAGTCTAGCTGGTATCTTTTTTTCACCTTACATATCTGCTAAATCAAGTTTGGTTGAGGATGAACTAAAGTTAGGTGCAGCTTGCATAGATATGGGTGCTGGTACAACAGGTATCTCAATTTTTTATAATCATCAGTTGATATTTGCTTCTAATATTAGATTTGGAAGTGAAAATATTACTTCTGATATAATGCAAGCCTTCCAACTATCTTTTAATGAGGCTGAACGCATTAAAACTTTGTATGGTGGTTTAGTAGTTACAAATTTGGACGATAATGAATTAATTGAACTTTCATTCAGTGATGCAAATAAAGAATATTATAATTATGATAGGCCGTTCATAAGTAGAGCTGAGTTAATTTCAGTTATAAGACCAAGATGTGAAGAAATAATTGAAGAAATACAAATTAGTTTGGATAAAACTGGTTTTGAGCAACTTTCATCAAAGAGAATTGTTTTTACTGGAGGAGGCAGTCAACTTCCTGGCTTATATGAACTTGCTAGTGAATATTTTGGGTCTAGAATTAGGATTGGAAGACCAATGCGGGTACAAGGCTTACCTCAGGCATTACAAGGTTCTCAATTTTCAGCCATAATTGGGCTAGCTATTGAAATTAGTAATTTACAAGACGAAGTTTGGGATTTTGAGATCCCAACTATTTTGGAGCCAGGACAAAGATTAAAATCTGCAGTTAATTGGTTAAAGGAAAACTGGTAATATAGAATTTATTTAAATTTTTTAAATTTATTTTTTTAGTGACCTAAAAGAAGTATTGAGTTATCATAACGAATCATAAAAAAAATAAAAATTTAATTAGGCAAAAAAAAACGGGCAAATATCATGACTTTTACTTTAAGAGTTCCTGAGCATCAGGATCTGAAACCCCGAATCGTTGTATTTGGTGTTGGCGGAGCAGGCGGAAACGCAGTTGATAATATGATTCTCAAAAACCTAGAAGGAGCAAATTTTGTTGTTGCAAATACTGATGCTCAAGCATTACAGCAATCAAGTGCACAAAGAAAAATACAGATGGGAGTTAAAATAACTGAAGGTCTTGGAGCAGGTTCTAATCCTGAGAGAGGAGCTTTGGCTGCAGAGGAGAGTTTAGAAGAAATAGTTGATGCACTAAAAGATAGTCATATGTGTTTTATTACAGCTGGCATGGGTGGAGGTACTGGTACTGGTGCTGCACCTGTAATAGCTCAAGCGGCTCGTGAGTTAGGTGTACTAACTGTTGGTGTAGTAACAAAGCCTTTTCAATTTGAGGGGGTGAAAAGAATGGAGCAAGCACAAAGTGGGATTGAAGGTCTACAGGATGTAGTAGACACTCTAATCGTTATTCCAAACCAAAATCTCTTTAGACTTGCTAATGAAAAAACAACTGCCACTCAGGCTTTTGAACTTGCAGATGATGTCCTTTATCAAGGAGTCAAGGGTGTAACTGATTTAATGGTTAGACCAGGATTAATAAATTTGGATTTCGCTGATGTAAAAGCCGTGATGGATGAAATGGGAAAGGCAATGATGGGAACTGGTGAAGCTAGTGGAGAGAATAGAGCACAACAAGCAGCTGAAAAAGCTATTGCAAATCCTCTATTGGATGAAATTTCACTATCTGGAGCCAGAGGTGTTTTGATTAACGTAACTGGTGGCAATGATATGACATTGTTTGAGTTAGATGAAGCAGCTAACAGAATAAGAGATGAAATTGATGGTGATGCTAAAATACTTGTTGGTACTACTCTTGATCCAACAATTGACGGGCTGTTAAGGGTTTCTGTAGTAGCAACTGGGATAGAAGCAGATAATCATATTATAGAAAATATTAATGAATTAGGAGTTACTAATAAGGCAATTGTAAGAGAAAATAATCGAACGAATATAGAGAGTCGATTTACAAGCAGTTTAAGTAAAAATACTCCAGATTCCTTTAGAAATGATATAACTAAAACAAATAATTCTGTTGATATTATTAAAAGTGATCATGATAATAAATCTGTAAGATCAAAAGACGAAGAATTTATGAAAAATACGGATATTCCTAATATTTTTAAAGTCAGAAAGTCTGGAGAAAACCTAAGTTCATTGAATGTTGCAAAAACTAACGAAAGATTGCAAGCCGCGGTTAACAAAGAGCCAGATCCAAGTTTATATAATAGGCCAAATGATCAAACTAATAAACTTTCTAATACAAGTAAAAGTACTTTGAATAGTTTTTTGCAAAAAATGACAGGTTTTCGCGTGAGAAAAACAGATGAAAATACCGATAAAAGGATACAACCTAATTTTAAAGATCCTAATGGGCCAATTTCTGCGATTAAGGAAAAAGACTTAACAAAAAGCCAAAATGTTACAACTCATGAAGACAATCTAAAAGAAGACATACCTGCCTTCTTAAGAAGACAGGCTAATTAATGATATAGAGCTAATCTATTAATTTTGTATTATTTTGTAACAAAGTGTGAATTGAATATTTTTATTCATTAGCTAAAATGATCCAAATTACTATATTTGAGATTAATTTTGCAACAAACAATAAAAAAAAATGTTATGATATCTGGTGTTGGTGTTCATCTTGGTAAGCCTGTAAGAGTTAACATTAAACCAGCTCCAGCCGATCATGGGATTGTATTTAAAAGATTAGATGTCGATGATGATAAATCTTTAATAAAAGCCAATTTTAAAAACATACTTTTTGGAGAATTATGTACAACTTTGACAAATGATAAAGGGGTATCAGTCAAGACTGTTGAACATCTATTAGCTGCTTTTTCTGGTCTTGGAATATCTAATGCCTTAGTTGAGATTGACAATGAAGAAATTCCCATTCTTGATGGTTCTGCCTTAAAATTTGTAAATCCCTTAGTTAAGGCAGGTATTTGCAAACAAAATTCACCTTTAGATCTATGTTCTGTTAAAAAAATAATTGAAGTAAAAAATAAAAATGGGTGGGTAAAATTTGAGCCTTCCTCCGATCTTAAGTTAACAGTTGAAATTGATTATCCAAATACATGTATAGGTAAGCAAAAATTTTCTCTTAAAGTTACTAAAGACACTTTTCAAAGGGAACTTTGTGATAATAGAACTTTTTGTTTAAAAAAAGATATAGAAGATATGAGAGAAAGAGGTTATGCATTGGGTGGTAGTTTAGATAATGCAATTGTAGTTGACGGGTTTACTATAAAAAATCAAAAAGGCTTAAGAAGAAAAGACGAATTTGTTAGACATAAAATGCTAGATGCATTAGGGGACCTGTCTTTATCAGGCTTGCCTTTATTAGGCCATTATATTTCATTTTGTGGGGGCCATAGATTAAATAATCAACTACTCATAAAGTTATTTTCTGATAAATCAAATTATGAAAATGTTATGGCTGGGAATGATAACCCTCATAAATTTGTTAATAAAAATTTCACATCATCTGATCAAAATTATAGTGCTGCAATTTAGTTTCTTTGTAAGAAGTTGATCTTTCAAAAAAAACTATTATTCTCTTGTGCAAGATATAGATTCATCATGAAAAAATTTGAAATCAAAAATTTTTATTTCTTAGTTCTTGTATCAACATTTGTAATAAATTCATGCACAAAGCTTCCTAGTGATTTTGATGCCAACTCGTCTGCTGATGATATAATCAAAACAGCTCAGGAAGCATATAATAAGAAAGACTATGCAAGAGCGGCTGAAATATATTTAAAGGTTGAGGAATTTTATCCATACTCAGATATTTCAAGGAATTCTCTTGTAAATGCCATTCGCTCATTTCATAAAGGTTCAAAATTTAATGAACTGAGAACTACATCTAGAAAATACTTAAATCTTTATCCAAATGACAACAATGCAGCATATGCGAAATACATGGTAGGAATGAGCTATTTTGAACAAATTATAGATGTAGAAAGGGATCAGGGTGCTACTCGAGATTCAATAAGAGAATTTAGTGAACTAATTAAACTTTATCCAAAAAGTAAATATACTTTAAACGCCAAAGAAAATATTTTAATTGCCAAAAATCAATTGGCTGGACAAGAAGTTGCAGTTGGAAGATATTATT
>ENA-OSEY01000110-OSEY01000110.1-marine-metagenome-genome-assembly--contig:-NODE-110-length-57062-cov-20.128946_pt1 | contig 57062 bp, 52 predicted proteins | sample MGYA00248465_ERZ534230 | MGnify/ENA primary metagenome ERZ534230 (study PRJEB26409, sample SAMN06344110) | marine metagenome | isolation source: Sea water from surface | place: Atlantic Ocean:Southern... | reverse complement strand
TGATGATGGTCCAAAGAGTACTTCCAAAATTATAGCTATTGCTATCAACAATAAGCCAAAATCAATGATTTCTCTTAGTATTTGCTTAATTCTTGAGATCATATTCTAATTTTTTATCACCTCCCATGCGCAAACATGGGAAGTGATAATATGTTTAATCTCTAAATAACCAGAGAATAACACCAACAGCAATTAATCCAACAACTCCGGCATTTCCTAACTGGTTCACAAGAGATACGATATTGCTAGCTATATTGCCAACAAATGGGATGCTTCCTCCGCTTAGCAGGCCAATAACAATACCCAAAGCTAGCAGTGAAAGACCAAGACTGGTTAGAGCCTTTATCGCGTTCTGTGCGTTTCTAATCATAACTTTCCCCCTCGTTATGTTTATTTAGATAGCAGTACTATATTTAGTACATAAATGAACAGTATATTCAAAATGTGGTAAAACAAGTTTCTTTTATAATTTAAGTAATTGAATTTATTTGATTTTTCATAATATTTTTAAAAATGTCACATTTATACAACATTATTTTGTACATCTGCACGGGGTTGATTCTATTCAATCTGCATTAATAGCTCAGACACAAGTTTATTAATATTTAACCCTTTTGATGCAAGTCCATAGATCTTTTTATCTGGTCTAATAATTATTTCCCCTGCTTCTAAATAATCGGATAACTCGGGGCCGATATTAAAATTAGAATAGTCAAAAATAAATTTAAAATTTAGGTTAATTAATTTTTCATATATATCCTCAGCTAACTCATTTCTTACATCTTTTTTCGAAAATATTGCAAAACAGTTTCCAACCATTTTATCTAAGCAAGCAATACCTTGTTTATCAGTAATCTCTCTATTAAAAAGTCTTCTGTTGATTATCATTTCACTCTGTGAATGACTAAAAATACCTTTTTTTGATTCCTTTCCTTCAATATTGTTATTTCTCCCAAATGCTTGGTCTCTGGCCTCTGGGGCGATTGCCTCCTCTAATGGCATATTTTTCTGAAATGCCATAGATAGTGAGTCAATCAATTGTCCAAGTGCAATAGATGATTTTATTGTTTGCTTTATTGGTTGAGCTCTCTCTAAATCATAAGAAAGTAAAAGATTTTTGTTGCAATTAAAATTAACAACCAAATTAATTTTCCATATTAGATTTAATATATCTCTAATTCCTGTATTTAGACCTTGACTTGCATAGGGCGGCATTTGATAAGCAGTATCACCTATTAAAAAAACATTGTTTTTCTGAAAAGTATTAGCAAAAGATCCTCTAAAATTTTGAATAGATATATTTTCAATCTCGTACTGATTAGGCTCTATCCATTTTGAAATTAAGTTTTGGATATTATTTTTTTGAATAATTTTTTGGTGTTGTTCACCTGTTAGTAATTGAAATTCAAACCTATGTCTTCTATTTGAAAGAGAAATATAAGAAGTAGGTCTTTTATCATCGCAAATTTGCCTGAAAACATTTTCTAAACTATTTTCATTCTTTAGCAATATATCGACAAGAAGCCAATTTTTTGAGTATCTTTGATCAACGGACTCAATGTCTAATTTATTTCTTACAAAAGAATTTGCACCATCGCATGCAATTAGGTAAAGGGCTTCAAAATGTTTTAATTTGTTACCACTTTTTGTATCAAGTCCCACTTTATTATCATTTAAACTAAAGTTAATAAGTTCGTTATCAAATAGTAAATCTATATTTTCATCAGCCTTACATTTTTCTCTTATTATTTTTTCAATCTCTGGCTGAAAAAAAGTACAAACGGAAGGAAAGTCATTATCAGTGTGTAATACTGGATTACGTTGGATCACTTTTCCATTAGTTAGCACAATGTCAGTAAAATCTGGTTTATTTAAAAATACTTTTAGAGCATCGTATAAACCAACATTTTCCAGTAAACGTAAACTTTCATCATCGAATGATACAGCTTTTGAGGAAAATTCAGTGTCCGATTTTGACTCAATAACTAGTGTTCTAAGATTGTATTGGCTACATACTTTTGCACAGATTTGTCCAATTAGTCCGAAACCCACAATTGCAACATCATATTGATTAATATTACTAGTCAAAATAACTCCTAGATAATGAAATCGCTTGACTCTTACTTTCAATTTAGTTTGAATTCAAGCCATTATTTAATTTGATAAAAAAGATTTGAAATGGTGAAAATAGTAAATTCATGGAATGAGTGGGATCCTCTAAAACACATAATTGTTGGAAGAGCAGATAATTGTTGCATTGCTCCAGTTGAACCTGCAATGGCTCCGAAAATTCCTGAAGACTCTGACATGAAAGGTCAATTTGGACCAAGGCCACAACATACAATTGATAGAGCAAATTATTTACTTGATAATTTCTCTGATATTTTAGAAAAAAGAGGAATAAAAGTAGATCGTCCATCTCCACTAGATTTCAATCAGAAAATTGGTACCCCAGATTGGAGTATAGAAACAATGTTTGGCTGTATGCCTCCTCGAGATGTTATACTTACTTTAGGCAGTGAGATGCTGGAAGCTACGATGTCCTTTCGTTCAAGATGGTTTGAATATTTATGTTATCGACCGCTATTACAAAGTTTTTTTGACCAAGACCCAGAAATGAAATGGGAAACTGCTCCAAAACCAAGGTTAACGAATAAATCATACAGGGATAATTATCTTGCAGATGAAATAACAATAGAACAAAGATACGAATGGGTTGCCGATAAAAAGTTTGTTACCACTGAAGAAGAACCACTATTTGATGCAGCCGATGTGTTAAGAATGGGCAAAGATTTATTTATTCAACACGGGTTCACAACGAACTTAAAAGGCATTGATTGGATTAAAAGACACTTTCCAGACCAACGTATTCATGTACTAAATTTCCCAACTGATCCTTTTCCTACACATATTGACGCTACATTTACGCCATTGAGGCCAGGATTGATATTAAATAATCCTGAAAGAAGACTACCTGATGAACAAAGAAAAATTTTTCATGATAATGACTGGGAAATAGTCGATGCCGCTAGACCCGCTCACAATTCTCCTCCTCCATTATGCTATTCAAGCGTATGGCTGAGCATGAACGTTCTTATGCTAGATCCAAAAACAGTTTGCGTTGAAGAAACTGAAGTTCACCAGATGGATCAACTAGATAAGTTAAATTTCGAAGTTGTTCCGGTTCCTTTCAGGGATGCTTATCCATTTGGTGGCGCTTTACACTGCGCAACAACTGATGTTTATCGTGAAAGCAGCCAGGAGGATTACTTTACGAAACAATAATTTTTAATAATTTGTTTTCTCAATTATGATATTTCGATTGATATAACAATTCATTAAAAGTCCAAACCCAAACATAACTGCTAACATCGAACTCCCTCCATAGGATATAAATGGAAGTGGAACTCCTACTACTGGAAGCAAGCCTGTGACCATTCCAATATTTACAAAAACGTAAATGAAAAATACATTACATACTCCTAAAGATAAATATTTACTAAATAAGCTGCGACTTTTTAGTGCAAGACGAATAGAAATCATAATTAAGGCTGCATATATTAATAATAAAAGTAATGTCCCTATGAAACCAAATTCCTCACCTAACATTGTAAATATAAAATCTGTTTGCATTTCAGGAAGAAAATTTAGATGGCTCTGAGTACCTTCCATGTAGCCTTTCCCAAAAATACCACCAGAGCCAAGAGCAATTTTTGATTGCATTATGTGGTATCCATTTCCAAGAGGATCACGTTCAGGATTGAAAAAAGTGAGCACTCTGTCTTTCTGATAATCTTTGAGATATTGCCACAAAACTGGTAAAGAACATAAAATTGAAAATACGCCTACTATAAAATATTTATAATTTAAACCTGAGATCCAAAAAAGACTTATTCCGCCAAGTAGAATTATAAGAGCTGTACCTAAATCCGGCTGTGTAATTACTAACAATACTGGAACTATAGTAATGATCAGGGGAATAATCAGAGTCTTAATAAAACTACTATCGTTATTTATTGAATGAAAATACTTAGCTAGAGCTAAGATTAATGTATATTTAACAAATTCAGAAGGTTGTAGACTTATACCAGCTATATTAATCCATCGAGTAGCACCGTTACTTTCAATTCCAAAAAAAGGAATGATAACTAAAGATATAATGCTCAGGAAAAAAATTACATATGCATAACCAAATATTAACCTTAAATCAAAGAATATGACTAAAAAAAAGATGATTAATCCAAGTATAAATCTTTGAGAGTGCTTCAATGGCCACGAGTTAAAGTCTCCATTTGAAATACTATATAATGCAGCCAAACCCACAAAAAATAATGTAATTATTAAACCCAGTAGAGGATAATTTATACTTTGTAGTTTGGCAAAGGCTGAACTATAAAAGTTATTTTGATTAAACATTAAAAATTTCGTTTCTTTTTAAATTGAGTTTTTTTTCAAATAAATATTTGAATATATCTGATGCAATTGGAGCTGCAGATCCAGATCCACTGCCTCCATGTTCAACAATTACAGAAACTGCATACTTAGGATCTGTAGTTGGACCGTATCCGATAAAAAGACCATGATCTCTTTTTTCCCACGGCAAATCTTTATTTTTTATTAAACCTTCTTCTCTTTCTTTAATTGATATTGCTCTTACTTGAGATGTGCCTGTTTTACCCGCCATTTTATACTTACCGATAATTCTTGATCTATAGGAAGTCCCTCCAGGAGCATTAGTAGCTTCGTCTAATGCATTTTTAATAATTTTTAGATATTTGGGATCTGCAATAATTCGCTCATTATAAACATTTGAGGTTTCAATATCATATATCAATTTTGGGCTAAGCCTCATTCCATTGTTAATTAATTGAGCTAACGCAAGAGACAGCTGCGCTGCAGTTGTTAAAAAATATCCTTGGCCTATACCAGCAGATAATGTTTCTCCTACCATCCATCTACTACCAAGATTTTCTAATTTCCACTGTTTGTTTGGAACTACTCCACTTTTTTCTTCATAAAGAGATTTGAAAACTTTTTCTCCTAACCCATATCTTTTACAAACCTCAGCGATTTTATTAATTCCTATTCTTCTTGCAATTTGATAAAAATAAACATCACAAGATACCTTTATAGCCTTTGTCATATCTACATTTCCGTGTCCTTCCTTCTTCCAGCAATGAAATGTTTTGTATCCTGATTCTAGACTAGTATCTTCTATTAGGTGTTTCCCATCACAAAAAAAAGTTTCTTTATGAGAAACTCCTGACTCTAAGGCTGCAAGTGCAACAAATGGTTTTATGGTTGATCCAGGAGGATATTGATTGGATATCGATTTATTAATCAGTGGTTTATATTTATCTGATAAGAGATTTTCCCAAGTTTCATTTGAAATAGATTTACTAAATATATTTGGATCATAGGATGGTGAGGATGCCAATGCATAAAACTCGCCATTTTTAACATTAATAACAGAGACGCTTCCACTAAGTCCTTTTAATCTTTCATAGCAAAACTTTTGTAATTCTGAGTCAATTGTAAGTTGTATGTAGTTTCCTTGCACACTATTTACTCGATCAAGTTCTCTAATTTCTCGTCCACTGGCATTAACTTCAATATTCTTATTGCCTAGTTTACCTCTTAAAATTGCATCTTTAGCTTTTTCTACACCTATCTTGCCTGCTTTTGCTGTGCTTAGTTTAGATAATGGGTTTGACTCTTCTTCATTTTTACTTATTGGAGAAACATACCCAATTAAATGTGAGTGCGATTCTCCTTGAGTATAATATCTCTTGAAGCCAATCTGAGGGTAAATTCCCTCTAATTTATGAATATTTACATTTATTTTAGAAAAATCCTCCCATGTCAAGTCATCGATAATTCCAACAGGAATAAATTTTTTTCTTGAATTTACTTCCTTTAATATTTTTTCTATATCAATATTTGCGTGAGGTAAAAGTGACTTTAAATTAACTAATGATTTTTCTACGTCTCTGGTTTCTTCTTTTATTATTATAATTTCATATTTTTGTTTATTGATAGCCATTGGTCGCCCCTGCAAATCAAAAATAATACCTCTTTCTGGTTCGAGAAATCTGTGTGTTATTCTATTTTTATCAGATAATTTTTTATAATTACTATTCTCAGCGATTTGTAAATAAGCTAGTCTTCCAACAAGTACCGAGAATACACCAGCTTTAGCAATTGTTACAAGCGCTGCTCTTCTATTGATTAAATTTTCAGTATCATATTTTTGGAAAATAAATTTACCTGATTTCTTCATATTTTTTCTGACTATATATAATTATTAAGTTTAATGGCGGGTATAATAAAACCATTATTAAGAAAGCTGACAATTCACCAACAGATAAGTAATTGAGTTGGTAATTAAAATAGATAAATAAGTTTTTAAAAATAAATAATATTAATAATGCTATAATAAATATTATAAATTTTATTTTTTGTTGTTCGAATAAACCATTAATTGAGGTAATTTGACTTAAAACATAGAAAAATAAAAAAATACTTCCGGAATAACCTAAATTCATTCCAAGCAAAATATCTTGAAAAATACCCCAAGCAAAAAGAAGAAGAGGAACTAACCATTCACTTTCGTTCCATTTTATTGAATACAACAAAATGGACAGTATTAAAGTTAAATCGATTAGATTAAAATTAAAAACATTGTTAAATGAAATAAAAAAAAGAAGAAATCCATTTAATAGCAAATAGCCTTTGAAACTTAGAGTCATTTTTTAGTTTTCTTTTATTAGTTTATAATTTAATAATTTCACATGCGATAAAGTTGCTATATTTTCAAATATACTAATCTCGATTTCATTTGATTTTTTTCCAACTACTTGACCAATCAATTGAAATGGAGGAAAAATTCCACCTTTTCCTGATGTTGTGACTAAGTCTCCAATGCTAATTTTTTCAATATGTTCTACATATTCTATAGTTGGGTTTTCTCGACCTTGACCTACTAGCATACCATGATAACCATCTTCAGAAATTATCACTGGAATTCTACTGTTAATGTTGCTTATTAAAAGTACGCGCGAGAGTCTTTCGCCAACATGAGATATTCTACCAATTATTCCATTAGATCCTGAAACTGGCATATCCAATTTAATATTTTCTTCTTTTCCTGAATTAACAATTAAGGTGCCGTTAAAATTATTAGAAAAATCACCAACTATCCTTGAAGTTCTAAAATCATATTCAATATCATCAGATGCGTTTAATAGACTTTCATATTGAGCTATTTTTAGTTTCATAGAAACCATCTCTTGAAAACTAGCGGAGTCAAGTAATTGCATTTCTTTGAATCTTTGATTTTCTTCATAAATATTTTGAATCTCGTAAATGCTTTCAAGTCCATTTTTGATTAAATTAATAGGACTGGAAACAATTGAAGTAATTGAGTAAACGGTATTAATACTTTTAGCTCTAAGTTCATTTGAGAGATTGCTATTGTCAAATCGTCCAAAATAAAAAATAAGGGAAAATATGATTAATCCTATAGGAATAAGAATAGACATGTAGCTATTCTTGTTAACATATCTTGAGTAAAAATTACGTGATGTCCTCACTGTCAGACTTTAATTAATAGGCAGAAGATAGAATAGGTTCAAAAGAACTTTCAGATTCAAGTGCTTTACCGCTTCCTAAAGCAACACATGACAATGCTTCATCTGCAATTGTAACAGGAAGCCCTGTTGCTTCTCTAATGGCTTCATCCATAGACTCTAATAGTGCTCCGCCTCCGGTTAAAACTACACCCATATCAACAAGATCTGCAGCCAGTTCAGGTGGTGTATCCTCTAGTGCAGATTTCACACCCTCGATGATTGTTTGAATTGGCTCAGATAATGCTTCCGCAACTTGTGCTTGTGTTAGCTCTATCTCCTTAGGAACTCCCGAAGCTAAGTCTCTACCTTTGATATCAATTGTTTTTCCATCGCCAGTTTTCGGTGAAATGGCTATACCAACTTCTTTTTTTATCATTTCTGCTGAAGCCTCACCAATTAATAGATTATATCGTTTTCGCATATAATTGATTAGTGCAATATCCATTGCGTCTCCGCCAATTCTTACTGAACGAGAATAAACTATTCCTCCAAGTGAGATAACGGCTATTTCAGATGTACCTCCGCCAATATCGACTATCATAGAACCTCTAGGTTCACTTACCGGAAGTCCTGCGCCAATCGCAGCTGCCATTGGCTCTTCTATTAATGATACTTTTCTCGCACCCGCGGCTAAAGCTGAATCATGTATCGCTCTTCTTTCAACAGGTGTTGAACCAGTTGGAACACAAATTATAATTCTTGGATTTGCAAATGTTTTTCTATTGTGAACTTTGCGAATAAAGTGCTTTATCATTTCTTCTGTAACAACAAAATCAGCAATTACTCCGTCTTTCATAGGTCTTATTGCCTGAATATGTCCCGGTGTTTTTCCTAACATACTTTTTGCTTCCTCGCCTACAGCAATAACTTTACTTTTACCGCCCTGATTTAAAACGGCGACAACAGAAGGTTCATTAAGAACAACTCCTCTATTTTTTACATAAACGAGTGTATTTGCCGTACCTAGGTCGATTGCCATATCAGAAGACCAAATTCCAATTAAATTATTAAACATTTTAACCTTTCCTTATCAAACTCCAGTGACACCTGACATACTAGCAGGAGCAGACTTTTCTCTTTTAATTATTAATTTATTTAGAGCATTTATATATGCTTTTGCTGACGCAACAAGTGTATCCGTATGCGCACCAAGTCCAACAACAGTTTTGCCATCTTCAGCCAACCTAACAGATACTTCCGCTTGAGCATCTGTACCCTCTGTAACAGCATGAACTTGATATAGTAATAATTTTCCTTTATGTGGGACAAGTTGACTTAAACCATTAAAGATTGCGTCAACGGGTCCATCTCCAGTTGAAGTTACAGTCTTTTGCTCATCATCAATTAAAAGACTGATCTCAGCTTTTTGAGGTCCTTTCGTTCCAGCAATAACTTGCAAATCTTGAAGTAAAATAGAATCATTAACTCTAATTACCTGATCATCAATAATGGCAATGATGTCTTCATCATAAATATTTTTCTTTTTGTCAGCTAAATTTTTAAAATTTTCAAAGGCCTCTTCAATTACATTGTCATTAATTGAGTAACCAAGTTCGATTATTTTTTGTTTAAATGCATGTCTGCCTGAGTGCTTGCCCATTACAAGATTTGACTCTGAAACTCCAACACTTTCTGGAGTCATAATCTCATAGGTTTTATTATTTTTTAACATTCCATCTTGGTGAATACCTGCTTCATGTGCAAAAGCATTTTTTCCAACGATAGCTTTGTTAAATTGTACCGGAAAACCTGTAACTGCTGATACAAGCTTAGATGTTTTTGTTAATTTTTCAGTCTGTATGTTCGTTTGAAAAGGCATCATGTCATTTCTAGTTCTGATTGCCATGACAACTTCTTCCATTGCAGCATTTCCAGCTCTTTCACCCAAACCATTAATCGTACACTCAATTTGCCTTGCCCCAGCTCTCACGCCTGCTAGAGAATTTGCTACAGCTAATCCAAGATCATTATGGCAATGTGTTGAAATAGTAACTTTATCAATATTTGGTACATTATTCATAAGATGATTTATAATATTCGTAAATTCATCTGGAATTGAATAACCGACCGTATCAGGAATATTAATTGTAGATGCACCATTCTTAATCGCCGCTTCTACAGTCTTACACATAAAGTCTAAGTCTGTCCTGGTACCATCTTCACAAGACCACTCAACGTCATCACATAGATTTCTTGCAAAAGACACACTATCAATTACCTTCTGGTAAACTTCATCAGAATTCAATTGTAACTTGTGTTTCATGTGAAGTTCACTCGTTGAGATGAATGTATGTATTCTTGGAGCCACTGCATTTTTTAGAGCATCTGCAGCTGTTTGAATATCATTTTTTGAAGCCCTGCTCAAAGCGCATATTGACGAATTTTTAATCTGTTTTGAAATTTCAGAAACTGCATCATAGTCTCCCTTTGATGCGGCGGGAAATCCTGCTTCAATAATATCAACTTTCAAATCTTCTAGAGCTTCTGCAATTTTTAATTTTTCTTCAATATTCATTGAAGCACCTGGAGACTGCTCACCATCTCTTAATGTAGTGTCAAAAATCTTTATGTAATTATTTTCTTTGTTCATCTCTCATCCTCTTAATAAAATTAAATTGTGTTAAAATTAAGTACCCCCTGCAGTAATGTTATATTACCCAGGGGCTGCTAAGCAGATCTAACAGCAATAGAGATTGAGAAGTGCTATTCACAGTTAATTGATTTTCAAAATTTTTATTCAATTTTACCACTCTGTTTTATTGCACTTTCTACTTGTTTGAGATATTTCGATAATTATATGAAAATTCGTTATTTTTCAACGTATTAGTAAAAAAACCTAATTTTCTGCCATAAATCAAGGAAATTGCTGAACTGAAGTATTGCTGAACTAGTTTTTTTCTTTATCAACCAATTTATTTTTTGAAATCCAGGGCATCATAGCTCTTAAATCTTTGCCGACCTTTTCAATTTGGTGATTATCAATTTTACTTCTCATTGCTTCAAAATTTTTTGCACCACTCTTATATTCTTCAATCCACTCTCTTGTAAATTCTCCAGACTGGATTTTTTCTAAAACCTTTTTCATTTTTGATTTTGTTTCTCCATCAACTATCTTTGGACCAGATACATACTCACCATATTCAGCAGTATTAGATATTGAGTAGTTCATATTTGCAATTCCACCCTCATAAATTAGATCAACGATAAGCTTTACTTCGTGTAAACATTCAAAGTATGCCATTTCAGGTGGGTAACCTGCCTCAACTAAAGTTTCAAATCCATTTCTAATCAATTCAACGACACCACCACATAAAACAGTTTGTTCACCAAACAAATCTGTTTCACATTCGTCTTTAAATGTTGTTTCAATAATTCCAGCTTTACCGCCGCCAATAGCTGATGCATATGACAATGCAATATCAAGTGCCTTTCCCGTTTTATCGCTATCTACTGCGACTAGACAAGGTACACCGCCTCCTTTTTTAAATTCTGACCTAACAGTATGACCAGGTCCTTTTGGTGCAACCATGAATACATCCATATCTGGTCTTGCGTTAATAAGGTCAAAGTGAACATTTAAACCATGCGCAAACGCAAGTGCTGAACCTTCTTTAGCTCTTTGTTCAATATGGTTTTTCCAAACATCTGCCTGAAGTTCATCAGGTATTAACATCATCATTATATCAGCCCATTCAGCTGCATCAGACATAGACATTACTCTCAAACCTTCAGCTTCTGCTTTTTTTGCACTCGAAGAACCCTCTCTCAAAGCTACTACAACATCGCTGGCACCCGAGTCTTTTAAATTTAATGCATGAGCATGACCCTGACTACCATAACCATATACAGCAATTTTTTTGGTTTTTATTAAATCCAGGTCAGCATCTTTTTCGTAATATACTTTCATTCTTTTTCCTTACATCTTTTCTGTTCCGCGTGCAATAGCTACTACACCAGTTCTTGATACCTCAGAGAGACCTAATGGCTTCATTAAATCGATGAAAGCATCAATTTTTCTTGGAGAACCATTCAATTCGAAGACGAAAGAATCGTGTGTTGTGTCTATAACTTTGGCTCTAAATACATCGGATAACCGCATTGACTCTACTCTTTTTTCTCCAGTTGAAACAATTTTGACTAAGGCCATCTCCCTTTCAATACCCTGTTTCTCAAATGTGACGTTTACCGCTCTTTTTACAGGTACAATTCTCTGTAATTGGCTAATCATTTTATTTACTGTTTCTTCTGTACCTGGCGCCACAATTGTAATCCTAGAGATATGTTTTTCTGCATCTACTTCAGCAACTGTAAGACTATCAATGTTGTAACCTCTACCTGAAATTAAACCTATTACTCGCGCAAGAACACCTGGCTCATTATCAACAAGAACTGATACTGTATGTTTTGAAATTAATTCACTCATTATACTAATACTTTTCCTTCATCTGAGATCTCTTCTTTTTCTGTTTCATCGCCAAGCAACATTTCATTGTGGGCCTTACCAGATGGTATCATTGGAAAAACATTTTCGTTTTCATCAACTACGCAGTCAAATATTACAGGGCCATCATAATCAATCATTTCATTTATTGCCTTGTCAAGTTCACTCGGACTTTGGGCCCTTATACCCTTAGCGCCGTAAGCTTCAGCAAGCTTTACAAAATCAGGTAAAGCATCTGTATAGCTGTGAGAGTATCTTTTGTCGTGAAGAAGTTCTTGCCACTGTCTTACCATCCCCATGTATTGATTATTAATAATGAAAATCTTTACAGGCAGTTTGTGTTGAATGGCTGTCGACATTTCTTGTATGCACATCAATATTGAAGCTTCTCCTGCAATATCAATTACAAGTTTATCGGGATGAGCAACTTGAGCGCCTATTGCAGCTGGCAAACCAAAACCCATAGTGCCCAGTCCTCCAGATGTAATCCATCTGTTGGGTCTATTAAATTTGTAATATTGCGCGGCCCACATTTGATGCTGTCCAACCTCAGTGGTTACAAAAACATCTTTTTCTTTAGTCAGTTCATACAATCTTTGTATTGCATGTTGTGGCTTTATCGTTTTTTTATCTTCATTAAACCCTAATGAATCTCGCTCTTTCCATTTATCTATTTGTTTCCACCAATCCTTAACCTGCGATTTATTAACCTTATAAACTTTTGATTTCCACAGCTTAATAGCATCTTCAAGTACATGAGCAACGTCACCAACAAGGGCAACATCTACATTGACAACTTTATTAATTGAAGATGGGTCAATATCGATATGGATTTTTTTTGAATTTGGAGAAAACTCATCAATTTTTCCAGTAATTCTATCATCAAAACGTGCGCCAATGTTTATCATGAGGTCACATTCATTCATCGCCATGTTAGCTTCGTATGTACCGTGCATACCCAACATGCCAACAAATTGAGTGTCATCACCTGGAAAGGCACCAAGACCTTGCAGAGTAGATGTAATTGGAAAACCAGTGAGACGAACAAACTCTCTTAGTAGTTGAACGGCTGCATTTCCCGAATTGATTACTCCCCCTCCAGTGTAAAAGATTGGCTTTTCAGCTTCTGCGATTAACTTTAGAGCATCATCAATATTATCAATGTTCGCTTTTAATTTTGGCCTATAGGACTTATGTTTAATTGTATCAGGCCCAATATATGTTCCGGTTTGGAATTGAATATCTTTGGGTATATCTACAAGAACAGGTCCAGGTCTGCCGCTTGAAGCTACATAAAAAGCTTCGTGTAAAATTCGAGATAGATCATTTATATCCTTAACTAGCCAATTATGCTTAGTGCACGGACGAGTAATTCCAACCGCATCACATTCCTGAAATGCATCCGTTCCAATTAAGTGCGTAGGAACTTGTCCACTAATACAAACAAGAGGAATTGAATCCATCATAGCATCAGTTAATCCAGTCACTGCGTTAGTAACTCCGGGGCCAGAAGTAACTAACATTACTCCAACTTTACCACTTGACCTTGCATACCCTTCAGCAGCATGGGACGCACCTTGTTCATGCCTTACTAAAAAATGGCGTATTTGATGGTTTGTATCCTTAGTTTTTGCTAATTCATCATATATTGGCAAAACTGCGCCACCAGGATAGCCAAATATTGTATCAACTTGTTGATCTTCCAAGGCCTTAAGAACCATTTGTGCACCAGTCATTTGCATATTAACCATAAATTATACCCCTAATAAGAAGTGACGTTTTATGGAGATTTACTTAATAAGTCAAATATTTTAAATATATGAAAAGAATATTTTATAGATAATTTATAAATATTTCTTTATATCAACATTTTGAGTAATATTATTACCTTTTATCCAAGTATCTTGTCTTTTGATATAGTTTCTCGTGTTTTTCTTCATTATGCTTTTGGCTTCATCTAAACTGACTTTTCCATCAATAAAGTTGGTTATTTCACGAACTCCAATTGCCTTCATAATAGATAATTCAGCGCTATAATTTTTCTCAATTAAAGATTGAACCTCATCGACAGCACCATCATGAAACATATTATCAACTCTTTGCTCAGCTGACTCATATAGCTTCTCACGTAAATTGCCAGTTAGGATCACTCTATAATTTACATTATCAATTTTTTTGTTTGGATTAAATTGCCATTCTTCTAAAACTTTTCCAGTCTGAAGCAGTAATGAATAACTACGCATTATTCTTTGTTTATCATTAGGATTAATTTTTGTGCCTTGGTATTTAATTAAGATTTTTTTGTATAAATGATCAAGACCATAGGTTTCTAAATCCAGCTTTGCTTGTTCTTCTATATTTTTTTTTATAGAAGGAATTTCTGAAAGTCCATCCATCAAGGCCTTTAAATACAAACCTGTTCCACCTACAACAATTGGAAGCAACTTATTATCGAAACAATTATTAATTTCATGTTCAGCTTTTTCTAGCCAAATAGCTGCTGAGCAACTTTCATTGCCTTTAAGCATACCATAAAGACGATGGTCAAATTTTTTACATATCTCATCGTCTGGTCTATCAGTTAGTATCTTTAGATCTTTGTATACCTGTAGACTATCAAAATTAATTATTGCTGATTTATGTTTAGAAGCAATTTGAGTTGCAAGCTTTGACTTTCCACTTGCTGTGGGACCAAAGATAACCAGTATGTCCCTTTTTTCCATTTTATTTAGTCGAGAGACAACCTAGCGCCTATATATTTTTTAGAGTTAGGGCCAGAATAAAAAACAATTAAAACATTTTCTTTTCCCTGAGAAACAACCTCATCAATTATTTGTAATACTTCCCCAGATGCTTTCACTGATTTATTTTGTATTTCAATAATAATGTCGTCTTTCTTAATATTTTGTCGTATTAGGAAAGAGTCATTATTGATTTCAGATATAATTACTCCCTGTAAAGTTTTAGCTAAATCCAATCTGGACTTGTCTTCATCTGTCAAGGTTCTGACTTTTATTCCTAGTTCTTTTATTAAAACAGCTGATCCATTATTTTCAATTGAGGCAAGTTCCTCAAGAGACGGTTGTTTGCCTAAATTTACAAATAACTGAACTTCTTTTTCATCCCGCCAGACAACTACCTTTGTAGATTGACCAATATCAGCCTCGGCCACAAGTTTTGGAAGCGTTTGAACAGATTCAACTTCTTTGCCATTGAATTCAATAATGATGTCACCCTCATTAACTCCGCCTTTAAGTGCCGGGCTATCTGTAGTTAAACCCTGAACTAAGGCACCATAAGTTTTACCAAGACCCAAACTCTCAGCAATTTCATCAGTTACTTCTTGAATTCTTACGCCTAACCAGGCTCTTTCAATTTCTCCTGTTTCTTGCAGTTGCTGAATAATGTTATTTGCAAGATTTGATGGAATAGCAAAACCAATTCCAATAGATCCACCGCTTGGAGAAATGATCATTGAATTCACTCCAATCACTTTTCCATCTAAATCAAATAATGGTCCTCCTGAATTGCCTCTATTTATTGATGCATCAGTTTGTATGAAGTCGTCATATCTTCCCCCAAGCATCCTACCTCTTGCAGAAACGATACCTGCTGTAACTGTACCTCCTAGTCCATGTGGATTACCGATTGCCATTACCCAATTACCTACCTTTGCCGTGTCTGAGTCACCAAACTCTAAAAACGGAAGGTTATTTGCGTCAACTTTCAAAAGTGCTAAATCAGTCTCAGCATCAGAAGCAATCAATTCGGCTTCTAATTTTAATCCATCTGTAAAAGTAACTTGTATGTCTGAAGCGTTTTCTACAACATGATTATTTGTAACAATAAAGCCATCTGCAGAAATTACAAAGCCTGAACCTAATGAACTAAATTCTCTTTCTGATGGTTCCGGGCTAGGCATATTAAACGGGAAATTAAAAAAATCTTCAATCGATGGAACTTGAGGCCCTGTATTTTCAATAACACCAGTCGTTGAAATGTTAACAACTGAAGGAGAAACTCGCTCAGCTAAATCAGAGAAGGTATCAGGACCATTAAAGCTTAAAGTTTGAAACGTAGAACAAATAAACAAAAAAAAGATGACTGGTATAATTTTGATATCTAATTTCATCTGACTGCAGTCCATAACATTAGAAATCCTACTATTGCTGATGCCAGACCTCCCCATTTTAGGGTGTCATTGTTCATCTCTAACATAGATCTAATCATATTCTTCATTCTATTTGGAAATAAGGCATAAAGAAGGCCCTCTATAATTAAAAGTAATCCAAGAGAACCTAATATAAATTGAATCATTTTAGGAAAATTAAATAATTTTACTCAGAGTAAGTTCCAAAATATTGAAAGAATTCACTTTCAGGAGACAAGATCATAGTAGTATCAGAACTTTTCAACCCTTCAGCATAAGCTTGCATTGCTCTGTAGAAAGCAAAAAATTCAGGGTCTTTTCCAAATGCATCCGCAAAAATTTTATTAGCCATTCCATCACCTTCACCACGAATTATGTTGGCTTCTTTCTCTGCCTGTGACTTTATAATCGTAACTTCCTTATCAGCAGTTGAACGAATTTTTTGAGCCATCTCAGCACCTCTTGCTCTGAACTCTCTGGCTTCACGTTCACGTTCAGTTTGCATTCTACCAAAAATCGCCTGGCTATTTGCTTCCGGTAAATCAGCTCGTTTAATTCTTACATCAACAATTTCTATTCCAAAATTCTTCACCTCGGCTTCGGCTAATGACGTAATTTGTTTCATTAGTTTCGAACGATCATCTGATAATACGGCGGCTAGAGGTTCCTCACCTAAAACGCCCCTTATTCTTGAATTAACAACTGCAGAAATTCTTGATCTAGCAACATTTTCATTACCAAATGCCTTATAAAACTCTAAAACATCAACAATTTTGAATTTTACATAAGCGTCAACAATAAGTCTTTTTTGATCAGATGCGATCACCTCAGCGGCAGGGGCATCGATGTCTAGAATACGATTATCAATAAATATAACATTTTGAATGAATGGTATTTTAAAATTAAGACCTGGTTCAGTGATTACTCTTTTTGGATCACCAAACTGCAATACGATTGCATTTTTTACTTCAAGTACTGTGAACAGGGTGAAATAAGCGACTATTGCTATAAATCCTAAAACTATCAATGATATTCTAGTAGTGCTCATAATTACTCCTGTGACTTCTTGCTTAATTCGGGGAGAGGTAAATAAGGGACAACTGAGTCACCTCCAGCTTTATCAATAATAACTTTGTCCATATCAGAGAATACATCTTCCATTGTCTCATAAAATATTCTTTTCTTTGTCACTTGTGGTGCTTTTGCGTACTCTGTTTGAATTGATAGGAACCTTGCTGCTTTACCTTCACTGTCAGCAATGACTTTTTGTCTATAACCCTCAGCAGATTGAAGAATTTGCTCTGCCTCACCTCTTGCTCTTGGAATTATATCGTTAGCATATGCCTCTGCTTCATTTCTTTGCCGTTCCATATCAGCCCGTGCAGCTTGTACATCTCTAAATGCATCAATTACCTGTGCTGGCGGGTCAGCCTTTTGAGTTTGCACTTGTGTTATTGTAATACCCGTACCGTATTCGTCTAAAATTTCTTGTATAATTGATCTAGTTTGTTCCTCTATTTCTGTTCTTCCTTCTGTCAGAATGGATTGAAGACCTCCCTGTCCGATAGACTCTCTCATTGCAGTCTCAGCAGCACTTTTCACGGTAAGTTCGGGAGCTTGAACATTAAATAAAAACTTACCCGCATCATTGATTAACCAGAATACTGAAAAGTCAATATCAACAATATTTTCGTCACCAGTTAACATTAAACTTTCTTCTTCTACATCTCTAATCGCAGTGACTCTAGAGTCTGGACTTTGTCTGTAACCAACATCTATTCTATTTATTTTGGTTACTTTGGGTGTGAATACACGCTCTATAGGATATGGTAAGTGATAGTTTAGTCCAGGTTGTGTGGTTTTGGTGTACTTTCCAAATTGTAAAACTACGCCCTGCTCGTCCGGTAAAACCCTATAAAAACCACTTGCAAGCCATATAAGTATTAATATACCAATGATGACCATTGGTCCTAACTTTCCAAAAAAAGAACCTGGCATCATTCCTTTGAAACGATTCTGTGCATTGCGGATCACATCATCCATGTTGGGACCTGGACCACGTCTACCGCTTCCATTTCCCGAAGAACCCCAAGGATCGTTATTGTTATTATCAGACCAAGACATATAATTTAGAATTATTACCTATATATGGTAAAAATGCTTAAAAGCAATTATTTACACTTATACTATGATATATTGTAATTAATTACGTAAATACAAGATCAAAAAAATGGCAGAAACTCTGGAAAATCAAGCTTTACACCTCCTTGGACAAGTTGTTAACGAAGAAGCAGGTGAGAACATAGTTGCTATGGGTATGGTTAAAAATGTATCTGTGAGTGAGGGAAAGATAGATTGTATTATTGAATTCAAAGAAAATGATCAGAAAAAAAATGAAAAAATTTTTGAGGATGCCCAAAAAGCACTCAAAGAGATTCCAGGTGTAACTAAAGTTAATATCATCACAACTTTACATAAGGAAAATTCAACACATGCAAATGATGAAGTGAATTCAGATAACAAAACAAATAGCGTTGGCACTAATCAAATAAAATATATTCTTGCAGTTGCATCAGGAAAAGGAGGAGTTGGTAAATCAACAGTCGCATCAAATCTTGCGTGCGCGTTTAAATCACTTGGTTTAAAAACCTGTTTACTTGATGCTGATATTTATGGTCCATCAATTCCCAAAATGATTGGGATTAATGAAAAGCCTCATTCTGATGGACAAAAAATTGAAACAATCAATCGATATGGACTATCGACAATGTCTATGGGTTACATGGTCAATGATGAAAATCCAATCATCTGGAGAGGTCTCATGGTCATGAAAGCAATTAATGAAATGATTGATAAAGTAAATTGGGGAGCTGCAGACATTATGGTCATTGATTTGCCCCCAGGCACAGGCGATGTTCAACTGTCTCTGATTCAGAAACTAAAAATCTCTGGAAGTTTAATAGTTACTACACCTCAAGATATTGCTTTAATTGATGTAATCAGAGGTTTAAAGATGTTTGAAAAAACTAAAGTCCCCATTCTTGGCATTGTAGAAAACATGAGTTACTTCTTAGCACCTGACACAGGTAAAGAATATAAACTTTACGGTGAAAGTAAAACAAATGAAGTTGCTGAAAAATATGATTATGAAATACTCGCAAATCTTCCTCATGATCCATTGCTTCTTGAGCAGTGCGAAAAAGGTCACCCTCTTACAGATTTAGTGCCAGATCATAAAGTCAGCCAAATGTTTATTGAATTGGCTGAGAATTTATTAAAACGATTAAAATTAGAACAATTAGCAAATACTAACTAATTTCAAACTTTCTTTGCAGTTCGCTCCATTCTCTTTTAGACAGACCTTCTTCTTCAAAAGATACTTTCTCGCCTTTTAGAAGTTTTCTCATCAGATTGACCTCTTTGGCGGAGAGTTCTGTTCCACCAATTCTATAATCTTCAAATGCTTCGTAAGTAAGAGGAACCCATTTTTTTACAATATCTAACATGGCATCCGCATAAACACGTATTTCATACTGCGCATGGTCATCAGCTCTTAGAGCAAGAAAGTGCAATAAATTATTCAGGTCAATCTTCCAGTACCATTGTGTATAGGTATTGAGGGTAAGATTCATTCGGGCCAATTCTCTTGCAATTCCAGATTTACTTTCATCAATTATGTTGCCCTCAGAACTCTCATTTAATAGAGTTTCGTAATTAGAATATGTCTGCTCGGCATCCTTTTTTAGTATTTGTATAACATTAGAGGCTTCATCATCTGTTAAGGCATCCCCTCTACCCTGATTATTGATTGCTGACTGTGCTGCTAGGTTTTCTGCTGAAGGAATATAGAATTCTTTATCAAGAATTGAGTAGCGAGCCGAGTACTCATTAACGTTTGCCGTTCTGTGTCGTATCCATTGTCGAGCAATGAAAATTGGAAGTTTAATATGAAATTTAATTTCACACATTTCAAAAGGGGTTGAGTGACGGTGCCTCATCAAATATTTAATAAGCCCTTTGTCATTTGAAATCTTCTTTGTGCCTTTACCATATGATACTCTTGCCGACTGCACTATTGAACTGTCATCCCCCATATAATCAATGACACGAATAAAGCCATGATCGAGCACTTCTATTGGCCTGTACAAAACTGCTTCTAATTCAGGAGCTGTAACACGAGCTGTTTCTGATATTTCAGACCTTAAGGCTTCAATTTCATCAAGTTGTTCTTTGTTTACCGGCATTTTTTTGAATCAAATAATAAACACATACTATATTAAGATTACTCTCTTTAAAAAGTCTCAATATCCAACTATATTCAGATTGCTGGGGATATCCCAGCTATAGGGATAAACGGCTTGCGTAATACCCATTACGGACCCGGGGGCGGTACCCGGCACCTCCACCATAAATTAGGGGGTGATATAGGATCGACGAATGCTTAAAGGTAAGTTTTTCTCTCGGTATTGTACCACCGTTATCGGGCTATTTTATAAATGCTAACGATGAATTAGCGCTCGCTGCTTAATCTAATTAGGTAAGCGCGGTTCGGGAGGCACCGGGCAACAGAAGTCTCCCACTTTTAGTCACTCGGCCTTTAAAAAACTTAAATCGTTACCATATATATATGTAAGGTAGTATACTACAATTCAAATGAATCAAAAAACAAGACAAGAACAAGACAGTATCGGCAAAATAAAAGTTTCAAATAGTAATTTTTGGGGAGCTCAAACTCAAAGATCATTAAAGAATTTTAAAATTGGCAATAATTTAATGCCTATAGAAATTATACATGCACTAGTCACAATAAAAATGGCCTGCGCGAAAGTAAATCAAAAACAAAAGTCTTTATCTCCTAAAATAGCAAATGCAATAATTAGTGCATCAAAAAATATTCTTTCCGGGAAGCATGATGATCAATTCCCTCTTTCGGTTTGGCAGACTGGATCTGGAACTCAAACTAACATGAATGTAAATGAAGTCATCGCTAATCTTGCCAATAAAAAACTTACCGGAAAACTTGGAACGAATAGTCCAGTTCACCCAAACGATCATGTCAACAAAAGTCAATCAACTAATGACAGTTTTCCATCTGCAATTAATATTGCGGCCTCAAAAAAAGTTACAGATGAACTTATTCCGGCTTTAAATGAAATGGAAAAAACTTTAGGTAGCCAGTCTAAGAAATGGAAAAGTATCATCAAAATCGGCAGGACACACTTGCAAGACGCAACTCCCTTATCACTTGGACAAGAATTTTCAGGTTATCAATCTCAGATTGATATGAACATTAAACGACTGAAGACAGCCCTGATTAACTTAAATTATTTAGCCCAAGGAGGGACGGCCGTTGGAACTGGTCTGAATACAAAAAAAGGGTTCGATAGACTTGTTGCAAATGAAATAAGTAAAATTAATAAAATTAAATTTAAACCTGCAAGCAATAAATTCCAAGCCTTGGCCTCTCATGACTCTCTTGTAGAACTATCGGGAGTATTAAATGTTATTGCAACGGATCTTTTCAAAATAGCAAATGACATTAGGCTGTTAGCTTCTGGACCAAGATCAGGTCTAGGAGAACTGAATTTACCTGAGAATGAACCCGGGTCATCTATAATGCCTGGTAAGGTAAATCCGACTCAAAGTGAAGCTTTAACAATGGCTTGTTTACAGGTTATGGGTAGTCATAACGTAATATCAATGGCAGGAACTCAAGGTCATTTTGAACTCAATGCATTTAAACCAGTAATTGGTTTTAACATAATTAATTCAATCAATTTATTATCCTCAGGGGTTACAAACTTTTGCGATAAGTGCCTAAAGGGAATTAAACCGAATTTAAGAAATATAAAAGAAGGTGTTGAGAATTCCTTAATGCTTGTAACCGCTCTTGCTCCTGAAATTGGATACGAAAAAGCTGCAGAACTCGCAAAGCTTGCACATAAGAAAAATATTACGCTAATTGAGGCAAATAAAATCCTAAAATATATTGATGTAAGAAAGATGAAGTCTCTTCTCAATCCATCAAAAATGATTTCTTCTTCATAGTTCGTTCATGCCCAATTCCAATAAGCGCACTGTCAAGATAGATGGCCACATTACAAGTGTATTTCTTGAAACTGAATTTTGGGAAGAAATATTAAAACTAAGCAAAAAAGAAAATACTACTCCAGATAAAATAATCTCAAAAATAGATAAGACGAAAAACACTTCCAATTTATCAAGCGCAATTAGACTATATGTTCTGAATCACTTAAAGGATCAGTTATGACTGAAGTAAATTACCTAGAAAGTCTTAACCCACTACAATATGAGTCTGTTTGTAGTACCGAGGGTCCAAATCTAATTATTGCAGGAGCTGGAACTGGAAAAACTAAAGTACTTACTACGCGAGTTGCTCATATCATAGATAATAACTTAGCATTCCCCTCTCAGATTCTTTGCGTAACCTTTACTAACAAGGCTGCCAGAGAAATGTCCGAACGTGTTCAAAAACTAGTAAGTCAAAATATGGAAAAGATGCCTTGGATGGGAACCTTTCATTCAATTGGAGCAAAAATAATTAGAAACCACGCAGAGGTAATTGGTCTTAAACAAAGTTTTACGATACTTGATAAGGATGATCAGCTTTCCCTGATCAAGCAAATCATAAAGGCTGAAAACTTAGATCAATCTCAGTTTTCACCAAAATTAATACAATCTAAAATTGATCATTGGAAAAATAAAGCTCTTAATCCAAATGATATAAAATCTGAGTCACTAGATAATTTAGTCGATGAAAAGAGTCTCTCTATTTATAAAATTTACCAAGCAAGGTTGTTTGAAATTAATTGCTTAGATTTTGGTGACTTGCTTTTACAGTGTATCAATCTTTTTAAAGTAACTGATATCCACAAACGTTATAGCAATAATTTTAAATATATTCATGTGGATGAATACCAAGACACCAATGCTGCACAATATAAATGGCTTAAACTTCTTGGTTCTCACCATCAAAATGTTTGTTGTGTTGGAGACGATGATCAATCAATTTATAGTTGGCGTGGCGCTGAAGTTGATAATATGCTTCGATTTGAAAAAGAATTTAAAAATGCAAAGGTAATACGACTTAAACAAAATTATCGATCAACAAATAATATACTTAAGTCTGCATCATCATTAATTAGTTATAACGAATATAGACTTGGCAAGGAGCTTGTTTCGGATCAAGGTGATGGAGAGCCCATACATTTACACTTAGTTAATTCAAGTAGAGACGAAGCCGATTTAGTTGCTCAGGATATTATGAAGTATAGTGACGATAACCCTGACCTGAACAATATCTCAATATTAGTAAGGGCAGTATTTCAATCACGTGAAATAGAGGAGTCTCTGATTAAATATTCAATTCCTTATCGTATTGTAGGTGGTATTCGGTTCTATGAGAGATCAGAAATAAAAGATGCTGTTTCATATCTTAGGCTGGTATATGAAAGTCAAGACGATGTCGCATTTGAAAGAGCTTTAACAGTCCCTAAAAGAGGAATAGGAGAAAAATCATTTAATCATATTTTATCTTACGCAAAACAAAAACGAATTTCATTGTATCAAGCTTCAAAAGAAATGGTTGATACAGATGAATTTACCAAAAAAATATCTGAAAGCTTAAAAGCATTCATTTCTGTTATCGATAGAGGAAAATCATCCATCGATAATATGCAGTTTTATGACATTTTAAAAATGCTGCTCGATGAGTCTGGTTATATGAATATGCTTAAAAATGATAAAAATGTCTCTGCCCAAACAAAAATAGAAAATATTAAGGAATTAATAATTGCAATGGAAGACTATAACAGCATTGAGGAGTTTTTAGAGCATGTATCTTTAGTTACAGCTATAGATGAAAATAATGAAGACAATAAAGTAAGTATCATGACGCTTCATGCCGCTAAAGGTCTTGAATATGATTATGTTTTTTTGCCAGGTTGGGAAGAAGGGCTTTTTCCTCACCAAAAAACAATTGATGAAACTGGCAATAAAGGAATTGAAGAGGAACGTAGACTTGCATATGTCGGCATAACGCGAGCTAAAAAAATAATAAATATCTCAACATCAATGAGTCGTCGATTTCAAAATAATTGGATGCCTTCATTGCAATCTCGATTTATCGAGGAGTTAGATCAAGAATTAATAAAAACTATTAATCACGCGTCAAGCCATATGGACAGATTCCAAAATCAAGAATTTGATGAATTTAATCAAGATTTTGATTTTAAACCAAGAAAATTAGATTTTAAAAATAATCCATCTTCAAGTTATCGAACAGTAGTTGATATGGAAATAGAAAATGTTAGAGATATAAACGATGATGTTTTACTTCAAATAGGGCAAACGGTTGAACACAAAAAATTTGGTATTGGTCGAATAAAAGATATTGACGGCACAAAGGCAGTTGTGGATTTTGATAAACATGGTACAAAAAAATTAATATCTGATTTTCTAAAACCATGTTGAATACCTCAAAAAAAATTGCTGAAATAAGAAAACTGTTAATTAAAAATAAAATTGATTATTACTTAATTCCACACTCAGACGAATATCAGAATGAATTTTTGCCAAATTACAGTAAACGACTAGAGTGGATTAGCAACTTTACTGGATCAGCCGGAGATGTCATTGTAGGCATAAAAGAAGCTTATTTATTTGTTGATGGGCGTTATACCATCCAAGCTCAGAATGAGGTAAATAAAGGACAATATAAGATATTTAATTACAATAAACTCACTCCATTAAATTTACTAAAATTAAAAAAAGCTAAAAATGTTGGGTTTGATGGTAACATTTTGCCTTATTTTAAAATTAAATCATATTCAAAATCTTTAGGTAAAAAAACAAATTTAATACCACTAGAGAAAAATCTCATTGATCAAATCTGGAAAACGAAACCAAAGAAAAGCATTTCAAAGCCATTTGTTTTAGAAAAAAATTTTTCAGGTGAAAGTACTAAAAGTAAAATAAATAAAATTGTCGATTTTTTAAAAAAATCTAAAACAGATTACTATGTTTTAACTGCATGTGACTCAATTTCGTGGGTATTCAATATAAGATCAAATGATATTGAGTATACACCTATATTTCTATCTCAAGCAATTATTCATAAAACTGGAAAATGTTACATTTTTTCTGATTGTAAAAACAATTTAAAAAAGCAATTGAAAATTGATGTCTCTTTCAAAAAGCAAAAAGATATTTATCCATTCATCAAAAAGTGTGGAATTAATAAATCATTCATATGTGACATCAATACGATTAATTTTAATCTAGCTAATGCGATTAAAAGTTATGGGACATTAAAACTTCAAGGGGATGTCATACAGTTACTAAAATCAAAAAAAAATAAAACTGAACAAAAAGGTATGATTAATTCGCATAAAAGAGATGGTGCATCATTAACAAAATTTATGTTTTGGGCTAAAAACCAAGTACAAAATAAAAATATAACAGAAATGGATGCAATTAAATATTTAGATAATTTAAGAAAGAGTAATAAAAATTTCTTTTCACTCAGCTTTCCAACTATTGCGGGTACAGGCTCAAATGGAGCAATTGTTCACTATCGTGCAAATAAATTAACAAACAAAAAAATAAGAAAATCAGATTTATTTCTAGTTGATTCTGGCGCTCAGTACTTTGATGGAACGACGGATGTAACGAGAACAATAAGTTTTAATAAGCCGCGAAAAGATCAAATAGATATGTATACTAGAGTCTTAAAAGGTCATATTGCGGTCGCACGTAGTAAATTTAAGTACGGAGAAAAAGGTAAAAAATTAGATAATCTTGCAAGAAAATATCTCAAAGAAATAAATTGTAATTTTGAACACGGAACTGGACATGGGGTCGGCTGTTTCTTGAATGTACACGAAAGTCCCCCTTCTATTTCACAATTTTCTAAAATATCTTTTGAAGAAGGTATGGTTGTTTCAAATGAACCTGGTTTCTATAAAAAAAATGACTACGGTATAAGGATTGAGAGCCTAATTATGTCTCAAATAAGTAAAGGTTATTTGCATTTTAAAACATTAACAATGGCTCCGTTCGAGAGAGATTTAATAAATAAAAAAATGTTGAATAAAAAGGAAATTGAGTGGATTGATAAGTATCACTCAGATGTAAAATCAAATCTATTGCGATTTATGAATGAACAGGAGAAAAAATGGCTGATAAACCAAACTTCCCCCCTGATTAATTAGCTAAATTTGACCATTCTTTCTCATTCATTACCTTGACACCTAATTCTTTTGCTTTTTTTAACTTTGATCCAGAATTTTCACCTGTAACGAGTATATCTGTTGATTTACTTATTGATGAAACGACTTTTGCGCCGAGTTTCTCAGCTTTTGTTTTTGCCTCAGCCCTAGACATTGATGACAGTGTTCCAGTAAAAATTATTTTCTTTCCGGTTATTTTTGATTTAACGGTATCTATTTTTTTAATAAATAGATCAACCCTCTGGGTTAGTTTTAATATTTGTTTCTTATTAGATTTAATTGATGAGTATTCTATAAATGATTGAATAACTTTTGGACCCAGTCCATCTGTATTTTCAAGGGTGCTAAGTATATCGCTCTTTCCTTCAAAGAAACTTATAAAGCTCTTAATATTTGAAAAAGCTGATGCGATTAATTTTGCATTTATTTGCCCCACGAAACGAACTCCCAAGGAATAAATAAATTTTGATAACTCAATTTTTTTCTTTTGATCTATTGCATTTATTAAATTGTTAAACGAAAGTGTGCCCCATCCTTCTATATTAACAATTACATCTCTTTTTGCTTCAAGGTCAAAAATATCAGCGTAGTCCTCTATTAGTCCCTTATTATAAAATAGATTGATTTGTTTATCTCCCAAACCCTCAATATCTAGTGCACTTCTTGATACAAAATGTTTCAACCTGCCAATTTTTTGCGCATCACATACGTAAGTACCTGAACATCTGACAACAACTTCATCAGGGTCAATAACTATTGGTGATTTACATATTGGACAAGATTTAGGTGGTTTAAAAAGATTTGGTCTATTTTTTTTATTTTTAGATACAACTTCAAGAATATGAGGAATTACATCGCCTGCTCTTTCAACAATCACGGAGTCACCCTCACGAATATCTTTTTTTTCTATTTCTTCAAAATTATGCAATGTAGCGTTTGATACCAGTACACCGCCAATGTTAATTGATTTCAGTCTTGCGACAGGTGTTACCGATCCAGTTCTTCCAATCTGAATATCTATTTTTTTAATTTCAGTTTGTGCAGTTTCTGAAGCAAATTTATGGGCTATGGCCCATCGAGGGGATTTGCCCACAATGCCTAATCTATTTTGAAAAGATAAATTATTCACTTTGTATACAAGTCCATCAATATCATAGGGTATTTCTGCTCTTTTTTTGTTAACTTCATCATAAATCTTTATTAAATCTTTTAGGTTTTTGGCTTTTTTTAGGAATGGGCTGATTGGGATCCCCCACGATTTGAATTCAATTAATTGATCGTAATAACTACTCTTTTCTTCAGAAAATGATCCAAACCCATGAGCGATAAATTTGAGTGGACGCTTTGCGGTAACTTTTGAATCCAACTGTCTTAGACTTCCTGCCGCGGCGTTTCTTGGATTTGCAAATTTGTTATCTGTATTCAGCTTCATAAAATCATTTTTAGTGATGAATATTTCACCTCTAATTTCAATAGAAACTGGTGGATATTTTGTTTTTAAGATTTTTGGTATATCCTTGATTGTAATTACATTGTCTGTAATATTTTCCCCAATTTGACCATCGCCTCTGGTAGCAGCTGTTACAAGTTTTCCGTTTTTATAAATTAAATTAACTGATAGACCATCAATTTTAGGTTCAGATGAAAATTCAAAATCAATACCCTTTTTGTTTAAGAAATTAGATATTTTTTTTTGAAAATTTTGCAGGTCTTCTTCTGACATTGCATTATCAAGAGATAGCATTCTTGTGGGATGATCAAATTTTGAGAATAAATCAGAGGCCCTACCTCCAATTTTGTTCAAAATATCAGATTGCATAGTTTCTTCAGGAAAAAGTTTTTTGATATTTTTGTAATCGTTTATCAGAGAGTCGTACTCTGCATCACTTATTTCAGGACTATCATTATTGTAGTAAAGATTGTTATGGTACTGGATATTCTTTACAAGTTCTTGAAACTTTTTTTTTGGAAATTTTTCCACTACTTTTATTTAACTTAAATCTTTGACTAACTCGTAACTTTTTGTGTACCAATCACTATCAGGAAAATTAAAACCTAGAGTTGATGCATATCTTTTTGCTTCTTCAATTAAACCAAGGGAGTAATAGATTTCAACAAGTCTATGTAATGCCTCCTCTGTATATACAGAAGTATCATAATCCTCTAAAATTTTATTATACCTGTTAATTGCTGATATCCATTGCTGTTTAAATTGATAATATCTGGCAATTTCAATTTCTTTTGCTGCCAGCCTATCATTTATAATATCAATTTTTAAGTAAGCATCTTCAACAAACTCAGAATCAGGATATTTGTTTATAACCTCATAAAAGGCCTTTTTAGATTTTACCGTCATACTCTGATCTCTTTCTACATCTTTTATCTGCTCAAAGTAATTTAAAGCTCGTAGATAGTAAGCGTATGAAATTTTCTTGCTGCCAGGGTAAAGTGCAATAAATCTTTCTAGGGCATCAAGGCTTTCATCATGAAATTGTGTTTTATAATAACAGAACGCAGTCATTAATTGCGCCTGATTAGACCACTTAGAATACGGATATTGTCTTTCAATATCTTCAAATAGTATTGCTGCATCTACAAAATCTCTTTTTTTAACTAATTCCATAGCATTTGAGTAGAGTATTTGAAGTTTTTCACCCTCTGTTTCAGGCGTAACTAACTTTGTATCTGAACAACCGCTAAGAGTAAAAGTAACTAAAGTTAGAAAAGTAAAGATTTTTATTAATTTCATAACCATAATTTTAATGATTATTTAAGAAGATTAAAGATGAATTTCTAAATTATAATGATGCAGCTACGGACTTCGTGTAATAGGTTTTTTGATAATTTTTATCATTTAAATTATCTTCGTTTATAAGGCGCCAGTTTGACTGATCAGACATTATTGAATTCATAGTTTCATGAGTTAATCTGTGACCACCTTTATATATTTCAAACGCTCCTTTCACTGAATATCCTAAGAGATAAATATCACCAATGAAATCAAGTATTTTATGTTTAACAAATTCATTTTCTTGACGCAATTTGTCATTATTCACAATTCCTTTTTTATCAAGGACAATTGCATTATCTAAAGAACCTCCTGCTATAAGACCTTTTTTTCTGAGAGAATCTACCTCCTCTTTAAAGCCAAAAGTTCTGCAATTAGAAATAAGATTTTTAAACTGGTTTGAATCTTTAAACTCATAATTAAATCTTTGTTCCTTTATAAGATTGTGATCATAAGAAATTGTATAATCAATTTCTAAATTATCAGATGGGGAAACTTTCACAAAAGAATCATTCATACTAAACACAATTGGTCTAGATATGCTTAGATATTTTTTTTCTACATTTAAACTTTTAAGACCAACTTCCTCAATGTTACGTACATATTCTAGGGAGCTACCATCAAGAATTGGTAATTCATCACAGTCTACTTCAACAATAGCGTTATCAATTCCCATGCCATGTAAAGCTGACATCAAATGTTCAATTGTTGAAACTGATATTCCGTATTTATTAGTAATCTTTGTACATAGATCTGAGACGCTAACGTTATTAAACTTTGCTTCAATTAGTGATTCTTCATTAGAATTTTTAATATCAACTCTTCTAAATACGATGCCAGTGTTGGCAGTCGCTGGGTTAACAGACAAATTTGATTTTTCACCGCTGTGTAAAGTTACACCTTCAATATTGAATGACTTATTAATGGTTTTTTGCATCCTGCTGTTTATAAATTGTTTAAAACCACGGGAAAAAACAAAGATTATTTCTTTTTGTTACTACTTAAAGGTTTCTAAAAAAATTATAAACTACTGAAAATACTGATTTTTTTTCTGATTTAGACTCATCCTTATCTCCCTCCATGTTATGGTTTGCGGCATAATTTAAAAGACCAAATGCTGATGCAAGAGACGGATTATCTAAATAAGTTTTTGATCCGTTAATTTTTTTTGTCGATCCTAAACGAAAATTACTATCACTCATTTGATTTTTGATGAATTTTTGCATAGTTAACGACTTTGCTCCATATCCAGTAAGCACAATATTATTAGATACTAGAGAGCTGAATTTTGATTTATAAATTATATTTTTTATTAAATTTGATAATTCTTCTGCTCTTGATGAATATATTTCAAAATACTTTTCTAATTTTTTTTCATAAATTCTCTGACTATTCATTGTATCAATTTGCTTTCTTACTATTTCGGCCTCTTCTAGTGAAATTGATTTGACTTGTGATATATCATTTGAAAAATTATAAGTTCCAACTTTAACCGTATCATAGCCAATAAGTTGGTTGTCAAAGGTATAAGAAATAATTGTCTTGTTTTTTTGAATATCGATACTTACTGCTCCATTATCTGCTTCTTCATCTGATAACACTGCAAGACTGCTAGCATAGTGACTCGAAACTATCTGTTTGAGGCTTATGTCTTGATTATTTAATAAATCTAATATTTTACTTAGATAGTCTTTTGAAGTTGATATAACATGCCATTTTGTATGAAGAGTTTCAGCTTTCACACCAATTGGATCTGATAAGCTTTTTTTATTATCTACTTTGTAACTTATTGGAAAGGAATGAAGTGGTTCATCAGTTTCAGTATATAGTCTTTTAAATTTTGTATCTTCAAAAAAAGATTTGATATCATTTTCTGTTATGATCCTACCTGAAATTTTATTTTCAAATTCAATATAATCTGATTTCATGTTTTCTGATATACTGACATAAACGTTACTAATCTTTATACCGGCATCTACTTCTGCTTTCGAAATAGCGGCATCAAGATGATTTTTAATTTCATCTGTTTCCAATGAAAAGGGCTTTAAACAATTGACTTTCAGTTTAGAAGTACCTATTCCAATAAGTTGAAGAATTTTCCCTTTGTCTAATATTTGTAATTCTTGAGCAATAAGGCAAATTACTTTGTCGGCTCTTATGTCAATCGCACTAATTATTTTTTGACCCATTAAATCTCATCAATACCATAATTTATTTTTCCATCTAAAACTTTGAGGGCTGCTCTTCCTTGAATTCTTAAATCTATTTCAATAATGTTACTTTCCATTACTTCTTGCTCCTCAAAAAGCTGTTTTAAATTTTTTAATGATTGTTGAATGTTTTCATCTGGTAATTTTACAAGCAATTTATTGTTTAATTTTAGATTCCACCTTCTTTTTTCAATAAATTCAACTTCTTCCAGAGTTTGAGTTAAATTTGGAAACGCAATACTTATGTCCCTGATTAATTGCTCGAGTAATTCTGGCGAGTTCTCACCCCTTACAAATAAGAGGTCATCTTCATAATTGTTTAAGTTAATTTCAGTAATGATTGATCCATCAAGATCTATAAGAAAAGATTTTCCTTCTTGAAAGTATATTGCATATGGATCGTTCTCAGTTACATTTATTTTTAAAGTTGATGGTAAAACTTTTTTTATAGACGCCCGCTTTACCCATTCACTTGACTCTACAATTTCCTTGATGGAATTAAAATTTAAGCCAATAAGATTACCTTTAAATTCAGTCACATTATTTTCAATCTCAGATATATTTGATTTTTCAGAACCTTCTATAATTACATTCTTAATTTGAAATGAATTATTTAGTAAACTTGGAAATTTTAAAAATACAAATATTGCAATAAGAGAAATGAATATTAAAGAGAAGGAAACAATATTTATTATTTTAATTTTGCGTTGCATCTAATAGGATCCAATTAATAAGATTATCAAAATTTATACCTTTATAATTTGCAATTTCAGGAACTAATGAAGTTGGTGTCATGCCAGGTTGGGTATTAAGCTCTAATATATAAAATTTTTTTGTCACTTTATCTAATATAAATTCGGTTCGGCTGATTCCCTTACAACCCAATAATTTATGAGCATCTAAACCTAAACCTTCAACTTTTTTAATCAGGTCGCTCTCTAATCTTGGTGGAATTATATGTTTTGTTTTCCCTGCATCAAAGTACTTTGATTCGTAATCATAGAATTCGTTTTTTGGATCAATTTCAATAGAACCAGTTTTATTTGTTCCTATAACAGCAACATTTATCTCAGGACCCTCTATAAATTGCTGAAGCAATAATTCATTTCGAAATTTATTCTCAGACAAGTATTTATTTAATTCCTCATGGTTTCTAATAATGCTAACTCCAACACTAGATCCTTCATTTCTAGGTTTTAAGACATAGGGAAAATCAAATATATTTTGATCTTTCACTTCCTCTATCTTCATCAATTTCGTTAAAGGATGATTGAACCCATTTTCAATAAATAGTTCAGCAGATTTGTATTTATCCATTGCTAATTTGGATGACTCAATTCCAGAATGAGTGTAAGGCACTCCATATTTTTCAAGTATTTCTTGCACACTTCCGTCTTCTCCCCATGTTCCGTGTAATCCATTGAATACTATGTCAGGTTTATGCAGTTCAAGGTCAGCTAACAGATTCTCATTTGCATCAATTTCTACAATATTGTAGCCCATATTTTTAAGAGATTTGCTTATTTCTTTTGAGGTGATAATACTTATTTCTCTTTCTGCAGAAATGCCTCCATACAAAAGCATAATTTTTTTGTCTTTATTCATCTTTCACCAAATATCTTTATTTCCCAGTTTAAGCTTATTCCCAATTTTTTCTTTACATCAGACCTAACATATTCTCCGAAGTCTTCGATAAGGTTTGCTGATTTAGTTTGATTATTAACTATGAAGTTTGAATGCTTAGAAGAGAAACATATTCCTTGAAGCTCAAAATTTTTAAGACCAGCTTCTTCAATAATTTCCCATGCTTTTTTATCAGTCTGATCTTTTGGATTTTTAAATGTACTTCCTGCTGTTTTAATTTGCTGAGGTTGAGCTTTTTTTCTTTGATCATCAACTTCTTTCATTTTTAGGGAAATTGCATTTTTGCTTGCATTTTTTTTTTGCATATATACATCGCAGATAATCATATCTTGAGGTATATTACTTTCCCTATAAGAAAATAATTCCTTCGAATTACGTATTTCTGAGGCTTGCCCCCTATAATCAACACACTTTGCTTTAATAAAAACATCTTTTGTTTCAGAATTATAACAACCGGCGTTCATACGAACTGCACCACCAAGTGTTCCCGGAATTCCAAAATAAAACTCCATTCCGCCTATTTCATTTTTCTGACAATAATTCGATAATACTCTATCGTAGGTTGCAGCTCCAACTTCAATACAATCATTATGTAATTTAATTTGACTAAATTCTTTTCCTAATTTTATTACAAGACCAAATATTCCACCATCTCTTATAATGATATTCGATCCAGCTCCAATCACCGTTACTGGTAATTTATCTCTGTTGATTTCTAAAACTTTTGCTAATTCTTCGAAATTTGGGGGCATATAAAATATCTCAGCGTTGCCTGCTACCCCAAACCAGGTATATTTTGATAAATTATGATTTATTTGAATTTTTCCAATAACATTGTTTTTTTTACAATTTTCTAAAAATTCCCTTTGATTTTCATTCATAAATTTTTTTTAACTCTTTAGCAAAATTTTGAGCCCAATCTGTAACTGTCCCAGCTCCTAAAAATAAAAAGATTATTTTTGATCTATTCTTCTTTGTTAATTCAAATAATTGATCGTTTTTAACAAAATATTCAGCTTTGACTTTAGAATTTTTTGCAATGTTACTAATAAATTTATTTAAATCGAAATTTTTTGGTTTTTTCTCACCCGCTCCATAAACATCCGAAACAAATACACATTCACTATTTTTAAAACACGTCGTGAATTTGCTTTTCAAATCTAAAACCCTTGAGAATCTATGAGGCTGGAAAATAGTTATTATTCTATTTTTTTTGTCTGCATCAACCAATCCTTTTAATACATTACTTATTTCGGTCGGATGATGGGCATAATCATCAACAACTCTTATATTATTATTACTCCATAATTCAGTAAGTCTTCTTTGGACACCCTTAAAAGAATTTAGAGACTTCTTAATTATTTCTGGTTTTACATTTAATTGAAGACCAACTGCTATAGCAGCTAATGCATTATTTACATTATACGCTCCATGAAGTGGTAACTTAATATTTTTAATAGTTTGGTTTTTCTCTTTTACAAAAACATCAAATATTGTTTCATTGGCTTTATGTCTTAATTTAATACATTTGATATCACTTTCTCTATGAAAACCAGTTCTAATAATTTTTGTAGTACTTATATTTGCAGCTAACTTACGTAGCTCATTATCATCTATACATATAACTGCGAAACCATAAAAAGGAACTTGTGTGATAAACCTTTTGAAATAGTTTTTTAGATTTTGAAAATTTGAATAGTAATCAAGATGTTCTTTATCAATATTAGTTACCACAGAAATTGAGGCTGGAAGTTTCACAAAAGTACCGTCAGATTCATCAGCTTCAACTACTAACCAATCACCTGATCCTAATTTTGTATTTGTTCCAAACTGATTTATTATCCCGCCATTGATTACAGTGGGTTTCATTCTTGCCCCATTTAAAACTGCTGAAATTAGAGATGTCGTAGTAGTTTTCCCATGAGACCCAGATATAGCTATAGTTTTTTTTAGTTTTACAATTTGAGATAATATTTCAGCTCTTGAAATTGAAGGAATTTTAATTTTTTTGGAATGTTCAAGCTCAATATTGTTTTTACTTATTGCAGATGAATAAACAACTAAGCTTACATTTTTTAAATTTGACTGTTTATGTGAATTGAAAGTTTTTATTTTCTTTTTATTTAATCGAACAATGTTTGCGTTAATTTTTATGTCACTTCCTTGAACTTGATATCCCATTTCTGATAAAATTTCTGCAATTCCACTCATCCCAATTCCACCAACTCCTACAATATGTATTAATTTATTTTTATTTAATTTCATCGACTTGCTTCTATATGCTTAAAAATTCTTTCAACAGGATTGTTTATATACTCTTTTTTTAAAGTTTCTTTAATCGACTCTCTTCTTTGCGGGTTGTTGATTATTTTATTTATCAGACTTGATAATAAGTGAGTATTCATATCTTTGTCCTTAATTATTTCAGCACAATTAAGACTTTTAAGAACTGATGCATTATAATATTGATGGTTGTCGGCAGCATATGGATAAGGAATCAAAATTGAGGGAATTCCAAAGCAAATAATTTCATTTACAGTCGATGAGCCAGCTCGTGAAATAATCAAATTTGTATTCTCTAAAATATCTGTGACATTGCTGAAGTATACATTTACATAGCACTCAATACTATTTTCTCTATAAAGTTTTTCTACTAAGTTTACATCTTCTTTTCTACATTGATGGTAAACAATAAATTCTTTCTTACATTCATTCTTAGATTTTATGATCGAATGAGCGATATTATCTGAAAGGTTTTTTGCACCTTGGCTGCCACCAAGAATACATATTTTAAGCTGATTTTTTTTATTAGTTTCTTTGTTTTTTAAGTTTCTACTACTCCTAGTTGGCAAACCAACTCTGAATGAATTTTTATTTTGAATTAGTTTTTCACCATGCGTTTCGTTAAAAGTTGTAAAGATATTACCTACATATTTAAATAATAATTTATTCGCTTTTCCAATAAATGCATTGCCCTCATGAAGAAAAATTTTTTTTCTCATTATTAAACTAGCGAAAAGAACAGGTATTGTGAAAAATCCACCAAAACCTATAGTGTAATCGGGTTTGATTTTAAAATTGTATAATATTGATTGAATAAATAAGAACGGAGAATTTATAATATTTGCTAGTCTTGATTGAGAAGAAATAAGATTTCTAAGTATAATTACATTATTTGAGTCTATATTATCGAAATATTTCTTGCCTCTGTTATCGGTTAAAATAAAGCATTTAAAATTTTTAGGTGCCTCCGAATAAACAACATTTATTGGTATACAGTGGCCACCAGTACCTCCACCTACTAAAAAAAGTTTTTTCATAAAGTTAGTCTATTCACGAATATGTCGATTCTTTGAAAATAATAAAATTAATCCCGCTGCAATTGACATGCCAAGGACCGATGAACCTCCATAGCTGATAAACGGTAAGGTAATTCCAGTTGTTGGTATCAACCTTATATTTACCCCTATGTGGATTAAGGCCTGTAAGCATACGTATAAAATAAGGGTAAATAAACAGATTTGAATAAAGTGATCATTGTTTCCGTAAATTTTTTTGAAACCTTGATATGATATTATAAAGAAGATTAATAATATAAGTGTACAACCTATGAGACCATACTCTTCTGCAACCACAGAAAAAATATAATCTGAATTAGCTTCAGGAATTTTATTTTTTAAAAGACCATTACCCGGTCCCACACCAATAATACCTCCTTGTTTAATTGCTTGAAGAGAAATTTCAGTTTGACTTACGTCATATTCATTTGGAAATAAAAATGAATTTATTCTATTTTGAACATTAAAATTGAGCAAATATATCATCACAAAACTTAGAATTCCAAAAACCACAATTACAGTGAGTATTATAATACTGAAACCACTCATAAGCACTGAACCAAAATAAATAGCTGATAATAAAAAAAATTGACTAATATCAGGCTGCAAAACGAGTATACTTGCAACTGAAATATAGATTAAAGCACTTAGTGAGTGAGATGATATTTTTGTACCTTGGTATTGATTATTTAATATCAGAGCCAGTACAACGCAAAATACTGGCTTTACTAATTCTATTGGCATGAGAGAAAAAGATCCAAAACTTATCCATCTTCTTGAACCTTTGATTTCATCCCCAAATAATAGAGTAAGAGCTAGTAAAGTAAAAAATACTGTAAATAATATCACACTAAATAATTTGATGTATTTTGTCTCAATCAGTGAAATAGAAATAAATACTAAAAAACCTATTGCTAGGTACAAAGCCTGTATATTAAAAAATGCAAATAGATTGTTATTGAGATACCTGCTTGTACCAGGGTTTATAGTTAAACTTATTAATAGACCAAAAGTTATTAATACTGTTATACAAAAAAAAATTGGCTTATTTATTTCAGTAATCCAGTTTGTAATTATTGACTGTTCATAAGTTCTTTTATTCATTATTTGCTAAGTTTGCTTATAAGTTTATTAAAATGTCTTCCACGTTCTTCAAAGTTATTATATTGGTCAAATGAAGCAGCGCCTGGACTAAATAAAAAAGTATTGAAATCTGTATTGGTCTTCATAAATTTACTCATTTCGACCACTGCTTTATCTAAGCTGTGAACATAAACTGTGGTAACTTTACTCTGAAAGTATTTGTGAAAAGTATTAGATTCCTCTCCAATAATTATTACTTTTTTAATATTGCCAAGACTGTCATCTAATATACTGATATTATTGCTTTTTATCTGACCACCGCATATCAAGATGATATCTTTATATTTTTTTAGCGCAGCAATTAGAGAATGATAATTTGTTGATTTGGAATCATTTATAATAAGTTTCCTTTTGTCTGAAAAAATTATTTGTTGTCTAAACTCAAGCCCTCTAAATGATTTAAAAGCATTGAAGATTTTATTGCTGCTTAGGCCCACTTCTTTCAAAATTTCATATGAGAAGTGGTAGTTTTGGTCGTTACTCAGTAAATTATATTGATTTTCATTTAATTTTTTAATGGAGTTTTTTTTATTTTTATTAATCTGCTTTAAATTTTTCATTTTATTCAAATGATTATTCTTTTTTATTAATTTTTTAATAATTGAATCATTATTAAAAAAACCTTTTTGTGAGCTATTTATATTTTTAAAAATATTTAATTTAGCATTACCATAATTGGACATTGTATTATGTCTCGCCAAATGATCTGGAGTTAAATTAAGTATACAGGCAATATCAGGTTGAAATATCTTGGAGCTCTCTAATTGATAAGATGATAATTCTAAAACATAAAAACCTTTTTTAATCATCTTTGTTTCGAAAATCGGGTTACCTATATTCCCCGCAAGCTCTGTATTAAATTTATTTTTTTTAAGAATATGATGAATAAGCGATACTGTTGTTGATTTTCCATTTGTGCCTGTAACCGCAATTATTTTAATCTGGTTCCTTATATTTAAATTATCCAGGTATATTTGAAATAAATCTAATTCACTTATCAGTTTAGTATTTTTTGAAGTTAATTTTTTTATCAGTTTATGTGCTGACTTTCCTTTTGTAGCAATTCCAGGACTAGGTATAACATAGTCTATTTGACTTATTTTAGAAGAATACTTTTTATATCCTTTATTTGATATTTTTTTTGAGTGTTTAGGATTATCTTCCCAAAAATATACTGCGGCTCCACTATTTATAAGAGATTTATAAATTGAACATCCTGTTTTTCCCATGCCAATGACTACATAGCTTTTCTTTGAAAAACATTTTGACTTCAACATTTAGTTACCTAATCTTAAGTGTTGCGAGTCCAATCAAAGCAAGAATTAAAGCGATTATCCAAAAACGAATTACTATTTTTGATTCTGCAATACCATTCTTCTCAAAATGATGGTGTAAGGGAGCCATTTTGAATATTCGTTTGCCGGTTAACTTATATGATCCAACCTGAAGAATTACTGACACCGCTTCTGCGACGAATATTCCTCCAACTATTGCTAATACAATTTCTTGCTTGGTTAGAACACTTATACCCCCCAATGCAGCACCTAATGATAAAGAGCCTGTATCGCCCATAAAGACCATTGCAGGAGGCGCGTTGTACCATAAAAAGCCAAGAGCGGATCCAATTATGGCTGCGCAAAGAACGGTTAATTCACCTGCTCCAGGTAAATAATTAATGTAAAGATAATTCGAAAAAATCATATTCCCTGCCAAGTAGCAGATCACAGCAAAAGTCGCAGAGACAATCATAATGGGAACAATTGCTAGCCCATCAAGACCGTCTGTAAGATTAACCGCATTTGCTGATCCTAGAATTACCAATATAACGAATGGAATTGAAAATAAACCTAAGTTTAGAAATATATCCTTGAGAAAAGGTAAGGATAATAACTGAATATCAATTTCATTATAAGTTGTTATCCAATAAATAAATATCAACGATATTATTATTTGAAAAAAGATTCTTATTTTCGCTGAAATTCCATTACTTGATTTTTTCTTAACTTTGCTAAAGTCATCTGCAAAACCAACCAATCCAAAAGATATTAGAAGGAATATAATTGGCCAAGATATATAGCTTTCAGGATTGACCCATAGAATCATTGATCCAACTATAGAAATCAAAATTATAATTCCTCCCATTGTTGGAGTCCCTTTTTTAGCTACTAAGTGAGACTCAGGGCCGTCTTCTCTAATAGGCTGACCAATTGATTGGTATGATCCAATTCTTTTAATTAAAAATGGGCCAAAAAAGAGAATAAAAAAAAATGAAGTAAACAACGCCAGACCTGTTCTAACTGTTAAATAATTTAAAAAATTATTTAGGGCACCAAGATTTAAATACTCAATTAAATATAAGATCATAGTTAACTTATTAAATGATTTGACAACTTTCGTAAATTGATTGAATTTGAACCTTTTAGAAATACCTTGCTATTCCTATTAAATATTTTTTCTGCATTACTTATAACACTATCTATATTCTCATAATATTCAAACTGAAGTCTTTTGTATCTTTTTCTAAGCGAATAAAGTTTTGACCCAACAAAAATTACTTTTTTAGCCTTAATAAGTATTAGATATTTAATTAAATCCATATGAAATTTTTTAGATTTATTTCCAAGCTCATTCATATCACCTATGACATAAACTAAATGTTTATTTTTAAACTTATTAAAAATATCGATTGTGTCTCTCATAGAAACAGGACTAGCATTATAAGAATGGTCATGTAATTCTAATTTATTTCCCTTATATTTTGATTTTAGTATTTCGCCTCTTCCTTCTGTAAAAGGAACATTTTTGAATTGATTGATTAGTTTTAAATTTAAACCTAGCATATAAAAGCAAGTAATAATGGCTAATGCATTAAAAATAAGATTTTTTTGATTTTTTCTTAGAGTAAAATCAAGTTTACTGGCATCAGGCAGAATTACTTGGTATTTAATAATATTCGAAATATTTGTCTCTTTTTTAAGATATACTTTTGATGATTTAACTTTTCCAATGTCTAAGCAAGTACTGATCTTTGATTTTTTGAATAATATATATAGCAATTTATAAAAATTAGAATTTCTATTAATAATTAAGTTTTCAATACTTTTTGTTGAAGTGAATATTTCTGATTTTGCTAATGCAATTTCTTTTAAAGATTTAAAATTACCAAGGTGAACATTTTCAACATTTAAAATAATAGCTGTTTGTGGCTGCAATACCTTTACTAATCTTTTTATTTCTCCTGAATGATTCATGCCTATTTCAAAAAATCCATACTTCGTATGCCGTGGCATATTTAGTAATTCGAGAGGCAGGCCATATTGATTGTTAAATGATTTACGCGAACAGAAAATATCTTTCTCATTTCTAAGCAAATAATTTATTGCATCCTTTGTCCCAGTCTTCCCAATACTACCTGTAATACCCACAATTTGTGTTTTTAGCTGCGCTCTGTACTTTGTTGCGAGCTTAAGGAGTGCTTTAGACGTATCTTTAACATTAATTTGAGGTATTTTTATGCCTCTTACTTTTTTATGAACAAAAGCAATAGATGCACCTTTTTTTTCTGCTTCTACTAAATATTTATGACCATCTGTATTTAAGCCTTTAATTGCAAAAAAAATATTACCTTTTTTTAATGACCGTGTGTCGATAGATGCGCCAGTTATTCTTTTACAAACAATATTGGTCCCAAATAATTCGTTTATTTCAGTAGTTGTAATGAATTTTTTCATTTTTTTTGTAAATATTTTTCAGCAATTTTAACATCATCAAAAGGAAATTTTTTTCCCATGATGGATTGAAATTTTTCGTGACCTTTGCCGGCAATAAGAAGCAAATCGCCTCTTTTTAATTCGCTAATAGCTTTTTTTATGGCTAGTTTTCTATTACCAATTTCAGATATGTTTTTTAAATTTCCAATCACTTCCTCTCTAATCCTTGCTGGATTTTCATATCTTGGATTATCATCTGTGACTGTTGCTTTATCAGCGTATTTTGAAGCTATTTTACCCATTAGCGGTCTTTTTTTTCTATCTCTATTTCCACCGCAACCAAATAAAACATGTACGTTTGATGTCTCTAACTTTTTTGACTCTACAATTGAATTTTTAAGAGCATCAGGCGTGTGTGCAAAATCAACGTAAACTTTTCCACCTGTTTTTGTTCTACCAACATATTCCATTCTTCCTAATACTGAAGGGCAATTAAGACTGCTTTTTGATAGCTTTCTAGGATCAAATCCAATTAAATTCAAAATTGAAATTGCAAATATAAAATTTTCTATCTGAAAATTTGGAAAATTTTTAAACTTTAAAAGAATTCGCTTACTGCCCACTATTGCTTTTACATGTTGAATATCATTTTTTTTTAGGATTTTAATAATTTTATAATTTCTATTTTCTTGAAAATATAATGGCTTAACGGATTTATTTTTTTTTAAAATTGATCTTATTTTTTTAATGTATTTCGTTTTTGAATTAATAATTAATTTACTATCCTTATGTATATAATCTTTGAAAAGGATCATTTTACTTTTTATGTAATTATTTATAGTTTTATGATAATCAAGGTGATCATGTGATATATTTGTTAACGCACAAACATCAAAATTCATTCCATAAAATCTGCTTTGATGTAAGCCATGACTTGATGCTTCCATAACTAAATATTTTATTTTTTTTTGACCTATCTTTTTTAATTGCTTTGAAAGATCAATCGGTTCGGGTGAAGTAAGGTTATATTTATTTCTCTTTAATACAGAGTTTCCTAAAGTACCTATAGTAGCTACACTCTTTCCTGAAATTCTCAGTAAATAACTTAAAAAATATGCAACAGATGTTTTTCCATTAGTTCCAGTTATTGCAATTTTTGTTTCAATATTATTTTTGTTTATTTCAAATGCTAATAGCGATAGTGATTTTCTAATATCTTTAGCCTTTATCACTGTCGTATTCTTGGGATATCTTTTTTTACTATATGATGGAACAACAATAGCTGCAGCACCCTTTTTAATTGCTTGATTTATGAACCTAGATCCATCTATTTCATTTCCAGGGATTGCAAAAAAAATATTTCCTTTTTTTATCGATCTCGAGTCTGATGAGACTCCATTAAATTTTATCTTCTTTGATTTAATTTCTTCTAGAAGGGAGTGATTTGGCATTTATCAAAGAGAGGTATTAATGAGCATGTTTTCATTAGGTATGTATCTTGCCTTTATGTCCAAAATAGGACTTACTCTATCAATAATTTGTCTTGAAACTCTTGCCGCATTCCACCCAGCATCACTCCAGTTCCAAGTATTATATGGCTCTCCATATTCTCTATTAATCCCTTTCGGGTCGTCTAATGAGATAAGAACTACATACTTAGGCTTGTGTATGGGTAGTACCGATATAAAAGTAGTTAACTTTTCTCTTGTGTAGGATTTTTTGTCTATTTTGTGAGATGTGCCTGTCTTACCTCCAACCAAATATTTAAACTTACCATCTTCTGTGTATGCTTTATCAGCATCCTTGTTAAAGGCTTCTTTGGCAGTCCCTTTTGCAACAACTTGGCTTAAAAGGTAACGCATAATTTCACTGGTCTCTTCTGAAAAAATTTGATTTTCATATCGTTTATCATCTCCTAATTTTGTTAGAGATGGCTTAATTAAATATCCTCCATTTACTACAGCTGATGTAGCTACAGCCAAATGCAATGGTGATACTGAAAGGCCATAACCGTAAGAGATTGATTCTGTATTAACTGTTCTCCATGGGTCAGGAACAATTGGAATTGCTTTTTCTGGTATTCCAATATTTACTTGACGAAGTAATCCAAGTTGAGACAAATATTCTTGCTGTAATTCTTTACCAATATCTCTAATCATTTTTATCGTTCCAATATTTGATGACTCAACAAATATTTCTTCAACAGAACACATTTTTATCTCACAAGGCCTGTGAACATCCTCTACACGGTGCTTTCCAATATAAATATGATTTTCAATCTCGTACTTTGTATTTGGCTGAAAAATTTTTTCCTCAATTCCCATTGCTGCAGTAAATATTTTCATCACTGAACCAAACTCATATACACCTAATGTGTTTTTGTTGAACTTATCATTGTCATTCGCATTTTTAGTATTGGGATCAAAATCTGGAAGTGATGTCATGGCAAGAATTTCTCCATTATTGACATTCATTATGAGTCCTGAGCCACCAGTTGCTTTATATAGTTTCATAGCAGCTAGTATTTCATCGCGAACAATGTGTTGTATTCTTGTATCTAAAGATAATATCAAATCATTATTTTCTTCATTTTGAAGAAACTTATTAAAAGATTTTTCTAGTCCAGATACGCCTGTATTATCAATGTCAACTTTTCCAACTAAATGACTAAAAAGTTCACTGTGAAGATATTTTCTTTTATAAGCATCTCTGAATTCAATTCCAGTTTCACCTAAATCTATATACTTTTGTAATTCTAAGGGTTCAACATTTCGATCAAGCCAGAAGAATTTTTTTTCAGATACCAATTTATCAAGATCAGTTGCGGAAAACCTATTATTTATTGCTGAGACTTTACTAATAAATTTTTTCTTATCGTACACAGCTTTTGGATTTACAGATATATGGGATGTTAATAAATTTGCTGTAAGAGAGGTATTATTCCTATCTAGAATATTTCCCCTTTTTGTCTCAACATTCTCAACAAAATAATTTCCCTTTTCGGTGTAAAGTAAATTAATTTCTATCATCTTGATTGTTACTGCCAAAAACAAACTACTAAAAACAATCGCTGACAATATTAAACGATTATTTATTTTAAGAGCAAAATTACTCTTTAAAGACTTTAATCTTTCAAAAGCAAACTTTTCTTTATTGTATCTGTGTGTAAATGAAAAACTTTTTTGATATATATCAATTTTCTTTCGGCCAGTATTCCGCTTTTTTTTCACGGAATTTACCTTGCCAAATTTTGATTAATTGTTGATGTTTCATAAACTTCAATAACATCATTAAATAATTCATTATTTTCTTCAATATCTTCATTATCTAATACAACAAAATACTTTTCGTAATCATTAGTAATAATCATTTCTGAAATTTTTTTAATATTCATTGGCGAAACCAAATGGTCCCATTCAATTTTATAAAGCTCATTTATCTTTTGTTCTTCTCGAAGTGTTAATTCAAGTTCATTAATATACTTTTGCTTTTCGGCTGAAATGTTTTTTATAACCATAATTGCAAGTAATCCGGTTAACAAAACAGCAACGGACAATATTTTAAAGAAAGCACTTATCATAATTCAAATCCTAACTCAGATATCGGAATATAATTAAAGTTTAATCGCTCACGCTTAATGACTCTAAGCTTTGCCGAACGAGATCTTGGGTTACTTAATATTTCCTTGGAAGATGGTTTTATTAATTTGGTCTTTTTATTTCTTAAACAAACTTTATTTGTAAAATTCTTTACCAACCTGTCCTCAATTGAATGGAATGTGACCACGCATATCTTCCCATTCGCTCTTAGTAAATTAAAAGCTTGGTTGAGACCAGCATGAAGCTCTTGTATTTCATTATTAATAAAAATTCTAATAGCCTGGAATGTTTTCGTTGCAGGGTGTTTTTTGTAATATTTTGAAGGAAACGATTTTTTAATTATTTCTGCAAGCTCAATCGTACTCTCAATTTTTTTTTGAGTTCTGTTCTTCTCTATGTTTCTTGCAATTTTTCTTGAATTTCTCTCATCTCCGTAATGATAGATGATATCAGCAAGCTCATCTTTGTCCTTTTTATTTATTAAGTCTGAAGCTGTTTGGCCATCCTGACTCATTCTCATATCTAGGGGGCCATCTTGCATGAATGAAAACCCTCTATTTGCATCATCTAGTTGCATTGATGAAACTCCTATATCAAATACGAAACCGTTAATTTCTTTTTCTTTTGTTTCTTTGAAAATTTTATCAATCTGACTAAATTTAGAATGTACAAAAGAAAACCGACTGCCGAATTTTTTTTTAAATCTTTCAGCTTGTTTTTTGACTGTTGGATCTCTGTCGATTGCAATGACTTTACATTCACAGCTTTGAAGGATTCTCTCTGTATATCCCCCGTATCCAAATGTTGCATCGATGTATGTTTCATTGTCTTTTGGCCCTAATTGTTCAATAACCTCTTCAATAAGAACTGGCCTGTGGCCAAGTTCTTTATTTGTCATTTACTCTGTCTTCTCAAGAAAGATGGAATTTCAAGTAAATCTTGATCGGTTTCTAATTCTTCATCAGCTTCAATAGAATTATGTGTTTCATCCAGTTGATGCACGTTTTGGTCACTAAATAAGTCAGGCGAATCGCTATCTGAATTTTCCCTATTTGCGTGTATTAAATCCATAATACTTTGAGAAGACTCTTCCTGCTCCATTACTGCCTCTTCGATTGGTTCTGGTTCAACTTCAGGCTCAGCAATCATTTCTGGTTCAGAAACTGGCTCTGATTCCAGTTCTGGCTCAGCAATTACCTCTTCTTCAGCAACTTCCATTTCTGGTTCTTCGATTGGTTCTGGTTCAACTTCAGGCTCAGCAATCATTTCTGGTTCAGAAGTTTCCTCTTCAACAATTGTTGTTTCATCATTCATTGAACCTAAATCCTTTTCATCTGAGCTATCCATGTACATATATGGATCAGAATTTTTGTGGATTTCATCTTCTTGATTAGCTGAAGCATGAATAGATCCTGTTCCATTCACTTGAGCTGCTGGAATTGATGAAACTGTTGAACTATTATCTACTTGTAAATCAATTATTCTCTTTGATGGCTTGTCATGAGGTTCTAACCCAGTTGCAACAACAGAAACTCTAGCTTTACCCTCAAGATTTTCGTCAAAGATTGATCCAACAATTACATCTGCATCAGGGTGGACTTGTTCTCTTATCTCATTTGTAATTTTATCAACCTCATGCAATGTTAAGTCAGTTCCACCAGTTATGTTGATCAATAATCCTTTGGCTCCGTCCAAAGAGTAGTCATCAAGCAGTGGATTTGTAACTGCATTGTGAGCACATTCTATTGCTCTATTGTCGCCAGACGCTTCACCTGTGCCCATCATTGCGCGTCCCATATTATTCATGATTGTCTTTACATCAGCAAAGTCTAAGTTGATTAATCCCGGTACGACCATCAAATCGGTAATACTTCTTACTCCTGCATGCAAAACATCATCCGCCATTGAAAATGCATCGGCAAATGTTGTTTTCTCATCAGCAACTTTAAATAAATTTTGGTTTGGAATAACAATTGTTGTATCTACTAAATGCTCTAACTCTTTTAGCCCTTGCTCAGCAATTCTCATTCTTCCAGCACCTTCGAATTGAAATGGTTTAGTAACAACTGCTACAGTAAGTATACCCAATTCTCTAGCAACACGCGCTATCACTGGAGCAGCGCCTGTACCAGTACCGCCACCCATACCAGCGGTAATGAAAAGCATGTTTGTACCTTCAAGTCTTTCCATTATTTCGTGTTTAGTTTCATCGGCTGAGGATTTACCGATATCAGGATGAGAACCAGCTCCCAATCCCTTAGTAACCTGAACACCCAATTGCATTTTTGAATCACTTAATGATTTAGACAGAGCTTGTGCATCTGTATTGGCTGCAACAAATTCAACTCCTGATAATCCGGACTGAATCATATTGTTAATTGCATTACCGCCTGCACCACCGACTCCAAATACTGTTATCTTTGGCTTAAGCTCTTTTAGTTCTGGAACACTTAAATTTAAAACCATGAAATTATCCTCCTATTTTCATTAGTTATTCATTTTTCCATTTGAGATTTGCTAAATTATTTTTTGCATTATCACTTTTTTCTTTTTTGAAGGAATCATAAGTATCAGGATTCCACATTTGGAATGTTTCACCCATACCTACGAAAGAAACTTGGTCAATAATACCTGCAATAGAGATTAGTCCATCGGGTATGATGACTCTGCCTTCTTGATCAAAATGAATTTGATGGCTGTCAGCAAAAATAGAAGTTGAAAAAGTATTTCTTTCCTCACTGAAGGGACCGGATGCTTCTATCGCATCACTAATCTTTTGCATTCTATTAGCAGTACATCCTTCAATTGACTTAAGAGTCGGTGAAGGATAACAAATCATTCCCTTCAATCCGTTTTGTTCTAAGACACTTCTAAAAGAAGATGGAACAGAAACACGACCTTTTTTGTCAATGCGATTGATGTATGTAGATAGAAACAATGCCATTTTTAAAAAAAAGTTAGTTATTAAAATAATCAACAAAATTACCTCATTTGGGTTAAATTGGGATTACTTGGGATAGTATGGGATTATATGGGTAATGTCTATACCTATTTATGATATTTCTTTTATAATCAATTATTTAACTAATATTATACATTAGCCTGTATTTATAAACTATTGAAAATAAATGAGAAATTTTGCCAGATAATTTATAAGCCGGGTTCTGTGATTTTTTTACAAAAAACCGATAACTATTCATCTAGCTCAATTGTTACCAATTGAGTCGTGCGATCAACCCGGTTACAGCCAAGACAAGCCAATGTAACCCTATTTGATCTTGCTCCCAGTGGGGTTTACCATGCCTTTTTTGTTACCAAAAAAGCGGTGAGCTCTTACCTCACCTTTTCACCCTTACCCTTAAAATTTCAATTAGGGCGGTTTATTTTCTGCGGCACTTTCCCTAGAGTTGCCTCCGCCGGGTATTACCCGGCACTGTTGCCTTGTGGAGCCCGGACTTTCCTCTTGATCAAGCCAAGCAGTTATCCAATTATCTGGCTGAAAGGGTTTATCCTCTTAAAAGATATTGGTCAAGCCTCTCTTTGAAGAGATATAAGTTCTCTCAGATATCCCAACAATTTGCGCTTAACTGTAAAATCCTCTAACTCTTCGGGGCAATAGTGACTTTCAAAAGCGTAAATAACTTGAAGTGTTTCTTTATCCATTAAACTCGATAAAGTAATTTTATAGCCAAAATCTCTTAGTAATTGTTGTAAAGATTTAATCTCTGAAGCTCTGAGCGGCGTTTTTGAATTATTTTTCTTTGGTAGAATTACTAAGCCTTTTGCAGCCAACTTATGCCAAGGGAATAAATATCCTGGATCTATCTTTCGCAGCGGAGCAATATCTGAGTGGCCCAAAATATTACTTTTTTTTATTTTGTACTTTGTCTTTAGACTTTCGATTAATGATATAAGTGATTTTATCTGAGATAACTTGAATTTGTGATATCCAAATTCTTTACCTTTATTTTGTAACTCTATGCCTATAGACTTTGAGTTTAAATTTCTATCTTTTTTCCAATTAGATATACCTGCGTGCCAAGCAATATCTTTATCATTCACGAGTTGGGTAATTTTTCCTCTTTCATTAATAAAATAATGTGAGCTCACTTTATGTTTTTTTGATCTAAGTCTTTTAATTGACTCCTGCGCTGTTTTCATTCCTGTATAATGTATGATTATATATTTAATATTTCTTCTTTTTACTTGTTCAAAATTTGGGGATTTTAGATATTCAATTTTCATGGTGAACTTGATACCTTTTCCTCTTCTGGTTCTCTCATCATTACAATAGCAACTCCCGTGAATGACATGGTTGCACCAAAGATAATTTTAAATGTAAGCACTTCATTAAATCCCTCATAAAGAGAAAAATAAGAAATGATCAATGCATTTATTATCGCAAGTACCGGAGCAAGAAGGGTTAAAGGTGTAATTTTTGATAATTCATATTTTGTTATTAAGTAATAAAAACCTGCATGGCCGATAGCAGTTGCGGCAAATGCAGTAAACAATATAGCTCCCCAACCAATTATGGATGCATTTAAAATTAAGTCTAATTGATTTTCCTCAACTAAAAATGAAATCGTTGCCAAGAATAAAAAGCTTATAAAAGCAATCCAAGCTTGTAGATCAAACACTTTAACATCTTTTAACTTCTTCATAAAAAGAAGGCTGATAGCAATAGATAAAGCTGCTAATAATGCATAATAAACGCCACCGAGATCAGAAAATATTGTAGGCTCAAAAATCAAAATAATAACTCCCCCAAATGCAAGTGCTATTCCAAGAATACGCCTCCACTTAATCACCTCACCTAAAAATATAACGGATAATATAGTTGCAAATGGTACACCTAATTGAAGAACCACAGCAACAGAGGAAATAAATTGAGAATTATCGAGAGCAAGATAGAAAAACGCAAAATGAATGCCTCCTCCTAATATAGAAATAATTAAAATATTAGTCATTTGGCCGCGGTGAATTTTCAAAAAGGGTATGAGTAAAACTGCAATGATTAGAAATCTCATTGTCGTAAATAAAAATGGTGGAAATTCATTTACACCGATTTTTGCAGAAATAAATGCCAGTCCCCACGCTAGATTAATGGATAATACAATGAATATGTCTATTGTTCTCAATACTGGCTCATTTCTGCATCATTTTCTATTTATAATACGATTACACTAAAATATTAATTTGATTAGAAAATTCATATAGAATAGCATTATTTCAATGAAATATAGAATATTAATAGTTTTATTTCTAAGTTCTGTTCTTGTATTGCAAGGATGTGCTTCAAAAGAAGCTTCGGTGAACTATAACAATTCTGAAACTGAAATAGTTAGCGTTAATGACCCACTTGAAAAAGTAAATCGTGTGGTTTTTCAATTTAATATTATTTTTGATAAGCTTATCTTAAGGCCAATTGCTGTTACGTACAGAGCCATTGTTCCAGAATTTGTTCGAAACAGAGTTACATACTCATTAAATAATTTAGGTATGCCAATCACGGCTGTGAATAATGTATTGCAAGGCGAGTTAAGAAAAGCCGGAGTATCAACATCTCGATTTATTATTAACTCAACTGTTGGAATACTCGGTTTCTTTGACCCAGCAGCAAGTATGGGTCTTGTATCTGAAAACGAAGACTTTGGACAGACTTTGAGTGTATGGGGTGTTGAGTCTGGTCCATACTTAGTTTTACCTTTCTTAGGACCTTCCACACCAAGAGACTTTGCAGGCATGCTATCAACATCACTATTGGATCCAATGTATCAAGTGGGAGGTGGGTCTGCTCCTGACTCTCTAAGAACTTACAGAATGGGCACTGGCGCAGTTGATTTTAGATCTCAAAACATAGAAATTCTTGATGATCTACAAAACAATTCAATTGATTACTATGCAGCAGTAAGAAGCTTTTATTCGCAAGGAAGAGAAAGTCAGGCCTCAAATAACTTAGAAATTAACACTCAAGATCAAGAAAATGATATTTTTGATGACTTTGATATTGATGAAAGTTATGTAGGACCAGATATTGAGATTATTTATGATTAAAATAAAAAATTATAGCTGGATTTTAATTTTTTTGCTTTCTTTCGCGGCTTACGCCCAAAGCTCACAGTTCGCTCAAGAAGAGGAGTTTGTTTCAAACTTTGCAGACAAAGCGATTGAGATTTTAAGTGACGAGAGTATTAGCGAAAATGATAAAACGTCTCGTTTCACCAACGTTGTAATGAACGCAATTGACCTAAATTTAATTTCAAAATTCGTGCTCTCTAAAACTTGGAAAAATTCAACAGATGAACAAAAAGAAAGATATTTGATTGCATTTAAAGATTATTTTATCAACTCCTATGCAAATAAGCTTGATCAGTACTCTGGAGAGCAAGTTCAAATTGTTGGGTCTGAAGCTGCAGGAAAATACGTAATTGTTGAAAGTAATATTGTACGAGAAGGAACTGATACTTTAAAAATAAATTTAAAGTGGAGACTGATTAATAGAGACGGTGATATAAAAATAATTGATCTAAATATTGAAGGTATCAGTCTTGTAATTGCACAAAGAGAGGAGTTTCAGTCATTTCTTGCAAATAACGATAATGATATAGAGAAATTAATAGATAAGATTATTACTGTTTCTAATTAAATCTTTTTAAATTATTTTGACGGCAAGCCACTTGGTTTCCAGCCAATAACGAATCCATCTTCAACATTGTAAAGGTTGTTATAACCATTTGACTCTAATATTAAAGCGGCATGCATGGACCTTGCCCCTGACTTACAAATAAAGAAAATTTCAGAATTTTTTGATACTCCATAAGAATTGAATTGATCTAAAAAATTAGTGTTTTCATCACCCTCTTCATTAATGAGAGTTAATTCTATATATTGAGCATCAAACGAGCCATCATCCACTCTTCCAAATGTTTCCCATTCGTAAGGTGTGCGTACATCAACTAGATATGCATCTTTATTTTCTTTAATTGTGCTATAACAATTTTCTGCAGATATATTTTTTATATTACTCATTACTATGATTTCTGATTAGATGATTTAAATCGATCTGAAATTGGACTAATTTTAGTTTTTCTTCCCCTTACTCGCTTTCTCCACATTAAAAAAGAGGACCTTTTCATATTCTCTTTCATTAATTTAATAACTTCTTTCTCTTGTATTCCAAATTGTTTCCTAATATCAGCGAAAGTTGTTCTATCTTCCCAGGCCATTTCTATAACGCGATCGATGTCTGACTGCGATAGTTTATTGTCCATTTTAGGTTGAAATTTTTACAGCTTGAAAATTACCAGGGCGATGTTCCCCTTTTTCCACAACGCCAAGAAGTTTTTCCCAAATTTCAAGTGCACCGTCTGCCTCTTCTTTTCCTATTAGATTTACAACATCATCATAAAGTGGCCCTTTTATATCTGATATTTCTGTCTTAACTTTTTCGAGATACCATTTATTACGATCATTTAGTGAGAGAACTTCAAATCCTGTTTCTTTTAAAAGACTTTCGTACTTTTCTAATGAGCACATAAACATATCGAGGCCTTCTGCGGCAATATATTCTTTCATCTGCTCTGATGGTTCGTTGTCATCATTTCTCATCCAATCACCAACCGCAAGAATACCATTGTCAGCTAAGATCTCGTTTATCTCTTTGAGCAAGTTTTTTTTATCGATAATATGTAAAAATGCTTCTTTACTAAATACTGCCTCAAAACTTTTATCTTCAAATTTATATTCTCCAGGCTTTGTACAAATAAATTTTGCTTTATCAGATAAATTTTTCTTTAACGCTAAATTATTTGCTGTTTCAATTACTAACGGTTCTGGATCTATTCCAATAACTTCTTTTGCACCATATTTTTCAATCATATGAAAAACTGCACCGCCCGTTCCACATCCAATATCTAGAACTTTTTTATTTTTTAGATTTAATCCTTTTAAAATCTGATCAATTTCTTCTGTCCCACCAGGTGATAGAAAACCCTCACCCCAGACAGTTTTGAGCATGTTTAGTTGTTTGGGGCCGTAATGTCCTTCATCGGTTAAGCTCATATTATTAATGATATGTTTTAGATGATCTAATTGTTTTGTTTAAGTCAATTAAACTTAAATTACATTTTCTTTTGATGACTAGCTTAATTACAGGTGGAAGCAAATTTTTAAACTTTACTCGCCTTACTAAAATATCTTGCTGCTTCATCATATGATCTATTTGCGTAAAATTTAGAAATACACAAAAGTGTTAAGTGCAAAGGTATGCCAAATAACAGCTCTGGTAAATCTAAATGCATAGAAAGATTTTAACCTGATTTATCAGCTATAATCAAGAACAACCGTTCCTGAAACAGGATCAGTTACGCCTAATTCAGGAGATAATTCCTCTAGTAAGTGTCTAACTTTATCCAAGTTTCCAATCATATTTTCTCTTTGAGCGGCTATAGCTTCCTCAGATTCCCAAATTCCAATAAAACAATATGTACGGTCTCCTGTTTTAAAAAGACGACTCATTTTCTGACCCGGTAAATTTTCAAAACTTTTGTTTATTTCTAAGTATTCTTCTTCACAACCTTCTTTAACTTTAAACCTCACGGCATTACAAAATTCCATATTATTACTCCTTTATTTTTAATTTATTAAATTATGCATAAATTTCGTTTTCAAAAGCAACAACCATTTCATGCCATTCTTTGTCATTATAGGGATAGAAGTTAGAAAAGATCAAGGCTCCCTTCTGTTTTTCTAAATTAAAACTAAAGAATGTGCATGCAGCGCCTCCATGAGCAATAGATCCAACAGGCCTTGAGTCATTTGGATCGAAAGAAATTGTTAAACCTAACCCATATCTATTCATTTTATTTTTTAATCTTCCATTTTCACCCATTATGAAATTATAATTATCATCTCTCTCAAACATTTGATCAAATTTTCCTGGCTTTATCATTTCATTAAAACTTGACTCAGAAATAATTTGCTTATTGTTATAGCTGCCTTTGTTCATTAAACATTTCACAAAATTTGCATAGTCATTAGGTGAACTAAATATTTCAGTTCCCCCATAGTAAGATTTTCTCCAAAACCTGAGATAAGGCTGACCTTTGAAAGGCATTTTTCTTATCACTTTAGATTTTTTTCCCTGTCTGATTCCTAAAGGTACAATTTTATCTCTCTTTTCTCTAGGGATGGTAAAAAATGTATTTTTCATATCCAATGGATTAAAAATATTTTCTTTGCAATATTCTTCTAACGACTGACCTGTAACTTTTTCAATCATCATGCCTACAAAACCAAGACCAGTTCCATATTTAAAATCTGTTCCTGCTTCGAAGAGTCTTGGTCCTTTTGAAAAAGGATAAATGTATGTAATTATACCTTTTAAAAATAATAATATTTTCATAGAAATTGATAAATCTTTTATTTTCTTAGAAGTAATCATCATCAGTGAATTATAAGCGAAACCTGATGTATGCGACATTAGATGACGTAATGTTATTGATTTAGATTGCTTAACCAATTTACTATCAGCGTTTAGTACTGGTATTTCTTTAATCTCTGGAAGAACCTCTTCAACAGGCGAGTCTAAATTTAACTTACCTTTTTCTACTAATTGCATTGCGGCCAAAGCTGTAATCGGCTTACTCATCGACATCAACCTAAATATATAGTCACCATTTAAATCCTGGTTATTGTTCCAATGAGATTTACCTAAAGAAATAGAATTAGTCTCAAATTCGTTACCATTTTTTTTCAGATATATAAAATGGCAATTCTTTACTGAATTTTCATTGAATAATTTTTGAACTTTCTCAAACATTCAAAAATTTTACAAAAATAGTTGTTTTTTGAAAGGATAAATATTCAGTCTAATTTATTTCCATGATACGCGAGCAAATGTTCTTGTTGAGCAATAAAAAATATCATTCTTTAAGCCTGGTGTTAAAAACATGCCATTGGCGAGAGGTGAATTGAGTGCAACCTTTGAGAGTATTTCTCCACTAGATAGGTCTATTACCACTAAGTGATCGTCATTATTTTCGAAACTATTAATTACTAGCTCTTTGCTTTCAGGAAACACAACCGGTTGCATTGTTGGTCTAAGACTATCAATCTTCCACGATATTTTTAACGAGTTGTTTGATGTATCAATACCTGCTATGCCACCATTTATACTATCCCAGCATACACAGATATTACATTCGGGAATATTTACGGGTGGTGCAATAATACCCCCTCCATGATGTTCAAATGGTTCGATATATTCAAATTGTTCTGACATTAAATCAAATCTATAAAGCCTTTGCTTACATGACCAAGGAGCAGGACGTCTCCAACTTAATTCTTTTGGTGCAGTTTTAAATCTACCATTTGGATGAGTTGAATAAATCGCTCTTAATGAGTCGATGTCTCCGTTATTCATCAGCCAGAGTGATCCATCTGATATACAGCCATCCCATGATAATCCTTGATCATCATTTGATTTCCTATAATTAGGTGACCAGTCTGAAGTAACTTCTAGATCGTTAGGCAGAACTTTTATTTTCCATATTTTTTCGATACCTGGAATAAAAATGAACTCACCATCTTCTGTTTTGTCTGAGGCAATTCTTCCCATAGATCCTTCAGGCAATTGCATGGGTTCATGTAAAACATCTAGATTTTGATCTAATCTTGTAATTGTTGAACAACCTTGACCTTCTAAACGTAAATCTTTAGTGACGATTGTTCCATCTGATAATATTAGTAAACCGTTATGCGCCTGATCAATGGGTAATTTTGACTCTTTAATCACTTCACATTCTTTTGAAATACTATGCATGTAGTTTCCATTAACCTTGATGATATTGCCATTTTGATGTGCTGCGATAGCGCCACACCAGACGTGATCACCGCATGGTAATTTTGGTGTTTCACCTAATATTTCCAAAGATTCAGGTTCAATTTTTTGAAGCCATCCAAATGGTTCTGGACCAGTAAAGCTTGGCATCGTACCGCCTAAAAAAATTTCATTATTATCGCGATAAATTGTCATAACATTCCAGCGTTCATTTCGTATGCTTTGTACAACAGCTTTTTTTTCACGAGCGTTCAACGATCCTTTAGTTGCCTTTTGACGTCGATTTCCACCACATTCAACAGGCCAGTGAGATTTATAGTATCCCTCAAGTATGGATAATCTGTCTAGGGCAGTCATTATTTTGAAAGCAGGGCTTTAATTGACTTTCCACCCAACGATGTTGATGTCTTAGCGTAAAGCCTAATTAGCTTTAGAGGTAATGGATCATTAACCTCTTTAAAAAATTCTTTTCGAGAATAAAGATCAAGAAACCATTCAGATATTTTTGGGTAACGGTCTTTAAATGGAAATCCTGAGACATAAAGCCTATATGTATAAATAAACCAGGCAAGATCAAGCATTGAAAGATTATTGCCCATTAAGTATTTTTGCTTATTTAATAGAGATTCGTATTTATCATAACATTTACAAAAATTATTGAGTGAGTTTTTAACTGCTTCATCAGTTATTCCATTTTCACGAAATGACTTATAAAACTTTACTTCTTTTAATTTTAGATAGTCCAGCTCACTATTAGATGATTTATATTTTTCAAACGCATCTAATTCATTAGGGTCTTTTTTGCCGAGTCCACCAAACATATATCGATAAGCAATATTTCTTATATCCTCATGCAAATCATCTTCTTCTTTCAGTAACGTGCCAATTTCTGTTGTATCGGAGTCAGGAACAAGTGGGTTTTCAGGAAATTTATCTTCGAGATACATGAGAATATCATTGCTCTCAATTTCTACACGACCATCATCCACGAGAACAGGAACCAATCCTTTTGGATTGATACCTAGAAAGAATTCCGAATAGTTTTTTCCTGTAGCAAGATTAATGCTGTGAGGTGTCCATGAAATTTTTTTTAAGTTTAAATAGATCCTAAGTTTTTGCGAACATGATGAAGTTCTAAAATGAAATAAATGCAAACCCTTCCAATTAAGTATTTCTCTAGATTTTATTTGATCGCTTGGAATTTGAACCATTATTTTCTTTCCTTATTGTTTTGTTTGGTAACAAGGTAAGCCAGTACAAGAATTACAACCGTACCTGTCATCATTGAAATATCTACTGACAGACCAAAGCTTAA
>ENA-OSEY01000107-OSEY01000107.1-marine-metagenome-genome-assembly--contig:-NODE-107-length-57277-cov-10.309406_pt1 | contig 57277 bp, 60 predicted proteins | sample MGYA00248465_ERZ534230 | MGnify/ENA primary metagenome ERZ534230 (study PRJEB26409, sample SAMN06344110) | marine metagenome | isolation source: Sea water from surface | place: Atlantic Ocean:Southern... | reverse complement strand
GGGTATGGCTGTTCGCCATTTAAAGTGGTACGCGAGCTGGGTTTAGAACGTCGTGAGACAGTTCGGTCCCTATCTGCTGTGGGCGTTTGGAGATTTGAGGGAAGCTGATCCTAGTACGAGAGGACCGGATTGGACGAACCTCTGGTGTTCCGGTTGTCACGCCAGTGGCATTGCCGGGTAGCTATGTTCGGAAAGGATAACCGCTGAAAGCATATAAGCGGGAAGCCTCTCCCAAGATGATATCTCCCAGAGACTTTATGTCTCCTAAAGAGTCGTCATAGACTATGACGTTGATAGGCAAGATGTGTAAGCGTTGTGAGGCGTTGAGCTAACTTGTACTAATAACTCGTGAGGCTTGATCATGTAACCTTAAGAAGGTTTGTATGAAATTCATAAATTTACAGTGATTGTAAAAATTACATACCAGTTTGCCTGATGACAATAGCAACTTGGTACCACCTGATCCCATTTCGAACTCAGAAGTGAAACGAGTTAACGCCAATGGTAGTGCAGGGTCTCCCTGTGTGAGAGTAGGAAATCGTCAGGCTTTTTTATTCTAGGCTCTTAGTAGTAAATACTAAGAGCCTTTTTTTATGGCTAAGATATAATTACGTAATGATAGTTGGACTTACAGGCGGAATTGGATCTGGAAAATCTTCAGCTGCTAAATTTTTTATTGAACTTGGGATAGATGTAATTGATGCGGATGAAGTTTCTAAGAACATTTTAGATTCTAACATAGAAGCAAAAGATAAATTTGTAGATACCTTTGGTAATGAATTTCTTGATACTAATAATAAAATTGATCGAAGCTTGCTCAGGTCAGAAATATTTAAAGATGAACAAAAGAAAACTCTTTTAGAATCAATTATTCACCCATTAGTTAGAGAACAAATTTTAAAATTTATTGAGAACTCTAAAAGCATATATAAAATTATTATGGTGCCTCTTATTTTTGAAACAAAATCAGAAAGTTTTTATGACAAAATACTTGTTGTAGATTGTGAAGAAGAAATACAAATCAAGAGAGCGAGCAAAAGAGATAAAAAATCTACTGATAACATAATTAATATTATGAAGGCGCAAGCATCAAGACAAGAGAGAAACTCAATTGCAGATATAGTAATTATGAATAATGATTCACTTGAAGATTTAAAAAAAGAAGTTACAAAAACTCATCAAAAATTGCTTGGTATAAATATAAATGAATAAATGCCCCAGGTGTAATAAGCCCACATCTACAGATAAGAGTAATGAACATAGGCCATTCTGTTCAGCCAAATGTAAGCTAATAGATTTTGGTTCTTGGGCAAATGAAGAAAACGTTATATCAAGACCAGTAAAATCTGAGGATTTTTACGAAGATTAAAAATAATTTATATTATCTTCCACTCACCGCTTTCAATTAAAGATAAAGCCTTTTTGTATTTTAATTCTTTAGTCTCTTGACCGTTGGTAATTTTTACAATCTCATTTCTTCCATATTTTGGTTCATCTCTAGTAACTGTTTGAGGATTTTGTTTTTCTTCTGAAATAGGGGCAGGCTGATTGCTTTGCAAATCTTCGTTTATAGCTTCAGGTTTTTCTAAAACAACTTCTTCTTGTTTGGGTTGTTTTAAGTTTTCCATCACTTCTTCATTAGCAAATTGAATTGAAAATAGAATTCTTACAGTTTCTGAATCAATCTCATCTAGCATCATCTCAAACATAGAGTATGCCTCTTGTTTAAATTCATTTTTTGGATTTTTTTGTGCGTATGCTCTTAAACCTATACTACCTCTTAGATGATCAATTTCAGCAAGATGTTCTTTCCAGTGAACATCTAAAACCTGAAGCATGATTTCTTTCTCAAGCATGAGTCTGTTATCACCAAGAGATTCATACTTTTCTTTATACATGCTATGCGCTTTTTCATTAATTAGGTCAGTAATTGTTTCTGGAATAAGAGACTTATCATCATTTATAGTTGCAGCTATGTTAGTTTTAAGACCATAATTTTCAGAGAGGAAATTCTCAAGATCTTTTGCTTTCCATTGCGACTCAACAGATTCAAGCGGTATATATTGATTTGTGACTCTTTTAAACTCAAAAGTTATCATTTCATTAATCGTCTCACTGATTTCATCCTCTTCTAATAATTGATTTCTAAGAGAGTAGATAGCTTGTCTTTGATCATTTGATACATCATCGTATTCAAGAAGATTTTTTCTTGCATCAAAATTTCTACTTTCAATTCTTTTTTGAGCATTTTCTATACCTCGTGAAAGCATTTTATGTTCGATATGGTCATCACCCATTCCTATTCTTTCAAATAAGTCTCTTCTGTTATCAGAAATAAATAATCTTAAAAGATCATCTTCTAATGAAAGAAAAAACCTTGAATATCCAGGATCACCTTGTCTACCAGATCGTCCTCTTAATTGATTATCGATTCTTCGAGATTCATGTCTTTCGGTCCCAAGAATATGAAGGCCGCCTGCATTTAATACTATTTCGTTATTTTCTTTCCATTCTTCTTCAGACTGATCTTCTTTTTTTCCTCCCAAGACAATATCTGTTCCTCTTCCAGCCATATTTGTAGCAATAGTCACCATACTTGGCTTGCCAGCATTTGCTATAACTTCCGCTTCTTTTTCGTGATGTTTTGCATTCAAGATTTGATGAGGTATTTTTTTTGCTTTAAGAAATTCTGATACTTCTTCTGAAGATTCAACAGAAACAGTTCCAACTAATATTGGCGCCTTATTTTTTCTTAATGATTCTATCTCCTCAACAAGGGCCTTATATTTTGCTGTTTTAGTTAAAAAGACTAAATCATTATGGTCCTTTCTTATCATAGGAACATTTGTGGGAATAATAATGACATCCAGCCCATATATTTGATTAAATTCGACTGCTTCTGTATCAGCTGTTCCAGTCATTCCTGACAAGTTATTAAATAATCTAAAGAAGTTTTGAAATGTTGTTGAAGCCAGTGTTTGTGATTCTCTTTGAATTGGAACATTCTCTTTACATTCCAAAGCTTGATGAACTCCTTCACTCATTCTTCTTCCCGGCATAGTCCTACCTGTGTGCTCATCAATCAAAAGAACTTCATTATTTCTTACCAAGTAGTGAACATTTTTTTGAAATAAATAATGTGCTCTCAGAGTGGCCTGAACAAATTTCATTATTTTAAGATTAGATACTGAATATAAACCTTCGGAATCTCCCAATAATTCAGATTCTTCAAGAAGCTCCTCAACAAGAATATAACCATCATCAGTAAGCTCAACACTTCTATTTTTCTCATCAATCAAATAATGACCTTTTTCATCATCATCTAATGGCTCCTCTTCAGTACCCTCTCTTAGTTGTTTTTTTAATTTAGGTATAAATTTTCTTATCTTTCTATACAAGTCTGAACTTTCTGAAGAAGGACCTGAAATGATTAATGGTGTTCTTGCTTCATCAATTAATATTGAATCAACCTCATCTACAATTGCAAAATCAAGCGAACATTGCACTCTATCTTCAACCCGATGAGCCATATTATCTCTTAGATAATCAAAACCAAGTTCGTTATTTGTTGCATAAATGACGTCACATTTGTATGAAGAAATTTTTTCTTGAATAACTTGATTTGAATTCACAACACCAACAGACAAGCCTAAGAATTCATATATTGGTCTCATCCATTCAGCATCTCTTTTGGCAAGATAGTCATTAACAGTAACCAAAATTGCTTTATTTCCAATAACCGAATTTAAATAAGCTGGCAGTGTAGCTACAAGTGTTTTTCCCTCACCAGTTTTCATTTCAGCGATATTACCCTCAGCAAGAGAGATACCACCAAGCATTTGAGAGTCAAAATGCCTCAGACCTAAAGTCCTTTTACTAGCTTCTCTTACTGCTGCAAAAGCAAAAGGGATAATGGAGTAGATATCCTTATCATTGTTATGATAGATTGTTTTTAATTCTGTTTTGAGATCTTGAAAATAGTCATCCGGCTTGTTTGACAATTCTTCTTCTAATTGATTTGCTGCATTTACATGCACCATCATTTTTTTTAGGATTCTATCGTTTGAAGATCCAAAGATGTTTGAAAATAAATTAAGCATTTTAAAAATTATTAAAGCAATTAAATATTAATCACTTATTCAATATCCCCAAATGGTGGCCTTACATAAGAAATTGGGGCATTTTCCGAATTTTCAAATTTAACAGTCTCATATGCATCATCGTCTTCAATTATTTTTCTTAGTAATTTATTGTTAAGCTCATGCCCAGATTTATAACCTGAGAATTCACCAATTAAATTTCCGCCAAGAAGATACAAGTCACCAATTGCATCTAGCATTTTGTGTTTTACTATTTCATCATTAAATCTTAAACCTTCATCGTTAAGTATTTCATCCTCACCAAATACAATTGCATTAGAAACACTTGCTCCTAAGGCAAGGTTTCTCGACTGCAATAATTCTTTTTCGCTCATTGATCCAAATGTCCTAGCTCTACAAACTTCTTTTACAAAAGATGTTGATGAAAAATCAATTATTGATTCAGAAGGTAATTTTTTATGTACAGGATGATCAAAAGAAACTTTAAAAGACACTTTAAATCCATCAAATGGTTTGATGGTTGCATATGCGTCATCTCTTGTGACCGTAACCTCTTTTTTAACCTTGATGAATTTTTTTAGTGCATCTTGATCCTCTAGTCCAGCAGATTGAATCAAGAAGACAAAAGGGCTCGAGCTACCATCCATTATTGGCACTTCTGGTCCATCGACTTTAATCAGACAATTATCAACTCCCAGTCCTGCAATTGCAGAAAGCAAGTGTTCTATTGTTGAGATCTTAACGTCATCCTTTACTAATGCAGTTGATAGGCTTGTATCTCCAACATTTTCAGCTATTGCTGGTATAACAAGATTTTCATCTACGTCTGTTCTAATAAAATTAATGCCAGTATTAACTTCAGATGGAATTAATTCCATGTTTATATTTTTACCAGTGTGAAGACCAATTCCTACTGCCTTTATTGAATTTCTAAGCGTTCTTTGTTTTAACATGTTTATTTTTTTGAAATATATTCTAACACTTACCCACGCTGTCTTGATATTTCTGAAAGTATTATCCCAGTTGCTACAGAAACATTAAAGCTTTTAAATTTTTTATTTAAGTTAAGCTTTATAAGTTCGTTACAGCTTTCAGAGGTTTTCTGTCTCATGCCAGATTCTTCCGAGCCCATAATTATTGCAGAAGAATTGGTGAAATCACATGAAGTATAAATTTTTTGCGCATGCTCACTTAGACCATAAATATCAATATTGGATTTTCTAAGATATTTAAGGCAATTAATAAGATTTGAAACATGAAAAATATTTATTAATTCTGCACCTCCAGCAGAGACATTATGCGCAACTTCATTTAATGGAGCACAATGATGTTTATTGATAATCAAAGCATCTATTTCATATACTGCCGCTGACCTTATGCATGAACCAAGATTTCTTGGATCAATAATATTATCCAATATAAGTATTGAAAGATTTTGATTAGAAGAATCTTCAATAAAGACTTTTAGATCTTTAAAACTGTTTATTTCACTGTTAGCAACTATTGCTTCAGGATCTTTTTTTAGTTTATTTGATATTTCATATTTGATTTCAAATTTTTCTGCCAAAGATATTAGTTGATGAATTCTTTTGTCATCTCTGGAAGAGGGTATGAAGAGCTTTTTTATAGTATGAGGATTATTATTTATTATGCTTTCAATACTATGAAAGCCATATCTCTTATTTGTATTTTTTGTCATTTTTAACTGGTACTAAGACTAATTTTCGTTCCTCAGGTATTACATTTACTAATTTAACCTTTATATTCTGACCGATTCTATATGTTTTACCAGTCCTCTTGCCAACAAGTGCATTTGAGTCATTATTAAGGATATATCTATCATTGCCTAAGTCCGAAACATGAATTAATCCTGAAATAAAATAATTACTAATTTCAGAAAATAAACCAAACTCTGTTACACCTACGACAGTTGATGAAAATTCATCACCAATAAATTTTTTTAAATGAAAGCATATTAACTGTTGCATTACCTGTCTTGATGCAATTTCTGCTCTTTTTTCTAGTGAAGATAAAACATCTAAGTCAGATTCATAATTTTCCTGATTATGAGCATATTTATTTTTATTCAAGATATTTTTTATTAATCTATGGGTTATAAGGTCAGGATATCGTCTTATTGGTGAAGTAAAGTGTGAATATTTTTCAAGTTGCAGACCAAAATGACCAATTTCCTTTGTTGAGTAATACGCTCTTTTAAGTGATTGAAGAATCAACACATTAAACAATTTACTGTCTTCGTTTTTATTAGCGTATCGAATGAATGAATTAATTAACTCTAATTTTTTCACAGGTTTGTTTGAAGGCAATCCCTTCATAGAAAAAAATTTTTTTAAAGCATCTACTTTAAGGTAATCAGGCTCCTCGTGAACTCTATATACCCCAAAGCCATAGTGCTCCTTCATAAATCTAGCAGCGCAAATATTTGCAGAAATCATTGATTCTTCAATCATTTGATGAGCATATAATCTTTTAGATGTTAAAAGATCAGAAAATTCACCATTCTCATTCAAAATTAATATTGGTTCATTCGTTTCAATATCCAGAGCAGATCTATCAAATCTTTTTTTGAGACGTTTTTTTGTGAGTAACTTAAGTGATTCTAATGAAGTACATACTGCTGCATTATCTTTAAAATTATCTACCTCATCATAAGTCAATCTTTTATGAGAGCAGATAATACTTTCTGAAAAATTATAGGATTGTATGATTCCTTCATCATCGAATTGAATATTGCAAACAAGTACGTTTCTCTTTTCATTTGGAATTAGAGAACAAATATGATTAGAAATTTTCTCAGGTAGCATTGGAATAACTTTTTGTGGAAAGTAAATAGAAGTTCCTCTTTTGAAAGCTTCTTTGTCAATTTCTGTGTCTCGTTCTACAATTTCTGCCACATCTGCAATTGCAACTTTAAGGTTAAAACCATAATCTTCTTTTGAGCAATAAACAGCATCATCGAAATCTTTAGCGTCTTTCCCATCAATAGTTACAAATGGAATTTTTGTTAAATCTTCACGACTTTTTTTAAAGTCACATCGTATAGAATCAAGTTCTTGGTTAATAACTTCATTCCATTTGTATGGAATATCATTTTCTTGAATAACCTGATTAATGCAGACATCTAAATTGCTCATCGATAGATTTTAGTTCAATTCAAATAAAAAAGGGTCCCTAAGGACCCTTTATTATTCATTGTTAAGAGACTAGAAATCAAAGTTAAATTTTAATCCATAGTTTCTTCCAGGAAGAGGAACTTCTTCTTTTACAAAAGATGCATGGTTTCTAGCCACCTCATCAAGTAAATTATTAGCAAATAAAGTTACTTTTAGATCGCTATTACCCATACTAAATGACTTCGTAAGTCTGGTGTTTAGCATCTGATAAGAGTCAGTTGCTGTTTCACCCTCACCAAAATCATTTTGTTTTTCTACATCTTTAAGAACTAATTTAAAAATTAGATCTTCTTGTTTATATGATAAAGAATATATATTTCTTGCTGGATTAATTCTTGGAACATAATGCCCGTCAGAAAATTTAGCATTCACTACATCTCTACCGAATGATAAAGAAAGCTCACCAGAGCCAAGACTGAAATCTTTTCCAAATTCAATTTCATATCCATCAAATTCTGCATCTTCTTGCATATAATTTGCATGAATTAAGTTACCGTGACCGTGATCATCATGCTCATCTTCATCGTGGTGTTCATCTTCATCGTGATGCTCATCCTCGTCTTCATGATGTTCCTCTTCATCGTGATGATCGTCTTCTTCATCAATAAGAGCAATATAGTTATCTACATCAGTAACATAGAAACTTGCATAACCGTAGAAATCACCATTATCAAAATTAAAAGTGACATCAAAATTATTTGAAGTTTCACTATTTAAATTAGGATTGCCAACTTCGAATCTTCCTGTGGCCATATGAGGACCATTCATAAAGAGTTCTATAGCCGATGGCATTCTTTCAACACTTGCGTATCCAACACTTACATTAAGCGTATCACTCAAATCTGTCCCAAGTGTTAATGCAAAGCTGCTAGTGGAGTCATCAATAGTGAAATAATCGATGTCTCCATGATCCTCATCTGTAACACTTCCAGTTCTTTCAATTTGGTCTAATCTATAGCCAAAATCAAAATCATACATACCTAAGTCTCTACTAAGGTAATACCCAATTGTGAATTCTTCACTATTAGCAGGATTCATGAATGCTTCCTCACCAACAATAGAGTTATCCTCATCAACAAAATTTACAACAACTTTTTGAGTTGAGCTATCATTAGATAAATCAAAAGTTGCAGTATACTCGACTGCTTCATTCATAAAGACTGTTGGAGTATGACCTTCTTCCTCATGTTCATCACCATGGTCGTCACCATGATCATCATGACCTTCTTCCTCATGTGCTTCAGTTAAAGAATAGTCTGAATCACGATATGAAAAATCAATTTTATTAACTAAATTTCCATTTACATTATATGAGCCCTTAATTGAGAATGTTTCAGAATCAGTTGTAGAAAAGATTCTCTCTTCACCATGCTCATCATGACCTTCATGATCTTCATCATCACCATGCTCATCACCATGCTCATCACCATGCTCATCACCATGCTCATCTCCGTGGAAAGGAATGCCATAAACACTTTCAAGATTATCAATTCCAAAACCAATATATCCCCAATTTGTAATTTTAGACACACCAAATTTTGTTGCTTCGACGGCAAAATCAGAATTATTGATATAACCCATATCTTCTTCATGATGTTCATCATGATGTTCATCTTCGTCGTGATCTTCATCCTCGTGATGCTCTTCTTCTTCATGAATAACAGCGCCATTAGGAACATCATAATTACCGAAATCTGTATTCTTATAGCCAAAGCTTACATTGAATCCAGCAATATTATTTTTAAAGCTTATAAATTCAGAATTTCCATCATTTACTGATTGATCTTCGTAACCAACTTTAAGCTCAGGCATTTCGAAGTCATTTGCAGATATGAGTTCATCAACCACATTTATGATTCCTCCAATAGTACCATTTGCATAAAGCAATGATGAGGGTCCTTTAACAATTTCAACTTGGCTTATATCATTTAAATCCACATCATTTAAGTGATCTACACCAAGACCTGAAACATCACGGTTAACCATTCCGTTTTTAAGAATTTTTACTCTTGGTCCAGACATACCTCTTATGATAGGTTGACCTACTGCAGAACCATAATCAGCAATAGATACTCCCAAATATTCATCAATAGCATCGCCCAAGCTTGTTGTCGCTGCTTCAGTAAAGTCAGCGCCATCGATAACATAAAGCGGATTATTGATTTCAGAAGTATCAATAAAAGCTGAAGTGACTACAACTTCTTCTACTTCATCCTGAGATATAACGTTTACCGAATGAAATGCAATTAATACTATAATTGCGTTTAAAAATTTTTTCATATTTCCTCCTTAATGAAAAATTAGTTTGTTTAAAAATAAAAACTAATTAATAAGAAGGTGGTGCTCTTGATAAATTTGACTTTGATTTAAAACTAACAAATCTAGAAATCAGATTTGTCTTAGGGGAACTCTCTCCATAAACATTTGAAGGTTTTGTTTTAGATGTTTGTATTTCAACATTTTCTTCACATGCTTGACACTCAGAAGCGTATTCTTCATTAGAATCAAAATGTTCATGGTGATCAGCAAAGCTGTGCAATGAAATACTTGCTAAAAATAAAAACGAAAATATTAAATATTTATTATTCATGAATAAGCGATACTAGAATTAATCTTATTTTTTTTCAAGTCATTTATTCCAATGCTTCTAGAAAGAGTTCTTCCCACTCGTTCTGGGTTGGCAGTCTTGGTGTAGTTAAATTACTTGGGTCCTCTTTAGCATGAGCAACAAGATTAGGAATTAAATCTTCGGTTATTCCCATTTCTTTTAGATTTCTTGGAATGCCAATCTTTTCATTTAGTTTCTCAATTTCATTTGCCAAATCTATTGATTCGTTTTGTCCCATTGCTCTTGCAATCCTTGAGTATTTAGTTCCAACATAATCTTGATTAAATCTAAGTATTGTTGGCAACAGAACTGCGTTTAAAGTTCCATGATGAAGTCTTAGTTCTTGATTAGCTCCAAGAGCATGACTCATTGAATGAACTGCCCCAAGGCCTTTTTGAAAAGCCATAGCACCTTCAGCGGATGCCATCATCATGCTCCACCTAGCTTCTTTATCTTGCCCATCTTTATAAGCTCTTATGAGACTTTCTTCCTTAATAATTTTTTCAATACCATCTATACCTACTGCTTCTGCTGGAGGGTCATTGATAGGAGATAAAATAGCTTCTATACAATGTGTTAGGGCATCCATTCCGGCTCCAGCTGTAAGAACTGGAGGTAAACCTAAAGTGAGCTCTGGATCGCAAATCGCAGCTTTTGGCATTAAATATGGACTTGCATAGATTAATTTTCTTCCATCATTCATTGTGATTAATGACCCTACAGATACTTCGCTTCCTGTACCTGAGGTTGTTGGAATAGCTATCATAGGAACCGTCTCTGTTATTTTTCCATAACCACCTTCATTCACTGAGTAATTTAAAAGACTTCCCTCATGATTTGCCATAAGGGCTACCGCCTTAGCCAAATCTATACTTGACCCTCCACCGAAACCAACAACACCATCACAATTATTATTTTTGTATAGTTCTAAAGCGTCATTTACTGCATTTTCAGTCGGATTAGCAGGAGTTTCTTCATAATATATTGAAGAAAAATCATTAGAGATTAAATTTCTAATTTTATCAGTCATGCCTATCGAGGATAATCCTGGGTCAGTGCATACGAGAGGATTTTTTACACCATGTGTTCTCAAGACTTCAGGAAGCTTAGTTAAAGCGCCGTTTTCAAAATAAGGTCTATTAAAGTAATTTAATTGCATAATTTCTAAATAATTCTATATGTCTTTCGTCTTTAGCAATTATAGATTATATTAATAAATATATGACCATTTCGCCAAAGTATTCATTTTTATTAGCATTATTTTTTCTTTGCTTTAATTTTGCATTAATTGCAAAACCTTTTGAATCTACATACGAACCTTTGCCCTCAGTTAATGTATTAATTAAAAATGCAAATATTTATGATGGAGAGGGTAATGAGTTATTACAAACTGACATCCTTATCAACGATAGAAAAATTGCTGCCATTGGAAAAGATTTACCAGTTACTGATGATTTTGAAGTAATTGATGCTTCTGGTAAGTGGGTCACCCCTGGAATTATAGATATTCACTCTCACATGGGAGTTTATCCTGCTCCAGGTGTCAGAACTAGTTCTGATGGAAACGAAGCAACTAGTCCAGTTACCGCAGATGTGTGGGCCGAGCATTCTATGTGGGTACAAGACCCACAATATACTCTTGCATTAAGTGGCGGAGTCACTGCTTTTCATGTATTGCCAGGTTCTGCGAATTTAATTGGTGGCAGAGGAGTTACAGTTAAAAATTTGCAAAGAAATACAATCAATTCAATGAAATTTCCGGCCGCACCTCATTCATTAAAAATGGCGTGTGGTGAAAATCCAAAAAGAGTTTATGGAAATAGACAGCAAGCACCCTCAACAAGAATGGGAAACATTGCCGGCTATAGAAAAGCATGGATTGAAGCAGAAGCTTATTTAAATCGATTGAATGAGTACGAGTCTAAATCAGATGAAGCAAAAGAAATGGGTTATAAGCCTACAAGAGATTTGGAGCTTGATACGTTAGCTGGTGTTTTAAGAGGCGAAATTTTAGTTCACAACCATTGTTATAGAGCCGATGAGATGGCATCCATGATAGATGTTGCGAAAGAATTTGGTTATAAAATTACAGCTTTCCATCATGGTGTTGAAGCATACAAGATTGCAGACCTATTGGCAGAAAATAATATTTGTGGAGCTCTTTGGGCAGATTGGTGGGGTTTCAAACATGAAGCTTATGACATGGTTCAAGCAAATATTGCAATTGTAGATCAAGCAAGAGGGGGAACTGGTTGTGCTATTGTTCATTCAGATGATGCGATAGGCATTCAACATCTTAATCAAGAAGCTTCAAAAGCATTATCAGCTGGAATAAGAGCTGGCTATGATATTTCTAAAGCAAGAGCAATGAATTGGATTACAAGTAATCCTGCAAAAGCAGCTGGCATATATGATCAAACTGGCTCCTTAAAAGTAGGCAAAAATGCTGATGTGGTAATTTGGTCAAAAAATCCATTTAGTGTTTATGCTCTTGCAGAAACAGTTTTTATTGATGGTGGTCTCGCATACGATAGGGAGTCTGGCTTTTATCCTTCAAGTGATTTTGATGTTGGCATCATAAATTCAAATAAAAATAGGCTTGAGGAGTAGAGGATGTTTACAAAAATTTTTAAAACATTTTTATGCTTGGTATTTGTAGGCTCTTTATTTGCTGACACTACACTTATTAAAAATGCCACTATTTATGATGGTGTCAAAAATATTCCTTTTGAAGGAAATATTCTAATTGAGAATGGAACAATAAAGAGAATTTCTTCAGCTAACATGCAAGCAGATTTTGTAATTGATGCTTCAGGCATGATAGTTACCCCAGGAATAATTGGAACGGACACTAATATTGGTATTGTTGAAATTGGTGCTCTGAGTGTTACAAGAGACGATTCGTCCGACATTTATAGTATTGGCTTTAGTATTCATGATGCTTTTAATCCAAAATCTACGTTGATACCTTGGAACAGATCTAATGGAGTAACTTCAGCTTTGAGTTTACCTCAAAACACTTCTAGTCCAATTGGTGGCTTAGGGTCATATTTTCTTCTTGACGGTGAGCTTGATATAACAAGCAACAAAGATATTGTAATGATCGGAAATGTTGGCGGTAGCAGTAATAAATCTAGAGCTGAGACTTTTTCAGTTATGGATGATTTACTATCTTTTGCATCATCGATCAATGCACGAGACTTATCTTCTGATAGTGATATTGCCGACTTAATAGAAGGATCACCAATAGCTGATTTTATGGAACTTCATCCCAGAGATGTTAAAGCTCTTTTTAAGTTGGTTAATGATAATTTACCACTAATTATAAGCACTCATAGAGCTTCTGATATTCTTAAATTAATTGAATTAAAAGAAAAATATAGTCTAAATTTGATAATAAAGGGAGCACAAGATGCTTCATTAGTAGCATCTCAAATTGCTGAAAGCAATATTCCGCTAATTATTAATCCAATAAATAATATACCTGATTCTTTTGATGAACTTGCCTCTAATATCCAAATGGCATCAAGACTTGAAAAAAAAGGTATAGACATAATGTTTAATACCCCTAGGAGTCATAACTTTCATTTAGTTAGGCAGGGAGCAGGAGTCGCTGTTGCAAATGGTATGTCATACGAAGCTGCTATAAAAGCTATAACCTCTACGCCCGCAAATGTTTTCAATATCGATCAACGTGGTGAAATTAAGACAGGTTATTTTGCAGATATAGTAATTTGGGATGCAGATCCATTAGAGCCTTCATCTATGCCAGAATATGTTTTTATAAATGGAAAAGCTATTGATTTAACTACAAGATCTTCTAGGTTAAGAGATAGGTACACCACTCAACCCGAAAAACCAAATACGTATAGAAATTAGTTATCTTTGTTTCTAACAATCCAATACAAAAGAGCAATAAAGATTAAATTACCGATTATATAAACGCTAAGATCCATTGATTATAGAGATATAACTATTAAAGCTATAACCAGAGAAATATAAATTGCTATATAAAGATATTGGGCAACTTTAAAATCTTTTTTTAGTTCGTTGTCTTTGTTTGTATTTTTATCTGTATTCATTATTTTAATGGAGCCACCTGTCAGATTCGAACTGACGACCTGATGATTACAAATCAACTGCTCTAGCCAACTGAGCTAAGGTGGCAACGGATTGTATTATATACAATTTATTCATTTGGGAAAGAGCATCCTGTCCCGCCAATGCCACAATAGCCATTTGGATTTTTAGCAAGATATTGTTGGTGATACTCCTCTGCTAAAAAATAGTTTTTTACAATATCAATCTCAGTTGTAATTGATGAATAATTATTTTTTTCAAGTTCTTTTTGATAAATTTCTTTAGACTCATTTGCAATATCAAGATCAGATGGATCAGATGAATATATAACCGATCTGTATTGAGTTCCAATATCATTACCTTGTCTCATCCCTTGAGTTGGATCATGACACTCCCAAAAAACTTTTAAGATTTTATTTAATTTAATAATGTTTGGATCATAAATAACCTTTACAACTTCAGCATGATTGGTATTTTTGTAACAGACATCTTCGTAAGTTGGATTTTCTGTTTCACCTCCAGAGTAACCCACCGATGTTAGGTACACTCCATCTAAATCCCAAAATTTTTTCTCTACACCCCAAAAACAACCAGCACCTAGAATAATTTCTTTTAAATTATTTGGTACGTCAGATTTTAGTGAAATATTTTTTATGTAATGAATCATTTTAATAAATTCCTTTAATTATAATTTGACCACTTGAAAAAACTTCAACACCACTGGTTGTCTCTATTATTGCATTTCCAAAATTATCTATATCCTTAAAAATAGCATTTTCTTTTTTGTTATTTTTTTTAAGAATTTTAATTTCTTTATTTATATGCACACAAGCCTGTCGCCATTCATTCAACCAATCAAAATCTTTTCCATCAAAAACTTTAATTAAGTTATTAATTATCTCAATTATCAATTCATTTCGTTTACTTTCAAGTTTAAATTTTGATAAATCTCCCCACCAAGGCTCCTTTTTTTCAATATTTAAATTAATGCCAATTCCAATGATTGTTTTAACTGTATTTTGATAGTGTTCTTTCTCAATCAATATCCCACCAATTTTCTTTTTATTTAAAATTAAGTCATTTGGCCACTTTAAGCCTATATTTATATCTTTATTGATTTTATTAATAGACCTTTTACAAATAACCCCTGTAATAAGGCTTTCTGGTGCAAAAGATAAGTCATTTTGTGTACATATGGTCATATAAATATTATGAGAATCAGGACTTGACCATGTTTTTCCATGCCTGCCTCTACCTTTTGACTGTTTTTCTGCAATTACTAAATGAAATTCATTTTCAAGTGATATTCTTTTAGCTTCATCATTTGTGGAGTCAATTTCGTCGAAAATATCAACATTTACCCTATTTTTTGGCAAATTATTATAAATATTTTCAAAATTTAGCTTATTCAATGTAAGAAATTAGTTGACTTAAGCTAATTCTAGAACAAAAATAGCTACCTTTGAATGGAGAGGTGGGTGAGTGGTTAATACCAGCAGACTGTAAATCTGCCGCTTCGGCTACGTAGGTTCGAATCCTACCCTCTCCACCATTGATTTTTATAAGAAAAAGTGTGGTTAAAATATCTTTTAAAAAAGGTTGAGTTTATAGCCTTTTAGAGGGATAATACGCCACCAAAAATAGGATGCTTATGAACGGGCTCATATAGCTCAGCGGTAGAGCACTTGCTTGGTAAGTAAGAGGTCACCGGTTCAAGTCCGGTTATGAGCTCCATTATTAACAAATTTAGAGAGGCATAAAAATGGCTAGAGAAAAATTCGAGAGAACCTTACCTCACGTAAATGTGGGTACTGTTGGTCACGTTGACCATGGTAAAACAACGTTGACAGCTGCTTTAACAAAGGTTGCTGCTGAGGTTTTTGGTGGTGATGCAGTTGATTTTGCAAATATTGATAATGCTCCAGAAGAAAGAGAAAGAGGTATCACAATTGCAACATCTCATGTTGAATACGTATCTACTGCGCGTCATTACGCACACGTTGACTGCCCAGGTCACGCAGACTACGTAAAAAATATGATTACAGGTGCTGCTCAGATGGATGGTGCTATATTGGTTGTAAGCGCAGCTGACGGCCCAATGCCTCAAACTAGAGAGCATATATTGCTTGCTAGACAAGTTGGTGTTCCATACATAGTTGTCTACATGAACAAAGCTGATCAGAATGATGATCCTGAAATGATAGAATTGGTAGAGATGGAAATTCGTGAATTACTTAACGAATACGAATTCCCTGGAGACGATACACCTATTATTGTAGGTAGTGCTCTAAAAGCACTTGAAGGTGATACTTCTGACATTGGAGTACCTTCAGTTCAAAAATTAATTGAAACTTTAGATTCTTATGTTCCAGAACCTGAAAGACCAGTTGATGGCGACTTCTTAATGCCTATCGAAGATGTTTTCACAATCTCAGGAAGAGGTACTGTTGTAACAGGAAGAATTGAAACAGGAATTGTTAATACAGGTGATCCATTAGAAATTGTTGGAATTAAGGAAACATCTGAAACAACATGTACAGGTGTTGAAATGTTTAGAAAGTCTCTTGATGAAGGAAGAGCTGGAGAAAACTGCGGTATTCTTTTAAGAGGTGTTGAAAGAGACGCTGTTGAAAGGGGACAAGTTCTTGCTAAGCCTAAATCAATCTCTCCTCACACTAAATTTGAAGCTGAGATATATGTTTTAAGTAAAGACGAAGGTGGTAGACATACGCCTTTTATGAACAACTACAGACCTCAGTTTTATTTCAGAACTACTGACGTTACAGGTGCATGTGAATTACCAGAGGGAACAGAAATGGTAATGCCTGGTGATAACATTAAAATGGTTGTATCACTAATTGCTCCTATTGCGATGGATGAAGGTTTAAAATTTGCTATTAGGGAAGGCGGAAGAACAGTTGGTGCTGGCGTAGTATCAAAAATTGTAGAGTAAGTTAAGATTTTTAAGCCGAGGCTATGTGTCTCGGCTTGCTTGTCTTTGAAGAATATGAAAAAAGTTTTAAGGCCAGTGGCTCAATTGGTAGAGCATCGGTCTCCAAAACCGGGGGTTGGGGGTTCGAGTCCCTCCTGGCCTGCCAAATGGAACGAACTGGTAGAGTGATGAATATGAATAAAGAATCAACTTCAAAAGCTCTCGATAACCTTAAGTGGTTGTTAGCAATAATTGTTTTTGGAATTGCAGTTGTTGGCAATAGCTATTTTGTTGAAGTTGCTTTCTTATATAGAGTTCTAGCCGTTCTTGCTCTATTTATTGTAGGACTTGTCTTGATTGCTTTAACCAGTTTTGGTTCTAATGCATTGAAGCTTATGAAAGAATCAAGAACTGAAATTCGAAAAGTAGTATGGCCAACGAGAATGGAAACAACTCAAACATTTATGATAGTTTTTGGAGCGATTATTATTTTATGTCTATTCTTTTGGGGCCTTGAATCATTGCTGACTTTTTTAACTAGATTGGTGCTTGGATAATATGGATTGGTATGTGATACAAGCTTATTCTGGATACGAGCAAAAAGTTAAAGCTGCTCTAGAAGAAAGAATTTCATTAAATAATTTAACAGAAAAATTTGGAGAGATATTGATACCTACTGAACAGATTGTTGAACTTAAGGGCGGTGCAAAGAAAACAACAGAGAGAAAGTTTTTTCCTGGTTACATACTTATTCAAATGAATCTTGAAGATGATTCATGGCAGTTAGTTCAATCCACTCCTAGAGTTTCTGGTTTTGTTGGAGGCACTAGAGATAAACCATTACCAATATCTGAAGAAGATGTTAATAACATAATAAACAGAATTGAAGTTGGTGAAGATGCTCCTGCGCCAAAAACTATATATGAACCTGGTGAGGTAATAAGAGTTTGTGATGGACCATTTAATGACTTTAACGGCGTTGTTGAAAATGTTGATTACGAAAGAAATATGGTTAAAGTTTCTGTTCAGATTTTGGGTAGGGCAACTCCAGTTGAACTAGATTTTATGCAGATTGAGAAGACATAATGGCAAAAAAAGTAGTTAATGTATTGAAATTACAAATTCCTGCGGGAGGTGCTAATCCAAGTCCACCGGTTGGTCCAGCATTGGGTCAAGTTGGATTAAATATTATGGATTTTTGTAATGCATTTAATTCAGCAACACAAGAATCTGAAAAAGGAATGCCCTTACCGGTTGTAATAAATGTGTATGAAGATAAATCATTTGATTTTGTTGTTAAAACACCGCCAGCCGCTGTGCTAATTAGAAAAGCCCTTAATATCCAAAAAGGTAGCGGAGAACCTAATAGAGAAAAGGTTGGTAAATTAACTAGAGCTCAACTTGAAGATATTGCAAAAGCAAAAGAGCCAGACTTAAATGCAAATGACATAGATGCGGCAGTTAAGATTATTGCTGGTACTGCTAGAAGCATGGGAGTTGAGGTAGATTTATGAGTAAATTGACAAAAAAACAAAAAATACTTCAAGAAAAGCTTGATCCTGAAAAAGTATATTCAATTGATGAGGCTATGGAGATCATGCAGTCAGTAAAGTCTGATAAATTTGATGAGTCAGTTGATATATCTATAAAGCTTGGTGTAGATCCTAATAAATCTGATCAAAATGTTAGAGGTGCTGTAACACTTCCTAATAGTCTAGGAAAAGATGTCAGAGTTGCAGTCTTTGCAGATGGTGATAATGCCAAAGATGCAGAAAGTGCTGGAGCTGAATATGTGGGTATGGAAGATTTAGCTGAAAAATTCACAAAAGAGGAAATTGAAGTTGATGTAGTTATCTCAACAAATGGTGCAATGAAAGTTGTTGGTAAGCTTGGTCAAGTACTTGGACCAAAAGGCCTGATGCCTAATCCAAAGACAGGAACAGTTTCAGATGATGTAGCTAGTGCTATTAAAAATGTTAAAGCAGGACAAGTAAGATTTAGAACAGACAAAAATGGGATTATTCATGGCAGCATTGGAAAAGTGACTTTTGATTCAACTAAAATCAAGGCAAATGCTTCCGCGCTGTTAGAAGAATTAAAAAAGTTAAAACCAGCCTCCGCTAAAGGAGTTTATATAAACAATATAGCTTTAAGTAGCACAATGGGACCAGGAATAAAAATTAATTCTGGAGAGTTGGTATAAGTTTTAGCTTTGTAGAGATACATAGCTAGATAGTTGCGTTTACGCAGCCGTCAAAGACCGTAGGTGTCGAAAGACTTAATTTCCTACGTAGGTGGTGTGCAAATTGTAATTATGCAATTTGTCGCCGGATAGCCGAAAGGCTTTAATTGGAGAATTGCTGTGGCATTATCTAAAGATGAAAAAGTAAATATAGTTAGAGATGTAAAAGAAGTTGCATCAAATGCATCTTCTCTTGTTATCTCTGACGCTAGAGGTTTGAAAGTTTCAGAGCTATCTGAAATCAGAACTAAAGCTAATGAGTCTGGTATTCATATTCAAGTGATAAAGAATTCTTTGGCTAAGTTAGCATTTGAGGGCACCGATTTTGGTTGCTCTGATGAGGTTCTTACAGGCCCTTCTTTATTTGCTTTCTCTTTTGAGGAACCAGGTGCAGCAGCTAAGCTACTTAAGACGTATGCAAAAAATTTTGATGAACTTGAAATCAAAGCACTTGTTGTAGAAGGTCAACTTCTTGATGGCAGTCAAATTGATATTCTTGCAAAACTTCCATCAAAAGAAGAAGCATACAGCCTAATAGCTAATGTTTTACAAGCTCCAGTGAGTAAATTTGCTACTTTATTAAATGAAGTACCAAGCAAGCTTGCTAGAGTCTTATCAGCAGTTCGTGACCAAAAAGAGGCGTCAGCCTAATTATAAAGGAGATAAAAATGGCAACTAATAAAGACGATATATTAAAAGCAATAGAAGAAATGTCAGTTATGGATCTTGTAGATCTAATTTCAGCTATTGAAGAAAAATTTGGTGTTACAGCAGCAGCAGCTGTTGCAGCAGCGCCAGCAGCAGCAGGAGGAGATGATGCTCCAGCAGCTGAAGAAAAAGATGAGTTTGATGTTGTACTATCAGCAGCAGGCGATCAAAAAGTTCAAGTCATTAAAGCTGTAAGGGCTATCACTGGCTTGGGATTAAAAGAAGCGAAAGATATGGTTGATGGTGCACCAAGCACTTTAAAAGAAGGTGTTAAAAAAGAAGAAGCTGAAGGCATGCTAGCTCAATTAACAGAAGCTGGTGCAACAGGCGAACTCAAGTAACATCAATTATATTAATTTAAAAGGACGCATTTATGTCATATAGCTATACAGAGAAAAAAAGAATAAGAAAAAATTTCGGAACATTCGCACAAGTAATGGATCTTCCGAATTTAATTGAAACTCAAACTAATTCTTATGCCGAATTTCTCCAGGCTGATGTGGCTCCTGATTCAAGAAAAAAACAAGGACTTGAAGAAGTATTTCAATCTTTATTTCCAATAACCAGTGTTTCAGGAAATGCGGCCCTTGAATATGTTTCATATGAGCTTGGCAAAAATACATATGACGTTCAAGAGTGCTTAATTCAGGGTTTATCATATTCGGCTCCTTTAAGAATAAAGGTTAAATTAGTTCTCTTTGATAGAGACTCTAATTTCAAAGAAGTTAAGGATATTAAAGAAGGCGAAGTTTTCATGGGAGAAGTCCCGTTAATGACAGATGATGCATCTTTTATTATTAATGGAACAGAAAGAGTAGTAGTATCTCAGCTGCATAGATCTCCTGGAGTATTTTATGATCACGATAAAGGCAAAACTCACTCCTCAGGTAAGGTTCTCTATTCAGCAAGAATAATCCCATATAGAGGATCTTGGTTAGACTTTGAGTTCGATCCAAAAGATATATTATTCAGTCGAATAGATAGAAGAAGAAAAATTCCAGCAACTATTATGTTGAGAGCACTAGATATGGGAACTGAAGAAATTCTTTCAGAATTTTATGAAGAAGACTCATACACTCTTGATAAAGATTCTGTAAAAGTTGCTCTCGTTCCTGAAAGATTAAGAGGTGAGACATTATCAGTAGATATAAAAGTTAAAAGTAAAGTTTATGTGGAAGCTGGCAAGAGAATTACAGCAAGGCATATTAAGGAGCTGACTAATTCAAAAGCATCGGAGATTACTTTATCGGATGAGTTTTTAATTGGGAAAGTGCTCTCTAAAGATATATTCGACTCAGAAACAGGTGAGGTTCTTTTAGCAGCAAATACTGAAATTAGTGAAGAGATACTTGAAATTTTAAAGGAAAATAAAATTTCAGAAATTAAGTGTCTATATATTAACGAACTAGATAAAGGCCCATATATATCTAACACTCTTAGAGTTGATCCTACTTCAAATAGATTAGAGGCATTAGTTGAAATTTATAGAATGATGAGACCTGGTGAGCCACCAACAAAGGATTCTGCTGAAACATTATTTAGTAATTTATTTTTTAATGAGGAAAGATATGATCTTTCTGAAGTTGGTAGGATGAAGTTCAATAGACGCTTGAAACTTGATTCCAAAAAAGATAATCCACATATTCTAGATAAACAAGACATCATCGAAGTGATGAAAGGTATCGTAAACATTCGAGATGGACATGACATAGTTGATGATATCGATCATTTAGGTAATAGAAGAGTAAGATCTGTTGGGGAGATGACTGCAAATCAATTTAGAGTTGGTTTGATCAGAGTTGAAAGAGCTGTAAGAGAAAGACTAAGTATGGCCGAAGCAGATGAGTTAGGACCACAAGATTTAATCAACGCAAAACCAGTTACTGCTGCGATCAAAGAATTTTTTGGATCAAGTCAGCTTTCACAATTTATGGATCAAAATAATCCTTTATCAGAAATCACTCATAAAAGAAGAGTTTCTGCTTTAGGTCCTGGCGGGCTTACAAGAGAGAGAGCTGGTTTTGAAGTAAGAGATGTTCACCCAACTCATTATGGAAGAGTATGTCCGATTGAAACTCCAGAAGGCCCAAATATTGGCCTTATAAATTCATTTGCATCTTATTCAAGAACAAATCAGTACGGATTTATAGAAACACCATATAGAAAAGTAGTAAATGGAAAAGTTACTGATGAAATTGTTTACCTATCAGCAATAGACGAAGCTGAGCATGTAATTGCTCAAGCTAATGTGATGTTGGATAAGAATAATAGATTTGTCGATGATTTAGTTGCTGTTAGACATGCAAATGAGTTTGAATTGATGTCTCCCGATCGAATTGATCTTATGGATGTTTCTCCTCAACAAGTTGTTTCAATTGCTGCCTCACTAATTCCATTTTTAGAGCATGATGATGCTAACAGAGCTTTAATGGGCTCAAATATGCAGCGTCAAGCTGTTCCTGTGCTCAGAGCAGAAAAACCGTTAGTAGGGACTGGACTCGAAACCGTAGTTGCCAGGGACTCTGGTGTATGTATTGTTGCAAAAAATTCTGGAGTAGTTGAGAGTGTTGATGCTTCCAGAATAGTTGTTAGAGTTACTGATAAAAAATCTAAAACAGCTTCTGATGTCTACAATTTAATAAAATATACTCGCTCTAATCAAAATACCTGCATTAATCAAAGACCAATTGTTAAGTCTGGTGACGTTGTTAAAGCAGGAGACATTCTTGCGGACGGACCTTCAATAGATAATGGAGAGTTAGCATTAGGTCAAAATATTAGAATAGCTTTCATGCCATGGAATGGATACAACTTTGAAGATTCAATTTTGATATCAGAAAAAGTTGCTAGAGAAGATCGATTTACTTCAATTCACATCCAAGAGATAGTTTGTATAGCAAGAGATACCAAGCTAGGGTCTGAGGAAATAACAGCAGACATTCCTAATGTTGGAGAGGGCTCGCTTAATAAACTAGATGATTGCGGAATAGTATATGTTGGCGCTGAAGTTGAGCCAGGAGATATACTCGTTGGAAAGATTACGCCAAAAGGTGAAACACAACTATCACCTGAAGAAAAACTTTTAAGAGCAATATTTGGCGAGAAGGCCTCTGATGTAAAAGATACATCGCAAAGATCAAGTTCTAAAGGAACAGTTATTGGAGTAGAAGTTTTTACCAGAGATGGTGTTGAAAAAGATGAAAGAACTCAAGCCATAGAGCAGGATCACATAGATCAATCAAAGAAAGATGCTGACGATGAGGCATCTGTTGTTGAGCAGGCAACAAAGACTAGGATGATTGACTTACTTAAATCAAAAAAAGCTATCAAAGGTAATGGTGTTAAAAAAGGAGAAACATTAGCTTCAGAAAAATTAGAAACATTTAGCATCAATGATATTTTCTCAATCAGAACAGATACAGAAGCAACAAACAAAGTGGTTGAAGAAACAGAAGTTTTATATAAGCAATATATAAAGGATATCAAATCAAGATATGAGGAGAAAAAAGAAAAGATAATAAGAGGTCATGATCTCGCTCCTGGCGTAATCAAAATCGTTAAGGTTTATCTTGCTATTAAAAGAAGAATTCAACCTGGCGACAAAATGGCTGGTAGACACGGTAATAAAGGGGTGATTTCAGAAATAATGCCTGTTGAGGATATGCCATATGATAATGATGGTAATCCAATAGATATTGTATTAAACCCACTTGGTGTCCCATCTAGAATGAATGTTGGACAAATTCTTGAGACTCACATGGGCTCAGCTGCAAAAGGCATTGGAATGAAAATCGATACAATGTTGAAAGAAAATGCCAAACCAGCAGAATTAAAATCTTATTTAGATAAGCTTTACAACAATAATGCCGCTAATAAAGAGGATATTAATTCATTCAATAATTCTGAGATCCTTGAATTAGCTGAAAATCTAAGAGATGGACTACCAATCGCTACACCTGTATTTGATGGAGCAAAAGAAAGTGAAATTAAAGATCTGCTCAAATTAGCTGATTTGCCTGAATCAGGTCAAATTACTTTATATGATGGAAGAACTGGGACTGAATTTGATAGACCAGTAACTGTTGGTTACATGTATATGATTAAGTTAAATCATTTAGTTGACGATAAAATGCATGCAAGATCAACCGGATCATATAGTCTTGTTACTCAACAACCTCTAGGTGGTAAAGCACAATTTGGTGGCCAAAGATTTGGTGAAATGGAGGTTTGGGCACTTGAGGCATATGGAGCCTCTTATACACTTCAAGAAATGTTAACTGTTAAGTCAGACGATGTCTCTGGAAGAACAAAAATGTACAAAAACATAGTAGATGGTAGTTATGAAATGGATGCAAACGTACCAGAATCATTCAATGTCTTAAGCAAAGAGATTAAATCTCTTGGTATAAACATTGAACTCGACTTAGATAATCAATAGGAGAATAAATTGAAAGACTTATTAAACGCTTTAAAAACTGGTCAAGAAGATTTTACAACTATTTCTGCAGGCCTAGCTTCTCCTCAAGTAATTAGATCTTGGTCTTTTGGTGAAGTAAAAAAACCTGAAACAATAAATTACAGAACATTCAAACCAGAAAGAGATGGATTATTTTGTGCAAAAATATTTGGTCCTGTAAAAGATTACGAATGTATATGTGGAAAATACAAAAGAATGAAACACAGGGGTGTTGTATGTGAAAAATGTGGAGTTGAAGTAACTCTTGCAAAAGTCAGAAGAGAAAGGATGGGGCATATTGATCTGGCAGCTCCTGTTGCACATATTTGGTTCTTAAAATCCTTACCTTCAAGAATTGGACTTCTTTTAAATGTAACTCTTCGAGAAATTGAGAGAGTTTTGTATTTTGAGAGCTATATTGTGACAGATCCTGGACTCACAGAATTAGAAAAAGGACAAATACTTACTGAAGAAGAATGGGTTGAAAAGTATGAGGAATTTGGAGATGAATTTTCTGCAGGAATGGGAGCTGAAGCTGTTCAAATTCTTCTTGAAGAATTAGATATTGAAGATGAAATTAGAATTATTCGCGAAGAAATACCTCAAACTAATTCTGAGACAAAGCTTAAGAAATTATCTAAACGTTTAAAATTACTTGAAGCTTTCAAAGACTCAGGCAACAAACCTGAATGGATGGTTATGAATGTTTTACCTGTTTTACCTCCAGATTTAAGGCCTTTAGTACCACTTGAAGGTGGAAGATTTGCTACATCTGATTTAAATGACTTATATAGAAGAGTAATTAATAGAAATAACAGATTAAAAAGACTATTAGAGTTAAACGCGCCTGAGATCATTGTTAGAAATGAAAAGAGAATGCTGCAAGAATCTGTTGATGCACTTCTTGATAATGGAAGAAGAGGAAGAGTCATAACTGGAACAAATAAGAGACCATTAAAATCTCTAGCAGATATGATTAAAGGTAAAGGTGGCCGTTTCAGACAAAACCTTCTAGGTAAAAGAGTTGATTATTCTGGAAGATCAGTAATCGTGGCAGGACCTAATTTAAAACTTCATCAATGCGGTCTGCCTAAGAAGATGGCTTTAGAGTTGTTTAAGCCTTTCGTATATGGAAAACTCGAGAATAGGGAGCTTGCTACTACCATCAAAGCTGCTAAAAAATTGGTTGAAAGAGAAACTCCCGAAGTCTGGGAGGTCCTCGAGGAAGTTATCAGAGAGCATCCTGTTTTATTAAACAGAGCACCAACACTTCATAGGCTTGGTCTTCAAGCATTTGAACCAAAATTAATTGAAGGCAAAGCGATTCAATTACATCCATTAGTTTGTGTTGCCTTTAATGCAGACTTTGATGGTGACCAAATGGCAGTGCATGTTCCTTTAACCTTAGAGGCTCAGCTAGAAGCGAGAGCTCTTATGATGTCGACTAATAATATCCTTTCACCAGCAGATGGATCACCAATTATTAATCCTACTCAAGATGTGGTTCTTGGCCTTTACTACATGACAAGAGATAATGCGAATGCAAAAGGTGGTGGCAGAGTATTTAGTAATCCTGACGAAGTTTTACGAGCTTATGAAACTGAAAATTTAGAGATTCATTCACCTGTAAAAGTTAGAATCAAAGATGCCGCTGGAGAAACATCACTTCAAGAAACAACTGTTGGTAGAACACTCATATGGAGAATTACTCCTGCGGAAGTTGGGTTTGAGAATATAAATAATGTTTTAAACAAAAAATTAGTTTCAAAGCTTGTAGATATTTCTTATAGAAAAGCGGGACTAAAAAAGACTGTTATATTTGCTGACCAACTTATGTATTTAGGTTTTGATTTTTCAACAAGATCTGGATCATCAATTGGAGTTAATGACTTTGTAATTCCTGAAGAGAAAGCAAAGATTATTGATTCTTCAGAAAAAGAAGTTAAAGCAATTGAGAAACAGTTTGACTCAGGTTTAGTTACCAGAGGAGAGAGATATAACAAAGTCATTGACATCTGGTCTAGAGCAAATGAGCAAGTGGCAAAAGCGATGATGGAAAAAATTAGTACTGAAACTGCAAAAACACCGGAGGGGGATAATGTCGATCAATCCTCTTTCAATTCGGTTTATATTTATGCTGATTCAGGCGCTAGAGGTTCACCAGCTCAAATTAGGCAGTTATCTGGTATGCGAGGGTTAATGTCTAAGCCTGATGGGTCAATTATTGAAACTCCAATTACAGCAAACTTTAGAGAAGGTCTCTCTGTTCTCCAATACTTCATATCAACCCATGGAGCGAGAAAGGGACTTGCAGATACTGCTTTAAAAACTGCAAATTCTGGATATTTAACCAGAAGACTTTGCGATGTTTCAATGGACTCTGTTATAAATATTGATGATTGTGGTACTAAAGATTCTATAACTGTTACCTCAATTATTGATGGTGGGGAAATAATTCAAGCTTTAACCGACAGGATACTTGGAAGGGTAATAGCAGAACCTATTTTAGATGCAGATGGCAAGGAGATTTTTCCTGTTAACACAATGCTTGATGAAGATGCTCTAAATGTTATTGAAGAACTTAATTTATCGAGTTTGAAAATTAGATCTCCTATGACATGTGATGCTTCTATAGGCGTATGTGCTAATTGTTATGGAAGAGATCTTGCAAGAGGCCACCTAGTTCATAGAGGAGAAGCTGTCGGAGTAGTCGCAGCTCAATCGATAGGAGAGCCAGGAACTCAGTTAACAATGAGAACCTTTCACATTGGAGGAGCAGCATCAAGCTCTTCTGAAGACAATGCTATTTATAACAAAAATAATGGTGTGGTCAATTTTTCAGATGATATCAAGTCAGTTACTAATAAAGATAAGCTTGAGGTTGTTGTATCAAGAAATGCTGCGTGCACAATCACCGACTCAACTGGAAAAATTATAGAACAATACAAGTTACCTTATGGTGCAACTCTTCAAGTTAAGGATCTATCTAAGGTAGATGAAGGAACTCAAATAGCATCATGGGATCCTTACACGAGACCAATAATCTCAGAAACGGCTGGTAAAGTTAAATTTACAGATATTGAGGATGGCTTGAGTGTAAGAGAGCAAATGGATGTTCTTACAGGTTTAACAAGCATTGAAATTATTGAGGTTGCAGATAGACCTTCAGCAGGTAGAGACTTAGTTCCAACGATTGAAATTGTTGATTCTAAAGGTAAGCCTGTCCTTGTTGGTGAATTTAAGCAACCAGCTGTATATCCACTTCCAGCAGGGGGTCTTGTTAACCTTGCTAATGGTCAAAAAATAACTGCTGGTGAAGTTATTGCAAGAATGCCTTTAGTTGCATCTAAAACAAAAGACATAACTGGTGGTTTGCCTAGGGTTGCTGATTTATTTGAAGCAAGAAAGCCAAAGGATGCTGCGGTTCTTGCTGAAGAATCTGGTGTCATATCTTTTGGTAAAGAGACAAAAGGTAAAGTTAGGCTGGTAATCACTCCAGAAGGAGCAACAAAGAAGACACAAAACGTTGAAATGTTAATACCAAAACATAGAACTCTTAATGTTTTTGAGGGTGAACGTGTTAATAAAGGAGACGTAATATCTGAAGGCCCACTAAGCCCGCACGATATTTTGAGATTAAAGGGCATTCCTGAGCTAACAAACTTTATTGTTAACGAGATCCAAGATGTTTATAGACTTCAAGGCGTTTCAATCAATGATAAGCATATTGAAACAATTTTGAGACAAATGCTTAGAAAAGCACTAGTCCTTGATGGTGGTGACACCAAATTTATTCAAGGTGATCAAGTTAGCTATGCTGAATTAAAAGAAGAAAATCAAAAGGCTGAAGCTGATGGTAAAACTCCTGCTGACTTTGAAAGAGTCTTACTCGGTATTACAAAGGCCTCACTTGCTACTGATTCATTTATATCAGCAGCTTCTTTCCAAGAGACCACAAGAGTTTTAACCGAAGCAGCTGTTACTGGAAAAAAAGATCACTTAAGAGGTTTGAAAGAAAACGTTGTAGTTGGAAGATTAATTCCTGCTGGTACAGGCATGGAATTCCACGACAAGTTAAGGTCTAAAAAACAAAGTGATTATGATGAGCAATTATTGTCAGATGATGATATTGAAGCAGCGTTAAGACAAGAGCTTCAAGAAAATGATGAAGAATAATGTTGACCATTAACCTCATGCTCTATAAAATCGCCGCGTATAAACAAAATTAATATGGCAACAGTTAATCAGTTAATAAAAAAATCTAGGAAGCCTAAGGTTAAAAAGACCGATGTTCCTGCATTAAATGCATGTCCTCAACGGAGAGGAGTTTGCACACGTGTTTATACTACTACTCCCAAAAAACCAAACTCAGCTTTAAGAAAAGTATGCAGAGTAAGGTTGACTAGCGGTTATGAAGTAACTTCTTATATAGGGGGAGAAGGTCACAATCTTCAGGAACACTCTTTGGTTTTAATTAGGGGCGGAAGAGTAAAGGATCTACCAGGTGTAAGATATCATACAATTCGAGGTACATTAGATACCTCAGGCGTTGCAAGCAGAAAACAAAGAAGATCAAAATACGGTGCTAAAAAAGGTAAATAATTATGCCAAGAAGACGAAGTCCCGAAAAAAGAAAAGTTTTACCAGATCCAAAATATAAAGATGTAGTTCTTGCGAAATTCATGAATAACCTCATGAAAGATGGTAAAAAGTCTGTCGCAGAAAAAATTGTTTACGGTGCTTTTGATCAGATAACTAAATCAACTAAAGATGATCCGCTTGAAGTTTTTATGAAAGCGCTAGAGGAAGTTAGTCCTGTAGTTGAAGTTAAATCTAGGAGAGTTGGTGGAGCAAACTATCAAGTTCCTGTTGAGATTCGTCCTTCTAGAAGGCAAGCTCTTGCAATGAGATGGATAGTTGATGCCGCAAGAAATAGAAGTGAAAAATCAATGGATCTAAGACTTGCTGGAGAGCTGCAGGATGCCTCACAAAAAAAAGGATCAGCATTCAGGAAAAGAGAAGACGTTCATAAGATGGCTGAAGCCAATAAAGCTTTTTCACACTTTAGATTCTAATTAGAAATTAATAAAAAAATATGGCTAGAGATACAGTATTAAATAAGTATAGAAATGTAGGTATATGTGCACACGTTGATGCAGGCAAAACCACAACTACTGAAAGGGTTCTATTTTACACAGGACTTTCCCATAAAATTGGTGAAGTACATGATGGTGCCGCTGTCATGGATTGGATGGAACAAGAACAAGAAAGAGGTATAACTATTACATCTGCGGCTACAACCTGCTTTTGGAGCGGCATGGAGCAACAATATCCACAACACAGAATTAATATCATCGATACTCCTGGTCACGTTGACTTCACAATTGAAGTGGAACGTTCATTACGAGTGCTTGATGGTGCAGTTGTAGTTTTTTGTGGAACCTCAGGTGTAGAACCACAATCTGAAACCGTTTGGAGACAAGCAAATAGATATGAAGTACCAAGAATAGTTTTTGTAAACAAAATGGATAGAGCAGGTGCAAATTTTGAAAAAGTTGTAGAACAAATTAAAGATCGATTACAAGCAAATGTTGTTCCAATCCAACTTAACATTGGAGCAGAAGATGATTTTAAAGGAGTAGTTGATCTTATAAAAATGAGGGCTATCTACTGGAATGAAGATGATCAAGGTTTAACTTTTGATTCGCAAGATATTCCTGAAAATCTTCTTGATAAATGTAACAAACTCCGTGAGGAAATGGTTGAAGCAGCTGCGGAAGCAAATGAAGAATTAATGGATGCTTATTTAGAATCTGGAGAATTATCAGAGGAACAAATAAAAGAAGGTCTTAGAATAAGATCACTATCTAATGAAATAATACTAGCTCTTTGTGGTTCAGCTTTTAAAAATAAGGGAGTCCAAGCAGTTTTAGATGCAGTTATTGATTTTCTTCCTGCTCCTGACGAAGTTAAGGCTATAGAGGGAGTTATTCCTAATAACAGTGAGGAAGAAGAGCAATCTGATTCAAGAAAGTCATCTGATGAAGAACCGTTTTCTGCATTAGCATTTAAGATTGCAACTGATCCATTTGTTGGAACTCTCACATTTATTAGAGTGTACTCTGGAGTTTTGAGTGTTGGTGACGGAGTTATGAACACAACTAAATCTAAAAAAGAAAGAGTTGGAAGAATGGTTCAAATGCATTCTAATAATAGAGAAGAGATAAAAGAAGTTAGAGCTGGTGACATTGCAGCATGTATAGGCCTAAAAGATATTACTACTGGCGATACTCTTTCAGATTCTGATAAGCCAATTGTCCTTGAGAGAATGGATTTCCCTGAACCAGTAATTTCTGTAGCTGTTGAACCAAAATCAAAACAAGATCAAGAAAAAATGTCACTAGCACTTGGTAAACTTGCCCAAGAAGATCCCTCCTTTAGAGTTGCAAGTGACGAAGAATCAGGTCAAACAATTATATCTGGTATGGGAGAACTTCATTTAGACGTGCTTGTAGATAGGATGAAAAGAGAATTCTCTGTTGAAGCAAATATTGGTAAGCCTCAAGTTGCATACAGAGAAACCATTAAAGAAAGTGTAGAAATAGAGGGTAAATTTGTCAGACAAAGTGGTGGTAAAGGTCAATATGGGCACGTTTGGTTAAAACTTGAGCCACTTGGTTTAGACGATGAATATGAATTTGTCGATAAAATCGTAGGTGGAGTTATTCCAAAAGAGTATATTCCGGCAGTAAACAAAGGCATTCAAGAGCAAATGCAAAATGGAGTTATAGCTGGATATCCATTATTAGCATTGAGAGCAACACTATATGATGGATCTTTCCATGATGTTGATTCAAATGAGATGGCATTTAAGATTGCTGGATCAATGGCTCTTAAAGAAGGAGCCACTAAAGCAAAACCTGCTCTTTTAGAGCCCATAATGAAGGTTGTTGTTGTAACGCCCGAAGAACATATGGGAGATGTAGTAGGCGATTTAAATAGAAGAAGAGGTATTATATTAGGAATGGAAGATATTACATCTGGCAAAGAAGTCTCCTCTGAAGTGCCTTTAGCTGAGATGTTTGGATATGCAACAGATTTAAGATCACAGACTCAAGGAAGAGCTACTTTTACGATGGAATTCACTAAATACGGTGAAGTTCCAAATAATATCGCCGAACAGTTAAAAACATCATAAATATGTCTGAAAATAACTGTCTAATAAAGTTGACAGTATTGCTCTTAGAAGCTTAGAATACGCCACATTTTGCAATTTGTTGAATGTAAAAAATTTTTTATAAAAGGTAAAAAAATAGGGAAATGGAGAATCAATCAATAAGAATTAGGCTAAAAGCCTTTGACTACAGATTAATAGATGCTTCAGCCAAATTGATTGTAGAAACCGTAAAAAAAACGGGCGCTGTAATTAATGGTCCTATTCCTTTACCAGTAAAAAAAGAAAGGACAACTGTATTAATATCACCGCATAAAGATAAAGATGCGAGGGATCAATACGAAATTGTTACTTATAAAAGATTGATGGATATTGTTAAACCAACTGATAAAACAGTTGATGCTTTGATGAAATTAGATCTATCCTCAGGGGTAGATGTTCAAATAAGCTTAGGACAATAATTTTTTAACGCGAATGCGGCCATAGAGGGTTTATAGCCCCGTAGAAAGGAGATTAAATTGAGCATAGGCTTAATAGGAAAAAAATCTGGTATGTCTCGTCTTTTTCTTGAAGATGGAGAATCTGTTCCCGTGACTGCAGTTTCAGTGTGTGGAAACTTTATAGCTGACATTAAAACAAAAGAAAAAAATGGCTACAACGCTCTTGTTGTTTCTAAGACAGAAAAATCAAATAACCTAAATAAATCACAAAAAGAATTTTTCAAAAAAGTTAATCTTGAACCGGGTTCATTAGCTGAATTTAGGTTAGATGATAATAATGATAGCTCATTTGAAATCGGTAGCCATTTAACTGCTGATCTTTTCGAGGTTGGCCAGTATGTTGATGTCACAGGCACTTCAAAAGGGAAAGGCTATGCTGGTGTTATAAAGCGACATAATTTTAAGATGCAAGATGCAACTCATGGTAATTCGCTAGCTCACAGGGCTCATGGTTCAATTGGTCAGTGTCAAACTCCTGGAAGAGTTTGGAAAGGAAAAAAAATGTCTGGTCACATGGGAGATGTTCAAAAAACTGTTCAAAGCTTAAAAATAGTTCATATGGATGTTGAAAATAATGTTATTTATATAAAAGGTTCAGTTCCTGGATTTAATGGCTCTCAACTAAAGATCAAACCTTCAATAAAAGCATCATGAAAATAGAATTGCTCTCAAATACAAAAAATAAAGATATATCAATATCTAATGATGTATTTAGCAAGGAGTTTAACGAATCTTTAATCCATCAAGCAGTTGTAAGTTTTATGGCGGCATCAAGACAGGGCAGCGCAAAACAAAAAAATCGATCTGAGGTTAGAGGTGGCGGGAAAAAACCTTATAGGCAAAAAGGTACTGGAAGAGCAAGAGCAGGAACGATAAGAAGTCCTCTTTGGAGAGGAGGCGGTGTAACTTTTGCTGCTAGGCCAAGAGATTACAGTAAAAAATTAAACAAAAAAATGTACAGAGCTGCTATAAAATCCATATTTTCTGAATTAGTAAGACAAAATAGATTAGTTGCAATTGAGAAGCCTGTTCTCGAAAAACCAAAGACAAAAGAAATAGCAAGTTTTTTGAATGAATTTTCTTTAAGTAAAGTACTTATCATAATTGATGAACTAGATATGAATCTTTATTTATCTGCCAGAAATATTCCAAATGTTGATGTTATTACTGTAAGAGAGATTAATCCTGTAAATTTACTTAAACCTCAAAAAGTTGCTGTAACCAGCGAAGCACTTAAACAAATAGAGGAGTGGATCAATGGTTAAAGAAAAACTATATACACTCATAAAATCTCCAATAATTACTGAACAGACCGCTCAGTTAGGTGAAAATTTGAAACAGGTGGTTTTCAAGGTTGATTTATCTGCCAACAAGCTTGAAATAAAAAAAGCTGTTGAAGAGCTTTTTAAAGTTGAGGTAGTAAATGTCACAACATCCATTGTGAAAGGAAAGCAGAAAAGGAATAGATTTGGTATATACAAAAAACCAAACTATAAAAAAGCTTTTGTTTCAATTAGCAAAGATTCTGACATTCAATTCGAGGGCATGAACTAATGGCTATTATTAAATCAAAACCAACCAGCCCAGGTAGAAGAGGTCAGATTTCTATTAAATCTGATTTATATAAAGGCAAGCCTTTAAAATCATTAATTGAACCAAAATCAAAAAAAGGTGGCAGAAACAATAACGGTAGAATCACTGTAAGACACCAAGGTGGTGGTCACAAACAGCATTATAGAGTCATTGATTTTAAAAGGAATAAATTTGATATTCCAGCTGTTGTTGAGCGCATAGAATATGATCCAAATAGATCAGCTCACATAGCTCTTCTTAAATATAAAGATGGTGAGCGGAGATATATTATTGCTCCATCTAAGATCAAGATTGGTGACGAGTTAGTGTCATCAGATAATTGTGAAATTAAACCTGGAAACTCAATGAAACTTAAGGATATACCTCTTGGTACAAATGTTCATTGTGTCGAATTAAAGCCTATGAAAGGAGCTCAATTAGCAAGAAGTGCTGGTACTTCAGCCAGATTGGTTGCTAAAGAAGGTATTTACGCAACACTAAGGCTTCAGTCAGGAGAGACTAGAAAAGTACTATGGGAATGCAGGGCTACGCTCGGTACAGTATCTAATCAAGAAAATAATTTAAGATCGCTTGGAAAGGCTGGTGCCAAAAGATGGAGAGGTGTACGACCAACAGTAAGAGGTGTAGCAATGAATCCAGTTGACCATCCTCATGGAGGTGGAGAAGGCAGGACTTCAGGTGGCAGACATCCTTCAACGCCTTGGGGTAAACCTACTAAGGGATATAAAACAAGAAAGAATCAAAGAACAGATGATTTGATAATCAGAAGAAGAGGTAAGAAATAAAATGCCTAGATCATTAAAAAAAGGACCTTTTGTTGATTTATCTCTCTCTAAGAAAGTTGAGGCAGCAATAGCAAATAATGATAAAAAACCAATAAAAACATGGTCTAGACGCTCTATGATCATTCCTTCAATGGTGGGTTTAACAATTTCTGTTCATAACGGCAGACAACATGTACCTGTTTTTATTAATGAAGATATGGTTGGTCATAAACTTGGTGAATTTGCCATTACGAGAACATTTAAAATGCATTCGGGCGATAGGAAGGCTAAATAATGGAAACAAGAGCATACTTAAAAGGAACGAGATTATCTCCTCAAAAAGCTGCTCTTGTAGCAGATCAGATTAGAGGTAAATCAGTCGATCAGGCAATGGATTTTTTAGTCTTCAATAAGCAAAAAGGCTCTGCAGTTATAAAAAAATTATTGGAGTCTGCAATTGCGAATGCTGAAAATAATAATAATGCAGATATCGATAAACTTTCAATATCTTCAATAATCGTAAATCAGGGCATGAGACTGAAAAGAATGAAACCAAGAGCACGTGGAAGAGCCGATAGGATAATTAAACCTACATGTCATATCGAGATAATTTTGAAAGAGGAAGACAAATAATGGGACAGAAAGTAAATCCAAACGGTTTTAGACTAGGCGTTTCTAAGAAGCAAAATGCTAATTGGTATGCAAAGGGTAAAGATTTTTCAAATAATTTAATACAGGATCTTAAGGTTAGAGAATACCTTGGAAAAAAATTAAAGAACTCTTCTATTAGCAAGGTTGAGTTAGAGAGAACAGCAGAGAGCTTTATTGTAAATATTCATACAGCAAGACCAGGAATCATCATTGGCAAAAGAGGTGAAGAGATTGAAAATTTGAAGAAAGCTGTTGAAAAAATTGTGAAAGGACCATCACAAATTAACATAAAAGAAGTTAAAAAACCTGATTTAGATGCCCAGATTCTTGCTGAAGGAGTTGCACAACAGCTTGAGAAAAGAGTCATGTTCAGAAGAGCGATGAAAAGAACAGTTCAAAGCGCACTTAGACAAAGTGCAAAAGGAGTTAGGATTGAAGTTTCTGGAAGATTGAATGGTGCTGAAATAGCTAGAACAGAATGGTACAGAGAAGGCAGAGTTCCTCTGCATACACTTAGAGCTGACATCGACTATGGAACAGCAGAAGCTTTAACAACCTATGGAATCATCGGTGTGAAAGTTTGGGTCTACAGAGGTGAAATTACTGAGGATCCATACAAAACTGAGCAAGGAGTAAGCTAAAAATGTTACAGCCTAAGCAAACAAAATTTAGAAAAATGCACAAAGGTCGAAATAGAGGCCTTGCTCAAAATGGTAACACAATAGCTTTCGGTCGATTTGGTTTAGTTGCATCAGATAGAGGCAGAATTACTGCTAGACAAATTGAGGCAGCAAGAAGGGCTATGACTAGATACATTAAAAGGGGCGGAAATATATGGATAAGAATCTTCCCAGACAAACCAATTACAAAAAAACCTCTTGAAGTAAGAATGGGTAAAGGCAAAGGAAATGTTGAATATTGGGTTGCACTTGTTCAACCTGGCAAAATTATGTTTGAAATGGCTGGGGTTGAAGAAGAATTAGCAAGAGAAGCATTTAGACTAGCTTCTGCAAAACTCCCAATAAAAACCCACTTTATAAAAAAGGATTTATAGAATGAGTAAAGAGTTAGCAGAATTAAGAAAAAAAAATATGCAACAGCTTGATGCTGAGCTTATATCTGTTAGGGAGTCTCAATTTGGTTTGAGAATTAAACATAAAACAGGACAACTAAACGAGACAAGTGAACTGATGAAAATGAGAAAAAAAATTGCTCAGATTAAGACAGTAATGAATGAAATTAAGACAAAAGGTGGAGAATAATGGATTCAACTAATCCAAGAGTTTTAACAGGCATTGTTACCAGCGACAAGGCTGATAAGACTATTACAGTCAAAGTTGAAAGAAAAGTTAAACATCCACTCTATGGAAAAGTTATTAAGAGGGCTACAAAAGTTCACGCTCATGATGAAACTAATTCTGCTTCAATTGGAGACGTTGTTTCCGTAAAAGAATGTAGACCAATTTCAAAAAGCAAAACTTGGATCCTTGTAAATGAAGATGAGAAAAATGGAGAGGAGAATTAATCATGATTCAGATGCAATCCCTTTTAAATATTGCTGATAATAGTGGAGCAAGAAGCGTAATGTGTATAAAGGTTCTTGGTGGATCTAAAAGACGTTATGCAAATATTGGCGACATTATCAAAGTTGCTGTTCGTGAAGCTATTCCAACTGGAAAAGTTAAAAAAGGTCAGGTTGTTGATGCTTTAATTGTAAGAACAAAAAAAGGTGTTCGAAGAAGAGATGGCTCCCTGATTAAATTTGACGAGAATGCTGCTGTGTTGGTAAATGCTCAGAAAGCACCAATTGGAACAAGAGTATTCGGCCCAGTAACTAGAGAACTAAGAGAGGGTAAACATATGAAAATACTCTCATTAGCACCTGAGGTTTTATAAACATGAATAAGAGACTAACTCCTACAAAATTAAGATCTGGTGATGAGGTAATAGTTATTGCAGGAAAAGATATTGGCAAAAAAGGTACATTGAGAGAAATATACAAAAATAAAAACAAAGGAATAGTGACTGGCATTAATATTGTAAAAAAACATACTAGACCAAATCCTGAAATGGGTATCACTGGTGGAGTAGTTGAACAAGAAGCTGCAATTGCGTTATCTAATCTTGCAATATGGAATCCGAAAAAGAAGACTAAAGACAAAATAGCATATTCAACTGATAAAGACGGAAGAAAAATAAGATTATTCAAATCTGATGGAGTAGAGATAAAGTAAATGGCTAATTTGAAAGAAAAATATACTCAAGAATTAAGGCCTGCTCTTCAAGAGGAGTTGGGTATAAATAATGTTATGGCAGTTCCAAAGTTAACAAAGATAGTAATAAACATGGGAGTTGGAGAAGCAGCAAATGATAAAAAGCATTTGGAATCAGCTTTAGATAATTTAACTGTAATAGCTGGACAAAAACCAATAGTAACAAAGGCAAGAAAATCTGTTGCAAGTTTTAAAATAAGAGAAGGATGGCCATTGGGTTGTAAAGTCACGCTAAGAGGTAACAAAATGTATGACTTTATGGAAAGATTGATAAAAATAGCAATCCCAAGAGAAAGGGATTTCAGAGGTTTAAATCCTAAATCATTTGATCAGCAGGGAAATTATTCATTTGGTATTAAAGAGCAAATTATTTTTCCTGAGATCAATTACGATAATATCGACAATATCAGAGGTATGGATATTTGTATAAATACTTCAACTGAAAATACAGAACATGCAAAAGCTTTATTAAAAGCTTTTGATTTTCCTTTTAAACAATAGGTACTTTTTATGGCAAAAAAATCAATGATAGCAAGAGAAGTTAAAAGAATTAAAACAGTAGCCAAATATGCTGGTAAGAGAGCAGCTTTGAAAGCACAAATGAATGATCAAAGCCTTTCCACTGAAGAAAGATATGAAGCAAGAGTTAAATTTCAAAAATTGCCAAGGAATGCAAGTCCTTCTCGTGTAGTTAGAAGATGTCAAGTAACAGGCAGACCTCATGCAGTTTATAGAAAATTTGGTTTGAGTCGAATCAAGTTAAGAGAAGCAGCAATGCGTGGCGACATTCCTGGATTAGTTAAATCAAGTTGGTAAAAATATTATGAGTTTTCAAGATCCTATATCAGACTGTCTAACAAGAATACGCAACGGATTAATGCGCGGTAAAACTCACGTTCAAGTTCCTTATTCAAAGCTAAAACATGATTTGGTAGATGTGCTAGTCTCAGAGGGCTATCTAAAATCTTGCAGTAAAACTGAATTAGACGATAAGCCAGTTATCGAAGTTGAGCTTAAATACCATAATTCAGAACCAGTAATAAAAGAGCTTAAAAGGATTAGCAAACCAAGCCTTAGAAAATATAGTGCTGCTTCAAGCCTTGAATCTGTAAAAGGAGGACTTGGCTCTTTCATCCTTTCAACTAATCAAGGCTTAATGACTGATAGGGATGCAAAAGCTAAAAATGTTGGCGGCGAGATTTTGTGTGAGGTATTTTAATGTCTAGAGTTGCAAAAAATCCTATAAAAATTGTCGATGGTGTCAATGTTACAGTTGAAGGCAATTTAGTCACTGTTAAAGGCTCTAAAGGGGAGCTAGAGTTCGAAATGACAGAATCTATTTCATTAAATATTGCTGAAGACACAATAACAGTTGGCTATGATGAGAATATTCAACAATCTATTGCTTTAGCAGGAACCACTAGATCAATCGTAAATAACATGATTATTGGTGTTTCCGAGGGTTTTGAGAAAAAACTTGAGCTTATTGGAGTAGGATATAGAGCAAAAGCTTCTGGAAAGCTTCTTGAGCTAACTCTAGGTTTTTCACATCCCATTAAATATCAATTACCTCCAGAGGTAGAAGTTGAAACTCCATCTCAAACGGAAGTTGTTCTTAAAAGTCACAACAAACAAATACTTGGTCAAGCTGCTGCTGAGATAAGAGCCTTTAGACCACCTGAACCATATAAAGGCAAGGGTGTTAGGTATGCAGATGAACAAGTTAAGCGTAAAGAAGCTAAAAAAGCTGCTGGAGCAGGGGCTTAAAAATGAGTGAAAAGAATATTTCAAGAATTAGAAGAGCAAAAAAATCTAGAATTCATATTAGAGATCAAGAATCACCAAGATTAACTGTTTTTAGATCGTCTAAACATTTTTATGCTCAAATCTTTGATAGCTTGGGAGCTAAAGTAATTGTTTCAGCATCAACTGTCGAAAAGGATTTAAAGATAGATGCTAATAATGTTGCTGGTGCAAAAGAAGTTGGTAAAAGAGTTGCAGAAAGAGCTCTTGAAAATGGAATTAAGAAAGTTGTATTTGATAGGTCTGGATATAAGTATCATGGTCGCATAAAAGCTTTAGCAGATTCAGCAAGAGATGCAGGCTTGGAGTTTTAATTTATGAAAGAAGAAAACACAATGACTAATCAACAGGTTGATGCCTTGGAAGAAAAATTAGTCCAGGTTAATAGAGTCGCAAAAGTTGTGAAAGGTGGAAGAATTTTTGGATTCACTGCGCTAACAGTTGTTGGCGATGGTAATGGCAGAGTTGGATTTGGAAGAGGTAAAGCCAAAGAAGTTCCTATAGCTATTCAGAAAGCCATGGAAAATGCTAGAAGAAGTATGGTAGAAGTTGAGTTAAACAACACTACTTTATGGTATCCAATAAAAGCAAAACATGGTTCTGCTAACGTATATATGCAACCAGCTTCTGAAGGTACAGGGATTATTGCTGGTGGTGCTATGAGAGCTGTGCTTGAATTAGCAGGTGTTCAAAATGTTCTTGCCAAATGTTATGGATCTACAAATCCAGTTAATGTGGTTAGGGCAACAATTAATGCATTAAGTTCAATGGAGTCACCTGAGACAGTAGCCTCAAGAAGAGGTAAGAAAGTAGAAGAAATATCATGAGTAAAGCAGAGACTATAACAATTAAGCTTGTAAAAAGTGGAATAGGGCGGATGAAAAATCACAAATTGTGCATAAAAGGTCTTGGCATAAAAAAACTTAACCAGACTGTCACAGTTCTAGATACTCCAAGCAATAGAGGGATGATAAACAAGATTTCAGACATGTTAGAAATTATTGAGAATTAAGATGAGTGAAGAAGCTACAAATAATATGAACTTAAATACTCTTTCGAATACTGGAACAGCTCAGAACAGGAAAAGAGTTGGTAGGGGTATTGGTTCAGGAACTGGTAAAACTGCTGGAAGAGGTCATAAAGGTCAGAAATCTAGATCTGGTGGTAACGTAAGACTTGGATTTGAAGGTGGACAAATGCCGCTTCAAATGAGGTTACCCAAATTTGGTTTTACATCCAGAGTTAACAATTCTTTTAAAGAGGTTAACGTCAAAAACTTAGAAGGAATGAAAGTAGTTAGCTTACAAACACTAAAAGACAATAAACTGATTGCTAAATCAGTCAAAAAAGTAAAAATTTTTGGTAATACTGAAATTGAATCTAAGATTACAGTGGAAGGCATCCCATTAACAAAAGGTGCAAAGGCTTCTATTGAAAAAGCTGGAGGCAAAATTGTTGCTGCCTCAACAAAGAACGATAAAGCGAAAACTCAATCAAAGAAAGAGGATTCTGAATAGTTATGGTTGATCAAGGAAACAACATGAGTGATCTTTGGAAACGGTTAAGATTCGTTTTTATTGCAATTCTTGTATATAGAATTGGAACTCATATCCCAATACCTGGCATAGATCCTGACAGACTTGCTGCTCTTTTTGAACAAAATCAGGGAACTATCATTGAAATGTTTAATTTGTTTTCTGGTGGAGCACTGGAAAGGATGAGTATATTTGCTCTTAACGTTGTTCCTTATATTTCGTCTGCGATTATCATGCAGCTTTTTTCTAATTCTATTCCTTACCTTCAAGAATTAAAGAAAGATGGGCAAGCTGGAAGAAATGCAATTACTCAATACACAAGATACGGTACAGCTGTGTTGGCATTTATTCAGGCATCCGCACTGGCAGTAACTTTATCTGCAAGCGGTCTTGCATATGTACCTGGACCGTCCTTCTTTGTATCTGCTGTATTTTCTGTTGTAGCAGGGACTATGTTCCTTATGTGGTTGGGTGAACAAGTTTCTGAGAGAGGAATTGGTAACGGTATTTCAATAATCATTGCGACAAGTATTTTAACTGGCATACCAGGAGCAATAGGACAGGCTCTAGAGCAGTCAAGACAAGGCGATCTCAGTATTTTATTACTCATAGGCATAGGATTATTGTCTATGGCAGTAATTGCAGTAGTTGTTTTTATTGAGAGGGGTCAGAGAAGAATAACAGTAAACTATGCCCAAAGACAGCAAGGTAGAAGAATGATGCAAGCTCAAACTAGCCATTTACCCTTTAAAGTAAATATGGCAGGTGTTATCCCAGCAATATTTGCAAGCACCTTCCTGCTATTTCCTGCATCTTTATCAACATGGTTTGGTGAGAATGAGTCCTTAAGTTTTTTACAAAGTTTCTCATTGGCTTTAAATCCTGGACAACCTCTTTACATATTAGTTTTTGCAGGCCTAATTATAAGCTTCTGTTTTATTTGGTTGGCTCTAACATTTAATACAAAAGATGTCTCAGATAACCTTAAGAGATCTGGTGCATATATCGCAGGTATAAGACCAGGAGAACAAACAGCTAATTATATTGACTCAGTTTTAGCAAGACTTACTGTATTTGGAGCAATTTATTTAACTCTAATTTGTTTATTACCACTGGCGCTCATTAATTTTGCAGGCATTTCACCTACTATTTCAGTTGGAGGAACATCTGTGCTAATTATTGTTGTTGTGTTGATGGACTTTATGGCTCAGGTTCAGTCACACATGATGTCATCTCAATACGCATCGTTAATGAAAAAAGCAAATATCAAAAATTATAGAAGGTAGTATGAAAGTTAAAGCATCAGTAAAGAAAATCTGTAGAAATTGCAAAATTGTAAGAAGAAAGGGCGTTTTGTACGTAATCTGCAGCTCAGACCCTAAACATAAACAGAGGCAAGGTTAAACTATGGCAAGGATAGCAGGAGTAAACATTCCAGAAAATAAGCACGTTGAGATTTCATTAACTCACATATTTGGTATAGGAAGAAAAACAGCTCAAAACATATGTCTTGATCTCAAGATAGACTATACAAGAAAAATCTCAGACTTATCTGAAGATGAAATTGAAAGCATAAGAAATGCAGTGTCAACTTATGTTGTTGAGGGTGACTTGAGAAGAAATATAAGTACAAACATCAAAAGATTACAGGATTTGGCTAGTTATAGAGGAATAAGACATAGAAGAAAACTTCCAACTAGAGGTCAAAATACAAAAAATAATGCTAGAACAAGAAAAGGCCCTAAAAAGCCGATGAGAGGTTAAATATGGCAGCAAAAGGTAAAAAAAATAAAAAAGTTGTAACAGATGGAGTGGCTCATATCCACTCATCTTTCAATAATACAATTGTTACTATTACTGACAAACAGGGAAATACAATATGTTGGGCAACTTCAGGTGGGAGTGGTTTTAAAGGCTCAAGAAAAAGCACACCTTTCGCTGCCCAAATTGCAGCCGATAAGGCTGGAAATGCAGCAAAAGAATTTGGAATGATAAATTTAGATGTAAAAGTAAAAGGTCCTGGTGGAGGAAGAGAGTCTGCTATAAGGTCTTTAAATGCATGTGGACTTAAGATTAAAAGTATTACTGATGTTACACCATTGCCTCACAATGGTTGTAGACCATCTAAAAAACGAAGAGTTTAACGGAGTTACAAATGGCTAGATATAGAGGACCATCATTAAGATTATCGAGAAGAGAAGGCACAGATCTTTATTTGAAGAGTGGGGTTAGAGCAATTGAATCAAAATGTAATATGGATACTCAACCAGGTGTTCATGGAGCGAGAAGAGGAAGACTATCTGACTATGGACTTCAATTAAGAGAAAAACAAAAAGTTAGAAGAATGTATGGTGTTTTGGAAAAACAATTTAGAAACTATTATAAAAAAGCTGCATCTTCAAAAGGCAACACAGGTGAAAATCTGCTATCCCTCTTAGAAAAAAGACTTGATAACGTTGTATACAGAATGGGTTTTGGATCAACGAGAGCAGAGGCAAGACAAATGGTTTCGCATAAAGCTTTCATGGTAAATGGTAAGGTTGTTAACATTCCATCATATCAAGTTCAAGCTGGTGACGAAATTGAAGTAAGAGAGTCAAAAAAAGGCCATTTAAGAATTGCAGCTGCATTAAAAATAGCATCTACAAGAGAAGATTGTGATTGGTTGGAAGTAGATGAACAAAATTTAAAAGGGGTATTTAAATCGGTTCCAGATAGAACTGATTTAAGTACAGAAATTAACGAAAATCTTATTGTTGAGCTTTACTCAAAATAACATAAAGGCGGAGAATATTATGCAAACATCAGTAATTGATTTACTAGTACCTACTGAGATACAAGTTGATGACGTGTCACCAACTTTATCAAAAGTAACTTTAGAACCTCTCGAGAGAGGTTTTGGCCATACTTTAGGTAACGCCCTTAGAAGAATTCTTTTATCTTCTATGCCCGGAGCAGCCGTGACAGATGTGGCTATAGAGGGTATTTCACATGAATATAGTACCATCGAAGGTATCAGAGAAGACGTAATAGATATTCTTTTAAATATTAAAGACATGCCTATTAATTTAATTGAAGGAGATTCAGCTGAAGTTACTCTTGATGTGACCGGTCCATGTGATGTTCTTGCTTCTTCTTTTGATGCTCCTGGAAATGTTGAATTAGTTGACCAAGACTTTCACGTAGCTACTATTGTAGACAAGGTTAGTTTAAAAATGACTCTTACCGTAAAAACTGGAAGAGGATATGAGCCAGCTGATTTGAGAGATGATGAAGACAGGGTTGTAGGCGCTCTTAAAGTAGATGCTTCATATAGTCCTGTAAGAAGAGTATCTTATACTGTTGATAATGCTAGATTTGGTAAAAGAACTGACTTAGACAAACTAGTCGTTGAATTAGAAACAGATGGAACGCTTGATCCAAAAATGGCTATTGAGCATTCAGCAACAATTCTCCAACAGCAATTAAGTGCTTTCGTTGATTTGGATGCTATTGCAGAACAGGAAGCCAAGAAAGATCAAAATGATTTTGATCCAATCCTTCTTAGATCAATTGAAGAACTTGAGCTCACAGTTAGATCTACAAATTGTTTGAAAGCAGAAAGCATATTTTTAATTGGCGATCTTATTCATAGATCAGAATTCGATTTGCTTAAGACTCCAAATTTAGGAAAGAAATCATTAAATGAGATCAAAGATGTTTTAGCATCAAAAGAATTATCTCTTGGAATGAATGTAGAAAACTGGCCTCCAGTAGGATAAAAAATGAGACATAGAAAATCTGGAAGAAAACTTAATAGAAATTCAGCCCATAGAAAGGCTTTATTTAAAAATCTTGCAATTGCTTTAATTGAACAAGAGATTATTAAGACAACACTTCCAAAGGCAAAAGAGCTTAGAAAATTCATAGAGCCTCTTATTACTAGAGCAAAAGAAGACTCTGTTGCTAATAGAAGACATGCTTTCAACAAATTAAGATCTGATAGCGCTGTAGCAAAACTTTTTAGTGAAGTGGCAGTAAATTCAAAAGATCGAAATGGTGGATATACCAGAATTATCAAAGCAGGTTTTAGGGCAGGAGATAAAGCAGATATGGCATATATCGAGCTTGTTGACAGAGTTTTAGATTCTGATGACTTGGATCAAACTAATTCAGAAGAAGAATCAGCTGCTTAAGATAAAATTGGCTTTAAAAATTTTCCGGTAAAAGATTCTTTCACTTTTGAAACTTCTTCTGGAGTTCCTTCAGCTACAATCCTGCCACCGTCACTGCCGCCCTCTGGACCAAGATCGATAATCCAGTCAGCTGTCTTAATTACGTCAAGATTATGCTCAATAACAACAACGGTATTGCCCTGATCTTTAAGTCTATTTAAAACATTCAAAAGTAGCTCAATGTCTGCAAAATGTAACCCAGTTGTTGGTTCATCTAATATAAACAAAGTTTTACCCGTACTTCTTTTAGATAATTCTTTAGCAAGCTTAATTCTTTGAGCTTCTCCTCCAGAAAGAGTCAAAGCAGATTGACCTAGCGTTATATATCCCAGACCTACGTCATTTAATGTAATCAATTTATTTTTAATTGAGGGATGTGCATCAAAAAACTCTAAAGCATCTTCAACAGTCATATTAAGAATATCACTTATATTTTTTTCTTTAAATTTTACTTCAAGGGTTTGATCGTTGTATCTATTACCATCACAAATGTCGCACTTTACATAAACATCTGCCAGAAAATGCATTTCTACTTTGATCATTCCATCACCCTGACAAGCCTCACATCTTCCACCTTTAACATTAAAACTAAATCTTCCTGGCTTATATCCTCTTGATCTAGCTTCGACTGTTTGTGATAGAAGATCACGGATATGTGAAAATAATCCAGTATAAGTTGCTGGATTTGACCTTGGAGTTCTTCCTATTGGCGACTGATCAATATTTATTACCTTATCTAAATGATCCAGACCTTCTATTTTTTCACATTTAACCTCTTTTGATAGCTTTGCTTTATTAAGTAAAAATGAACTAATAGGTAATAATGTTTGATTGATAAGTGATGATTTTCCTGAACCAGACACACCGGTTACACAGGTAAATAATCCTACTGGTATATCGATATTTACATTACTAAGATTATTTTCGTGGGCATTGATGATTGTAATTTTTTTGGAATTGACCTTAGCTCTTTTTTTTGGAACTTTAATTTCTCTTTTACCTGATAAGTACTTGGCTGTTATTGAGTCTTTATTTTTTAAAATAGCTTTAATATCACCCTGAGCACAGATCTTTCCTCCATGAACTCCAGCTCCTGGTCCAATATCTATAATATGATCGGCTGACCTTATTGCTTCCTCATCATGCTCAACTACAATTACAGTATTTCCTAATTCTTTTAGATTTTTGAGTGTTTTTATAAGTTTTGCATTATCTCTTTGATGTAATCCAATAGAGGGCTCATCTAGAACATAAGTTACACCTACAAGACCTGATCCTATTTGACTAGCTAATCTTATTCTTTGTGCTTCACCACCTGATAACGTCTCAGCACTTCTATCGAGAGTCAAATAATTAAGGCCAACATCTTCAAGAAAAGTTAATCTATCAACTATTTCTTTTAGAATTTTTTCAGCAATTTTTTTCTTAGCTCCAGTTAGATTCATACCTTTAATGAATTTAAGAGAGTCATTTATCCTCATGCTGGTGATTTTATGTATTTGTGTTTTATTTATGAAAACGTTGCGTGAATAGTTATTTAGTCTTGATCCTGAACATTCATCACAAGAACTTTCAGACATTAATTTTGCTAATTCATTTCTGATGTATTCAGAATCTGTTTCCTTGAAACGCCTTTCTGTACTTGGAATTATTCCTTCAAAACGATGTTTCCTAACTATTCTGCTGCCACTTCTAAAGCGATGTGAGAAATCAATCTTTTCTTTGGTACCCCACAAGATGATATCTTTAATTTTTTGAGGATAGTCTTTCCATTTTGTCGTTAGAGTAAAGTCGTAATGATTTGCAAGGCATCTCAATTGGTAATAATAAAATCTATTTCTTCTAGTCCAACCCTTTATTGCTCCGTTTGCAATTGAGACTTCATCATCTTGAATAAGTCTTTTTTCATTGAAGAATTGAATTACTCCTAGTCCATCGCATTTTGTACAAGCACCATATGGATTGTTAAACGAAAACATTCTCGGCTCAAGTTCTGGAACAGCATAACCACATTGAGAACATGAAAAGTTAGACGAATATAGAGTTATCTCATGTTTATCCATATTTTCAACCTCAATAAGGCCTTCAGATAGCAGTAAAGAGGTTTCTATAGATTCTGATATTCTTGATCTTATATCATCACTCTTTTTAATTACCAATCTATCGATTACTGCTGCAATATCATGTTTTTTATTTTTATCTAGGTCTGGAAATTCTTCCATTGGATATACTGTTCCATTTACTTTTACACGAACATATCCACTCTTTCGTAATTCTTCATATATTCCCAGATGTTCGCCTTTTTTCCCTCTTACAACTGGAGCCAGGAGCATGATTTTTGTATTCTCTTTTATTTTAAGAATTTCATCACAAATTTCTGAGACTGTTTTTGCTTTTAACTCTTCACCATGATCTGGACAAACCGGTGTACCAATTCTTGAAAATAGTAATCTTAAATAATCATATACTTCCGTAACAGTTCCAACTGTTGATCTTGGGTTATGAGAAGTTGCTTTTTGTTCAATTGATATAGCCGGTGATAAACCTTCAATTTGATCGACGTCAGGTTTTTCCATCATTGATAGGAATCTTCTAGCATAGGTTGATAGAGACTCTACATATCTGCGCTGACCTTCTGCATAAAGAGTATCAAAAGCGAGTGATGACTTTCCAGACCCAGACAAACCAGTTATTACAATGATTTTATTTCTTGGTATCTCAAGACTTATGTTTTTTAAATTATGCGTCCTGGCACCTTTGATATAAATACTATCCATATGAAAAAAAACTTCGTGATGAAAAAATTAAATTAGGTTAAACTTTTAACATATTATAAGAGGTAAATATGAGCAGAGGAGTAAATAAAGTAATTTTAGTAGGTAATTTAGGCCAAAAACCTGAAATGAGGTATACAGCGACTCAAACTGCTGTAGCAAACCTTTCAATTGCAACTACAGAATCTTGGAAAGATAAGGAAAGTGGAGAAAACAGAGATAAAACTGAATGGCACAGAGTAGTTTTTTTTGGAAACCTTGCTGAAATTGCTGAAAAATATCTTGATAAAGGCTCCAGTGTTTATGTTGAAGGAAAAATTCAAACTAGAAAATGGCAAGACAAGGATGGCAATGATAGATGGACAACAGAGGTTTTAGGTAATCAACTTACTATGCTTGGCTCACGAGGATCAAGTGATTCATCTATGCAAGATAATAGTTCTTCAGATACACCGTTCCCTGAGGATGATAGTGGTCCTGGTCTCACAGACGACGATATTCCTTTTTAAAATCAATCTTGATAAAAGAATATAAAACAATAACTCTTCAAGAGATTGATTCTATAGCAGTTCTTAAGCTAAACAGACCAGAAAAATTAAATGCATTTAACATGCAAATGTTAGAAGATATTATGGATGCATTTGATGAAGTCGACAGAAATGATAATTTAAAGGCAATTATACTTTCTGGAGCTGGTAGAGCTTTTTGTGCTGGTGCTGATCTTTCAGCTGGTGACAAAACTTTTGATAAAAATTTTGATACAAGAGGCGAATTTGAAGAAGATTTTAGAAGAGATGCAGGCGGTATTTTAGTTCTTAGAATTTATAACTCATTGAAGCCTGTTATTGCAGCATGTAATGGTGACGCTGTGGGAGTTGGAGCTACAATGCAGCTTCCTGCTGATATAAGAATTGCTAAAAAATCAGCAAGATATGGATTTGTTTTTGCAAGAAGAGGCATTGTTCCTGATGGATGTGCAAGCTGGTTCCTGCCAAAGCTAGTTGGTATTTCAAAGTCACTCGAGCTTTGCTACTCAGGTGATCTTATATCTGCTGAGGAGGGATCGAAAATAGGATTAATAAATTATCTTATAGACGACGAGGAAAACATTATCGATGTGGCTATTGAGTTAGCTAAAAAAATGACAGAAAACTCATCTCAAGTCTCTGTAGCTATGACTAGGCATATGCTCTGGAGTTACTCATCTGAAATAGATCCAGAAGAAGCTCATATTATGGAAAGCAAGCTTATCGATTCGAGGGGAGTGTCAGATGATGCCAAAGAGGGTGTCATGTCATTTTTAGAAAAAAGAAAACCTAAATTTAGCAACAAAGTTTCTGAAGATTTACCAAATTTTTTCCCATGGAGAAAGTCAAAATTTAAGGATAATTAAAAATGCTATTTGAACCATTCAAACTTAAAAATTGTGAAATGAGGAATAGAATTGTTATGGCTCCAATGACCAGAAATCAATCACCAGGAGGTATTCCGACTGAAGAAGTTGCAAAATACTATGAAAGAAGAGCAAAGGGTGAGGTCGGGTTAATTATAACGGAAGGAATTGAATTAAGTCATAAATCTTCAAGTGCATATCCTAATGTACCTAGATTAGACTCTGAAGAAGCAAGGGATGGTTGGAAAAAAGTTATAAGCGGTATTAAAGAAAATAATGGATCTGTAATTGCTCAGTTATGGCATTGTGGAGGTTTCAGGAAGCTGGGTATGGGACCAGATCCAGATGTACCTGGATATACAGCCTCTGGCCTCGTTAAGCCAGGAAAGAAAGTTGCTCACGAAATGACTGCTGATGATGTAAAAGAGGCTATAGAGGCATATGCTTCTGATGCTGAAATTTGCGAGAATCTTGGTTTTGATGGAGTGGAGATACATGGAGCTCATGGATACCTAATTGATAATTTTTTTTGGGAAGGAACAAATATAAGAGAAGACATTTATGGTGGTTCAATAGAAAAAAGATCAAATTTTGTTAAAGAAATTGTTGAAGCAATTAGATCAAGAGTGACAAATAACTTTATTGTTGGATTAAGATTTTCACAGTGGAAACAACATGACTTTGATGCAAAGCTTGCTCAAACACCAGATGAATTAGAAAAAGTCATTATGCCTCCTGTTAATGCAGGTTTAGATTACCTTCATTCAAGTATGAGAAGATTTTGGGAAAGTGAGTTTCCTGATTCAAAAGAGAATCTCGCATATTGGACTAAAAAGATATCTGATATAACAACCATTGGGGTTGGAAGTGTTGGATTAGATTCTGATTTTATAGATATGATGGCTCCAGCAAATCCAACAAGCATAGATAAGGCTATCGAAGATATTTCAAGTAACAAATATGAATTAATAGCAGTTGGAAGAGCTTTAATATCAGATCCAAATTGGGTAATTAAGATGAAAGAAGGCAGATTTGATGAACTAATACCCTATACAAAGGAATCTTTATTAACTCTTTACTAAAATTTGCTTAGAACAAGACTAGCATTTGTACCGCCAAATCCAAATGAGTTGCTAAGTACATTACTTATCTCACAATCTCTTGTTTCAGTAACAATATCTAAATCTTTTGCCTCATCACACAATTCATCTACATTTATTGTTGGAGCAATAAAACCATTATTTATCATCATTATTGAATAAATTGCCTCATGAGCCCCTGTGGCCCCCAAAGAATGCCCGGTCATTGATTTTGTAGAGCTAATTGCTGGCGAATTAGAAGAGAATACTTCATTAATAGCCTTTAACTCAGCAACATCACCCACCGGAGTACTTGTACCGTGAGTATTGATGTAATCTATTTCTAATCCAGCATCCTTCATTGCGCCTTTCATGCAACGTGCAGCACCTTCACCAGATGGAGCAACCATGTCATAACCGTCAGAGTTTGCATAATAACCTGATATCTTAGCTAGTATATTTGCACCTCGTTTTTTTGCATGTTCCTCATCTTCTAAAATAACCATTCCTGCTCCACCAGCAATAACAAACCCATCTCTATTTACATCATATGGTCTTGAAGCAGTTTCTGGAGATGAATTAAAGTTTGACGATAGAGCACCCATTGCGTCAAAAAGACAAGAAGAACTCCAATGTTCGTCGTCACTTCCTCCTGCAATTACAATATCTTGCTGACCACTCTTTATAAGATCAGCAGCGTGGCCTATACAATGTGCGCTGGTGGCACATGCTGATGAGATTGAATAATTTATTCCTTTCAATTTAAAAGCAGTTGAAATAATTGCTGAAATTGAGCTAGACATACTTCTAGTAACACCATATGGACCAATCCTCTTTGGTCCTCTATCTCTTGCTATATCTCCATTTTCAACCATTATCCTTGTTGATGATCCTCCTGACCCAGCAACTATACCAATTCTAGGAGAATCTAAATCCTCTTCATTTATGCCTGCCATATCAAGAGCATCTTTTGTAGCTAGATACGAATACCCAGCAGATTCACCCATAAATCTTAGTAATTTTCTGTCAATATAATCTGCTAAATTGATGTTAATTGAACCAGATACACAGCTTCTAAATCCCATCTCTGAATACACATCATTGAATGAAATTCCTGACGATCCATTCTTTAGGCTTAATAGAACCTCATCATATGTATTTCCAATACAAGATTTAATTCCAAGACCAGTTACAACTACGTTTTTCATTAAAAATTACTCGGATCCTTAAATAATCCTACCTTAAGTTTCTCTGCAGTATATATTTTTCTGTCATCAACAAACATCTCACCATCAGCAAGACCAACTATTGCACCTCTATTAATAATTCTTTTGATATCAATTTTATATGTTACCTCTTTCGCATTTGGTAAAACTTGACCAAAAAATTTTACATTATCAGCACCCAAGGCTCTTCCAATACCAGGAAGCCCAGACCATAACAAATAAAATCCTAAAAGCTGCCACATTGCATCTAGCCCAAGACAACCTGGCATTACAGGATCAGTTTTAAAGTGGCATTTGAAAAACCATAAATCAGGATTAATATTCAAATGAGCACTTATTGAACCTTTTTTGTACGTTCCGCTGGAATCATCAATATTTGATATTTCATCAAACATTAACATTTGATCTGATGGTAATCTTCCGTCTCCAGGCTTAGTGAATAACTCTCCATTTGCACACGCTATCAAATCATCTTTAGAGTAACTATTTTGCGGTATAAATGTCATTTTTCCCTTTCGTATGCTAACTGAGCTAATTCTATCATTTCTTTTTGAATCTTTAGATTATCAATCTTCTTTGCACTGATTATCGCATTTTTATGAAATTTTTTGGCCAAATCTTCAGTTTTGCTTATCCCGTCATGAGCTTGAATTAATCTAAGGATATCTTTTGTATTAGCTTTTTTATTTCCAAGATTATTTGAAAGGGTTTTTTTAGTATTTTTGTCTGCATTTTTGTAGGCAAAAAAGAAAGGATAAGTTACTTTGCCTTCTTTCAGATCTTGAAATAAAGGTTTCCCAATATCATTACTAAGAGAATAATCTAAAAGGTCATCTTTGATTTGGAACAAAATGCCTATATTTTTGGCGCATTCGCTAATATTTTTTATGTATATTGGTTTAGTTTCTGCAAGAAGTGCACCTGTTCTAGCGGCAGCCTCAAATAATCTACCAGTTTTAAAATAACTTATTCTTTTTAATTTGGTTAAAGTTATTTCTTGATTATTAATTGCATCAAGTTGGACTAGCTCGCCTTGTGAAATGTCATTAGTAGCGCTAGCGAGTTCTTTGAGAATTTCTTTTTTTCCAACATCAACCATATAAATAAATGCTTTTGAATATATGTAATCACCAATTAAAACTCCATGAGCATTCGACCATATGTTGTTTACAGATTCATTACCTCTTCTAAATGATGAGTCATCTACTACATCATCGTGAACAAGTGTAGCTGTATGGAGGAGCTCAATGATTGCTGCAAGCTTAATTCTGTTTTTCTTTTTTCTATTGATTGATGATGATATGAGATTTAACCTTGCCCTGATTTTTTTACCATCAGATTTGAAAATGTATTTATAAATTTCTTTAATAGATTTCTCTTTAACAACATCTCCCTTAATCATCTTTTCTACATGATAAAGTTCTTTTTCTATTAAATTCATTGAATCTATTTTTGCTGATAAATTAAGTCAAAATTATACATAAGTATTGATAATTTCCTCATTAAAGCGTATATTTTGCGAGCTTTAAAGGATTATATTATGTACGCGGTTATCGAAACAGGTGGAAAACAACATAAAGTCGAAAAAGGTATGGTTTTATCAGTCGATCTATTAAAAGATGATGTGGGTAAAAAGATAACTTTTGAAAATGTGCTTTTATATGTTGATGGAGATAAGGTAGAGGTTGGTCAACCATACCTAGATAATGTTAAAGTAACCGCTGAAGTAAAAGATGTTGTTAAATCTGAAAAAATTTCAATACTTAGATTTAGACGCAGAAAGCATAGTATGCGAAAAGTTGGACACAGAGCAAAGCATACTCAAATAGAAATTAAGAGTATTAAACTAGAGAGTTAATATGGCACATAAGAAAGCAGGTGGATCTAGTAAGAACGGAAGAGATTCCAACTCCAAAAGACTGGGAGTTAAGAGATTTGGTGGTGAGATTGTTAAAGCTGGTGAAATTCTTATTAGACAGCGGGGCACGAACACACATCCAGGTTTAAATGTTGGCATTGGCAAAGATGATACTTTATTTGCCAAAAGTGCTGGTATGGTTCAATTCACTTATAAAGGTCCAAAAAAAAGAAAAACTGCGAACGTAATCCCACAGTAGTAAATTCAAATGAACTTCATTGATGAAGCCTATCTTGAAGTAAGGGCAGGAGATGGCGGCTCTGGTGCGTCTAGCTTTAGAAGAGAAAAATATATTCCATTTGGTGGTCCCGATGGTGGAGATGGAGGCAAGGGCGGAAATATTTTTTTTAAAGTTAATCAAAACACTAATACCTTAATTGATTTTCAGAATAAAAAAATCTTTGAAGCTAAGAATGGACAAAAAGGTTCTGGAAAAAATAAATCAGGCGCAGACGGTGATGATCTAGTAATTCACGTACCAAAAGGAACAGTTATTTACGATAATTTAACCAATGAAGAGTTAATGGATTGTACTGATGAAAATCTTGAATACCTCATAGTTAAAGGTGGAGAGGGAGGTCATGGCAATGCTCGATTTAAGTCAGCCACAAATAGAGCTCCTAGAAAATCAACTCCAGGCTTTAAAGGTGAGGTACGCTCCTTAAGATTAGAACTAAAATCCTTAGCCGATGTAGGTTTAGTTGGCTTTCCAAACGCGGGCAAGTCAACTTTTCTAAATCATGTATCATCAGCAAAACCAAAGATTGGAAATTATCCATTCACAACACTTAGGCCCCACCTTGGAACAATTAAGGGCAATGAATCAAGTTACGTTATTGCAGATATACCAGGATTGATTGAAGGTGCATCTGATGGAGCTGGTTTAGGTATAAAATTTTTGAAGCATATCTCAAGAACTGGTTTGTTATTAATATTCGTAGATTTATTTTCTTCAGAAAATCTTAGTCCACTTGATCAAATAAATTCTCTTCAAAAAGAACTTGAAGCTTATAAAGACGATTTGACTCAAAAGATATCATGGATTGTTTGTAATAAAGTTGATTTATTGAAAGATGAAGATGTCAAAAAGATTGAAAAAGAGATTCAGTCAGCATTGAATACAAAAGATGTTTTTATGATTTCAGCATTCACCGGAAAAGGTACTAGGGAATTGTTGAATAAATTAGAGACGGAGGTCTGTAAAAGTTAACTAAGGTTTTTTATTGCTTTAGATAATCTACTTTTAGTTCTAGCTGCAGCGTTTTTATGAATAACTTTTTTTGATGCAGAAGAGTCAAGTACTTTTTCAGCACTCTTTAGAAGTTCTTTAGCTTTTTCAGCATCGTTTGCGTCAATACTAGCGCGAACAGCTTTAACTGCAGTTCTTACCATAGATCTTTGAGCATGCCTTAGCTTATACGTTTCAGCATTTTGTTTCGCTCTTTTAATTGCCTGTTTTGAGTTAGCCATAATAATTTTATAGGTGCGTAGTGTAATGATGAATCATGTTTATGTCCATATTTGAAACGATTATTTAAAATAAAAAAAGGCAGCATAAATGCTGCCTTTTTCATAAAAATACTAACTACCTAGAATATTTTAGTCCTACATAGACCATTTTCCCTCTTGGATCATGTTGTCTAGTATCGTAACTAAAGTTTGAAGCATCATAAAACATTGGTACTTCTTCATCAGTAGCATTCTTCACACCTAAAGATAATCTTAGGCTAGAATCATCCATATCAAAGTTATAAGAATATTTAAGATCTAGAACATTAAATTCGTCAATTTCTTGTCCTAAACCGTTAGCCACACCTAAAGCGTTAGGCGGGTTTGTGGTTTCATAATCTGAAATCATTCTATAGAAAGCTCCAACTGTATGATTACCACTTATAAGCGATGCACTTAATACAGTTTTTGTTTCAGGAAGTGATCTAGCAAAGTTGTCATGATTAAATAAACCAACAACATCTTTCATGCCTCCACCTGAAGCAGGAATTTCATATGAAAGGAAGTGTGCTCTGTTCATTCCAAGAACAACATTACCCAATCCAGTATTAAATATATACGAAGCTTCAATGTCATAACCGTCAGCATTAACTTTACCGACATTCTTATACCTTGTTGTAACACCAATTAAGGTACCATCAACCAGTCTAAGAACGTCTGGTCCATTTGGATCAGCTATGACCTTTCCTTGAGCACTCTCAATTGTAATAACATCCCTATAATCTACTGACCAATAGTCAAACTTAACAGAAGTTTGATCATTAGGCGTCCATACAGCACCAAGATTCATATTTTTAGACTCTTCTGGCATTAAATTAGCATCATGCGCTTGAGTTATTCTTATAAATGATGGATTACCAACAGGACTTCCTGATGTATCAAAGTCTTGAATACCTTGAAGACCAACACTTGATTGGTTTAACTGATAGAGTGAAGGCTCCCTGAATGAGGTACTAACCGACGCTCTTAAAACAAGATTGTCATTAGCCTGAATTCTCATTGAGACCTTAGGATTAATTGTGCTATCTGAGCGCAAGCTTTCATATCTAATAGCACCTCTTAATTCAACTTTATCAGTAGCTTGTTTTGCTGCCTCAGCAAAGATCGCAAATGCTGATCTGCTGTCACTACTTTCAACACCTCCACCTAAGAAAATCAGATCTGGTAAAACTGACAAGCTTCCATTGGAGTCAAAACCAGTTATTGAATCATCATTTCTTTTAACGTCATGTTTTTCTTTTCTCCACTGCAAACCAGTTGCAACTTCGATATCGTTTATAGTTCCACTCAAAACTACATCCATTACAGAAAGACTAATATCAATATATGTTTCTTGAGCAGTTGAAATATAATCAATTAATTCTTGTGAATTAGCAGTTGGCACAAATAAATTCCACATTCCTGGAGCACCACCAGTACCTTTAATAGCATTACCAAATCTTGATGTACTTGTATCTGGCTGAATTCCTGAATTGTCCTCGGAACTATAAGTGTAGCTAACATCCATATCAAAACCATTATCAAGAGTTTTAGATAAACCTAACGATAATCTCTGTGATTCAAGAGATCTCGGGGCTGGAGGTGAATCAAATGCTGATCCCAGAGCACGTCCTATGTACATTACAGGAAACGAGAAGGGACTCCCTCCAGTGCCAGGCATAACAAGATTAGCTGTCGATGCATATGATAAAGCAGGATATGAAGGTGATTGATAGTTATCATTTACATCGATAGAAGAATTTAAGTAATCTATGCTAAAAGTAGCACCTGTGCTTAATTCAGTTTTAAATGATGTATACGTGTTTAGATGATCTTCATCATTAACAAGATTAAATCTGTCACCAAAAAAGAAACCACATCTTTGACCTGATGCTTGAGGCAAAAGTATGCCTTTATTGGCTATACAATCTGGATCAGGAATATTTTCTAAAAATGAATAAGTTCCTGCATATGGCCCTGAGTCAACAGTACCTCCACCGAATGCTAAGAAACTTGTTCCAAAGCCACTTATACCAAGAGGCACAAGGCTTGGATTAAATTCAGTCCCTAATAGTGGCGATCTATCAAGGCTGCTAACTGCAACAACGAGATTACCGTTTCCTAATGGTGTTCCTAAGATAACACTGACTTTATCATCAGTTTGTCCGCCAAGGTCTGTTTCTTGAGTTGATACATCAACTTCCACGCCTTCAAAATCTCTTCTGAAGATGTAATTTACAACACCAGCAACCGCATCTGAGCCATATACTGAAGCAGCACCTTCTTTTAAGACTTCAACTCTTTCTATTGCATTAACTGGAATAATGCTTGTGTTTACATAAACACTTCCATCGTTTGCTGCAATACCTGCAAGAGTATGTCTTTTGCCATCAAGTAGCACTAATGTTGATGTAAGGCCTAGACCACGCAAATTTACGTTTGTAGAGCCTTGAGTAGCACCTGATGTGAAAGAGTCAGTATTATTCTCAGAACCTGAGTTAATTGAAAGATTCGCTGTTATATCAGCTACTGTTGATGCGCTTAAGGCATCAATAGTATCTCTAGAAATAAT
>ENA-OSEY01000106-OSEY01000106.1-marine-metagenome-genome-assembly--contig:-NODE-106-length-57598-cov-5.253803_pt1 | contig 57598 bp, 54 predicted proteins | sample MGYA00248465_ERZ534230 | MGnify/ENA primary metagenome ERZ534230 (study PRJEB26409, sample SAMN06344110) | marine metagenome | isolation source: Sea water from surface | place: Atlantic Ocean:Southern... | reverse complement strand
AAACTAAAATCCATAAGGTAAATTAATAATTTCGTATTAAGACATGTAATTATTGTACCAACATGAAGTCCAGCGCAATGATACATTAAATATCACAAAGCCACAATTTATAGCTTAGCTAGCAAAGGCGGCCATAAAATGTCTGACGCGCGCTCTCTGATAATGCAATTCCTGGCTCAGAATTATAAGCTAAGACCACAAGAATCCGTTTTAAATTGCCAATAGTTGGCGTAACCCGATGAATTGAGTTTCGACCTCTGAACAAAACCAGTGTTCCAGGTTTCATATTCAAAATATCCGGAGCAATAGAGCCAGTGAGTAATTTTTCTACACCCCTGAAATTCATCTCATTTTTCTCTGCATTCCTAAAATCTTTTAGGTATTGAAATTCACCACCCCCTATCGGGCTTTGCAAGAGAAGTGTTATTGCAAACTCCGAATTGTCAAAATGCCAATTCAGTTCCTGCCCAGCTCCAGCATAATGGACATTGATTGAGGAGAGTGGGTCCTCGTATGGGAATAATGATTTCTCTCCAACTACTGCCGCAATAAAGCTTTTAAAAATATTTGAATTATAGAGTTTTTTTAGTTTTGAGTCCGACTGAATTTGGTCGGTACAAATACAACCTTTTGATGAAACTAATTGTTTATTAATGACATGCTCGGGTTTATAATTATTATTAATTTTCGTTAAATAAACGTTGTGGGTGGAATTAGTGTAATATGCTTGTGAGGCGCCATTTTCAGCCTCTTCCACCAGTTCTTTTAAAGTATTAGCGTTTAAAAAGTTTGATAAGGTCAAAACACCTTTTTCATCTAATTCTCTTTTGCACTGTTGAGCAAAGTCAGCGTCTGACAAATCATATATTTGCTCATTGATGATCTTGGCTAACTCTCTTGCTTTTACCATATTATTTAAACCATTTAAAAAACCGAACTGTAACTGGATTATAGAAATAGAATTTCAATGACGTTGCAACCAAAAGTCTAATATTAAAATCACATCTAGGGTATAAAAACTTTTTAAAGCTGAAAGAAAAGCGGCCTAAATTAAAAAAATTTTATCTTGACAAATTTACTCGGAAATATTTAGTTGAGTTTCTAACTTACAGGGATATAGTTCATGAAAAAATTTGCTTACATCACGCTCCTTTTCGTACCTCTTTTTTTTAGTTCGTATGCATCAGCGTCAGAAGTGAATATTTACTCCTACCGTCAACCGTTTTTAATTGAACCCTTAACAACTGCTTTCACTAATAAAACCGGTATAAAAGTAAACACTGTTTACCTTAGAAAAGGTATGATTGAGCGAATGAAAGCAGAAGGAAAGCGAAGCCCTGCCGATGTTGTTCTCACAGTGGATATCTCGAGATTATCTGCCTTGGTAGAGGCTGAACTTACGCAACAAGTAAATAGCGACCAACTTTCTAGAAATGTTCCCAGTAAGTATCGCGATCCTGCCGGTCACTGGTTTGGGTTAACTACCCGAGCTAGAATAATTTATGCAAGTAACGAACGCGTGAAAATTGGTGAAATTGTAAAGTATGAAGAATTAGCAGACCCAAAATGGAAGGGTAGAATTTGTATCCGATCGGGATTAAACGCATATAACTTAGCACTAACCTCTGCGATAATTCATCATCACGGCGAAGACTATGCAATAGAGTGGCTGAAAGGGTTGAAGAAAAACCTTGCCCGAAAACCACAAGGTAATGACAGAGCTCAAGTGAAAGCAATATGGGCAGGTGAATGTGATCTATCCATAGGAAATACATACTATATGGGAAAAATGTTAAAAGATCCTGAGCAGACTGATTGGGCAAAGAGCGTTAACATAGTGTTTCCAACGTTTGAAAATGGGGGAACACATGTAAATGTATCGGGAATAGGGATGGCCAAATTTTCTCCGAATAAAGATAATGCTCTGAAGCTGATGGAGTTTCTCAGCTCCGGAGAGGCGCAAGAAATTTATGCGACTGCAAATTTTGAATATCCAATAGCTCCAGGAACGCAAGTAGACGACTTAGTTAAAAGCTGGGGAGACTTTGACGCTGATGCAGTAAATTTGATGACAATAGCAAAATTACGTAAAAGGGCTTTAGAGCTAACGGAAATCGTTGATTTTGACGGTTGAAGATTATTAGTTTAGCGGCCCGGAATAACACGTTAGCTTAAGCCAATAATAGTATACCTAAAAAAAATGCTAATTCTGTTAGAAAGGCAGTAGCGCCCAAAATGTCTCCCGTTATACCCCCCAAATAAAACTTTGCTCTAAATCCACACCACAGGGATACCAGCACACACAGGAAAATGCCTAAGGCCAGTTGCTCCAACGAAAAAATAAATAGGCATGGCAAAAACCACAGCAATAGGCAAACTATTTGGCGAATATTACTTCCAAGAAAAGAGACCGTTGCCGTCCCAGCAAATTCAGATACTACAAAGAGTCGACGATTAATCATTACGAAGCCTTTTCCAACGGCCAGACCCGAGCCCATTATTAAGCAAAGCCAAAGTCCAGTTTCAACTAAACTGGAAACTAGGAGTACGCGAACAATAATTGCCAAACTCAATGCTGACACCCCATACGTTCCGAGTCGACTGTCGTGAATTATATTACTTATTCTTCTACCGTCACCACCGGCTCCAAAACCATCGGCCATATCCGCTAAACCATCTTCATGATAGGCGCCGCTAAGGTAAATACAAAATGCAATTGCGATTGCACAACCGAGAATGATGGGTAAATCCATGAGTATTAATATTTGTCCGAGACCACCCGCTATTAAGCCCAATAACCAACCAGCGAGAGGGAAAGCCCAACAGGCACGTTTTAAATCCGGTGCTTCATCAGAAAAAAAAGACCACTTAATTTTTATGCGCGTAAACTGCATTACAACAGCCATAAAATCTACAAGATGTTGTTGGCGATAAAGACGTTTCATAATCGGGCTTTCAATTTTTTATTTCGAAATGGCACAACATTACTGGGTGATAACTTTATTCAAATAACTGACAACCATACCATCGGTCAAAAAAATAACCTCGCTAAGAGACAAGTTATCGAATTGAAAACTTAATGCAGAAGTTCCAACCAGGGTTGATAGCACGGCGCGAATTGTGCCTGAATGCGCCACGATTACAATGTTCTCCTGATTTTTACTTTTTTTTAGAATTTCGTCTACCGCAAGGTTAACACGTACACACACCTCATTAAAACTTTCTCCTTCAGGCGGCCGAAATTCACCTAATTCTTTACTCGAAAGTGCTCCAATATCTGGTATCTTTTCATACGGGATACCTTCCCAGCTTCCAAAATTTTGCTCTCTTAACGCATCGTAAGCTGGTGCTTTCATTTCAGGAAATAAGCTATTGGCCGTTGTCAAACATCTCTTTGCAGAACTTACATACAAATTGAAGTCATTCGGCAGACTGGCCCTTATTTTTTTTGCTTCTTGAGTGTTAGGACACCGACAGGCTACATCGCGTGAACCATAAAATAAGCCATCAGAAATAACTGGCGCATGGCGTATCATTATAAGTTTATTACCCAACAGTTTTCCAAGCCGATTTACTATTAAACTTCCATCTTAACTATGTTTATTATTACTTCATGAGTATTTCATTTTTTATAGGCGGTGCAAGATCTGGTAAGTCCATTTCAGCGGAAAATTACACCTTAAATCTGGGCAATAATCCCTTTTACATGGCAACTTGCGAGATACTAGATGAAGAAATGGCGCTAAGAGTTAAAAGACACCAGCAGCGCCGTGATAAAAATTGGACTACAATTGTAGCGCCATTGGATATTTCTGGTGAAATTCAAAAAATAGGCACGAGAGGACCGGTTTTGATAGATTGCCTGACACTGTGGCTCTCAAATCATCTTCTTAATAAAAATAATCTAGACGAGAAAATTGATGAACTCATTACTACGCTAATAAATTCAAAGTCAGACATTGTATTAGTAAGTAATGAAGTAGGCACCGGAATTGTTCCAGATAATTTGCTGGCGAGGGAATTTCGGGATAATGCCGGGTTTATGAATCAAAAGGTAGCATCAGTATCGGATGAGGTTTATTGGGTAGTGGCGGGTATTCAGACCCAAATTAAATAGTCTCACCGGAGTTAGATTAATTCATAAGCCTAGTGAAGAGTGTTACCATGAAATGCTTGACCAGATAGTTGGCATTTCGCTGTAATGGTTCTAAGAGCAAGTCCAAAATCCTCTGCTAGCCCTGCTAAAACTTGTGCTTTTTCAGGCTTTACAATCGTCATAGCTATCATAAGTGCATCCTCACGAGCTCCTTCCGATGCATATCCTATGAAATTTGCAAAACAAGACTCATCGGCTCCAAAACATTTGCAGTCCAATCCATGCCTCATTAGTGGTCGCCGACCATTTTCGACACACAACTTGCAAAGAGCCTCAAAACTGTCTGTTATCTTCCGCCCTCTTGTTTCACCAAATACAACTTGGAAATCTCGTGCGATTGCGTCCTGTGCGTCCACGCTTTGGCACCACAATCGTAGATATGTAATTGCATTAGCCTCAATTGGGCCAAGTTCCGAGAGAAACCCGACTGGCGCTCCACCACGAGATCTTTGAGAAACGTTCATTTTGTTAGGATCAATTTTACTGCTTTGGTTATTCTTAAGGTATAATGCTTGCCAGCTAGGGTAATGGTTGCAACCTTTCCACCTTTTGTAAGTTCCAAGGCGTCATAAGTAGGTACTTCTTCCATAGCAGCATCACCGCTTTTGCCTTCATCTACAACCTTTAAAGCCATGACATTCCCCATTCTCTATCTTCAACGCGGTCGATTAACCACTCTAACTGCCAGATTTCTGAGCCACCTAAAGTACTTAACATACTAAGCACCTCCTGCAGGTCAGTGACTGGCTCCTTCTCCCTGTCTTCGTGAAAATCCATCTCTACTATGCCCCTTTACTGATTTTGGAGAGTAGCTTGCAGAGATTCGAGCTGGCTGTCTTAAATCTTGATTCATTTAATCAGGAATGTCAATCCTGATTATTTTTATCGGGAATGTTGACAAAGTGTGGAATAAAGTTGATAAAAATAGTCAGTTTTAAAGTTTTCGTCAAAATAGGAGAAATAGATGATTATGAAAAAGCTCAAAGTCACTACGGCAATCATTGCTGTAGCATTATCTGGAACGATGGCACTATCTGACGGATATGGACCCTTCCCAGTAACTCTTAAAGGTTACTCTGGAGATAAAACAAATACCGTTTCTTACTCAGGTCAAATTGCAAGGCATGTATTAGAACAGAGTCTAAAAAAATTAGCTGGCAAAGGTAACGGCGGTGGAAACGCTGCTGATTTGGAAGCGCAGATGCTTTCATATTTCAATGGTTCAGACGATGACCTTCCAATCATTGCACCTAAATCAAAAGATGGATTCAAAATTAAGCAAACATCTTTACACCAAATCTCAAAAGGTAAAAATATCTCTGGTAAGTTTTATGATGGCGCTATGCCAGCATGGCCAGGCAACATGTCGGGTAAAGACGTGGCATATAATATGATAGCCATGGCAGCCAAATCTAATAAAGGTTTTGATGCAGACACCGGATACGACTGGGCTCAATTGATCTCAAAATATACTATGGGAGCAATGGCCTATAATCAGGCTGTAGATAATTACCTTGATGAAAAACTCAGTGCAGAGAAAAAACCTAATAATAAGCCATACAAAGATGGAGTTCATTACACTGGAAAAGAACATTCTTGGGATGAGGCATTTGGATATTGGGGGGCAGCGGCTCACCAGCATGGTTTTAATCCAAATAAAGTCTATGAAATTGCAAAAATGAAAAATCAGGGTGTCGCCGATAAAAACGGAGATGGAATGGTTGACCTTAAATCAGAATATGTATTCGGACCGTGCTACTACGCAGCTGCATTTGATAGATCAGGCACAAAATCTACAAACTACACCAATACAATGTTTGATGCTTTCTTAGACGGTCGTAAATTAATCACCGCTGCGGCTGGAGATGCGTTATCAGACAGTGAACGTTCTCAGCTAAAAGCTTATGCTGCGACAATTGAAGAAAATTGGGAAAAAGTACTTGCGGAAGCGGTATTTAAATATGCTGGCTCAGTGTACAAAGACATTAATAAAATGAAAGATCTAAGTGGCGATGATTTGAATAAAGCTTATCGAACCTATGCAAAACATTGGGGAGAGCTAAAAGGTTTCGCTATGGCTATGCAGTCTGGTAAAAGTAACCTTGGAGCAACTGCCACAAAAATGAACGAACTAATTGGTTTCGGACCAGTTACGCTAAATAATTCTTACGTAACAGGCATGGATTCCAACGGTAATTTCGTAATGGATCGTAAAAAATCATGGTCTGATTATCAGCTGCATATGCTTAAGATACAGCAAATGATGGTTGATCAGTTTAGCGTTAAAGCCCGTGCAAATGATGGGCTTAACGATTTGCAAGCGCTAACAGATAAATTAGATTCTGCAAGCAGTGCAGAAACTGATTAATATCTAAATATTGAACTAGTAAGGGCATTATTCTGCCCTTACTTCAGCCAAGTGGTAGCCATCAATGGATGATATTAACATTATCGAATTTTTTCTTTCGGACTTTATTAATCCAAAAAAAAGAGTATTCACAGGTTATTTAATATTATCTGTTGTGCTGGCATCTCTTTGGCTTTTATTCGTTAAACGACAAAGCTTGCAGAGTACTTTTAAAAAGATTTTTGATCGAAAGATACTATGGTCAGGATCTGCAAAAGCTGATTATAAACTCTTCTTAGTCAACAGAGTGTTTACTTTCTTCATATCACCGTTACTGATTTCACAAGTTGCAATTTCTACCGCGATCTATATGTTTTTACACAGCGTAGATAGTTTCAATCAAAATTTTTTCGCTAGTACTCCTACCAGTATTATAATTGCATTGTTTACAATTACTCTGTTTGTAGTTGACGATTTCACAAAGTACATCGTCCACCGATGGATGCACAAAATACCGCTACTATGGGCTATACATAAGGTACACCACTCAGCTAAAACCATGACTCCAATTACAGTTTACCGAGTTCACCCTTTGGAAGGAGTATTATTTTCTTTAAGAAGTGTCTTTGCTCAGGGTTTGGTAATCCCAAGCTTTTTATTTTTTTTCGGCAATGCCGTCGATCTTTACACAATTGTGGGAGTAAACATACTGGTATTTTTTTTCCACGCAACCGGATCAAATTTACGACACAGTCATATAGATATAGCCTATTGGAAATGGCTTGAGCATATTTTGATTTCACCATCACAGCATCAAGTACACCACTCCATTGCAGAAGAGCATTACGATAAAAATTTTGGGGCTGCATTGGCAATATGGGATTGGGTTTTTGGATCATTACACTTATCAGAAAATAAAGGTAAAGTATTTTTTGGATTAGATACCTATGAGAGTGGGAAAGAAAGCAGAATAAAGGATCTTTATTTGGAGCCAATCTACGAGATTGCAAAAATTTTAAAAACTTTCTGTATCAAATTAGTGTCTAGACTACTCAATTGGCTTTCGCTAATTAGGGATCTCTTTTTAGTTCAAATAAAGAAAAATAAATCATAACTATTTTAACAAATAAAAAGAGCAATATTTAATTTGATTAAAAAGTACAGGGAACGTTGCATTAAATAGAATTGATGCTAATTGCCTTTTAAGAGAGAAATAATTTTTTATCTTGAAGGATCCTCATGAAAAAATCTGATGACTTCGGATTTGGCACTCAAATCCGCAAATCCCCCTTTTTCGATGCTACAATAGAATGGGGTGCTACGGGCTTTTCTGTATATAATCACATGTATATACCAAGAGACTTTGGAGATCCTGAACAAAATTTCTGGAACCTAGTTAATGAAGCGATACTCTGCGATGTATCTGTAGAGCGGCAGGTAGAAATTTCTGGGCCTGACGCCACAAGATTTGTACAATTTTTGACACCAAGGGATCTATCCCAAATGAAAGTTGGTCAGTGCAAATATATACTGATAACAAATCAAGATGGTGGACTTCTTAACGATCCAGTTCTTTTGAAATTGGCGGATGATCGTTTTTGGATTTCTTTAGCAGATAGTGATATTTTGTTGTGGGCACAGGGTGTAGCGGTAAACACAGACTATGAGGTACATATTTTTGAGCCAGATGCTTCACCACTGCAACTTCAGGGTCCAAAGTCTCGGGATATTATGGTTAAGGTGTTTGGGGAAAGTATCTTAGATCTAAAATACTATTGGCATCGAGAATATAAGTGGAACGGTATTTCTTTGATTGTATCTCGCACCGGCTGGTCTAGCGAACTTGGGTATGAGATCTTTCTTACAGATCAAACGATGGGAAGTGAACTTTGGAACCATATTATGTTAATAGGGGAACCTATGGGGCTCAAACCGGGTCACACATCATCAATTAGACGCATAGAAGGCGCCATGTTATCCTATCATGCCGATGCTGACATTAGCACCAACCCTTTCGAGCTTGGACTCGATCGGCTTGTAAATATAGATTCATCTCAAGAGTTTATTGGGAAAAAGGCACTTGTTAAAATCAGAACTGAAGGCGTGGACAAAACTCAGGTTGGTTTAGTAATTGAGTGCGATCCTCTTGGTGGCCCTAATACTAAGTTTTGGCCAGTTAAGAAAGGGGAACAAAAAGTGGGGAAAGTAACGTCAGCAGTCTACTCCCCAAGGCTTAAAAAAAATATAGCACTCGCGATGCTTTCCGTTAAATCCATCGATAAGAGTATAAAGTTCCAGGTCGAAACATCACACGGATCATTTCCAGCGCATATCGTTGATTTACCATTCTACGATCCAAATAAAAGCATTACCAAAAGTTAAGGTGCCTAATTTTTAGTAATAACGTCAAAATTTAATGCATTACAGTGTTTCTTCTGACGATTGAAGAGCTTCCTCTAAACTATCCGCGAGCAAGCCTATTAGCTCATTTATCTCTGCTTCATTAATAATGTAGGGAGGCGCTAATAATATATGGTCTCCTATTTTCCCATCAACCGTACCAGACATTGGATAACATAATAGTCCTCTTTTCTTAGCAATAGCCTTAATCTTTCTTGCTATATAATAGGAGGAAGAAAACGGCTCTTTAGTTTCCCTCTCTTCAACAAGTTCTAAGCCATAAAATAATCCTCTACCGCGAATATCTCCAACATGGGTATGTTGACCAAATTTAGTATCCAAAGCATGTTTAAATTGATGTCCCATAACATTAACGTTTTCTAAAATATTATCGTCTAGCAGAACATCCAAAACGGCATTTGCCGCCGCGGCTGCCATGGGGTGACCCAAGTAAGTATGGCCGTGTTGAAAAAACCCAGAACCATTTTTAATTGCTGCATAAATTTTGTCGGTACAAATAGTGGCACCTATTGGCTGATATCCAGCCCCAAGACCTTTAGCGATACATACAATATCAGGGGCTATAGCCTCTTGCTCATAAGCAAAAAGAGTGCCGGTGCGTCCCATACCACACATAACTTCATCTAAGATCAAAAGTATCCCATGGTGATCACAAATTTCTCGGATCGTTTTAAAATATCCATCGACTGCAGGAACTGCCCCGAGGGTTGCACCAACAACAGGTTCAGCAACAAATGCCATTACATTTTGTGAACCCAGTTTCTCAATAGTTATTTCTAATTCGCCGGCAACACGTTGACCAAATTCATAGTCTGTTTCGTGATCAAGCTTTTCTCGGTATGCATAGCAGGGTGCTATATGATGCGTATCAATTAACAGTGGAGCAAATTGTGAGCGTCTCCATTCGTTGCCACCAACTGCCAATGCTCCCAGTGTATTACCGTGGTAGCTTTGTCGACGGGCAATTACTTCTTTCCTATTAGGCTGGCCAGTCTCAAGAAAGTATTGTCTTGCCAATTTCAAAGCTGCTTCGATTGCCTCTGACCCCCCTGAGACAAGGTAGACATGGCTTAGATCACCAGGTGCGTTAGTTACGAGTTTTGTTGCCAATTTCTCGGCAGGTTCAGAAGAAAAAAAAGACGTATGAGCATATGCCAAGACGTCTAATTGCTCATGAAGTGCTTTGATTATTTTAGGATGCGAGTGACCTAAGCATGAAACTGCAGCTCCACCCGAAGCATCTAAATATTTCTTACCAGACTCATCAAAAAGAAAACACCCATCACCTCCAGAAGCTATCGGCAATTCATCATGTGTATGCCTGGGAAAGATGTGGCTGACCAAATTACGTTCCTACGATTTCTTAATGTTAACTTTCTCAGATTAGCTAGGTAATAATCGCAAAATTTTATGCCTTCAATAATAAGAAAGAAGATAATAGTTATTCTGGCCATGGCAATGAGTATGTTTTTACGTTTGTAAAGAAACGCATCGCCTCAATCACACCTTCTTTAACAGCATTTCCACTATCTTTTATTCCACCAAAAGGTGACATTTCAATTCTGTAACCTGGCTGTTCCCAAATATTACACGTACCCACATCCAAACTGTTTATGTATTTTATTGCTCTATTTAGATCATTTGTACAGACACCTGAAGACAAGCCAAATTGCGTGCTATTGGAAATTCTTATTACCTCTTCATCTGAGTCTGGAACTCTCACGATAGGTATTATCGGGCCAAAGGTTTCTTCCATTACCAGCTCACTATTATGGGGAACTTTATCGACAACTATTGGAGGGAGAAGAGCGCCTTGCCTACCAGGATGATATAATATTTCAGCACCTTCTTGCTCAGCCTGTAGCACTCTATTTTCAAATAGTTCAGCCGCTTGATCGTGTATCACGCAACCAAGCTGAGTTTCTGGATCTTGTGGATCTCCAAACTTGATTTTTTTGGCTTTTTCTAACACAAGTGGAACAAAAGCATCAGCTACACTTTCTTGTACTAAAATGCGTTTTATTGCAGTGCAGCGCTGACCAGAGTTTCCAGTAGCTCCCGCTACTGCAATAGTAGCAGCCTTATCCAAATCGCTGCCTGAAAGATCATTACAAACAATTAACGGATCATTGCCACCTAGCTCAAGCGCCTGCCGTTTGTACCCAGCCTTTGATGCTATCAACTTACCTACGGGTACACCACCAGTAAAAGTTATAATGTCGATGTGCTCGTTTAGCATCATTTCTTCACCAATATCTTCAGGCAGGCCAGTAACAATCTGAAACATCTCTGGAGGCAAACCAGCCTCATATAAAATATCAGCCAAAGTTATAGCGGTGAGCGGTGTAAGTTCAGTCGGCTTGCATACCATACAGTTATTTGTAGCAATGGACGGGGCTATCTTATGACTTACCATATTAAGTGGGTGATTAAAGGGTGTAATGGCACTAATTGCTCGGACAGGTTCTCGCTTAGTGAAGATTTTTCTTTCTTTTCCATTATGAGTTAAATCACACGAAAATATTTGCCCATCATCGTTCATTGCTTGAGCTGCGGCGAATTGGTAAACGTCTTGTGCTCGTTTAGTCTCATATATTGCATGCTGATGGCATATCCCCAATTCTAGAGTAAGCCATTTGGCTAAGTAATCCTGTCTTTCTGCAATTATTTCACCGGTTCTTTGAAGAATCTGGCTCCGCTCATATCTACTAAGTGACGGCTTGTAGTCAGACGCAATTTTAAAGGCTTTTGCTGCGTGTTCAGCAGTACCAGCTGGTACGGTACCGACAACTTCATTTGTGTAAGGGTATTTTACTTCAATGACTTTTTCTGTAAGGACCTTTTCTCCACCGATCCGCATTCCCTCATGACGTATATCGTTTTTCTTCATTCTTTAATTTCCTCTATGATGCTGCTGCTTGTGTTGCGTAGAAAAACGCATCAAAATTTCTTAGTTTAGGTGCATTTGGCAAATCCATAACCTTATTAACAATGAATGGTACGTCCTGTTCTGTTAAACCACCGTGCGATCTAAGTGGCTCTTTTAGCGCTGCAAGATCATGCCGATCTTCACTTGTCCCAATGGTAAGATTTTCCGTTGAAATCATCACTATGTCACCAATGCGATCACCTGGCAGATCGTAATTATTAATTGCTTCATCTTTGCCCATAACTTTTAAAATTTCCGGACACGCTGCAATTCTGTTAATTATGTCATCGAGGTCACATTTATCTGGCAAATAAGCTGTTGCAAAAGAACCCAACGCGCCATGATGAACAACGTAAGGATCAGTTATTGGTAAAATGACCCTTGCTTGTCCTGCGCCTAGCCACTCATCCATCTTATCTTGCATGTATATAACCGCAGGCATTTTATTATCGTCATGTTTAGGTTTCATGCCGTGGTCTGCAGTAACTACGATTGCAGCATCAAACTTTTGCAACTCGCCCAAATATCGATCGAACATTGCATAAAAATCTTTAGCGCCCTGCTCCTGTGGGGAAAATTTATGCTGGACATAATCTGTTGTTGATAGGTACATAATGTCCGGCTTCATTTCCTTTAACAATTTGATACCGGCAGCAAAAACAAACTCCGATAATTCTGCCGAATAAACCTCAGGAACAGGCATATCCAACCAATCACTAGCATTTTCAACACCATTATTCGCCATCGATGTTTCATCTGCTCGCTCCGCTGAAAAAGCTATTGCCCTTCCCTCATCATATTTAAGGCCAGCACTCAACAGAGCGCGCAACTTATCTTTCGCCGTAACCATAGCAACGCGTGCTCCTGCCTCATAAAATTTAGAAAAAATCGTTGGTGCTCGAAGGAAGCGCACATCATTCATCATCACTTCTTCACCCGTATCAGGATCAAAAAGATAGTTTCCACAAATACCATGTATTGCAGGAGGACGCCCCGTAGCAATCGACAAGTTGTTTGGATTTGTAAAACTGGGAATTACAGAATGTGCAATTCGATCTGTGCCAGTTTCACGCATAAGTTTTAAATTTGGCATCAATCCTTCAGCTATCGCTACATCCAAATATTCAGGCTCACAACCGTCAAGACAGATGGCGATAGCGCATCTTTTGGGCATTGAATAGGTTCTTTCGTTGGCAATTACATTGGGTACAAGTGTCATTTAATTTACCTTTTAAACGTTATTTAATATTACGATTGAAGCCGTTTTCTTTCTTCCAAAGCTTTTGACGGAGGTGAAGCATCGGTCACGCCCATCTCTCGAAGGCTCTCTCGTGCTGCATCAACTACTTTAAGCATTATTTGCTCGTCCATTTGTCCGATACAACCAATTCGAAAACTCTCCACGACAGTTAACTTTCCCGGATAGATAATGAAGCCTTTTAATTTCATTAAATCATAAAACCTCGTAAATTCGAAACTTGGATCTGCTGGACAAAAAAATGTCACAATTATTGGTGATAACCAGCGTTCACCCAAAAGGGTTTCAAAACCTATAGATCTCATCCCTGACACTAGAGCATTCTGATTTTTAGTATATCTGGCACCACGTCCAATTACTCCACCCTCTTTACGATGAGACTCAAGTGCTACTAAAAAAGCGGCAAGGACATGAGTTGGTGGTGTATAACGCCATTGTCCAGTTTTATTCATATGGGACCACTGATCGTGAAGGTCTAAACAAAGCGAATGACTATTCCCTTCTGCCGCCTCCAAAGCAGACTTTCGAGCCAGAATAAATCCAAACCCAGGCACACCCTCAATACATTTGTTCGCGGATGAAACTATGGCTTCAAATTTTATTTTATTTGGCTCAACTAAAATAGCCCCAAATGCCGACATACTATCTATAAGTAGTTTTCGCCCGGCATTATATGTTGCCACAGATATTTCCTCTATTGGATTAAGAATACCAGAACTCGTTTCACAGTGAACTGCAACAACATGCGTTATATCATTATCTGTTGCCAGAATTTCAGCAACTTCTTCCCCACGAGGCGGAAGATAATCGCCTTTATCAAGAACAATATGATCATGTTTTAGGTACGTTAAAGTTTTTGCTGCTCTTTGACCATATGCGCCATTAGAAAGCACTAACACCTTTCCATCCTTTGGTACAAATGAACCTAACATAGCTTCAACTGAAAATGATCCACTTCCTTGCATTGGAACACAATCAAAACTTTCGTTACCGCTGCCCAACATTTCTATAAGTTGATCTCTCATTAGTTGGGTCATTTGCCGAAAATCGCCATCCCAACTGCCCCAGTCTTTAAGCATAGCTGACTTAGTATCATACGACGTTGTAAGCGGACCTGGTGTAAGTAAAAAAGGTTCACCCAATCGCGGCGCTTCAATTTCTGATTCTTCCAATCGCATAAAAGATCTCCATTTTAGGACTGTACTAATTATTACTTTTGAACCATACATATGTAAAATTGATAATAATTATATATATATAAGAAAATCTTATACTTATTTAAAGGCATAACTTGAGACATAATCAATTAAGAGCATTTCATTTTGTAGCTATTCACGGCAGTTTTTCGGTTGCAGCTGAAAAACTCAAAATTAGTCAACCAGCTGTATCCGACCAGGTTAAGAAATTAGAACAAAATTACGATACTCTTTTAATTCGAAGACATAATAAAAAAATTACATTAACTGAAACTGGGAAAAAAATTCTAATCCTAACAAAACAGTTGTTCGAAGTGGAACAGCAAATTGAAGATTACATTTCGGAAACTGGACAAGAATTAGCAGGCAGCATTAGGATAATCGCGGACTCTGCCTCACATGTTCTTAACATACTAAGTGCTTTTCGAAAAAAGTATCCAACGGTAAAAGTCATTCTTAAATCCGGAAATTCTGAAGAAGTTGAAAATGCTCTTCGAACCTTCGATGCAGATATCGGCATCATGCCAAACTTAAGCAATAAATTAGACATTGGTATGACGTTTCTTGGCAGTAGTAACATCATAGCTTTTGGTCAACCAGAATATTTAAATCCAAATAAACCAATACTTAAAATGGCAGATGTGAAAAAGCTCCCAATTATTTTTCGAGAGAAAGGCTCAACCACTCGAAAGATTGTTGAAGAGGAGGCAAAAAAGCAAGGCGTGCGACTGAAACCCGTTATAGAGGTTGAAGGCCGTGAGGCAATGCGAGAACTGGTAGCGTCTGGTGCTGGAATAGGTTTTATATCTGAAGCTGAATTCGTCACCGATAATCGGGTGGTTACAGTTAGTCTTCAGGGAGAAGGTTTGATTATGAACGAGACCGTTGCTTTTCTCAAACAACGAAGCAATGTCCGTGTAATTAAAAACTTTCTATCAATGGTAAACAAACATATATCAATGAATACTTCTTAATGTTTCAGACATTTTCTTTACTAATTTTGGCATGAGTTTTCGCGGGACCCCAGAAAAACCAAGAACCAAGGCAGTTCTCTCAATAGGTTGCAGGCAATATACTGATAAAGGTAAACTCTCTATACCTTTTCCTAATAAAGCCTTATAGGCTGTTTGATCATCTATTCCACTTTCGATATCAGCGATAATATGCATTCCTGCATCACTGCTTGTAAAACTCAGCAAATCAGAACAATTTTCATTTAAACACTCAATAAGAGTATCTCTTCTATCTCGATAAAGACGTCGCATCTTTCTAATATGCTCTGCAAAGCGTCCATCATTGATAAATTGGGCAAGTGCAGCTTCTGTTATTGGAGAAGCATTCTGACCCAGCAGATTCGTCGCTTTAGCAAAGGTTTCAATTAACCATTCTGGAACTACCACATATCCTAGCCGAACCGCTGAGCATAAAGCTTTTGAGAAGGTACCAACGTAAAACACCCTCCTCTCTTCATCCAAGGCGCTTAACGCCGGCAATGGACGTCCTCTATATCTAAACTCGCTGTCGTAGTCGTCTTCAATTATCCAAGAATTATTGTTACCTGCAAATTTCAGCAAAGAAAGTCTTCTGGCCAAACTCATTGTGATACCTAGTGGATGCTGATGCGAGGGAGTAGCAAATATTAACTTTGGGATGTCAAAATTATTTTTGGCGTAGTCTAAATCAAGACCCTCCGCATCAATTGGTACGGGCATTACATTTGCACCCATTGCCGTCATCACATCTCGCCCAGCAATATGACCTGGATTTTCATACCAGACGGTATCGCCAGCCTTTAAAAGTGCAAACGAAATTAGAACAAAAGCTTGTTGGGCTCCCGAAGTTATTACTATTTGCTCTGCATCCACTCTTAGGCCTCTCGCATCAGCAAGATGTTGAGCTATTGATCTTCTTAAATCTCTAGACCCATTTAAGCTTCCATAGCCTAAATTGTAACGATCGCTTTCTGACATGGCATTGAACAGATATTTGTTCCAACTTTTTATTGGGAATTTATCAAGTGCAGGCAATCCAGGTCTAAACGGCGCTGTCTTTCCGTATCTAATTGTAGCTTGGGACAAATTGATCGGGTCTACCCTATCGGGCAGTTTACCCTCCACGTCTGCGGGCTTCACCATGACGGACTTTAATTTTTTATAGCTAAAAAATTCAAGATCTTCACGTACAAAAGTGCCAGAGCCAGTTTTTGATTTTAGATATCCCTCTGCTATTAATTGCTCATAAACAGACTTAACTGTTATACGAGAAATACTTAAATCTGCAGCTAACTCTCTTGAAGAGGGTAATTTTTGTTTGGGCTTTAAAATACCATCAAGTATTAAGCCTCTTAAAAAATTCTCTAATTGTTTGTATAGTGGTGCCTTTAAATTTCTGTCGATTTCAACAGTTGATAAAAGTGCTCCACTTGCAGACTTAGGCATAAAAAAACATTAATTGGGTATAAATTTGGTCGAAATTGGGTCTATAAACTAATCCCACTTTATTATAAGGCCTTAAATATGGAAACCCTTTTCTTAAGATTTGAGAAGTTTCCAAATATTCTGAGGCAAATTGGATTTTTTTGATGTTCGAGAATTTTAGCTTATTTAAGCGGACTAGTGAATTAGAAAGTAAAATAGATCAATTCTTCGATAAGCTGGCAGAAGCATCGGTAATTTATCGACTAGCCGTTCGAGGTTATTTGCGCGAAGGTGCATCCGAGGAATTTAAAGAACGTTTAGACACAGTCGGAGAATTGGAGACGCAAGCAGATAGTTTGCGTCGTGATATTGAACAAAAATTATATAAAAACATACTTATCCCAGATTCTCGGGGAGATGTTCTTGGACTAATTGAAACGGCTGATGATGTTCTAACAATGTTCCAAAGCTCACTTTGGGCTTTTTACATAGAAAAACCCGTGATTCACGATCAGTTTACAAGTGGGTACAAGCGTCTAACAAATATGGTTATCAAAGCGGTTGATGAGTTAGCACTTAGTTGCCGGGCCTTTTTCCGCAATCCACATGCAGTACCCTCTCACAATGCGAAGGTCACTCTTTATGAAAAAGAGGCGGACAAGGTCAGCAGTGATTTAAAAGTGCAAATTTTTGAATCAAAAATTAAGTTAGTTGAAAAACTTCACCTTCGAGACTTTGTAAACGGAATAGACGGAATTGCAGATCATGCTGAGGATGTGGCAGATAGGCTGTCTATTTACGCAATAAAAAGACTGACATAGTTGTGATCGATCCAATCATTTTATTATTCCTGTCCAGCGGTTTATTTCTTGGTTGGGCACTTGGAGCTAACGATGCAGCCAATGTTTTTGGGACTGCAGTTGGAACAAAAATGGTCAGCTGGCGAAATGCTGCAATAATCTGTTCAATTTTTGTAGTACTTGGCGCTGTTATTTCTGGCGCCGGCACGTCTCAGACATTGGGCAAACTTGGCGCTATAACAGCTCTGCCCGGCGCATTTATGACTGCACTTTCAGCAGGCTTTTCAGTTTTTGTCATGACCAAGTCTGGTCTTCCGGTCTCCACATCTCAAGCAATAGTTGGCGCAATAATTGGATGGAATGTTTTCTCAAATCAGGCAACTGACACATCGACGTTAACAAAAATTTTAAGCACTTGGATCATTTGTCCCCTATTAGCGGCAGTAATAGCAATCGTATTGTTAAAATTATCAAAATACTTTGGCAGAAGATTGAAAATAAGTTTGATACGATCAGACGCATATAAAAGAATTGCACTCATTTTTGCGGGAGCTTTAGGAGCCTACTCTTTGGGTGCCAATAATATAGCAAACGTAATTGGTGTCTTTATACCTGTGCAACCATTAGCTGAGTTGACCATCGGATCTGTAAATTTTTCATCAACCCAACAGTTATTTCTTCTTGGAGGCCTAGCCATCGCGCTCGGCGTTTGTACTTATTCTAAAAAAGTCATGATGACTGTAGGGAGTGATTTAGGTCAACTTTCATCTACATCAGCTTTAATTGCAGTGATTTCCCATTCTATTGTTCTATTCCTTTTTGCCTCACAAGGACTTGAAGCATTGTTACTAAAATACGGACTTCCAACAATTCCGTTAGTGCCGGTTTCAAGTTCACAAGCAGTAGTTGGAGCAATTTTTGGTATATCCATCTTGCAAGGTATTACAGCGGTTAAATGGCATGTTTTAGGAAAAATAATAGCTGGCTGGATCGTTACACCAGTTGTAGCGGCTCTGGTATGTTTCATTGGTTTGTTCTTTTTGCAAAATGTTTTTGGCCTCGTTGTGGTTTAATTTTCATAGATTTTAGTTTTCATAGATATTGAAATAAAGTGGGCTTAATAAATTTTATAAAATGGGTCTAGATACTACACCCATTAAGCATAGATATATAAGGTAAATTGAGATTATTTTCGGTATCTTCACCCACTAAAATATAATTTAAAACATTTAAAATTATAGGTTGCATTTATGGTAATGATAGAAAATTACACATATCCCAACGGTTTAAAACTACTTTCAAGTTGGCAATCGGGTGATCCCAAAGGTCGAGAGACCATGAAAGAAATTTTTGATGCTGCAATCCAAGGTGAATTTGATGAAAATTTTTCAATTTTAGCACCCAATGATGAAATCCACTCTACAGCATCAGTTCACATGCTCGCTCTATCAATCCTACATGATCTCTATGGGGTGCAATCAAAAGAGTACTACTGCACCGACCCATATAGATATGTCCGTGCAAATCTGACTGTAGGTAGATTGCTGGGCGTAAAGAAACTTTACATGACTTGGGCACTTTATGCTTTCAGCTGTGAAGCAGTTGGCCAAAAAATGATGTACCCAGATAAATTCCCACCGGGATCAGATCCTGATGAACCTCTTATAAATAAAGAAAATTGTTTTTTGCTAGATACGCCAGACTTTACTTCTGGAATACCAAAAATTGTAGATGATATTTTACGGGTGACTGAAGAATTGACTGGTATGGAGCCATTGTTACAAATATCGGCACCATATAGTTTAGCGGCCGATATTTACGGTCAAGAACCCCTACTTGCCGATGTTGTTAATGATCCAGAACATGTAAACAAATTATTAGATCACTTAGCGGACCGAATTCTAATACCATGGATAGAGCACCATTTGGCTGTATTTCCTAATGGGTGGGTTGAACTATCTGATGCCTCTGGTTCTCCATTTTTTATTGGCCCGGAAAATTGTAAAACTATGTCGATTAGGTCAATACAACGAATGGATAACGGAAACTTGTGGAATGACAGAGTATTTGACTGTAACTATCGAGGCGATCATGTTGCTAATGTTGCAAAAAAAGCCAGAGGATCACGCCGTAAGTCAAGTGGATCTACCAGTATTTCAAAAGTAGATCTTGAGGAATTAACCGAAATTAAATTCAGCGTTTGCAGAAAATTCATGATGCGGCTGGAGGCTGATAAAGTTGACGTTAGTTTCTATAAAAACCAATCTCTCACGAGGAATATACCTCTCACGACGGGTATTGGATCAGCAGAGGTTGATAGGAACAGCATAGAGGACCTAGAATTGGCAAAAACACTTCTCAGTTCAGCAGCAGCAGCATATGTGGCAGCAATTCGGGAGGTTTGCGAAGGTATAGAACTTCCTAAAAATAATTTTGTAAATGAACCTTGGCCAAGTCATTTATATTTTGAAGACGTAAATGGTGAAACACAATTTGAATTAGTTGAACTAATCCTGAAAGAAGTTTACCGGCAACCAAAATTTAAGAAAAAATTATCTTGGCATTCCTAGAATTATTTCAAGGTTTAATAAAAAATTGATCGGCCGCACGATTTTCCCCAAGCGTCTCTCGGCAGACATTAGTAAAAGTGTCTATCAACCTAGTTGGTATGGCTCTACTTGTCATAGCGATACCATACTGAGCGGTTGGTACGTTTTCCACTAGAGGAAGATATACTAGTTCCTTTCCATCATAGGCACGTTCAAAAAGTGGCTTCATTATAAATATCGCATATCCCTCACCTGCTGCTACTAAGCTTCGGGCGAGCTCATAAGATTTAGTTTGATACCGTACTTTTGGACGAAGATTAAACTTGGAAAAAAAAGACAAAAAGAATTGCTGGGTAATCGGTAAGCTCAAGGAGATCATATCTCTATATACTAATTCCGTTAGAGAAACGGACTGTTTTGATGCAAGAGGATCATTTTTCGACAGTAGAACATAGGGCTCTGCCTCTATAAGAGTTTCAAATTCAACGGAAGGACTGGGCGACATATTATAGGCAAGTGCCAGATCAATACTGCCTTGTGATAACATAGTATTGAGCTCTCCTAAATCCGCTTCATGTACCTCCAGTGAAATATCCAGACCCCGATCTTTTAATGCTTGCAAAATTAACGGAATAATAAAAGCAGCTGTTGGAGTAAAACAGCCAAGTTGGATCGTTCCATTTAATGTGTTACTTAAGTTCATTACATTGTCTTCAAATTCTTCAGCTCCTTCCATAAGAACTTTTGCTCTAGCTATAAATCGCTTTCCATCTGGAGTAAGAACTAATTTATTTGGCCGATCTCGGAGAAATATTTTCAAACCATAATTCTCTTCAACCTTTTGAATTGCGGCACTCAGCGCAGGTTGGGAGATTGAAATATAATCAGACGCAGCTTGAACACTTCCGTGTTCCGCAACCGCTAGAGTGTAAATTAAATGACGAAATGGGATCAATATAGATTTTCCTGATATTAAATCCAAATTTATCTGACTTTACAAATAATCGTTACAATTGCAACCTAGAATACGAATCGTGTGGGAGCACTTTTGAAAGTGATTTTCGATTCTCCACTGATGCTTTTAATCAGTGAATATGGGGGGAGACAATTTGGCAGGGATAACACTTAAGGGTGTAACTAAGACATATGGATCTCAAAGTGTCTTAAATGACATTAACCTGGACATCGCTGATGGTGAATTCCTCACACTTGTAGGCCCTTCGGGTTGTGGAAAATCTACTACATTAAGAATAATTGCCGGTTTGGAAACACAGTCTACTGGTGACGTTTTTATTGACGGTTCTACTGTTAACGAAACCAGGCCTAGCAAACGTGATTTAGCAATGGTTTTTCAATCCTATGCTCTTTATCCCCACCTGACAGTACATCAAAACCTCATAACCCCACTGAAGCTTAGAGATTTAACAGCCCTTGAGAGAGTCCCTTTATTCGGACATCTCATGCCTGAGCGTAGTAAGAAAATGTCGACTATTTCTGCTGAAGTGCACAAAGTTGCTGAAATTTTGAAAATTGAGCCACTCTTAGATAGAAAGCCAGGTCAACTATCTGGAGGTCAAAGACAGAGGGTTGCTTTAGGACGGGCAATGGTAAGAAACCCAGCGGCTTTTCTTATGGATGAACCATTGTCAAATTTAGATGCAAGCTTGAGAGTGCATATGCGCGCTGAACTTTCCGAATTACACCGGGAACTTAAAGCTACATTTATTTACGTCACTCACGATCAGGCTGAAGCACTTACGATGTCAGATCGGATAGCGGTTATGATGGATGGAGATTTATTACAGCTTGGACCTCCAGACGAGGTTTACGAAAACCCCACCGACATCAGAGTAGCCGAATTCATCGGAAGCCCTAAAATGAATATTTTACCTGCCTCTTGTGATGCTAAAGGTTCAGTGGATTGTCTTGGTCAGAAAATAAAAATTGCCCTTACGAATAATAAGAAACAATCTCTATCTATAGGTATTAGGCCAGAGCACTTGGTTTTGCAATCTGGTGCTAAAAGCTCTTTTTCAGGTAAGCTAACCTACAAGGAAAATCTTGGGTCGGATGTATTTCTCCATCTAGATATGGGATTGGAAAATCAAAAGGTAGTAATTCGCACCGATCCCCAAGACGCAAATTCTGCAAAAATTGGTGAGAAAATTTCTTTTGGAGCAAACCCAAATAAGTATCTCGTGTTTGATAATGACGGCAAGCGAATTGATGCAAAACGAAAGGGCAAGGATTAATGCAAAACTCCAAAGTGCATTTTTGGTTCATCGCGCCTGCACTATTGCTTATGTTTATCTTACTGATCTTGCCAGTAATTGTAGCTGCAACGCTTTCAATGACAGATTACAGTTTGGGCAATAGCTCTTTCAATTGGGTTGGCACGGACAATTACGAGAAATTATTTTCGCGACGAAGCTATGCGAAAATGTTTAGTGCCTCTCTCACATATGTTCTCATAGTTGTACCGATATCAGTTGCATTAGGCTTGGGATCGGCTTTGCTTATTTCGAGCCTTCGAATTGGTAACGAATTGTACAAGGCAATTTTCTTTTTGCCCGTGATGGCGACGCTACTTGCCATGGCAATTGTTTGGGAATTTGCCTTAAATCCAATTATGGGTGTGGTTAATGACATCCTCAGATCTGGTTGTGACAAAAGGCTAATTTACGGCTTTTTTACTGGTGCTTGGTACGGTGCCGATCCGTTGCAAAGTTGGTATGGTACAGCTTGTGCAGATAAGTTTCCTATATGGTTAGGCGACAAGAGATATGCTTTAGGGACCATTGCATTTATCGGCATTTGGCAAGGATTTGGTTTCAACATGGTTCTATATCTTGCCGGGCTTACATCAGTGCCACGCGAACTATATCAAGCAGCTCACATGGATGGTGCGGATAGTGCTTGGGAACGTTTCAAATTAGTTACTTGGCCGATGCTAGGTCCCACACATGTTTTTGTAATAACCATATCCTCTATAAGATCATTTCAAGTTTTTGATACAGTCGAAGCTCTAACTGAAGGAGGACCTTCTAAATCAACATATGTGATGGTTTACGCCATGTTTGAAAAAGGCGTACGTCAAAACCTTTTAGGCATTGGATCTGCGATCACAATTGTATTTTTGGCCTTTGTCTTAGTTCTGACACTGATCCAGGTCTATTTTGTTAACAGAAGGGTTCATTACTAATGGAATTAAGAGCTTCCTGGTTAAGTGAATTTCTAAAGCATAGCGTTTTGATAGCGGGAGCAATTGTTGTGCTTTTACCCTTTTATTTGATGCTTTCATATTCTCTTAAGTCTCCATCAGAAATCGAAACAAATACAGGAGGCTTTACGGGCGCACAGCAAATTATGACAGATAGCAGGTGTGTCAAAGCAGGCAATGCAGAGGAAGACTGCCTAATGAGGCCGATTGTTTACAATTATACAGCGGCGTTTAAAGAGGCCCCTCTCGTGCGCTATATGTTAAATGGCGTTTTCGTAACTGTTTCTATTTTCATTATCCAGGTAATTGTAGCGCTTCCCTGCGCGTATGCTCTTTCAAAACTAAAATTCTGGGGTCGAGACGTCGTTTTTGGCTTGGTGATTTTTTGTTTGTTAATCCCGGTTCATGCAATTGCACTGCCACTTTACATAATGTTGGCAAAGGTAGGACTCACCAATACCTATGCAGCCCTGATAATTCCCTGGACTATTTCTGTTTTTGGAATTTTTCTGATGCGGCAATTCTTCATGACCGTACCCGATGATTTAATTGATGCCGCTAGAATGGATGGCATGAGTGAATTTTCGATCGTCTGGCAAGTAATGTTACCGACAGCAATCCCAGCATTACTAGCGTTTGGTATTTTCTCCGTGGTCGCACATTGGAATGATTATTATTGGCCCAGGGTAGTTATAACCGGCAATAAAGATTTAATGACGCCTCCACTCGGCTTGCGAATGTTCAAGTCAGATATGGACGGCAATGAATATGGGCCGATGATGGCGGCCACAACAGTAATCGTCCTCCCTCTCGTAATAATTTTTCTAATGGCGCAAAGACGCTTTATTGAAGGCATAACAATGACAGGAATGAAATAGGAATAGAGCATATAGAATACCGGCATGGCAGTGAAGTCATATGTTCGGTTAAACGCGGAGCCAAGGCAAAAATAGGGATCTGACTGGCTTCAAAACCAAGGAGGTAAAGATGAAAAACTTAACTAAACTTTCTGCAATTGCTTTGGCAGGTAGTGTCATGATGACATCTGCTAAGGCAGTTGAGATCGAAGTAGGATATGCATACTCTTCTCTCTTCGATGTTACTATGGAAAGACTAATACCTGAGTTTAATAAGGCTCACCCTGATATCACAGTCAAATTCAGGGCAACTTATGAAAACTATGAAGACGGTACAAACACCATTTTGCGTGAGGCAGTTGCTGGTGATTTGCCTGACGTCACTTTCCAAGGCTTAAACAGACAAGCTATTCTAGTTGAAAAGGGAATTGCAAAGTCATTAGAGCCATTTATTGCCAAGGAAGCAGACTTTGCAAAAGATGGATATCACCAAGCGATGCTCGATTTGGGTACATTCAATGGTGAAGTATACGGCCTTCCATATTCTGTTTCATTACCGGTTGGTTACTACAACATGGATAATTTACGGGCAGCTGGAATAACTGAACTGCCTACCACTTGGGACGAAGTGATTGCGGCCTGTAAAACACTCATGGCGGATGGCCACAAGACACCGATGTGGTGGGGCTGGAGCGTCACAGGTAACTGGTTTTTCCAGGCTCTAATGTGGAGCCAAGGCGAGCCAATTCTTAAAGATGGTAAGGTTAATTTTGATGGTGCAGCAGGTCTAGCAGCACTTGAGCAAATGAAAAAGCTATTCCGTGAGTGTGACATGCCTAACCTATCTGCTGGCGACGCAGGTGTGCCGTTCAATTCTGGTGAGGTATCAATGTACTTCTGGTCTACTTCGGCAGTTGGAGCGATTGAGCGCGCTAAAGGTGACTTTGAATTGAAAACAGGCAAATATCCTGGCATGGGCAAACCACCAATTAGTCTGCCGGCAGGTGGAAACTCAGTAATGATGGTTTCAACTGGATCTGATGAAGAAGTGGCAGCTGCTTGGAAATTTGTAAAATTTGCGACATCTGGTGTTGGAGCTGCATTAGTAGCAGAAACCACTGGTTATATCCCTCCAAACAAAGCCGCAAATGACTTGTTGACTGATTTCTATGCGAAAAATCCAAATAAATACACTGCGGTTGAGCAGTCTGGCTTGTTAGCTGATTGGATTGCTTATCCTGGTGATAACGGGCTTGCAATTACACAAGTGCTTTATGACGGCATGGAAAGCATCGTGACTGGGGACTCAAACGACATGAAGGCACTCCAGGAGGAATTAGTAGAGGAAGTAAGCGATCTGCTTCCTTAGTTAGTTAAATAAATAATAACCAGGGCAAATTTGCCCTGGTTTTAAAAACGTTTTTATACAGGTAAAAAAATGCACACCAATCAGAGCCTTGAACATAGACGAGATACTGCCGTAGCAAAAGCAATCGCTTACTCGGCAACTTTTGTTGCAGCACGTGCAGAGAATGCAGAAGTCTGGGACGTAGAAGGAAACCGTTATATTGATTTTTGTGGTGGGATTGGTTGCCAGAATATAGGTCACCGACATCCCCTAGTTGTAAAAGCAATCAAAGATCAATTAGATACTCTAACGCATACCTGTTTTCAGGTAACGCCATACGAGAGCTACATCTCACTTGCTGAGCGTCTAAACGCAGTTTATCCGGGCGATTTCCAAAAAAAATCAATGTTTTTTTCTGCGGGCGGCGAAGCTGTAGAAAATGCTATAAAGATCGCGCGCTATTACACAAAACGCCCCGCGTTGATCACTTTTACTAATGGCTATCATGGGCGGTCGTATATGGGTATGGCATTGAGTGCTAGAATGGTACCTTTTAAACAGGGCTTTGGACCGTTTCCTGCTGATGTATTTCGTCTACCGTTTCCCGATGATTTTCATGGTGTTAGCTTAGAGGATACCAAACGAGCTTTCGAATTATTATTTAGGAGCGACTGCGCTCCTGACCAAATAGCAGCAATATTTTTTGAACCTGTCCAGGGAGAAGGTGGCTATAATATAGCGACGAAAGAATTCATAGAATACTTGAGAATGCTATGCGATGAGCATGGTATTATATTGGTAGCAGACGAAATCCAATCTGGCATGGGCAGAACCGGGAAAATGTTTGCTATGGAACATTTCGGTATTGACCCAGACCTAACTTGCGTTGGTAAGAGTATTGGAGGAGGTCTCCCCATATCAGGTATAGTCGGTAAAGCAGATATCATAGACAACATTCCACCTGGTGGTTTGGGCGGAACATTTGGTGGAAACCCAATGGCTTGCGCAGCTGCTCTTGCAGTCATGGATGCTTTTGAGAGCGAGAACCTACTGCAAAAAGGGCTAGAAATGGGCGAACTGATTGACCAATACCTCAATAAAATGGCAACCAGAAACTCATTTGACTGCATAGGGGACGTTAGAGGTCTCGGCTGTATGAACGCTATTGAGTTGGTTAAAGATAAAGAAACAAGGGAACCCGACGGTGAACTTGCAGCCAAAGTTGCCCAAATCGCACTTAAAAACGGTTTGATCCTGGTAACAGCTGGTCCTACTAGAAACGTCATAAGGTTACTTGTACCGCTAACCGCGTCAAAAGAAGTTGTTACCGAGGGCTTAAATATACTTGAAGCGTCGTTAGAGGAAGCTTGCTAACCGATCGGAGGCATATCAAAAATGAAAATGAGAGCCGCCGTCCTTCGACAGTCTGGTTTACCCAGGCCCTATGCATCTTCAAAACCACTGAATATAGAGGAAATTGATCTTGAAGCACCCAGAGAGGGTGAAGTTCTTATTAAGATAAAAGCAGTAGGGCTTTGCCATTCAGATCTCGTGGCTATCAGCGGTGAACGCGGAAAACCTATGCCCATAGTCATTGGTCACGAAGCGGCGGGCGTAATTGTTGAGTTGGGTAAAAGTGTTGATCACTTTCAAATTGGTGACCATGTGGTGCCATCCTACGTGGCAAGCTGCGGAAAATGCGAGATGTGTGAGCATGGTCGGCCAGCACTTTGTGAGCCTGCAACAGTAACAAATGCCAAAGCCGTACTTCGAGATGGAACAACACGATTGAAAAAAGATGGTGAGATTATCCATCATCACTCCGGGGTTGCAGGTTTTGCAGAATATGCGGTTTTGCCCAAAGAAGCACTAGTTAGGATAGATAAACATATTCCTTTCGAACATGCTGCTCTTTTCGGTTGTGGCGTAGTGACTGGGGTAGGAGCAGTGATTAATACTGCAAGTGCAAGAGAGGAAGATAGTATTGCTATCGTAGGGCTTGGAGGCGTTGGACTGAGCGCTCTACTTGCCTCGATTGCCATAGGATCAAAAAAGACAATTGCAATTGACCTAAGTAATGAAAAATTGAATTTGGCACACGAATTGGGAGCTGATCATATTTTAAACCCAAATGATGCTAATTTTTTAGAAAGAGTTCGAGATCTTACATCTGGAGGGGCTAACATTGCGATTGAAACTGCCGGATCGGGGCGGGCTCTAAAAACAGCCTACGACATCACAAGACGTGGAGGCACTACGGTGGCGGCAGGAATGCCAGGCCCGAAGGTGGATATAACATTATCTCATCTAAGTATCGCAGCAGAAGAACGCATTATCAAAGGGTCGTATATGGGAAGTTGCATTGCGCATCGTGATATACCCAAATATTTGGATATGTTTCAAACAGGGAAATTGCCTGTAGACCGTTTGCTTTCCCGAAAAATAACATTTGAAGATTTAAATGCGGCAATGGATCGTCTTGACGATGCAAAAACAGTACGAGAAGTTTTGATACCATGACACTACAGGCCCACGATGAGCTTTACACATAATTTTTCAGCTAATACCGGCTATCTTTGGAAGGAACTGTCTTTTATCGACAGATTGGCTATTGCAAAAAAATATGGCTTTGAAAGTTTAGAATTTCACGACGAACCACATTACGAAAACTTAACAGAATTACAATCAATTCTCTCCAAACTTGAGCTGCCAGTAAACGGAATGAATGTAAGAATGGGTGAAACTTTTGGCTGCGCAGCGCTGAGTGAATACAACGAGAAATATTTAAATGATATAAATGATGCTGTTGAAATCGCAACGGCATTAAATATTCCTGCAATTCATGTAATGTCAGGTATAACAAATGCTGATGATGCAAATGAAACTTTTATATCCTCACTAAACTATGCATTGGAAAACTCAACTCAAATAATTCTAATCGAACCGGTATGTAATGAACAGCTACCTGGTTATTTTCTCAAAACAGTTGAGCAGGCCTCCGTAATACTGAAAACTATCAATCATCCACGTTTGAAAATTTTATTTGATTGTTACCATGTATACAAAGAAAGTGAAAATCTCATGGATGCCTTTGCTAAGCATGTAAGTAACATTGGTCATGTTCAAATTTCTGCTGCTGAAAACAGAGCAGAACCTCATCCGGGCATATTAAATTACTCCAAGATTTTACCACAGATGGAAGCACTTGGATATGAAGGGGCATTTGGTTGTGAATACAGGCCACAAGCGACTACGGAGGATGGGCTGGCATGGAGAGATAACTTCTTGAGAGATATAAGATGAGAAAAAAAAAGAATTTGAACGAACCAATTGATACAGAGGGTGATATCAACCTCTCTCCAAGACGGTTGGAATGGTCAAAAAACAATATCGATAAAAATTCGCAGAAATTGTTATCAGAAGACTCAAAATACTTCTTACATCAATCACTCTCAACACCTTGTTTAAATGTTCTAGGAGCAAGTGACGGTATATATCTGGAGGATCTCCAAGGTCGTAAAATTATGGACTTTCATGGGAATAGTGTTCATCAAGTTGGCCATGGAAATAAGCGCGTTATAGCAGCAATTAAAGAGCAGCTGGACATTCTCCCATTTTGTCCTCGGCGTTACACAAATAAGGTTGCAATTGAACTTGCAGAACGCCTTACCTCTCTTGCACCTGGAAATTTGAATAAAGTTCTTTTTGCACCCGGTGGAACCAATGCAATCGGAATGGCGTTAAAACTGGCTCGATATGCAACTGGTAGACATAAAACAATTTCTATGTGGGATAGTTTTCATGGTGCTTCTTTAGATGCTATCTCAATCGGTGGAGAAAAATTGTTTCGAAAAGATGTGGGTCCACTCATGCCTGGCACTGAACATATTCCTCCTCCCACAAGAGGAAAATGTCATTTCAATTGCTCAGATGAAAACCATGACGGATGTATCAACTATTTGGAGTACGTTATCGAAATGGAGGGAGATATTGGAGCCGTTGTTGCAGAACCCATGAGGTGGACAACCGTAGAATTACCACCGCCAAACTATTGGAAAAGAGTCAGGGATATTTGCACAAAGAATGACGTTCTTTTGATTTTTGATGAAATACCCTCTGCCTTAGGTCGAACAGGCAAAATGTATGTATGTGAACACTTTGACGTTGAGCCCGACATGTTAGTCATAGGTAAAGGCTTGGGTGGAGGAGTTTTCCCGATGGCAGCATTACTTGCCAACGATGCTTTAAATGTCGTCGAAGATAAAGCCTTAGGGCATTATACTCATGAAAAAAGTTCTGTTGGTTGTGCAGCAGCGTTAGCGACAATTGATTGTCTAATGGAAGACGGATTACTTGATAATGCGGTAACTCTGGGCAATTCAGGTTTGCAGCAATTGGAAGCTCTTAAACTAAAGCATCCAATAATTCATGAAGTAAGGGGTCTTGGTTTATTCTATGGAATAGACTTACGAGTAGATGGCAAACCGGCTTCAAACGAAGCGGATTCTATCCTTTATCACTCACTGTCGAATGGATTGAGCTATAAAGTAGGGGGTGGCTCAATATTAACACTTTGTCCTCCGCTTACAATTAACAACGATGAGTTAACGCAAGCTTTCAATATAATTGAAAATGGAATTAATAGCTTAAACTAGGTTAATTACTCAGAAAATTCATATTGTGTATATTATTGTTTACATGCGCAGTAATTTAACTCATTAACTTGTGGCCGTGGTTTAGAAAATTATTAATATGAAAAAACCCCTTTATGGTATTAGAGTACTAGACTTAACAAATGTTCTGGCGGGACCCTACTGCTGTCACCAATTAGTACATTTAGGCGCAGAGGTGATCAAAGTTGAAGCTCCTAAAACAGGGGATTTAGCACGTCAACTAGGTGCAGATAGAAGTCTCAATAGAAAATTAATGGGTATTTCTTTTCTAGCGCAAAATGCGGGTAAAAAATCGATAACATTAAATCTCAAGTCTCAAATAGGTAAGAAACTTTTTTTACAGCTCACAGAAACGGCAGACGTGCTTGTGGAAAATTTCAGACCAGGGGTGATGAGGCGTCTTGGCTTAGATTTTGAGGAACTAAAAAAGATAAATCCAAATTTAATTTATTGTGCAATTTCTGGTTTTGGACAATCTGGTACATCAAGTGGTCAACCTGCATATGACCAAATTATTCAAGGTGCGTCCGGCTTGATGTCTATTACTGGAAACAAAAGTAGTTCTCCGTTGCGCGTTGGTTTCCCAGTGGCTGATACCGTCGGCGGCATAACCGCTGCATTCGCTATTTCCTCAGCTCTTAATGCTAACCCTCGCGGAGCATTTATTGATGTAAGTATGTTGGAGGCTTTAATGTCTTCAATGGGTTGGGTCCTATCTAATTATCTAAACACAGGTGTCGAACCGATAGCGTACGGAAATGAAAACCCTACTTCTGCACCCTCAGGAACCTTTAATACTAGCCATGGACTATTAAATATCGCTGCAAATAAAGATGAACATTGGACAGCTTTGACGGATTTTCTTGGTCTGGGTTATTTACGTGATAAGCCCCAATATGCAACGCGCGAAGCTCGAAAAGTTAACCGTAAAAAATTAAAAAAGGAGCTTGAAGAAAAATTGAATAAGCAGTCCGCAGAGACATGGGCTCAGGAGCTGAATGACCTTGGAATTCCTGCCGGAGAGGTTTTAACTGTTGCCCAAGCCCTGCAAGCCCATGAAATTTCAGAAAGTAACTTTTTGACCGAATATAAAGATGTACCAGAAGTTAAGAGAAATTTAAAATTAGTTACTACCGGAATTAAATTAGATGGCGAGCATCCTACTACAGCTAATCCCCCCCCAGCTCTTGGTGCTCAGAATGAAGAGGTCTTTAATGATCTCGGAGTGAGCTCAGAAGAGTTAAAGAACCTAAAAAGGCAGGGTATCATTTGAAGAAAGCGATTTCGGGTAATTGCTTTAATACTAACACTCAAAAGAAAATATAAGAATTCAACGGAACAATATAAAAGCATCAAAGGCTGGATAAAAAATGTATCCAGCCTTTGATTAGAATTTATCGTGGCGGTAGTGGCATCCAACTTGGCACTGAAACATCAGCATGCGCAAACTGAGGCATTTTTGCAGACAAGTCTTCCATATTTTTTATGTCATTTTCATTTAAAAATGCTTGCGTGATCAGTGTCGGAGGCACCACAACGTTACTACCTGGATTTTCACCCGCAAGCATCATTGCAAGCGATCTCACAGATACCTCTCCAACCACTGCAGGATTCGTTGCAACCGTAGCCGCCCATGCCGAATTTGGCTCTCTCATCGCCGAAATATCAGCGGTAGAGACGTCGGCTGAGTATATGTCGATTTGATCTGTTAAACCCGCTTCGTCAACTGCGATTTTAACACCCTTTGCAAACTCGTCGTATGGAGCAAACATAACAGTTATATCGGAATTTGCTTGCAAAACTGATCTCGCCTGGTTGGCGTTAGAGTTAGCTATTGGATTATCGAGAGTGCCAAATTGAGCAACTTCCTCGATGCCTGGATTTGCTGCTTTAATGTCTTCCCATGCAGCATGGCGACGATCTAGTGGAGCAATACCCGGCACATAAACATAGCCAGCCTTCCAACTTGTACCATTATCTATTATTGCCTGCTCCAACGCCAATTTACCCAATAGGTAGTCTGATTGTTCTATTTGGGGTATTGCAGGGTTTTCTACATTAACATCGAACGCGACAACTTTAATACCAGCATCGACTGCTCTTTGAGCTGCATCTCGCATGCTCTCGGTCAGACCATGTTGAATTACAATGCCATCAACACCTAGTGCAATGGCTTGATCTACCATATCAGATTGGAGAGCCGCATCCTGTCTGCTATCAAAAACCCTCAAGTCAACGCCTAGAGCTGCAGCTTGGGTTTCTACTCCCGAAAGATAGGCCTGAAAAAAATCACCTGTAGATAGATATCTCACGAGCGCAATTTTTACGTCGCCCGGATTATCGAACGGTGCTGGCATATCACCAGCTGTTACCGCGGTTGAAAAAAGCGCAGGTAGAACAACGCTTCCTCCTAGTATTTTTAATATTGATCTTCTAAACATAATTTCCTCCCATGGTATGTTAAAAGCCTGTTATTCAGTGGCTAGTTTTTCGCCCCTTCGATGAAAGAGCAAATGTAAAAATGAGTGCAATAACTAGTACACTCCCCTTTACAAAGTCTTGAGTATAATATGGCGCGTTCATCATCGTCAATCCTTGAAGAAGCACTCCAACAAAGAGAGCACCTATTGCAGTGCCAAATGCATTAGGTTTTGCCGCTCCTAGAACGGCAAATCCTATCAATGCCGCAGCAACAGAATCTAATAACAAGTTATTTCCTGAAGCTATATCACCACGACCTAATCTGGCAGAAAGTAGTATTCCGCCTATCGAAGCAGTAATCCCTGAAATGACATAAGCAAGAATTTTATATTTATTAACATTGGCTCCCGCCAAAGCAGTAGCAGTCTCATTTGAGCCTATTGCATACATAAGCCTGCCATGTCTGGTAAGCTCAAGAAAAAGCCAAATAAATACCCCAACCAATAAAAATATTATTACTGGAATTGGTATAAGATTTTCCAAGAAAAAATCTAAACGATGACGGCCAAGCCATAAAAAACTTTGTGAATAGACACCTTCTGCTGTCTCACCACTAGGAAGCTTCATACCGGTAGAGATAGATCTACCTTCCGTAGGTATGCGCTGCAGTCCGATAAGTAAAAACATCATGCCCAGCGTGGCTAATAAGTCTGGAACCCTGGCCTTCACGATTAGAAGCCCATTTACCAAGCCTACAAATGCTCCCATAATAAGGCAGGCAATTATGGCCGTGACGGCTGACATCTCGAGTACGACCATCACATAAGCTGAGAGCATAAGTGCAGTGGTAGCTACAGAACCTATCGATAAATCAAATCCATCCACCACCAAAGTTGCCGTAACACCGAGCGCCAAAATACCCGTAATAGAAACAGATTGAAAAATAAAAACAGCTGAGCGTGGACCTGCAAAACCCTCTGCGACTACAGAAAAGAACAACACCAAACCCAAAAGCAACAGCAGAAAACCATAGCGGATTGCAAAACTTCTCAAATTCATATTACTTTTTCACCCATTTAAACTTCCTCTTGCTTCAGCTAGAGTTCCAGGCGGTTTTCCACTGTAGAGAGAAAGAATATCTACAATATTGCTCTCTTTATTCTCAAAGATACCAGCATAAGAACCTTCATGTAACACAACGATCTTATCAGCAATTTCTACTGCTTCGTCTAGCTCGGCGACGAAGACTAATGTTGCTCTATCTTTAGATGACTGCCTTATCTGGCTTCCAATATCCCTACGTGCTTTTATATCAACACCTTGAAAGGGCTCATCAAGTAGTAAAACTTCTGATTTTTCTGAAAGCCAACGACCAATCATTACCTTTTGCTGATTGCCCCCTGAAAGTGTGGTAACTAAATCAAGTTCTGACTGGCACACTATCCCTAATTCTGAGATCGACAAAGTTGCTTTTCTTTCTAAATTTTTTGGCTTCAGAAATGAAAACCAACTGTGCCGATCCAAGAACGGGAGAACCATGTTATTTGTTATGTCAAAGTCAGAAACGACAGCATTTGTAGACCTATCCTTCGGGCACATAAAAATACCTTTTGATATGGCATCGGCAGGACTTTTAGGATTATACGGCTCGCCGTGCAAAAGCATGTCTCCCCCAAATAGAGGATTCAAACCGAAAATAGCAGCGGCTATTGCCGTTTTTCCGCTGCCTAATAAGCCAGTTATTGCAATGATTTCATTTTTATAAAATACCAAATCGAATGGGTTACTATATTTTGAAAGTTTTGCATCACGCAATTCAAATATGGGCGTTCCCTTTTCTTGCAACTGCAATTTACCATGAACCATTTTTTGACCAAGCATTGCAGTAACTGCGCCTTCATAATCAAGAGAGGGACCATCAAAAATACCAGAAATCTTACCATCTCTCATGGTAACTATACGGTCGGCAATAGCTCTAATGTCTGACATACGATGCGAGATATAAAGTATAGCAACACCTTGCTCTTTTAAATTGGACAGAAGTTTAAATAGGCGTTTAGCTTCATTAGCAGAAAGAGACGACGTTGGCTCATCCAGTATGAGTAGTTTTGGTTTGCGTGTCATTGCTCTTGCGATTGCAATCATTTGCCGATCTGCTAATCCCAAATCTTTTACTGCAGCTGTGATATCTAAATCTAAGTCCATTGTAGCTGCTACTTTTCTGGCTTCAGCTCGTAATTGATCTGTTCTTAGAAAAAATCCTGCACTACTTTCGGCTAGTCGATCAATCATGAGGTTTGAAGCTACGTCAAGGTCTGGGATTACTCCATTATTAATTGTTTGATGAACCGTAACTACGCCGGACTGAAATGCATCTGAGGGAGAAGCTGGTGAGAAATTTTCCCCAAAAAGAGTTACGTTTCCTGCGTCTGCTTTATGGACACCACATAATATTTTAACCAAGGTAGATTTACCTGCACCGTTCGCTCCCATAAGCACAGTAATTGTGGCTGATGGTAATTCTAGGTCAACCTCTTTCAGCACTTGGTTAGGCCCAAAAGATTTGACAATACCTGAAACCTGGCAAGCTAGCTCCAACGTGGCTTCCTCCTTAAACTTATGCTTACAAGAGGCTTTTCAATTGTCAACACTCTTGACAAAAGTCAAAATTTGCCAATGCTTGAAATATCAATGTTTTTTGTTAAGAGGCTCCAAATGAAAGATGATTTAGAGTATGAACCTCTGACTCCCGAAACCCTTCCAGGAAGATTAAAAAATTTAGAAAGTGTAACCTCCTTAATTGGCAATAAATCTGAGGAATGGAAAGTCACGGAGGTCGGCGACGGAAACCTGAATCTCGTATTTGTTGTTGAGGGAAAACAAGCAAGTCTCATTGTTAAACAAGCATTACCATATGTGCGATTAGTTGGTGACAGTTGGCCACTTCCCTTGAGCCGTTCATTTTTCGAACATGAGACACTTTGCAGGCAGGCGATAAGAGATCCAGGCAGCGTCCCTCAGATATATTATTTTAATAAAAAACAAGCTATTATTGTAATGGAAATGCTCTCTCCTCACGTAATTCTGCGAAAAAAATTAATCGCTGGAGAATACGTTAATGGGCTTGGGAAAACTCTAGGAAATTTTTGTGCACGCACTGCGTTTCGGGGATCTGACCTTTCATTGGCAACAAATGATAAAAAGAAAGATACTGCACTATTTCAGGGCAATGTCGAACTAATGGCAATCACCGAAAACCTTATTTTTACTGAACCTTACTTTGAAGCAGAGATGAACCACCACACAGACGGACTTGAGCCAGTCGTCAAGACGCTTAGATCCGATGTTTCTCTAAAACAGGAAGTTCAACATATGCTTGTAAAATTCACCTCAAATACGGAAACATTACTCCATGGCGATCTTCACTCCGGATCAGTGATGTGTACTGACAACGAGACGAAAATTATAGATCCTGAATTTGGGTTTTACGGGCCCATGGGTTTCGATATTGGTATGCTGATATCTAACTTTTTAATGGCTTATTTCAGCCAACCAGGTCATAGAACTGAAAATACATTAGAAAAGTACCAAAATTGGATATTATCGATTATTGAAGAGATATATTCGACGTTCATAAGTGAATTTAGTAATCTTTGGCGCAATGAAAGGCACGGGATTTTATTTCCAAAAAGTCTTTTTGAAAGTCAAGGGCATAGCTCAGAAGGTGCACTGAACGGAGTACTTGACCATATTTGGTCAGATGCATTGGGTGTGTGTGGAATTGAAATGCATAGACGTATTCTTTCCCTTGCTCACAATGCAGACTTTGAAGAAATATCTGACTTAAAAACACGGGCAGAACTAGAAGCTAGAAACCTCATGATGGGTCGCCAACTCATTCTTGAAAGAAATCAAATCAAAGATATTCAGGCAATTCAAACGCTTGCAAGAAAATATAATTCGGAGAAACACCTATGAAGGTAAACGGTACTCATTACCGCTCAATTTGGTATGATCATGAGCTTTCAAAAGTTAAAATAATAGACCAGCGCTGGTTACCACATGATTTTAAGATCGTTGAACTAGAGACATTACAAAGTTTTGCAACTGCGATCAAAGATATGTGGGTTAGAGGGGCACCATTAATTGGGGCAACGGCGGCTTACGGAATCGCTATAGCTTTGGAACATGATGCATCTGACAACGGATTAAAAAATGCATACGATACTCTGATCCAAACCCGCCCAACAGCAATTAACTTGCGTTGGTCACTAGACCGTATGGAAACTGAGCTGGCGAAAGTTGGAGAAAGTCAACGTCCAGCAGTTGCTATGGAAATTGCACATAGAATTGCCGAAGAAGATGTAGAAATAAATAAAAACATTGGCGAATTTGGTTTGAAGCTAATTAAAAAATTAGCTGAATCAAAAAAACCAGGAGAGCCTGTACGTTTGCTGACCCATTGTAATGCTGGTTGGCCCGCTACCGTGGATTGGGGGACTGCAACCTCTCCTATGTATCATGCGCATAATGAAAACATTCCAATACATGTATGGGTTGACGAAACAAGGCCCAGAAACCAAGGTGGAATGACGGCTTGGGAGTTACAGAGCCACGGCATCAGCAATACTTATATAACAGACAATGCAGGCGGTCATCTTATGCAAAAAGGCTTAGTTGACATGGTTATTGTAGGTACCGATAGAACAACCGCTCAAGGGGATGTGTGTAACAAGATTGGAACTTACCTAAAAGCTCTTGCCGCACATGACAACAAAGTACCTTTCTATGTTGCATTACCTTCTCCAACCATAGATTGGCGAATTAATGATGGTCTTGCAGATATTCCGATTGAAGAGAGGCCAGAGAGGGAAGTTACTCATATTTTAGGTAGAACCTCACACAATGATATAGCAGAAGTTAAAGTCACCTCCGAGGGTGTTCCTGGTGGCAATCCGGCATTCGATGTAACACCCAATCGACTAATAACCGGCTTGATAACTGAGCGAGGTGTTTCAGAAGCTTCTAAAGATGCATTAGCAGAAATGTTTCCAGAAATGGCTGGAGCCACAAAGAATGATTAAAAATAATTACAAGGAAAAAGATGCTCAAATCTGGACGTCTGAAGCATCCAAAGACGATGCTGATCAACATTTAGCACTACGGGTTTATACCTCTAGATTAATTGGTCAGAATCCTGATCTTGTAATGCATGGAGGCGGGAACACTTCGGTTAAAGTGGAAAGAAAAAATCTTTTTGGGGAAACCTGCAAAGTCATGCACGTCAAGGGTTCCGGGTGGGATTTAGACACAATACTTGCGCCAGGTCTTCCAGGCCTTTGGTTGGATCCACTCAAGAAATTACGAGAACTTGAGCGGCTTTCTGATGAGAATATGGTAAATATACAACGCGCTAATTTGTTAGATAGCAGCTCACCTAACCCATCTGTAGAGACTTTGTTGCACGCATTTCTTCCGCACAAGTATATTGACCATACCCATGCAACTCCATTTCTAATCCTCGCAAATTTACCAAACGCCACTGAGGTGTGCAAAGAGATATTTGGTGAAAAGCTAGGTATCGTTCCATATATTATGCCTGGATTTGCTTTAGCAAAAAAAGCTGCAGAAGTTTTTGAGCAAAATCCAAGCGTAGAGGGCCTAATGCTTTTGGGGCATGGTCATTTTGCCTTTGGAGAGACTGCAAAAGAAAGTTACGATCAAATCATCTTGCACACTCAAGCAGTAGCCGACTACCTAAAAATGGAGAATCCAACAAAACTTTTCAATCGCAAACCCCATAAGGCAAGCGGTGTATTTCCAATCATACGAGGCCTGATAGGTGATATGATTGGGCCAAATTCACCTATGCCGATAATGGATCTCAGGAACGGAAAAGACGAACTTCAATTCTTGAAACGCAATGATCTTGAAGAACTCTCAACTAGGGGGACCGCTTCTCCAGATCACGTGATCCGTATAAAGGGTAGACCTTTAGTCTTACGGGAGTCGGTTTGGTCTCAGGGCAGAGAAGCAATTAAAGAAGAACTAGATAAATATGCAGAAGAATATAAAGCGATGTTTGAGCGCCAGGCACCACAAGCCGACCAGCCCAAAACAATGTTACCTACTGATCCGAAAAATATTTGGATGGAAGGTATCGGCTTAATTGGATTGGGTGCAAATGCAAAGGCGGCCAGCATAGCCGGAGATCTTGTAGTTCAAAACGCACGAGTGAGAGCTATTGGCGAAGATGCCGGAGGATTTAGGCCGATCTCAGAAAAAGACTTATTCGATTGCGAGTATTGGTCACTTGAACAGGCAAAGCTAGGAAAGGGTGCACCACCCAAATTTCAAGGTAAAGTTGTGATGATAACTGGCGGCTCTGGAACAATCGGCTTTGCAATAGCTAAGGCCTTTTCTAAGCTTGGGGCACAAACCATTCTTGTAGACAAAGACGAGATAGCTTTGAAAGAATCCGTAGCTAAACTTGGCGTTGGACACAAATATTTTCCAATTGACGTGACTCATTCCGATGCAGCCAACCAAGCCATGTTGGCTGCTATAAATAATTTTGGTGGATTAGATATATTAATTTCCAATGCCGGAGCCGCGCATGCAGGTCCAATGCTGGGCATTTCAAATGAAGAGTTACGAAATGCCTTTGAATTAAACTTTTTCTCCCATTACAGCTTTTCGACGGAAGCGGCAAAAATTCTGAAAGATCAAAATCGCGGCGGCCAAATTCTGTTCAACATATCAAAGCAAGCAGTGAATCCCGGCAAGAACTTTGGTGCCTATGGGCTTCCAAAGGCCACAACATTTTTCTTAATGCGGCAGTTAGCACTTGAGCTGGGGTCTGATGGAATTCGTGTGAATGGTATAAATGCGGACAGAATTCGTTCCGGTCTTCTTACCGATGAATTTATATCATCCCGAGCTAAATCTCGTGGAGTTTCAGAGTCTGAGTATATGGCAGGAAACCTACTAAATAAGGAAGTTACAGCTGAACATGTTGCAGATGCGTTCACAGCGTTGGCTTGTGCTGAAAGCACAACTGGACATGTTATGACCGTGGATGGTGGTAATATAGAAGCAAGTTTACGGTAAATCAAAGTAACTCTGATAAAGGTATAATAAAAACTATTGAAGCAACTGAAACAGAAATTTACTCACTCGCCGAACTATATTCTAAGAGATGATGGCTATCTCGCAAATATTGCGTTGCTGTATTACCAAGAGGGCCTCAATCAAAGTGAGATTGCAAAACGTCTTGGTTTATCTCGTACGACTATTTTGAATTATCTAAAGGAAGGAAGAGAGCGGGGCATAGTTGATATACGAGTAAATGGCGAGACCCTTAATTCTTCAAAGATGGCCCGGGATTTAGCACAGAAATATAAACTTGAAGGTGTCTATGTTGCATATGTTGGAAGACAAGCTAAGTCAGACTTTTCACTCAGGCATACAGCTCGAGTGGCTGCTCTTGCACTTCATGACATAATCAATCCAGGGGACTTACTGGGAATTGCATGGGGGGAGACAATAAAGCTAATTGGAGAACAACTCCCAAACAGGGGGATACCCAATACGGAAGTATGTCAAGTAATTGGCTCGATGGAATCCGATAGATTACTAAGCGCAGAAGATTGCGCAATCCAAATTGCAAACAAAATTGGCGCTCAATGCCATACCCTCCACGCTCCCGCCATTTTATCATCTTCAAGTTTGGCCACAGCTCTAAGAGATGAGCCAGCAATAAAAAAACAATTAAAAAAATTTGAAAATCTGAATGCGATACTGACGTCAGTTGGGGATTTAACAGAAACTACTCACGTTCTATCATCCGGCCTAATTAAAAGAAAACACTTAGATGAAATTATCTCGAATGGAGGCGTTGGTTTTCTTTGTGGCAATTTTATAAAGTCCAATGGTGATAATCTTCCATCACCGTTAAAAGATTGTATGATTTCAATAACTCCATCTGAAATAAGAAAAACTCCAAAACGCATCATGGTTGCATCAGGAGAGAAAAAAATACATGCTGTTAAAGCAGCTCTGACTGGTGGGCACGCAACACATGTGGTCTTGGATGAAAATCTAATTTTAGAAATTCTTAAAAGTTAAACTTCATATTAGACAGAATGATCTTGGGGTATAAAGCTATAAACCGCCAATTTCCCGAATTTTTTCAAAAATTTTATCCGAATTATGACCTGCTTTAAGCGACGCAAAAATAGTTGGTAGGCCGCCTCGCATTTTTAAAGCATCACGCTCCATCACCTCTAAACTGGCGCCTACGTGCGGTGCAAGATCTGTCTTATTTATGACAAGTATATCAGAACGTGTGATGGCTGGGCCACCCTTACGAGGGATTTCTTCTCCCGCAGCCACATCAATAACATAAATAGTTAAATCTGCTAATTCCGGACTAAAGGTGGCAGACAAATTATCACCTCCAGACTCAATTAAAATGACTTCAAGATCAGGTAAACGCTCATTCATTTTCGCTACCGCAGCAAGATTAATGGATGCGTCCTCTCGGATCGCTGTATGAGGGCACCCGCCTGTTTCGACCCCAAGAATTCTATCAGAGCTCAAAACTTGCATACGTGTCAAAGCTTCCGCATCCTCTTGAGTATAGATATCGTTAGTTATGGCGGCAATTGAATATGAGTCTTTCATCAACTTACACAATCGTGCGGTCAATGTTGTTTTTCCGGCCCCAACTGGGCCACCTATGCCTATCCTAAGTGGACCATTTTGGTTCATCATGTTTTAAATATCCTCGACACCTGTGTTTCATGTTTCATTGCGGCAATATCCGAAATAAAGACAGATGAATAAATATTATCTAAATTGCCGTCTCTCGTTTCATCCGCAACTTGGAGACAAATTGGTGATAATGTTTTTATAATTTTTTGAGCCTCAGTTTGACCAAGTGGCATCAATCGCTGTGCCGCAGAAACTAAATTTGATACATAGGCTTGCAAATATAAACTGGTTGTCAAATTTAATTCTATTCCCTCGACATTTGCACAAAAACCAATTGCAATTGGGTATACCAACTCATCAATTTCAATTGGCCATACTGCTTCCGTAACACTTTTAAATGCTTTACCAAGTTCGTCCATCTCTAAAAGGCGCTCCTGGGAACTTGCAAGTGCACGAGCTTTCCTATTTATTTCTATAAGAGCTTCATCTGAGTTGCATTTATAAGCTGCAGCCAAAAATAATGCATCTGTACGAGCAGCACCATGCTGCAAAATATTGAATAGCCACTCGCTAAGACTGTCTGCATTACCCAGCCACTGTAAATTCACAAGAGCCTCAAGACCGTGACTATATGTGAAGGATCCAACAGGATACGATGGGGAGATCCACTGGCTGAGAGTTAAGATACTTTGCTCAGTGGGCATGGCTGTGCGTGCGTCCGTGACCATAGGCACCTCCCTCTGGATTGAATGGCTCTTTTACAGTTTCCACCTCAGCGCCTAGCTTGATTAGCATTTCCTTGATGACATGGTCTTTTTGAATAAGTAGTCGTGCTCCTTCTATTTGACATGGCACGTGACGATTGCCGATGTGCCATGCAAACCGTAGTAGATCACCTTTTATCTGTAATAGTTCTTCATCAGCAAACACTACACCAACTAGCCTCCCATCCTCGAGTAGAAAAGCTTCATTTTTAGAAATTGAACGCGTTTTGGGAAGGTCTACTAAAAACTTTAGACCGCGCTTAGTTTCCAAAACCTTACGACGCAAAAACCTTGCATGGTAATCCAAAATGACAAATTCGTCAGGTTTATGACTATGTATAACGTCAACGCACCGAGGGAAATCCATATCGCCTCCTTAAAACATAAAATAGCGTTGCGCCATAGGGAGAACTTCAGCAGGTTCGCACGTCAATAGTTCTCCATCTGCCCTTACTTCATATGTCTCTGGATTGACCTCCATAACCGGCGTTGCATTATTGAGCAACAAATCTGCCTTACCAATATCTCTCGTGTTGATAACTGGTAAAAGTTCCTTCGCCAGTCCAAGTGTATTCTTTATCCCTTCGTCGAAAGCTGCCTTACTAACAAATGTAGCAGCTGATTTTTCTACTGAACGCCCGTAAGCACCAAACATTGGGCGAGAGTAAACGGGTTGAGGCGTTGGAATAGATGCATTGGGATCACCCATCTGAGCCATGGCGATTGTTCCTCCCAGTAGAACCATTTCTGGCTTCACACCAAAAAAAGCAGGATCCCACAACACAAGATCAGCCCGTTTTCCTATCTCAACACTACCAATTTCACTCGACATTCCATGTGCAATCGCAGGATTAATAGTATATTTCGCAATATACCTTCGGACACGGAAATTATCATTGTTACCATTTTCGTCTGCTAACTGCCCTCTTTGCTTTTTCATTTTGTCAGCCGTTTGCCATGTCCTAATGAGCACTTCACCTACTCGGCCCATTGCTTGACTATCAGATGCTATGATACTGAACGCACCCATATCATGTAGAATATCTTCCGCTGCAATAGTCTCGCGGCGTATACGACTTTCCGCAAAAGCGACGTCCTCAGGAATAGATTTATCGAGATGATGACATACCATGAGCATATCAAGATGTTCCTCGATTGTATTCTTTGTAAAAGGTCTGGTTGGATTTGTTGAAGATGGTAAAACATGCGATTCTCCACAAATTTTTATAATATCAGGAGCATGTCCTCCTCCTGCACCCTCAGTATGAAATGCATGTATCGTACGCCCTTTTAAAGCAGCAATTGTATTTTCTACAAAACCAGACTCATTCAGAGTGTCGGTATGTATCATAACCTGCACATCCATGGCATCTGCTACACTCAAGCAGCAATCTATTGCGCCCGGAGTGGTACCCCAATCTTCATGTAATTTTAACGCGCATGCACCACCTTTAATTTGCTCTTCTAATGCCTGAGGAAGAGAAGCGTTTCCTTTTCCTGCAAATGCAAGATTCATAGGAAATGCATCTGCTGACTGAAGCATTCGGGCTATATGCCAGGGTCCAGGAGTGCAAGTAGTTGCAAGCGTCCCATGTGCCGGCCCTGTTCCCCCTCCCAACATAGTTGTGATTCCAGAGTGAAGGGCATCCTCGATTTGCTGAGGACATATAAAATGAATATGGCTATCAAAGCCACCCGCCGTTAAGATTTTACCTTCTGCTGCGATTATTTCCGTGCCCGGGCCAATAACAATATCAACATTTGGTTGCGTATCAGGATTTCCTGCTTTGCCGATCTTTAAAATGCGACCATCCATTAAACCAACATCTGCTTTGTATATACCGCTGTAATCTACAACCAGCGCGTTGGTCAGCACCGTATCTACGGCTCCCTTAGAGCGTGCGGTTTGTGATTGCCCCATCCCATCCCGGATGACCTTTCCACCGCCGAACTTAACTTCTTCACCATAGGTTGTGAAATCCCGCTCTACCTCGATAATAAGGTCGGTATCAGCAAGCCGTATTTTGTCGCCAGTTGTTGGACCGTACATTGCCGAATAATCATATCTCGATATCGTGGAAGCCATTATATTTCTCCCATAACTTTCTGATTAAATCCAAAAATTCTTCGACCACCTGAGATTTCAATAAGTTCGACCTCCCTTTGCTGTCCTGGCTCAAACCGTATTGCAGTACCTGCAGCTATATCAAGGCGCATGCCCAGTGCAATATCACGGTCAAATTCAAGAGCACTATTCGCTTCACCAAAATGGTAGTGAGAGCCAACCTGGATGGGGCGATCACCAGTATTAGCAACCATTAAGGTAGTACTTTTTCTATCTTCATTCAGTGCTATTTCGCCTGCTAATGGAATTACTTCGCCAGGTATCATTTTTTGACCTTTCTCAAAAGTATTTAGTTTCTAACTTCACTCAAAATCTGATTTTGTTTAAAATTTTTATGTATTCTATAAATCTTACCTAATAGGGTTGTGAACTGTTACAAGCTTAGTTCCATCCGGAAATGTAGCCTCAACTTGAATTTCAACTATCATGTCAGCAATCCCATCCATGCATTGATCCCGGGTAATTACGTGTGCTCCGGCTTCCATCATATCTGCAACACTTCGACCGTCTCTGGCTCCTTCAACCACTGCGTCAGTAATTATGGCAATAGCCTCAGGGTGATTTAGTTTAACACCTCTTGCCAAACGTTTTCTGGCTACTTCTGCGGCCATTGCTATTAATAATTTATCTTTTTCTCTTGGAGTAAGTTTCATTTCAAATCATCCATGGTTTAGGTAATAGATTTCCACTAAGTCGCTTTAAGACGGGAATTAAAAAATGTCTCATTTCGTAACTGTTGGGAGCCAAAGCTCGCATAACAAGGGTATCTTTTTGCACCAAGGAAGCACCTGCTGTCTCGGGCAACAAAGATCGCACCACCGTAAGTAGCTTGCCGGCATCAGAACCGATGTAAACAACAAGAACCGTAACATTTGCGCCATTAGCAATTGTAGTGCTGCTCAGGTGTTCAGTAATATTATTCGATAAGAAGAGCTTTTCTAAGAAATGTATAGAACCATTTTTTCTTATCTCAATATGATCTTTTATTTTTGCAGAATTTAATCTTTCGCCACTTGCAATTCTACCAAATACTAAGGGCTCAACCAGTAAGCACTTACTAGTTTCATGCATATCTATGATGAGTGATCGGGAAAGATTGGAATTCTCAAAAAGTATAGTTTCTTGCGGCATCCAATGAAGCTGTGCATTTTTTTCTACTGTTACTTTATTGTGGATGGAGGCCGCCGTGAACTTCTGAGCCATATACGCGCGTTCTGCTGCTTGAGTAGTTAAAGTCAGACACGCGTTTTTTTTCACAGTAGCATCTATTTTGAATTGATCACCCCCAGTTGCTCCACCCGCAGTATTGACAGTAACCGCTTGTAAAAAGCTAGCCTGATTTCTTGGAAACAATACTTTTAAAGAGCCAGATTGATGCAGCTTATCAATCCGAGATCGTCCCTCCACATTTTTTGCAGAAAGCTTTACAAAACCCCTTGCCCTAGGTTGGTCCACAGGCTTAGCATCTAAATATGTTCCTTTTATATTAATTAGCGTCTCCCAGCAGAATTAATGGTAAAGCTAATGCCAGAAAGATTTGGCTTGTAGTAGATATTTTAAACGAGCCAAACAACTATATTCGTATATCGCCTATTTTTAAAGCATTTTAAATAAATTTGCATTAGAATCTAATAGCACTTCAGTTGCACTCCAAGTAAGCTCTTTTCCAAACAACTAATGCATAATCATTCAATGCCCTACATGCGTAATATAGGTCTCGTGAGGCACGTAGGACCTCCTTCGCATCCAATGCAGAGCGAAGGAGCTTGGAAAGTTGTCACTTTTACGTTGGCATTTCTTAAGACTTTTTCAGTCTCAGGAAGATTATTTAGCATCAAACATTCGCCGGGGGCCAAAGCCAATACGTTAGTACTCAAGGTATCGCTTTGATAAAACTCCCTTTGCGGCGCAGAAATAATATTGATATTCTTTTCAATCAAAATTTTCCATAATCCTACCGGAAGTAATGGTTTGAAGACAAGAGCTGACTTAGTATCGACCATGCTTATAAGTGACATTAAATGTAAGCATGCATTTCTACCTAGGTAAAAAGGTAAGTCGAAAATATAGCATTTAACACCTATAGAATTTAAAATGTCTTTGACGTGTTCTGCACCATTTGTATTTGTCCTAAAACCTCTGCCTATAAGCATAGTATTTTCATCAAGCCAAAGTGTATCGCCTGCCTCTGCCGTTCCGGGAGTTTCAATCTGTCCGATAATTGGTATCCCATTACTTCGATAGAAAGTGGCGTGCAAGTTTTCTTCTCCTAGCCTTTTTTCCTTTCCAGGTGACATTAAAATTGCACCATTGGGAGTCATTAAAGAAGCATCATAGGCAAATACAGAATCTGCATTACCCAGATCATCGCCCTTCATCCAATGGATCTTTACACCAAAATTTTTGAGAGCCGAAACAAAGCTGTCATATTCACTCTCAATTTTACTCGGATCAAAATACTTACCATAGTTCCAAGCGCTTGGTTCTGCCGTTATTATGGACTTTCCTGGACGTCTAAGTGCAACCTCTTTCAGGGGCGCAGTCATTGAAGCCACACCATAGGTCATTCATTTCCTTGAACGCGCTCAAGTTCGAGGCAGTCCCCCACACAAAGTTTCATAGCTACTTCTTTTGATATGGCAGTACAAAATTCTCCATGCAAACTTGCAATGGACATATTATGAACCAGATCGGCTTCATAATATGTGCCATCATGGCCCAATGTGTTAATAGCAGCACACGCATCATGAACCAGATAGGTGTCAAATCCTAAATTACCAGCCATTCTAACAGTAGTTTCAATGCAATAATTCGTATAAAAACCCATAACTACAAGTCGATCTATTCCACTTCGTCTAAGTTCGACTTCTAGTGAAGTCCCTATAAACCCACTATTTACGTCCTTGTCGACAACTATATCAGATTCATGGATATCAAGACCTTCAATCTGCTTTCCTGTCTCTAGGCTTAGTTTTAAAGGTGAGTTTAGCTCTCGGGAATTATGCCGTGTAAAGGCTACTTGCTTTCCAAGTCGCCGCCATTCGGTCAAGAGACACCGCATATTTTCTTCTGCACTATCATTATTTCTTTTTCCAGACGGCCCGCCGTAATATTTTACGTCGTTAACACCTTCCTGAACATCGACTAACAAGAGAGCTGTAGATTTATCAAATTTTTCTATCATAAATTTTTATATCCATAGAAATTTAAGTAGTATCCTTGAGTTAAATACCCTGTCTTTGTTTCTTGCGAAACGCTTCTTGTACCTCTCGAGCCTCTCTTATACTTTGCCGATCATTTATTTCTGGGACGCCTACATACCAATCAGCTCCACCAGGGGTCCATGAATAGGCATCCGAATTAATGGAAATTACAGTTGTTCTGTCTGTCGTTTGAGCCCATTCCATGGCATTTTCCAGGTCAGAGAGGCTCTCACAATGTTTGGCCAAAGCTCCCATTGCCTCAGCATGCTTGGCAAAATCAACATGTGGAGGGTTATCTTTATTTTTTATCCTCGCATCTTTTAGTAAATTGTTAAAACCAGGCACACCCATACCGGTTTGCAGCCTATTTATTACCGCAAATCCACCATTATCACACACAACAACAATCATCTTATGACCCGACAGAACTGATGAATAAATATCAGAATTCATCATCATGTATGATCCGTCACCCACCAAGACGATTGGAACGCCATCTCCATTCATGGCCATAGCGTGCCCCCAGGCTCCCGCTATTTCATATCCCATGCATGAAAACCCAAACTCACAGTCAAATGTATTAGATGCCTTTACACGCCAATTTTTAATTGTTTCTCCCGGCAATCCACCAGCTGCTGTCACCATAGTATCCGTTGGTTTGGCGTGCTTATTTACCACTGCAATAACTTGGGCATAACTTGGAAACGAGGCATTTGTGGGCGCCTGCCCTTTATCGATCGCTTCATTCCAATCGGAATAAAGTTTGCGTGCTTCATCTATACGACTGGCATCACAAACCCATCCTTCAAGTCTTGAATTAAGTTCCTCTAAACATTCTAAAGCATCACCAACAATCGGATTTGAAAAATGCTTTTTTGCATCGAAGCGAGCAGTATTGATATTTATGAATTTAGCATCATACCGAAAAGTCGTCCAAGACCCTGTAGTAAAGTCCTGAAGTCGAGTTCCCACTGCAATTACTACATCTGCACTTTCTGCTAATTCTTTAGCGGCGTCAGTTCCTTCGATACCTATGGCTCCAACGTAAAATGGATGATCATGAACGAATGCCCCTTTCCCAGCGATCGTTTCCGCAACTGGTATCATCCTGTCTTCAGCAAATTTCACAAGCGCCTCTACTGCACCTGAATACCGTACTCCACCACCGGAAATAATAAGTGGTTTCTTTGCCGTTTTTAAAATCTTCACGGCTTCATCAACTTGGTGAATATCAGGTCTGCTTCGTGGTATTCTCCAAGTTGTTTCAGTGAAAAATTCGACTGGATAATCATAAGCTATTTCCTGAACGTCCTGTGGTAATCCAATAAAAGCAGGTCCACAATCTGCTGGATCCATCATCGTAGCCACCGCTTGTGGCAGTGACGAGAGTATTTGAGCGGGATGAGTAATCCGATCCCAATAACGCGAAACTGCTCGAAAGCTATCATTCACCGTCGTCGAAGGCTCACCAAAATGCTCTACTTGTTGTAAAACGGGATCTGGTAAGCGGTTATTATAAGTATCCCCGGATAAAAGCAAAACAGGCAATCTATTCGAGTGTGCCACTCCTGCCGCAGTCACCATGTTAGTTGCGCCTGGCCCAACCGAAGTAGTCGCAATCATAATTTGACGGCGCAGTTTTGCCTTAGCATATCCAATTGCCGCTAAGGCCATGGATTGCTCGTTCTGGCCACGCCATGTAGGCAACCGGTCTTGAACTTGTTCGAGGGCCTCTGATAGGCAAGTAACATTACCATGACCAAAAATACCGAATACTCCAGCAAATAATTGATGACGTTCCCCGTCTATTATTGTGAATTGATTTATTAAATATCGTACAATTGCTTGACCAACTGTCAGCTTTACTGTTTTCCCAGTCATCTCACCCTCTAGAATTTAATTAATTAGCGTGCCAAGCTATGCATATTGACAAATTATTACTATTGCAATTGAAACATTAGACGGCAATTTTGGCAGAGACCTGGGGGGGTCATAGATGCAAAAAAATAAATTAAAAGCTTTATGGTCGAGCGGCCAACCAATTCTCAACGGATGGTGTTCGATTGGAAATTCCTTCACTGCCGAGATAATGGCCGCGCAGGGGTATGATAGTGTAACAGTAGATATACAACATGGTGCATTAGATTATTCCGATGTTTTACCGATGTTCCAGGCGATGCAATCTTCAGGTGCAACACTTATGGCACGTGTGCCTTGGCGCGATCCAGGTTATATAATGAAAGCTTTAGATGTTGGTGCGATGGGTATTATCTGCCCAATGATAAATAATTCTGAAGAGGCGGCAGAATTTATATCATACATGCGGTATCCACCGCTAGGTCAACGCAGTTTTGGACCAACTAGGGTTGCTGTTTCAGTTCCTGACTACGGGGTTGAGGCTAATGATGAAGTTTTGGCCTTTGCAATGATTGAAACAGCTGATGGTGTGCAGAATTTGGAGGCTATCGCGGCCACAGCCGGTTTAGACGGTATATATGTTGGACCGGCTGATCTTACTCTCGGAACACAGTTAGGCCGTTTGGCTCCGGGGCTTGATCGAACTGAAGACGAAATGGTTACTCTAATTCAAAAGGTAGCAAGTGTTTGTAAAGAATACGGTCTCATTGCCGGCATTCATTGCGGAACTGCTGAATATGCATCAAAAGCTATTGGATGGGGCTATAACTTAACTACTATTGGTGGAGATACCAGGCTGCTTGCAAGTGCAGCCGCTGCGTCAGTTTCTTCTTGGCGGAAACTAACTGGGCGTAAAGAAAAAGCTCAAGTTACCGGTGGAGTTTACTGATGTCCAAATTGCTTGTTGCTGGTAAGTTGCATCCAGCAGGGGTGAGCCGAATTTTTGAGTTAGAACAAGAGGGATATTCAATTACCTACATAGAGGATATTACAGAAGAATCTTATGCTGGTTTAATTTCAGACATTGATGCACTTATAATACGAACCCAACCACTTTCATCAGAAACTTTAGATAATGCATCGAGGCTAAAAGTCGTATCACGTCATGGGGTTGGATATGACGCCATTGATTTAAAAGCCCTAAATTCTCGTAAGATTGCCCTAACAATTGTTGGTGACGTAAATTCCGTTTCTGTCGCAGAGCATGCGATGATGCAGCTCCTTGCTTGTGCAAAACATGTCATCCGAGGGGATCGCTCAGTTCGTGATCCATCTAAATGGAACTGGCGAAATCAACTTGAACAGCGGGAAATTTCAGGAAGTAACCTTTTAATAGTTGGATTTGGCCGTGCTGGCCAGAAATTGGCACAAATGGCTAAGGCTTTTAATATGAGTGTTAGAGCTTTTGATCCTTACATATCTCCAGAGCTATGGCCAGATAACGATGTGCTCAAAGTCATGGATTTGAAGCAAGGATTAGCCTGGGCAGATTGCTTGTCGCTCCATGTACCGAAGAGTGAAAAACCACTCATAAACACCGCAGAGTTTGCTCAGATGAAACCTGGAATGATAATCGCAAATACATCGAGAGGAGGTGTCGTTTGCGAAAAAGCCCTCTTAATCGCGCTTAATTCAGGAAAGGTTCACGCTGTAGGCCTCGATGTTTTTGAGCAAGAACCACCCTCCTCTGCGGAAGCGCTTTGTAATCGAGATGACACTCTTTTGTCTCCACATATTGCTGGGCTTACAGATAAGGCTAGTGAACGCATGGCTTTAGCATGTATTGAAAATGCAATTAATTATCTCAATGGGACAATAAACCCAAATTTAATTGTTAATAAAGAAGTTTTGCTATGATACGTAAACCCACCCTTTCTATCGGCCTTATCGGCTCAGGCTTTATGGGTAAAGCACATGTTTTCGGCTTCGCCACAGCTCAAAAAGTTTTTGATATCCCAGCAAAAGTAAATCTTCACACTTTAGCAGACATCGATCAACAGACAGCACAATCCGCAGCAGATGAGTTTGGCTTTAAAAATTCAACAGATAATTGGCGTGATTTAGTGAACAACCCAGAAATTGATATAATCGATATTACGGCGCCTAACGCACTTCACAAAGAGATGGCTCTTGAGGCGATCTCCGCCAGCAAGCACGTCTATTGTGAGAAACCTTTAGCGCCTCTGTTTTCGGACGCATTAGAAATGACAAATGCTGCTGAAAAAATGGGAGTAAAAACACAAGTTGGTTTTAACTACTTATGTAACCCAATGATAAGTCTGGCGAAGGAAATGATTGCCAGCGGAGAACTAGGTGAAATTCGATCATATCGTGGGATTCACGCTGAAGATTATATGTCGAATGCTAATGACCCGTTTACATTTCGCCACGATCCAGCGGGCGGCGGAGCACTCGCTGATTTAGGCAGTCACGCATTAGCTACAGCAGAATTTCTTTTAGGAGAGATTAAAGAAGTAATGGGAGATTGCATTAATCTAATTTCTGAACGTCCAGAAATTGGTGGTGGAAATAAAGCAGTTCAAGTAGACGATATAGGGAGGGCTTTTGTACGCTTTTCTAATGGAGCCTCGGGTTATGTGGAAGGAAATTGGGTGGCAACTGGCCGCAAAATGCAACATGATTTCGAAGTTCATGGATCAAAAGGCGCTCTTTTTTTTACTCAAGAACGATTAAATGAATTACACTTTTATTCTACAAAAGATGCTGGGGGGCGGCGCGGGTTTAGAAAGATAGAGGCTGCTCCTGATCATTATCCATACGGTAATTTTTGTGTAGCACCAGGACACCAAATTGGCTTTAATGATCTCAAAGCAATAGAAATTGCTGGGTACTTAAATGCAATCATGAGTGATGGTCCTGAGCCATTTTCTTTCAGGCAAGGAATGCGCATCCAGCACCTTATTGAAAAAATACAAAAATCATCAACCACTAGAAGGTGGCTGTCAGTTTAACAATTTTCTATTCAGTGATGCATGGCGTAAAGATCCACAAAGCCCAACCAAATTTGCTATAAAGAAATACAATTTATCATCAAGGACGCTCCGACAGCCGCTACACGAGCAACCCGCGAGCTTCAACCTTTATCGCATCTATTATTTTTGTATCACGAACCAAAACCAATTCATTGAACATATTTACAACAACGCACACATGATTAGGTATTACTCGTAAAATTTCTCCTACTTCAGGTTGAACAGCACAATCTTCAAGATTTAGAAAACCATGCTCTTCTGCTAATTTGCCAATTATTGCATCAGGATATTCTAGAATTAAACCAAAACCATTTAACCCACCCAAATCTGATGTTAACGTTTTTGAACCAGCGTCCAAGATACCTCGGTCTTTACCAGCACGACTAACCACACTGGTATAAATGCGAAGGGCACAGTCATGGATACTAGAAAACCCATCTTTAATCATCATCAAATCATTAAAAATACATGTTCCGGCCCTGTGCTCTGTAGAGCCACTGAGCTTTCCTACATTTTGAAGATTTGGAGTGCCTCCAGTGGATATTATTTCGGGGACCAAATTTACTTCACTTAATAACTTTACCAGTTTCGAATTGAAAACCTCCGCTTCACTCCATTTATCCTTTGTTGGATAATAAAGGAGTCCTTTAAAGTTAAGATAGCTGTCATCATCAATTAACTTGGCAAGACGACACGCTTCTTCCGGAGTTTCAACTCCAGCTCGTTTTTGACCTGTGTCACATTCAACTAAAACATCCAAAACGCGTCCCGCATCCTTAGCAGCAGTCGAATACGCATTAATTGAATATGCGCTATCTGCGCATACTTTAAGCGAAATACGCCTCTGCAAAGCTGCTAATGAACCTGAAGCCGCTGCACCCAATACGTTAGTTGCTATCAAAATGTCCTTGATACCCGCGGCTGCCATAACTTCTGCTTCACCTACTTTCTGGCAGGTCACGCCAGATGCACCTGCATCGACTTGCATTCGCGCGATCTCACAAGACTTATGCGTTTTGATATGTGGTCTATTTGAAACCCCTGCTTTATCACAAATTTTCTGAACGCGAGTGATGTTCTTTTCAAGAATATTTAGATCCACAACCGCACAAGGTGTACCAAATTGATTTATTATATCTTTCTTTAGTGCCAGTAAATCACTCATTAAATGACCCCTCATGAATTAAAAAGTTTCATGATTTCTTTTGATCATATCTAAGTAATCGGATCTTTCATAGAGAGGACTTTGGGGCCGTTAGGGGCGTTATTACTTATGAGATCTACTTTTCATTTTCCTAGCAATATAAGAAAAGATCATTCATATCTATTGGTCAAAAGATACAGCTTAATATATTTGTTATCGTGATAACCAGAAGATTTTAGAATTGAATGTCATGTCAAATAATTTTCGTAGTAACGCTGAGATAATTGTAAAGGCCAACGTAACCGGTGAAATATTTGAGTGCAAAGAAGGATTGAGCTTTTGGGGTGGCGTTGATCCTAGCACTGGATGTATTGTCGACGTGCACCACATCAATCACGGAAATAGTCTGGTTGGAAAACTAGTATTAATGCCAACTTCAAGAGGCTCGTGCAGCGGAAGCGGTGTCCTTTTGCAGTTGATGCAGAATGGACTTGCTCCTAGGGCCCTAATTTTTCACGAAGAAGAGGAAATTTTGACTTTGGGTGCTATCGTTTCTGATCAATTATTTAATAAAAAAGTAGCAATCCTACGGGTATCTAAAGATATATATTCTGATCTAGCTACGGAAGATACAGCAGAGATTTTTGAAAATACTCTAGTTTGTGGATCAAAAACCATAAAGCTATGGGGATTAGACACAGAGACACTTAATCTAAACTCAACTGACCGACGTATGCTAAACGGTGATCAGGGTATTGCTAACAAAATAGCAATGGAAGCAATATGTAAAATGGCAGTAGTACAAAGCGCCAATGAACTTATCGACGTTACAAAGGGACATATTGATGGGTGTATTCTTGCACACGACGCAAATTTAATTTTTGCAGAAAAAATGTATAAGTTGGGAGCAAACGTAAGTATTCCAACAACAATAAACGCAATCTCAGTCAATCTTAATAATTGGGAAAACCAAGGAGTAGAACCAGATTTTGGAAATAAGGCTAGCCGTCTTGCCAACGCCTATGAAAAGATGGGCGCGCATCCTACATACACCTGTGCTCCTTATTTGTTGGAAAACAAGCCCCAACGGGATGAAGTAATTGGGTGGTCTGAGTCAAACGCGGTAATATATGCAAATTCAATTTTAGGTGCAAAAACACAAAAGCATCCTGATTACCTTGATTTATTCATTGCAATGACCGGCCGAGCACCAAAAGCTGGAGTATATCTTACCGAAAATAGAATACCCAAAATTGAAATTTCTGTTCATCTACCTACCGATTTTGATGACTCAATTTGGCCGATGCTTGGGTGGTTGATTGGAGATTTATCTCCTAACAAAATTCCACTGGTAACTGGGCTTGAGATGACTTCTCCATCAGATGACGATTTAAAAGCCCTTTGCGCAGCGTTTGGTACTACATCTGCCGCTCCAATGCTTCATATAAATGGGCATACACCTGGAAAAGTGTACTCTATTCCTTCAAAATTGAAAAATTTCAATATCACCAAAAAGCATTTGGCAAAACTTTGGAACAAATTTAATTATGCTGATTTAAGGGTTGATTTAGTAGCGATAGGTAGCCCTCACGCGTCTCTTACAGAGTGCCAAAGTTTTGTTAAGTTTTTTGATGGGAAAAACTGTAATCCAAACGTTAAAACAATAATTACAATTGGACGCGATATACTATCCAAGGCAAAAAGTGAGGGTTTAGTTGAACAATTAACTAGTGCTGGTGTTCAGATAATTTCAGATATCTGTTGGTGTTCAATTACTGAACCAATTCTTCCGCCTGAAGCATCAGTGATTATGACTAATTCTGGTAAATATGCTCACTACGCACACGGTTTAACTGGGAGAAAAACACGCTTTGGAAGTTTAAAAGACTGCGCAATAGCTGCTCAAAGTGGTTGGGCAAAGTCTGAGTTGCCAGAATGGTTATCAAATTAAAATAAATACCTGGGCCATTTAAGTTTGCCTATCCAACCCATTCTTTGGAAGAAAACATTTATCAAACCAAAATGTATACTTCCTAAAAATATTGATCCATATTTGATCAAAATTTCAAAATACTTTTAATAACCAGTGAGACTAAATTTGCTTGAAGACTATATCCTTTTACAAGTGATAATAATCCTTGGGACATATTTTTTTGCATCCTCAGTTAAGGGTGTAACTGGCCTCGGTTTCTCTACAGTATGTTTACCGTTTATGGTGCTTACCGTTGGCCTCAAAGCGGCTCTCCCACTACTAATTATTCCATCACTGGTATCAAATTTGATCGTTATGCGACAGGCAGGTCATTTTCGGACCACTTTCCACAGATTTTGGCTTATGCTACTTACTACCGTAACAGGGGTTTTTTGGGGTTTAGCTCTACTTTCGAAAGTAGACGGCACGTTCGCTGGTGCAATTTTAGGTTTGGTTTTGATATTTTGGTGTATCTTCTCTTATATCACACCTAAATTTAAATTACCTGCACCAAAAGAACGACCCGCTGGTATTATAAGTGGCCTAGCAACAGGTATAATTAATGGTTTGACTGGATCACAAGTTGTGCCTTGCGTCCCTTATTTAATGGCGCTTGATCTTGATAGAAGTGTATTTATTCAAGAAACCAATATATCATTTACATTATCAAGCCTAATTATGGCTATTGGTCTAACTCGCCTAGAACTCTTCACATTGGACGCAATAAAAATCTCTATAGCTGGCTTAGTTCTGGTATATTTTGGTCTAAAGTTAGGGTCAAAAGTAAGACCATTCTTATCTCCAGATAATTTTAGGCTGGCGGTACTAGTTATTTTATTTATCACTGCTTTGGGACTTTTATTAAAAGCGTTTTAAAGTTTAATAAAACAATTTAATAATAACCCTATGTTTCTTTTTCTTTGAACCCCATTAAAACATTAACAGTATTAATTCCGATTTCCTCCACCGCATATCCCCCCTCCATCACAAATAATGTTGGCAAGTTCAACGAAGCAATAGATGCACCCACTTTGATAAAATCAGGACTTGTGAGTTTGAAAAAACTGATCGGATCCCTTTCAAATGTATCTACACCGAGCGATATAACGACTGCATCAGCACCAAATTTTGCTATCTGATCAATCGCAGACACCAAGGAACTATTCCATTCAGCAAAGGAAGTTCCAGCAGGCATTGGATAATTAAAGTTAAAACCCTCGCCTTCGCCATTTCCGATTTCGTCTGCGTGCCCAAGAAAATGCGGGAATGCATGCATAGGATCTCCATGAAGAGACAAAAACAAAACATCTGACCTATTATAAAAAATTGCCTGTGTTCCATTGCCATGATGAAAATCTACATCAAGCACAGCGACTTTTCTCAAGCCTCTGTCCCGCAGGTGCTGAGCTGCCACAGCAGCATTATTAATAAAGCAATAACCACCAAATTGATCATGTGAGGCATGATGGCCGGGAGGACGGCAAAGAGAAAAGGCCGAACGATCACCAGCCAAAATATACTCCGTACCACTGAGTGCAACATCAAGTGACGCCCAAGCAGCTTCCGCTGTCCCATCGCTAATAGAAGTTTCAGCGGCCAAGCAGTAATATCCCATTTTACCCTCAATAAAATCTGGGACACGAGACGAAGGCATGGAGCGTGACTGCCAAACGGTCGCGATTGCTTCACCTTTAAAGCCTTCCGCTTTCCAATCGTCCCAGGCAGATTTTAAAAATGAAAGATAGCCTTCATCATGGATCTTTGATAGCGCTCTGGATTGAACTTTATGGGGAGCTACCACTTCACCGAAGTCTGTTTCCCTTATACGGTTGAGAATGTAATCCATTCTTTCTGGACATTCAAAAGGCCTTACCAATTCACCACCATAGAGCTCAGTCATGGAGTTTCTCTTCCTATGAGTATCGGTATATACTACTTTCATCATTTACCTCCTTCACCACTTTTCTCATGTTGAGAATATACATCTATATCGGCATGTCTGCAGCCGTTTGGCGTCTACATGAATATTTTTGACATATACAAATTTAATTTTTCTACATTGACACGAATTTGGTTTGGCTAATCCGGTAACAAACTCAAAATGATTTGGGGAACACCTTTACTTAATTACGGTACAGGCTATGACACGACTTGCATGTTTTCCCCAAAGAAT
>ENA-OSEY01000105-OSEY01000105.1-marine-metagenome-genome-assembly--contig:-NODE-105-length-57773-cov-17.346021_pt1 | contig 57773 bp, 70 predicted proteins | sample MGYA00248465_ERZ534230 | MGnify/ENA primary metagenome ERZ534230 (study PRJEB26409, sample SAMN06344110) | marine metagenome | isolation source: Sea water from surface | place: Atlantic Ocean:Southern... | reverse complement strand
CAGGGTACAACATGGTTTTATATTTTCTTTTTAGGGATATTGATAATATTTTTTACTTATTTTTATACAACTATACAATTTGATCCAGTACGTCAATCAGACATGATCCGAAGGCAAGGTGGCTTCGTTCCAGGAGTAAGGCCGGGTATATCAACAACAAATTATTTGTCACATATAATAAACAGAATTACCTTACCAGGCTCTATATTTTTAGCATCCGTCGCAGTATTGCCATCGATAGCTTCTGCGATTTGGGATATACCTTTAGGTTTTAGCGGAATTTCAATCTTAATAACTGTCGGTGTTGCTCTTGAAACTATGAAGCAAATTGAAAGTCAGTTAAGCATGAGAAATTATGAAGGATTCATTGATTGAGTGAATTAAATATATTTCTTGGACCGCCAGGTGCAGGAAAAGGAACTCAAGCTCTGAAAATTGCGTCTGAATTTGACCTAGCCCATATCTCAACGGGTGATATGTTGAGAGAACATGTAAGCAGTGGAACTGAACTAGGTAAAATAGCTAAAAGTCTTCTTGATGAAGGAAATTTAGTCCCTGACAAATTAGTTATAGAAATGCTTCTAGAGAGACTGAATAATGAAGACTGTAAGAATGGTGCAATCCTTGATGGCTTCCCCAGAACCTTACCCCAAGCTAAAAGCTTAGAGAGTTTAGATAAAGAATTTCCTGTTGCGAAAGTTTTTGTATTTGAAGTAAACGAAGATGAATTAATAAAAAGAATTTTACTAAGAGGGGAAATGACTGGCAGATCCGATGATACTGAAGATTCAATTAAGGTCAGGTTTGAAGTTTACAAAAAAGATACGCAGCCTTTAGTTGATTTTTATAATGAAAAAAACTTGGTAAATGTTATAGATGCTGTTGGGGAAGTAGAGGATATTTACAACTCAATTTCTAGACACTTTAAATAATGATTACATATAAAACACCAGAAGATTTTAAAAAGATGGAAGCTGCAGGAAAAGTTGTATCAAATATACACTATGAAATTTATGATAAAACAAAAGCAGGCATGACACTTATTGATTTAGATGATATTGCCAAAAATATAATTGAGAAGTCAAATGTAAAAGCTAGTTTTTTAGGATATCACGATTATCCAGCTCATATATGTGCTTCACCAAATGATGTAATTGTTCATGGAATACCCAATGATTATGTTGTAAATGAAGGAGATATAATTTCTATTGATGTTGGCGTTATTTTTGAAGGATATCATGCTGATGCAGCTTTTAGTTTTGGTGTTGGTGAAATTACAGAAGAAGAAAAAAATCTATTATCAAAAACTAAACATGCACTTCATGAAGGTATAAAACTTGTAAAGGATGGTCAAAAACTGGGAACTATTGGTCATAAAATTGACAAAATAGCTAAGAAAAACAATTTTGGCAATGTTAGGAACTATGTTGGTCATGGAATAGGTCAAGAAATGCACGAAGAACCCCAAGTACCCCATTATGGTAAGAAGAATCAAGGTTTTGAATTAAAAACAGGTATGGCAATATGTATTGAGCCAATGTTTAATCTTGGTACAGAAGAGAATTTTATTGATGAAGATGGCTGGACAATTAGAACATTAGATGGAAAAAAGTCGGCACATTGGGAACATACTATAGGAATTACCGAGGAAGGAACACGTGTTTTTACTGAAAACTTATTTTAATTTTGTGTTTGTAATAGTTTCAAATCGCACTAATCTAGTAAATCGGTCACATAATCAAGGCTAATTTTGGTAGAAAAAGAAAAAAACATAATAAAAGTCCAAGGGACAGTTATGGAAACACTGCCAAATGCCTCTTTTAAGGTTCAGCTTGAAAGTGGAGCTGAAATATTAGCTCATGTGTCTGGAAAAATGAGAATGAGGTACATTAGAATCCTTCCGGGTGATGTTGTTGAAATGGAAGTTTCACCATATGATCCAACAAGAGGTAGGATTATTTGGAGACATAAATGAAAGTTAAAGCAAGTATTAAAAAGCGTGGTCCAAATGACCAAATTGTAAGAAGAAAAGGAAAGCTTTACGTAATTAATAAAAGAAATCCTAGACACAAACAAAGGCAAGGTTAATTTATAATGGCACGTATTTCAGGTATTGATATCCCAAGGGATAAGAGAGTTATAGCGTCTTTGAGATACATCCATGGAATCGGAGCCAAAAGAGCTGAAGATATTTGTGTTGATTTAAAAATTGACCCCAGCACAAGAGTAAGTAATTTAACAAACGATGAAGTTGCTCAAATTAGAAAATACATCGAAGCTAATTTTAGAGTTGAAGGAGATCTTAGACGAGATGTGTCCCAAAATATTCGTAGAAAAACAGAAATTGGAACATATCAAGGATTAAGGCACAGAATGGGATTACCAGTCAGAGGACAGAGAACTCACACTAATGCTAGAACACGAAAAGGCCCAAGATTTGCAATTGCCGGAAAAAAGAAAGCGACTAAATAATTATGGCAGATCAAAAAACTAAAAAGAAGAACAAGAAAAACGTTCCTTCAGGAGTAGCTCATATTAAAGCTAGTTTCAACAACACAATAATTAATATTTCTGACCCAGCCGGACAAACAATAGTTTGGACATCCGGTGGTTCAGTAGGATTTAAAGGTTCAAGAAAATCTACACCCTATGCTGCTCAAGTCGCTGCAGAAGAGGCAGTTCGAAGAGCTACAGAGCACGGTGTGCATAAGCTAGACATTATCATTAGCGGAACTGGTGCTGGTAGAGAAACAGCTGTTAGAACTCTACAAAATATGGGAATGGATGTAGGGACTATTAAAGATATAACACCAACACCTCACAATGGGTGCAGACCCAAGAAAAGAAGAAGGGGATAATGGCTAGATATACAGGACCTCGAGTTAGAGTATCAAGAAGAATAGGCTTTAATGTATTTGAAAATAGGAAGGGCGACAAAGCACTTCAAGATAGACCATATCCTCCTGGAGAAAATGGAAGAAAGCGTGCAAGAGAAACTGATTACGGCACCCAATTAAAAGAAAAGCAAAAAGTTAGATATATGTATGGTGTCCTAGAAAAGCAATTTAGAAATTACTATAAAGAAGCTTCAAGAATGAATGGCATAACTGGTGAGAACCTTTTAATTTTACTTGAATCAAGACTTGATAATGTAATTTATAGAGCTGGTTTTGCATCAACTAGACCTCAAGCAAGACAGCTTGTATCGCACAGACATTTCAAATTAAATGGAAAATTCGTAGACGTTCCATCGCATCAAGTTAAAGCTGGAGATGTAATTGAGATAAAAGACTCAAGCCAAGATTTAATTGTTATTCAACACACCATTGATACTGGTCAAGACTACGTTATACCTTCTTGGTTGGATGTCGATAGTAAAAAGAAAATTGTAAAGATTGCTGCATCTCCCACAAGGAATGATGCAAGTTCACAAATTGAAGAACAATTAATAGTAGAGCTTTATTCAAAATAAAATTTGAGAGGAGAAAATAATATGTTGATGCTACAAAGACCTGAAATTACTCAAGAAGACCTTGGTAATAACAGAACAAAATTTGTTATCGAACCGCTTGAGCCAGGTTTTGGATTAACACTTGGTAACACAATGAGGAGAGCACTTTTATCAAGAGTTCCTGGAGTTGCTGTAACTGGAATAAAAATTGACGGTGTGAATCATGAATTTACATCTATACCCGGTGTAGTAGAAGATGTTTTAGATCTTCTTTTAAATTTAAAACGATTAGTCTTGAAAGTCGAAGATCAAGAAAATCACACATTAACAGTCAAAGCTAAGGGTCCTGGTGATGTCCTAGCTGCACAAATTCAATGTCCAGCAGGAGTTGAAGTTGTCAATACTGACTTAAAAGTTTGTACGCTTTCAGATGGAGCCACATTAGACATGGAAGTATCAATCGCTCATGGTGTCGGATATCGACTTGCAGATAAAAATAAGACTAGTGACTCTAGCTTTATTCCTATCGACTCGATTTTTTCTCCAATTGTAAGCGTAAGTTACGGAGTTTCCCCTACTCAAGTTGGACAAGTTACTGACTATGATAAATTAACTTTAGATGTTGAAACTGATGGTTCAATTGAGCCTAGTGAAGCAATATCTTCAGTTGGCAAAACTTTGGGTGAATTATGGAAGCTTTTTGCTGATATAGATGAAGGTGTTGGACTCGAGCTTGGTGAGCTTACAATTTCTGAAGGCAGTTCCCCAGATCTCTCATTATCTGTTGATGCTTTAGATTTATCTGAAAGACCAAGAAATTGCCTTGGAAGAGAAAATATCACTACTGTAGGACAAATTCTTGAATATACAGAAGATGATTTGTTGAACTTAACTAACTTTGGTCAAAAAAGCTTAGATGAGCTTGTAGCAAAGCTAGATGAATTAGGTTTAAGTTTACCAACAAGTTCCGACCTAGACTCTGGAGATATGGCTGATGCCTAAACCAACTAAAGGTAAAAGACTTGGGGGCTCATCTTCCCATGAAGATCAAATTATAAGTAATTTGATAAGTGCTTTGATTCAACATGAAAAAATTGAGACAACAGTTACTAAAGCAAAGACAGTGAAGCCTTACGCTGAAAAAGTAATTACCAAAGCCAAAAAAGGATCTTTACATGACAGGAGACAAGTTTTGAAAATGATTCAAGACAAATCTGTAGTAGCAAAACTATTTGAAGAAATTGGTCCCAAGTATGAAGACCGTGATGGTGGTTATACAAGAATTACAAGAACAAGACATAGACAGGGTGATGGAACAGAATTAGCTATTTTAGAGCTAGTTTAAAGAGTGAACTCACTTAAAAATATTTGGTCACAATTTAAAAAATTTATAAGATTCGATCAGTCAACTTTTATTGAAATCAGTAATGACAGGTATGAATCTGGCAATGCCCTAATAGTAGTATTGCTGAGCTTGCTGTCTATTTACATACCTTTGGTCATTAATGCTTCAGTAGTCAATATTGCAGATATAATTTTTTATGGAGTTGTTGATGGAATTTTTGCATGGCTTTTTGCAAATCTTGCAATTTGGTTTTTATTGTCAAGAGCATTTAATCAACAAATCGAAATCCCTTCTCTTTTAGTTTTTACAGGCTACACGCATGGTCTTGTAGGATTCATTGGTGTAGTTGTTTTAATAAATTCTTTGATCACTATTCCAGCCATTTTTTTGCAAATTACAACTATATCAATATTTGCTTGGATGTATTTTGTATTATCAAAATCTCTACGTTCAGCTTTTTTATTTGAGGATAGGGTGGCAAGTATAACAACAGTAACTTTTTTACTTGTCTTAACGCTATTTTCAGACCCTATCCGTATTTTTGTTTAAATGCAAAATTACAAAGTAAGTATTGCATATGATGGATCAAGTTTTTACGGATTTCAAAAACAAAGAAGTAGACCAACTGTACAAGGCAAAATTGAAGAAGTTCTTGATTTACTGATTAAAGATTACGAATTAAATTATTCTGGTAGAACTGATGCTGGAGTACATGCAAAAGAACAAGTATTAAATATTCTTACGGATATTAAAATTACTGAAAAATTAATCTCTTCAATTGATAAATTACTTGGAAACTCTATTTCAGTAAATTCATTTAATCAAATTAGTAATGATTTTCATGCTAGGTACAGTGCAAAAGAACGAACTTATGTTTACTCTACAATGGATAATCAAAAAAAATTACCATATTTACTTAATAGTACTCACCAACATAATTCATCACTCGATTTGGAAAAGTTGAATGAAATATCTCAATTATTTTTGGGAAAGAATGACTTTTCATCATTTGCTAAAGTTGAAAAAAATAAAAATCCTGAAAGAGAAATTTTTAAAAGTGTATGGAAAAAAAACTCTAATATTTTTACATATACAATTACTGGAAATTCATTCCTTAGAAATATGGTGAGAAATTTAGTCGGCGTACAACTGGCTTTTAATGATAATAAATTAACATTAAAAGAAATAAAATCACAATTAGATAAACCTGATGGAAATCGTTTAAATTATATAGCTCCTGCTAACGGTTTAACTCTTTGGAAAGTTAAATACTAGTTTTCATAAATATATATGCACTTTATACTAGTATTTCGTTACAATTCTAAAGATTGATAAATGAATACAAAAACAACATTTGAAGGAATAGAATCCTCAGAACGCAACTGGCACTTAGTTGATGCAAGTGGTCTACCTATTGGAAGACTAGCCAGTGAAATTGCACAGATTTTGAGAGGAAAACATAAACCTCAATACGCACCTCATTTAGATGTAGGAGATCACGTGGTTGTAATAAACGCTTCAAAAATATCTATTACTTCAAAAAAGTCTGAACAAAAAATGTACCATTCACATTCCGGGTTTCCTGGAGGTATAAAATCTGAAAGTTTTAATTCTCTAAGGCAGAGAAAGCCAGAAAAAATAATTGAACGCGCTGTATGGGGTATGTTGCCAAAAAATAGATTAGGAAGATCTATATTAAAAAAACTTCACATATACGCAGATTCAAACCACCCTCATCAAAGTCAAGATCCAAAAGAGCTAAGTTTTAACATAAAGAAAGTAGAAGAAAATGGCTAACTCATTTTATGGAACTGGAAGAAGAAAAACCTCTGTAGCAAGAGTTACTTTAACTGAAGGTACAGGAAAATTTACATTCAACGGAAAAGATGTAGAACAATATTTTCCAAGTCCATCTATGAAAATGACAATTGAGAAACCTTTTAAAGTTGTAAACATGGATTCAAAATATGATGTTGTTGCCAATGTAAGTGGTAGTGGATTATCAGCTCAGGCAGACGCAGTTTCACTTGGAATATCACGTGCATTATTAGAAGTTGATCCTGACTTAAGACCTAAATTAAAAAAAGCCGGGTTGCTTACTCGAGACGCGAGAAAAGTTGAGCGTAAAAAATATGGTCTCAAGAAAGCAAGAAGAGCCGAGCAATTTACTAAGAGATAGTCAAAAAATTGAAGCAATATTTCGGTACTGATGGAATCCGAGGTATTCCAAACGAAACTCTAAATAAAGATTTAGTTTCAAAAATATTTTCTTCTGTAGAGTTACTTTTATCACCAAAATCCGTGGCAGTAATTTTAGATACAAGAAGTTCATCGTTAGAACTTCTAGATTGGATATGTGCTGGCTTAAGTGAAAATGTCGAGGTTATTAATTATGGAGTGCTTCCTTCTGGTTCAATGCCTGTTCTTTTAAAAGAATTCAATCATGATCTTGGTGTAATTATTTCAGCATCTCATAACCCAAGTGAATATAACGGTATTAAATTAATTGATCATAAAGGTTCAAAACTATCTGACAATCTTGAGATAGATATAGAAAAAGCTCTGTCTGATATTAATTTACCTAAAGAGTTTACAACTTCCAAAGAATCTCAAAATGGATATCAAGCCTACCTTGAGTTTTTAAATAATTTAATTAATTTTGATCTAGCTAAATTTAATGTATTGTTTGATACAGCTAATGGGTCTTCATATAAAATAATTGAAGATTTGTTTAAGTCAAAAAAAGCCAAATTTAGAATAATTTCAAATAATCCAGATGGAGAAAATATAAATTTAAATTGTGGAGCAACTCACCTTGATAACTTAAAGCAAAATAGTGGAAAAAACGAAATTGGTGCAGCGTTTGATGGTGATGCAGATCGACTCATTTTGCTAGATGAGGAAGGAAATATTTGTAATGGTGATGTGATTATATTATTAATTGCAAAGTATCTTGAGGCAATTAATCAGTTAAACAATAAAGTGGTCGTATCAACAGTTATGGCAAATTACGGCTTTAAAAATTCAATGGATAAAAACAATTTTAAGAATATTGAAACTAAAGTAGGCGACAAATATGTTGCAGAAGCGATGGATGAAAACAATGCCTCAATAGGTGGGGAGCAATCTGGTCATATAATTATTTCTGAAGCATTACCAGTAGGTGATGGCCTTGTAACTTTAATATACTGCTTAAAAGCACTTGCATTTTTTGACACTACATTATCAAAATTTAAATCTGAAAATATTGAGGAATATCCGCAAAAATTAGTCAATCTTGAATTGAGTACTATGCCTGAGGAAAACCAAATTAAAGAATTGAATAACATAGCAAAAAAATTGTCTGATAAATACGATTTAGATGGAAGGTACTTGATTAGAAATTCAGGAACTGAGCCATTACTTAGAGTGCTAATTGAAGCTAAAGATAGTAATTCTGTAAATGAATTTAGTGATGAATTAATAAACAATATTAAAAACTATCTTTTTACTTAATTTTTTTACTTATAATATAAACAACGAGCAAATTAGCGCCAGGCCTTGAAAAAGGTGACGAGGTAGTATGTTATCGAAAAATTCGGCGGATGCATACTCGGCTCTACGGTCGTAATAAATTGTTTAAAAACAGCAAGAAATTGTTGAACAGAGTCAATTTAACGTAGTCTTAATTTCAACTTGCTCGTTGGAATGGAGAAAGTATGTGTGGAATAATCGGGTATTCAGGCCCAAAAGAACCCTTACCAATTCTAATTAGTGGATTATCAAGATTAGAGTACCGCGGATATGATTCTGCGGGAGTGGCTTTAATTGATGGAGATAACCTATCAATAGAAAAAAAAGAAGGAAAACTCAGTGTGCTTAAGGAGCATTTAGAAGGAACTTCAATAAAAGGAAACATTGGAATTGGTCATACAAGATGGGCAACACATGGAGTTCCGAGCGATGTTAATGCTCATCCTCATGCGGATAATGCTAATGAATTCGCCATCATTCACAATGGAATTATTGAGAACTACGCTGAGTTAAAAGATGATTTAATTCAAGACGATTATAGCTTTATTTCGGAAACCGACACAGAGGTTGTTGCTGTTGAGTTGAGTAGAAAATGGAATGGTGAGTTGTTAGATACTGTTTTAGATGTAGCTAAATCACTTGATGGTACCTATGCTCTTGTTGTAACTTCAACAAAACAGCCAGGCACAATTGTAGCTGGAAGAATGATGAGTCCATTAGTTCTAGGTGTTGGTGAGGGGGAGGTCTTTTTAGCATCTGACTCTGCAGCAATTTTAGAATATACAAACAAAATGATATTCCTAGAGAATGGTGACTTTGTAGAAATTAATGATGGAAATTTTACTTTGTACGATATAGAAAAAAATGTAATAACAAGAGATATTCAAGTTATAGACTGGGAGGTCTCTGAAGCAGAAAAAGCTGGTCATGACCATTTCATGTATAAAGAAATACTTGAACAAGCAGAAGTAATTGAGAGAACAATTGCAGGAAGAATTGAAAAAAACTCAACAGAAATACCAATACATTTAGATAAAGCAAAAAAGTTTGAAAAGATATGGATTGTTGCTTGCGGTACTGCTTATCATGCTGGTTTATTTGGTAAAGATTTATTTGAAAAAGTTCTTGGAGTTCCTGTAAGTGTTGAACTTGCTTCTGAGTTTAGATATCGAGAGCCAATCATAGGCAAAAATGATCTTGCTATTGTTATATCTCAGTCTGGTGAAACTATGGATACAATCGCAGCAACAGAATTACTAAAAGAAAATGGATCTCACGTATTAGCTTTAGTAAATGTTGTTGGGAGCTCACTTGCAAGAATGGCAGATAGTGTATTTTATCTTCACGTTGGTCCAGAAATTGGTGTGGCATCAACAAAAGCATACTTGGGAATGTTAGTTGGACAACTTTTGCTAGCAAAACATTGGGATTCAAATAATAAATTAGATACTTCACTTGAAGAGATTAAGGCGCTTCCTTCTTTAATCGAAGAAGCATTAAAGTGTGAAGATCAAGTAAAAGAGATATCAAAACTAATTTATAAGAAGAAAGATATTTATTTTATAGGTAGAGGCTTAGATTATGCTTTGGCTGCTGAAGGGGCATTAAAATTGAAAGAGATATCTTATCTTCATGCTGAAGCTCTTGCAGCAGGAGAACTTAAGCACGGAACACTTGCACTTATTGAAGAAGGAACTCCAGTGATAGTCACCGCTAGTCAAAGACATTTATTAGATAAAACAACTAGCAATGTACAAGAGGTAATTGCTAGAGGAGCGTATGTTATAGCAGTTGGAGATGTTTCATCTAAGAAATTAAAAGACATATCAAATAATTACATTGCACTTCCTGAAACAAGTGAAATGCTGTCGACTATTATATCGATTATCCCTCTACAGTTTATTGCTTATCATGTAGCTAATTTAAATGGGGAGTCAATTGACCAGCCAAGAAATTTAGCTAAATCTGTAACTGTTGAATAAATAAAGGAGCTTGCTTGTCATGGATAAAAAAATTAAAAATACCGGAAGCATGATTGGTGTTGGTACAGCTATAGGAGCAGCAGTTTTTGCTGCTACAAACGAACCTACCTGGTTAGCTGTAGGTGTTGCATTAGGAGCAGCACTCAGTTGGAGAAAACCACAAAATAAAAATGAATGATGAATCAACGAATTCTAATAATGCTGGAAATTTGATTGGTATTTCCATAGCAATGGGAGTTGCAGTTTTTGGATGGCTTTTTGTAAATTTATCTCCTTGGATAGCAGCAGGTTTTGCAATTAGTGCAGTGCTTACATACAAAATACCAAAAGGATTTAGATCTTAAAAAATTAACTTTTATAATTTGCAATTCTATTAGACATTAGAATGAAACAGATGGACAGAGGATACATTTTCGTAAATAAATCTCACTTAGTCAGCAATTTGAATTACTTAAGTGACCTTACAAAAAAAGAGTTGTGTCTGGTTGTGAAAGCAAATGCCTATGGACATGGTATTCAATGGACTGTAAAAACAGCTGAGGAGGCTGGAATTAGTTGGTTTGCTGTAGCATCTGTAAATGAAGCAATTCAAGTTAGGAATATTTCAAAAGGTGCCAGGATACTTTTATTAGCCGAACCTTCAAAATCTCAAATAAAAAATGTTTTAAAAAACGAAATAGATTTGACCGTTTACAATGAAGAATTTATTGATGAATTAATTAATGTCGAAGGAAACCTCAATGTGCACTTAAAAGTTGACACTGGCATGCATCGCATAGGTTGTGAACCAGAAAATTTTGATAAATTAATGGAAAAAATCCAAACATCATCATTAAATTTAGTTGGAATTTGCACACATTTTCCAACTGCTGATACTGATGAACAATACACACAAAGTGCTTTAAATTTGTTTAAAGCATTAATTAGTGGGCACGATACTGATGGCTTATTATTACATGTAGACAATTCAGCCTCTAGTTTTTACAATTCTGATGATTCATTCAACATGACAAGAATTGGTTTAGCAGCATATGGTACACAAATTTCAATAAAAAATTATGATCACAATTTGATGCCAACAATGGAAATTAAAACAAGAATCTCCAACTTACAAAAAAGAAATAAAGGTGATGCTGTTTCCTATGGAAAATCTTTTGAGCTAGAAAGAGATTCGACAATTGCAACAGCTCCAATTGGTTATGGTGATGGATACCCTTGGAACTCTTTTCCTGATGGTCATGTTTTAGTAAATAACAAAATTTGTAAATTGATAGGCAGGGTAACTATGGACCAAATTTTAATTGATGTAACTGATATAGAGGTCAAAGTTGATGATGAAGTAACTGTCCTAGGTAAATCTGAAAATGGACAGCATGAAATAACAGTTACTGACATTGCACAATGGAATAAAACTATTGAATGGGAAATATTAACTAATATGTCAAGAAGGCTTGAGAGAATAGAAATTGAGTAATTTAGTAAAAGAAGAAGACTTGGATCTTTTTTTGGATGACTATTTTAAAACTTTACACTTACCCAAAACAATTGGTTTATCAGGGCCTTTAGGTGCTGGAAAGACAACGATTGCAAAAAAAGTAATAGAATATTTTGGATGTGAGGAAGTTGTAACATCACCGACATTTAATATTGTTAAAAATTATAAAGTCAAAGAAATTGACATTTATCATGTTGATTTATACAGACTTTCAAGTTGGGCTGAGTTCATTGATTTAGATCTTCCTTTAAACAGTGAGAACTGTTTAGTTATTATTGAGTGGATTAATTTGATTCCAGAGAAAAATAATCTAAATATGGATATATTTGAAATTGAGATTATAGACGAACAAACAAGAAAGATAACAATTAATGTATAGCCTATCAATATCTACCTCCGGAAAATATATTTCTGTAGCTTTATTTAGTGATAAATTAATCTCAAGCAGTTCTGTTTTAGCTGAGAATGGAAATACGAATTTACTAATGAATTCAATTGATGAATTAACCTTAAAATCAAATATAAAGAAGTCAGATATTAATGTAATTTATCTTGATACAGGTCCAGGTTTTTATACAAGTTTAAGAATTGGACTAGCTGTTTCGCAAGGAATATGTGCAACTCTAGGGATACCACTTATATCAGTGAATGGTCTAGATGCTTTGGCTTTTGCTGCTCATACAGGTCATAGAAGAATTTGTTCAATTATTGACATTAAAAGAGATGAATTTGCATTTTGTACATACAAACCTGTACCAGGTGGAGTAGTCAGAGAAAGTGAACCGGAAGTCTTAAACGAAAATACATTAAAACAAAAACTGAACGAGGATAATGAAAAGAAGTTAATAGTTGGCGATTGGAATGAACTTAATGAAAAAATTATTGGAGACTCAAGCTATCTAAAGTTTGGTTCTCCAGAATACGTCTCGGCAGAACACATTTATAACGTCGGTAAAGAAATATATAAAAATAGTGATTTTCCAAATTTTAATGAAGTAAGAATTTCATACATGAGAGAACCTGATATTTCTTTCTCAAATAAGAGCTTAGAAAGTGAGATTAATTTTCATGATTAAGAAAATAAGCTATTGCAATACGGATATGGCTCAACAGTTGGCAGACCTAGAAAAAGAGATATTTGGTACTGCATGGAATAACGAGCTAATAAAGCAAAAAATAAACAATGATGAGTTCCTCTATTGGGTTTATGAAATTAATAGCAAAATAGTTGGTTATTTGGCTATCCAAAAAAATTTTAAAGAATTACATATTTTGGGTATAGGCGTAAAAGAGATATTTAGAAATCAGTCCATTGCTAAGAAATTAACAATCGAATTGATCGATTATTTTGAAGAATCTAAATATGAACAAATATTACTTGAAGTAAGAGTTTCGAACTCTGTTGCTATAAATATGTATGAATCTTTTGGATTCAAACATTATGGAGTTAGAGAAAAATATTATAAAAATGAGGATGCTAATTTATTTCGATTGGAGAAAACCTATGTCTAAAGATAAAGTTATTTTAGGTTTTGAAACGTCTTGTGATGAAACAGCAATTGCAATAATGAGAGGCGAAGAGTTATTGGTAAATACAATTTCTTCACAGGTTGATATACACGAAAAATTTGGTGGAGTGGTACCCGAGGTAGCATCAAGAGCGCATGCTGAAATGATTAGAAATATTTTTCATTCATCCTTAAATAGTGCAAATTTACAAATTTCTGATATTGATTCAGTTGCTACAACTGATGGACCTGGTTTGGTTGGAAGTTTGGTTGTCGGATATAATTTTGCAAAATCAATAGCTTGGTCTATTGATAAACCTCTATACACGGTTGATCACATGGTAGGACATTTAGCAGCTCCATTAATTGAAAACCCAAATATGGAACCTCCATTTTTAACTTTATTAGTATCTGGTGGCCATACACAAATCGTTCTTGTTGAAAAGTGGGGAGATTACAAATTAATGGGAACAACTATTGATGATGCTGCTGGTGAAGCTTTTGACAAGCTTTCTAGGTTCTGTGGTTTTGGCTTTCCAGGCGGTCCAGCAATTCAACGAATTGCAGAAAGTGGAAATCCGTCAAAAATTAATTTACCTAGACCAAAAACTAAGCATGAATATAACTATTCATTTTCAGGTTTAAAAACTGCTGCTACAAATTTTCTAAAAAACATAGACCCAGAGGACAAAATTACTAGAGCAGATTTCGCAGCTTCTTATCAAGAGGCAATTGTCGACTCTCTTATGATAAATTTCACAAAAGCTGTAAAAGAAACTGGTGTAAAAAATATATCAGGTGGAGGCGGAGTTATGGCAAATTCAAGACTAAGAGAAAAAATGAATATATTAGCAAATGATAATAATCTAGAAATATTTTTACCTTCACCAAGGCTTTCTACTGATAATGCAGCGATGATATGTGTTGCTGCTCAAAATGACTTAATTACCAATGATTTAAAAGAAAACGATGTTAGATTAAGTTCAATAATTAAATAATTTAAAGAATTTATTTACATATATAAACAAGACTATATTAAATTCACAATGTAGATATTTATTTAGGAGGTAAATATATATGAATCTTCAACCACTAGGAGACAGGGTTATAGTAAAACCTTTGTCAGAAGAAGATAGTAAAACCCCATCAGGGATTTATATTCCTGACACTGCTAAGGAAAAACCTCAAGAAGGTGAAGTTGTAGCAGTTGGCCCCGGGGAGCCGAATGAATCAGGCAAAATGGTAAAACCAGATGTTGATAAAGGCGACAAAGTAGTCTATTCAAAATATGGCGGCACAGAAATTAAAATTGAAGGTACAGAATATCTTATTCTTTCAAGTAGAGATATTCTTGCAAAAGTAAGTAAGTAAGAGGAGAAGTTAATGGCTAAAAAGACATTAGTTTTTAATGAAGTAGCAAGAAAAGGACTCGAGGCTGGCGTAAACAAGCTTGCAGATGTAGTAAAAGTTACATTAGGCCCTAAGGGAAGAAATGTTGTCCTTGAAAAAAAATGGGGTGCACCAACAATTACAAATGATGGTGTGACTATTGCAAAGGAAGTAGATTTAGAAGATCCATATGAAAATATGGGTGCACAACTCGCAAAAGAAGTTGCCTCAAAAACAAATGATGTTGCTGGTGACGGAACTACTACTGCTACAGTTTTAGCACAAGCAATGGTCAATGAAGGTATGAAAGCTGTTGCTACAGGTGTTAATCCAATGGAAGTTAAAAGAGGAATGCTTGAAGCATCAAAATCTGTAACAGACTTTATTGCAGGATTTTCAAAATCAATTGGTGGCAAAGATGAGATTGCTCAAGTAGCTTCTATATCCGCAGCTGACACAGAAATTGGTGAAACCATTGCAGGAGCAATGGACAAAGTTGGAAAAGACGGAGTCATAACTGTAGAAGAGGGACAGACCTTTGGAATGGAACTTGAGTTCACAGATGGTATGCAATTTGATAAGGGATTTATATCTCCTTATTTTGTTACTGATGCTGACAGACAGGAAGCAGTTTTAGAGAATCCATATATTCTTATTGTTAATTCAAAAATTACAGCAGTCAATGATTTATTACCATTACTTGAAAAAGTAATGAATTCAGGTAAACCATTATTGATTTTGGCTGAAGATGTAGAAGGTGAAGCATTAGCAACTTTAGTTGTTAATAACCTAAGGGGAACATTTAAATCAGTAGCTGTAAAAGCTCCAGGATTTGGCGAAAGAAGAAAAGCAATGCTTCAAGACATTGCAATCCTTACAGGTGGCGAAGTTATTTCTGAAGAGCTCGGCCTAAAGACTGAAAACACAACTGTTGATATGCTTGGTGAGGCAGCAAGAGTAGTGGTAAAAAAAGATGCTACAACAATTGTTGACGGAAAAGGCAAAAAGGCCGATGTAGAAGGCAGGGTAAAACAGATCCAAGCTGAAATCGATGAATCTGATTCAGACTGGGACAAAGAAAAACTTCAGGAAAGACTTGCAAAACTCTCTGGTGGAGTTGCCGTTGTAAAAGTAGGCGCAGCAACTGAAGTTGAGCTAAAAGAAAAGAAAATGAGAATTGAAGATGCCTTAGCTGCTACAAGAGCTGCTGTTGAAGAAGGAATTGTAGCTGGTGGTGGTGTCACTCTTATTAGAGCACAAGACTCTATTGATAAAATTTCAGGTGGTTCTGAGGGAGAAGTCGTTGGCAGAAATATTGTCAAAAAAGCTCTTGAAGCTCCATTACGCCAGATTGCAATCAATGCTGGTTATGAAGGTGGAGTTATGGTTGAAAAAGTTAAGTCTGAAAAAGGTAATGTTGGACTTAATGCTGCCACTGGAGATACAACAGACCTTGTTAAAGAGGGAGTTATTGACCCAGCAAAAGTGACTAGATCAACTGTTCAAAATGCAACATCTATTGCTTCACTAGTATTAACAACTGAGGCATTAGTTGCAGAAGAGCCAGAAGATGAACCTGCAATGCCAGCTGGAGGAATGGGTGGCATGGAAGGCATGATGTAATCAAATTACATCTTAGACTTTAAAAAAGAGTGGACATTGTTCCACTCTTTTTATATAGTAAACAAATATTATGAAAAGCATACGTGGAGCAATCGCAGTTGTAGAAAATACTGATGAAAGCATTGTAAATGCCTCAAAATCTTTAATAAATTCAATAATGAATGTTAATAACTTAGCAGAAGAAGACATTGTCTTTGCATTGTTTACAGTAACGAATGACCTAACTACTGCATTTCCTGCAAAAGCTTTTCGTGAGTTAGGAATGGTGTCTATTCCCGCGTTGGATGCAAAAGCGCCAGAAATTCAGAATGATTTAGATGGTTGTATAAGGCTATTAGTTACTGTGAACAGTGATATTAAAGATATACAACATGTTTATTTACAGGATGCAAAGAAACTGCGACCAGATAGATAAAAAATTATTTGTAAAACAAAATACTCTGCTATGATATTTTTAATGAAGTTAAACAACACATACTTTTACTTTAGAGAGCACATATAGGTTGCCCTTTAGTATGTTATGTGAAATCGGGCAAAAGCCCGATTTTTTTTTATAGGAGGAAAATTGATAGTAGTAATGAATCAATCTTCAACAGATGAAGATATAGAAAAGGTAAAAGAAAGAGCAATACAGCAAGGACATGAGCCTTTAGTTATAAATGGTGTTGAGAGAAGCGTCGTAGCTGTAAGTGGAAAGGTAAACGATGATCATAGAGCAGTTATGAAGCTACTGCCAAATGTTAGTCATGTAATACCTGTTGGAAAACCATATAAACTTGCAAGTAGAAATTATCAAAAAGATGATTCAGTTATTGCTATCAAAAATTTATCAATTGGTGGTAAACAATTAGCAATAATTGCAGGTCCAGATAGTGCTGAGACACAAGAACAAACAATAGAGACTGCATTGGCTGCAAAAGAGGCAGGTTCAACTGGTTTAAGGGGTGGTGCCTTTAAGCCCAGAACGTCACCTTATAGTTTTCAAGGATTGGGAGAAGACGGACTTAAGATGCTAAAGGAAGCCTCCGAAATAACTTCATTACCTTTGTTTAGCGAAATAATGGATGCTCAACATTTATCCATGATGGAAAAATATGTAGACGTACTTCAAGTGGGAGCAAGAAATATGCAAAATTTTAAATTACTTGAAGCAGTAGGTGAATCACACTTACCAGTTCTTTTAAAAAGAGGACTATCTGCAACTCTGGACGAGCTACTGTTGGCTAGTGAGTATATTCTTTCTAGGGGAAACGAAAATGTCATGCTTTGCGAGCGAGGCATAAGAACCTATGAGACAGCTACTAGAAATACATTTGATATAAATGCTATACCTTATCTAAAGCAAAACAGCCATCTTCCTATTATTGCAGATCCAAGTCATGCAACCGGCGACAATAAGCTAGTTGAGCCAGTAGCTTTAGCAGCTATAGCTGCTGGAGCAGATGGTTTATTGATAGAGATTCATCCAAGGCCTGATGAAGCTCTGTGTGATGGTCCTCAAGCATTATTACCAAATGAATTAAAAACCTTAATTGATAAAACATCAATTGTTGCAAAGGCGGTAGGTAGGTCAGTCTAAATGATAAATAAAGTTCATATAATTGGTATGGGTTTAATGGGTACCAACCTAGGTATTAAGCTTGTTGAAAAAGGATTACAGGTTAGTGGGGATGATACTTCACAAAGCAATTTAGACAGAGCTAAAAAGTATGATGCAATAAATTTGAATCATAATCTTGATACAGAGTACGATTTAACAGTACTTGCAATGCCTATAAATGAAATTATCTCAAGTTTGAGAGATTCTAAGATTGAAATTAACTCGAAAGTTTTAATTGATCTTGGTGGAACGAAAGAAATTATTTGTAGACATATGGACGAAAGTAAAATTCCTTCCTTTGGTGGTCATCCACTATGTGGAATTGCTGATAACCAAACTTGGGACCCAACTCCAGAAATGTACAATCAAGCTCCTTTTTTATTATGTGAAACAGAAAGTTCAACAAATGAAACAAAGAATATAGTGACTAATTTTGTAGAACTAATAAATTCGAAACCAATTTGGATAGATCCTAAAAAACACGATGAATTAATTTCCTTAACGAGTCACTTGCCACATATATTAAGCTCTGCTCTTGTTTCTACAGCTATGCAAAAACACAATATTGATGAATTGCTAGATTTAGCTTCAGGAGGTTTTGACGGAGCAACAAGGCTATCAAGAACTTCTCCGAATATGATATCTGACATGTATTTAACAAACGATTTGAACGTTAAAACTTTAATTAAGGAGTTAATCGAAGAATTAGAAAAGATTATCTTAATAGAAGATCAAGAATTAATGCTTAATTATCTATCTAAAACAGTTGACTGGCGTCGAGCATTGGCTGATAAATTTGGAGAAAGAAAATTAAAATGAGAAGCAGAATTGTTGGCGAAGTTAATATAGTAGGTGACAAATCTATTTCGCATAGAGCTATAATTTTATCTTCACTAGCTTCTGGTAAATCTTTATTGTCTAATGTATTAATCTCTGGTGATACAAAAGCAACAATAAATATATTTAAAAATCTAGGTGTTGAGATTAATGAAATTTCAAATAATCAATTAGAAATTCATGGTGTCGGTTTAAATGGATTGAATGAATCAAAGGAACCGCTTAATGCTCTTAATTCTGGCACAACTGCAAGACTTCTTATAGGTCTTCTTTCAAAACAAAAATTTGAAAGTGATTTAATAGGTAGTACTCAACTAAACAAAAGACCAATGGGAAGGGTAATTGATCCTTTAGTCAATGAAGGTGCCAAAATTTCAGGTAATGGAGGTAGCCTTCCCATAAAAATTAAACCTTCAGATTACTCCTTTGAAAACATTCATTCAACTAAGCCAAGCGCACAGGTAAAAAGTAGTTTTCTACTTGCTAGTTTATATCATAAAGCTCCAACTACTATCTCTGAAATAGTACTAACCAGAGATCACACAGAAAGAATGCTGAGTCTAATGGGTGTTAACATTGTAAGACTTGGAAATACTTCTACTGTTGCCCCAATAAATGAAATAACAAGTATAGATTATTTAGTTCCAGGAGATCCTTCATCTGCAGCATTTTTGATTGCTATAGGATTGTTGAAGAGCAAAAAAGTTGTAATCAAAAATGTTTTATTAAATGAGAGAAGAATTGGGTTTTTAAAAGTTCTAAAAAGAATGAATGCTGATATTTTATTGGAAAATATAGAAAATTTTCAAAACGAACCAGTTGGAGATATTGTAGTTAAAAAATCAAAACTTCAAGGTGTTACTATCGATGGTTCTGACGTGGTTGATATGGTAGATGAAATTCCAATATTTACACTGTTAGCGTCTCAAGCAGAAGGTGTTACAAAGGTAATAGGTGCTCAAGAATTAAGACTTAAGGAGTCTGATCGTTTGGCAGCTATGGAAAATTTTATAAATGAACTAGATGGTGAAATTACTACTTTCGAAGATGGTTTTGAAATAAATGGTAAGCAAAATTTACAGAGTGGAGTAGTAGAAACTCTTGAAGACCACAGAATAGCAATGACTGCTGTCGTAGCTAATATATGTATAGATTCACAGATTAAAGCAGACAATATTGATTGTATAAGTGATTCATATCCGGATTTTTTTTACGACTTAGAAAAAATTGGAGCGAATTATGAATCTTAAGCTTGGAATTGTAGGTTGGCCACTTACTAAAACATATTCACCATTAATTCATAAACTTCTGGGTGAGTTTTTAGGAATAAATCTTGAGTATCAAAAAGTTCCCATAGAAAATCTGGATAGACAAAAAATTCAAGATATTAATTCAAAATTTGATGGTTACAATATTACAGTTCCACATAAAAACAAAATAATTGAATTAATAGAAAATACAGACGGTTATTTGCCTGATCACCACGTTAAAGAATTAGGCATTTGTAATACAATTAAGTTAGTCGATAATAATATCTATGCATTCAACACTGACATAGAGGGAATAAATAAAACCTTAGAGTCAATTTATACAAAAATTAATAATAAGAATATCTTAATTTTAGGTAGTGGTGGAAGTTCAAAAACAATTGAGTATTTATTTGAGGAACACAATACAGTACAAATAGCTTCTAGGGAACCTAATTTGGATTCCATTTCATACAATGAAATAAATGATATAGCTCCAAAAATAGATATATTAATTAACACAACACCTATAGGCATGCCACCTTTTGAAGAGGAGAGCCTAAATATTCCATTCGATCAATTTAACAATTTAGAAGTATTTTTCAATCTGGGTTATAACGTTAAAGAAAACTTTACATCTAAATTTTCAGAGGATGTCATTAAAATCGATGGAATAAAAATGTTAATTACTCAAGCAGTTGCTTCTTTTAACATTTGGGCAGACTCAGAAATCAAATTAGAAGATGTGTACCATAACATTACAGAAAGGCTAAAAAATGAAAATTAGATATCTTACTGCTGGCGAAAGTCATGGACCAGAACTCACTGCAATTTTAGAAGGTATTCCATCTAATTTCATAATCACAAAAGAATACATTGATAGTTTTTTATCCAGAAGACAAAAGAGCCTTGGTTCTGGAGGAAGGATGAACATTGAAAAAGATGAGGTATTAATTTCTTCTGGAGTAGTCAACAACAAAACCACTGGTGGCCCAATTGCTTTAAAAATTATCAATAGAGATTGGAATAACTGGAAAGATAAAGAAGTAGAACCTTTTGTAGTACCACGTCCAGGACATGCTGACCTAGTTGGCACATTAAAATATAACCACGAAGATATACGGATCGCATTGGAAAGAGCAAGTGCTCGTGAAACAGCAATAAGATGTGCGGTTGGCGCTATAGCCCACCAAATCCTTGAGCAGTTAAATATTTCGATAATTGGTTTTGTTTCATCCATAGGAAAGCAAGGACTTGATGTATCAAAATTTATAACCGATACAGATTTGAAAGATTCCATTTACAATTCAGAAGTTTCATGTCCAGATGAAGAGACAAGTAAATTAATGATTGATGAAATAAAGTCTGCAAGAAAGAAAAAAGATACTTTAGGAGGTTCAATAACTTGCGTAGCTACAAATTTTCCACCCGCTTGTGGTAGCTATGTACATTTTGATCGCAAACTTGATGCAATTATTTCTTCGTCAATGATGTCAGTACAAAGTGTAAAGGCGGTTGAAATAGGAGATGGATTTGATTCTTCCAAAAAATTTGGAACAGAAGTACAGGATCAAATTGTTTTAAATGAAAAAAAAGTTGAGAGAATTACAAATAATTTAGGTGGTTTCGAAGGTGGAATGACAACAGGCGAACCCATTGTTGTTACAAGCTATTTAAAACCGATTAGCACAACTTTGACACCAATAAAAAGTGTAAACCTTGTAGAACAAGTAGAAACAGAAACAAATTATGAAAGATCTGATACTTGTGCAGTTCCAAGAGCAGTACCAATATTTGAAAGTGTATTCTCAATTGATTTATTAAATTCACTGTTAGAAAAGACTGGTGGAGACTCAAAGGAAGAAATCCATTCACGAGTTGTGAAACTTCAAGAATTTACTATTGATGATATTTCACTTTCAAATAAAAATTGGAACATGAAATATGAAAATGAATAAATGTTACTATTTGTCTGGCTTCATGGGTGTAGGTAAATCTACTATTCTCAAAAAAATAAAGGAGAGTACTCAACTCTCATGTATAGATCTAGATGCATCAATCGCAGAAAAACACGGTCCTATCAATGAAATTTTTGAAATAAATGGTGAAGATTACTTTCGTAAGCTAGAAGAGAAAGAGTTTTTTCTTATTGAACCTGAATCCAACCTTGTTGCATTAGGCGCAGGTGCATTAACAAACAACAATATTTACAAATATATATTAGATAACAAAACAGGTATATATCTAGAAGAAGAATTTCAGATATTGTGGTCAAGAATCCAAAATTCTGACAGACCGTTAGCAAAATTAGGACACGATTATGTTGAAGATTTATTTAATAATAGAAAAGCAAGATATGAAAATCTGCATATAAAAATTAAAAATTCTAACTTAAATGATGTTATTAATTCGATACTCGATATATTGGCTGGAAAAAAATGACAAATAATATATATTTGAAAACTAATTTAGAACTTATAGAATATTTAAATTCACGATTCTCAGATGAGTCTCTTTTTATCATTGATTCAAATTTGAATAACCTCAAAATTGATGAGCAAGTTAATGCTCAGGTTTCTTATTTTGACATTAATGAAGAAACAAAAAACTTGACGTCAGTAGAAAAAATTTGGGATTTACTTTTTCAATACAATTTAAATCGATCAAGTGAAATAGTAATTATTGGTGGTGGTGTTTTATTAGATGTGTGTGCGTTTGCATCAAGCACATTTAAAAGGGGAGTTTCGTTTACTTTTGTTCCTTCAACACTTTTATCAATGGTAGATGCATCGCATGGTGGAAAGAATGGATTTAACAATAAATATGGTAAAAATCAAATTGGTACTTTTACTCTCCCGGAAAGTGTAATTGTTTGTTATCAATTACTGGATACTTTGCCTGAAGATCATTATAAAGATGGTCTTATAGAACTAATCAAACATGGAATGATAGCTAATGCAAAAATATTTAATTCTATGATTACAAAAACGAGTTTCAATGTTGATTTTGAAATAATAAGAGAAGGTATTGATGTAAAGCTCAAAATTGTCAGCGAAGATTTTTTGGAGGGTAATAAAAGGAAATTATTAAATTTCGGACATACCGTGGGACATCTAGTTGAGAAAGACTCTAATTATGAAATTACTCATGGCCAAGCAGTAGCCATAGGTATTTATTACGAACTCTTAATTTCAAAAGAGCAATTGGGTCTACCTAAGGAAATTATTGATTCTTATTTGAACTACTTAAATCAAATTGAATATGATTACGAATACAACTTTTTATCTAATAGTGAAAAATTAATTGAAATGTTAAAACATGATAAAAAGAGTAATGCAAAAGGAGTCGATATAGTTCTGCTGCATGAAATAGGTAATCCAAAAGTGATTAATTTAACATTTAATGAGGTAATAGAGGTGATTCAGCATTAAAAAAATATATATTATTAATGGTCCAAATTTAAATTTCTTAGGAATAAGAGAGTTGGAGAAATATGGTGAAACTGATTATGCAACTCTTTTAAAGTTACTTGATAACAAAGCAAAAGCTTTAGATATGGAAATTGAACATTTTCAATCAAATGTTGAGGGGGAATTAGTTAACTTTATTCAATCGATTCATCATTCACTTGACTCTTGGGTAGTAATCAACCCAGGTGCTTTTACCCATACAAGTATCGCTTTGAGGGACGCTTTAAATACACTAAGTGCTCAAAATAAAATTATTGAAGTTCATATATCAAACATTGAAGAACGAGAAAATTTCAGAAAATTTAATCTAATCAAAGAATTTTGTGAAATTTCAATAATAGGCGAGGGTATAGATGGATATTTTCAAGCATTGGATTATATAAATGACAAATAATTTTATGATTGCGTATCAAGGCTCAGAGGGTTCTTATTCGGAAGAGCTGCTAAAAAAAGAATTTTCAAATTATTCTTTTATTGCCTGTGAAAGTTTTACAGAGTTACTTAACAAAGTTAGTAGTGAAAATTGTTTAGGTCTCTTACCGGTAGAAAATTCAATTGCAGGTACTGTTAATGAGGCCTATGAAGAATTAATCAATAGTGGGTTAGAAATATTTGGAGAATATATTAAAAAGATTGATCATACTTTAATAGGTTTATCAAATTCTAAGTTTGAAGAAATTACTCATGTGATTTCACACCCACAGGCATTACAACAATGTAGTAAATTTCTACAAGATTCAAAGTTAAGAATTACACCAGTTTTTGATACTGCAGGAAGCGTTTTTGAAATATTGGAAACAAAAGACATTAATACAGCAGCAATAGCAGGGGAGCACTTTAAAAACGATGAACGATTTAAGATTCTTAAAGAAAATATTTCAAACCATCAAGAAAATTTCACTAGATTTCTCTTAATTGGGAATGAAAAATTGGAATCCAATAAAGAAAATAATAAATATTCATCTGTACTTATTTCAGATGATAAACCAGGTTCATTACTTAAAGCACTCAATATATTTAGCGATCTTAATATAAACTTAACAAAACTTGAATCAAGGCCAATATTAGGAAGGCCTTGGGAATACAAGTTTTATATCGATTATGAACTTCAAAATGTAAAAACACAAACGGAGCTTATAGATGGAATAAAAAAAGTTTCAAAAGAATTTATTATTTTAGGACATTACCCAAAAGCTAATCCTTAATTTTCCACTCTATCTTATCTGTTGAATCTTCAATTTGAATATTTGAAGATTCAAGAATATCTCTTATTATGTCAGACATTTCATAATTTTTTTCACTTCTTAGCTTTAACCGCAGATCGATTAATTGGGTTACTAATTTTTTAAATATTTTGTTGTTAGATTCGTTTTCTTCAATTTGTATTTCGAGATTCGCAATTTTTCTTAAAGTTTCATCTGATTTATTTTGCTTAGCCTCCTGATTAATTTCAGATGATTTATCTTTGTGGCTTTTACTTAAATGATTTTGCAAAGTGGTTAAATCGTAAGTTTCACCAGATTTGAATTCTAGAGTTTTGTCCTCATTAATGGCGGTAACTTGCCCAAGTCCATAAACCTCAAACGTATTTTTTTTACCAGAAATTATCAATGCAGTATGTTCATCAATACCAAGTAGATTAGAATAATTTATTTCCATTAATTTACTCATCCTATTTTTACCTACATAACTAAAACTTGTATCGTGATTTCCTCCCTCTCTATTATTAAAGTGAGGCACTACAGTACAAGACAAACCGTATAAGCCAAGCAAATCAAGTCCTTCTTCCCAATATGGATCTATCCCAACCTTATATATTTCATAAACAGGTAAAGTGTTTTCTCCCAGTGTTGTTGCTGCAGCACTTGCAAATAGAGCGTTTGCACCTTTTTTAATATGATTAAACAATGTTTCTTCAATTTCATTGTTCACCCACAGTTTGCTTGCATAACTGGGACTACCAGGGCCTGCAAATATAAAATCTGCTTTTTCTAATAAAGATATCGTTTTAAAGAATGATTTTGTATTTAATTCTTCTATGTTTCTGTAAGATGCTAATTTAATTTTTATATTTAAACTTAAGTCATAAAAATCTTGAATTTTCTCTACTAGTTGGTCAGCATTTTCTTGAAAACCAAATGGTGAATCTAGCATGTATGCATTTACAGGTTTGGGGATTTCCTGTAAAAGTTTTCTGTGTACTGCAACTAAATTAGGACTAGTTTCACCAGATCCTAATATTGCAATTGTTCCAAGTTGATTTGACATCAACCTATTATATATTTTTTTTGTTTTGAACCAAAGGTGTATAATTAAAGTGTGATATCAGTTTTAGCAAAAGTCCTAGAAAAATTTACCATCGAAATAATACCTAATCTTCCAATTTTTGTCAGGACACCTCTTTATTTAAACATTTTAAAGCTTAGAAAAGTGAAAGACCGATTGAGGTTTGTTGCCACTAATAAAAATCCTAGTTTCGAGGAACGTCTGGATTATGCACTTGACTCAAGAGCAAATCTAAATAACTCTGGTGGAAAGTTACATGATTTCAATTCCAATGTTGTACTTGAGGAAATTAAAGAGGGACCAGTAAAAATCTATAAATTTATTCCACCAAATTCGAGTAAAGAAAAATACGGTATTTACTTTCATGGGGGAGGATACTTTGCCGGAAGTATCACTTCTCATAAAAATTTAATTTCACAAATATCTAATGATTCAAATCTAATCATTTATTTTTTTGAATATAGATTAAGTCCTGAATACAATTTTCCATCTGCCCATGAGGATGCAAAACTTGCAGTAGATTTTATAAACACACTTCACCCTGATCATCAAAGTATTTGGATAGGAGAATCTGCAGGTGGAGGTCTTGCAACAGGTCTAGTAGTAGACAAAGAGTATTTAGAAAAACCAGATAACTTAATACTTTTATCCCCATGGCTAGATTTGTCTGACGGGTTCGAAGATAAAAAGTTTTTTAAAAACAGTGACGTAACGATAATTATTGAAGGTATGTTTGAAGTTGGAGAATTTTATGCCGGTGATTATGGAGCTAAAAATCCGATACTTTCACCAGTATATGCGGATGTTGACAATTTTCCAGATGTACTAATTCAAGTCTGTACTGAGGAATTGCTTTACAATGACGCCGTAGAATTTGTTAAAAAACTGGAAGATAAAAATGTAAATGTTGAACTACAAACATGGGACGGACTATGGCATGCTTGGCAATTTTTTCCTATCAGAGAGGCGTATGAGGCACTTGAAAAAATTGTAGAATATATTAAGTCTTCTGAATTTCACTCTTCTAAATGATGTAAAGCAAAACCATAAGGTAATTCGAGTCGATTTTCCTTCATAATTTTTTTGTTTTTTAGAATTTCGTAGGTTTTCATATCAGTAGTAATTTCTCCATTATTTAAAATAATACTCCTATTACAAAGCTCTAGAGCCATTGGTAAGTCATGAGTAACTAAAATAAGAGATATTTTTAAACTTTTTAGGATTTCTATTAACTCTCTACGTGATGCTGGATCAAGATTAGAGCTAGGCTCGTCTAGAACGAGGAGTTCAGGCTCAGATGCTAATACACTAGCGATAGCAACTTTTCTTTTTTGACCAAAGCTCAAGTGATGTGGTGGTTTATCAATAAAATTTTCCATTTTAACTTTTTTTAATGCATTCAAAGCGTTATTTTCGGCTTCTTCATCTGTAAAACCAAAGTTTTTAGGACCAAACATGACATCTTCCAAAACTGTAGGCATAAATAATTGGTCATCTGGATCTTGAAAAACTAAGCCTACAGTTTTACGAATCTTGCTAATATTATCCTGATCATATAAAAATTCTTTAATTTTAATCTTTCCATCAAGATCGCCAAGAATTCCATTTAAATGAAGAATTAGAGTAGTTTTTCCAGCACCATTTGGACCAAGAACAGCAATTCTTTCATTTTTCTCAATTTCAAAATTTATATTAGACAATGCTTTAAATCCATCTGGATACTCAAAATTTAAATTTTTTACACTTAAGTAATTATTTTTCATAGGATAAATCTCTCGATAATTGTTGTTGTAAAGGAAACAAAAGATAAGAAAAAAAGAAGATGAGATTTTTCAAATTCTCTGTTTTTAAGCTCAATTTTCCCATTAAACCCCCTTGAGATCATCGAGTTGTAAACTCTTTCGCCCCTTTCGTAACCTCTTATTAACAAGGCACCAGAAGCATATGCAATTGGTCGTAAACCTCTAAATCCTTTTTGATCATAGCCTCTTGATTTCATTGCAACTTTGACTCTTTTGAACTCATCGATAAATACATCAATGTATCTGATTGCAAAAGATAAAATCGAAATTAATAAAGGTGATATTTTTAATTTTTGCAAACCATAAATAATTTCAATATTAGATGTTGTGGCAGTTAAAACAATTGCAAGTGAGACGCAAAGGGTAATTTTTATTAAAATTGAAATCATTTCGTTAAATCCAGTTTCATAAATAGATATGGAGAAAAATTCAAATAATACTGTATTATCACCCTTGCTTAAAAATGGTAGAAATAAAGCGAAGAGTACAAAGGGAATATCAATAGATAATCTTTTAAAGTATGTAGATGCTTTTATTTTAGATAAATAAATAAACAGTAGCACAACAAAAGTTTGCACAATAATTGATATGTTGTTTTCAAGGCTTAAGAAAGCAATTGATAAAACAATTACAAAAGTTGCAGCAATCTTTATTTCGGGTTTAAGCCTGCTTAGTAAAGAAGTGCTGTGGATTTCTAAATGATGTGAATGAGAAGTCTCCATATAGAAATATGTTAATGCAAATTATTTGCAATAACATAATTATTTGCAGTTTTTACATACTCCTGAATATATAAAATGATGATTAATTACATTAAAATTGCTATCTTTTACAAGCACTTTATTGATTTTTTCTTTTGTTTCTTTTGCAAGATCAAAAATTGATTTGCATAGGTCACATATTATGTGATTGTTATCATTTTCACTTTTTAAGTAATAAATTCCCGAACCATGCGCTTGATGTAGGTGTTCTACAATATCTATACTTTCTAATAATTCAAGAGTCCTATATACGGTTGCTAGGTCAATATTTTTATCTTTTTTCGTAGATAGTTGATGAAGCTTCTCAACGGTAAAATGCTCGTGGCCTGAATTTTCTAGGATACTGCAAATAACTTCTCTTGGATTGGTGATCCTATAACCTCTTTTTTTTAATTCTCTAACGAAGTCCATATTCAAGTATATTATAAGGTTTGATAAGGGACTTATGAAAAGAAAATTTCTAAAGATACTTAATCGTTATAGTTTAATTTATTTACCTCTAGGTTGGATTATTGGATTAGCAATTATTTTTTTCACATTCGAGCCATCTTCTGTTTTGTACTTTCTTAGTTTTTTCGTTCTTGGGATTTTTTACTTTTTGGTTTCATATACTTCAAATCGAAAAATGGTTGACTCATCTTATTCAGTCTCGGATTATAAAAATTCAATTATTGAGTTTTACTCAGATTACTGACTTGGCTGTACTGCATCAAAATTCATAGTTGATGAATTTAAAAAAGAAAATCCAGAAGTTTTTTTTGTTTCTATTAATGCTAGTAAACAAAAAGATCACCCGTTTATTGATAGATATAAACTATTTAACACTCCAACATATGTTTTAATAAACAACCATGGTGAAAAAATAGCTAGAAGAGTTGGAACATTTAATTCGAGTTATTTTAAAAATTTTTTAACTTAAGCTATTTTGTCACCCAGTTCCGAACCATTTTCAGGAGCTAATAAAAGTACATCTCCATTACTTTTGATTGAACCTAGTATTAAACACTGACTCATAATTGAGCCAATCTGTTTTTCACCTAAATTGATAACAGCTATACATTTTTTATTTATCAGACTTTTAAGTTCATAATTTGTAATTTGTGCACTTGTTTTTTTTAATCCAATATCTTCACCAAAATCTATAGTTAGAATATACGCCGGCTTAATTGCTTGTTCAAATATTTCTGCTTTTATAATTTTTCCAACACGAATATCTAGTTTAGAAAATAAATTAACATTTTCACTATTCATATAACAAACATAATTACATACTTATTACATGTCAAAAATTTTCATTTTAAGCGCTGGTACCAGTCCTGACTCATACAACAATCAACTGGCAAAATACCTAAGCAATTATTTTGAAAATAAAGGTATAGAAAATTTCCTTTTCGATAATTTGTATTCTGACATTCCTTTTTTACTTGATAGCTACGATGATGTTCCAGAAAAGATTAGTGAAATGAGAAAATTTCTGGAAATATCTGACAAAATAATTATTTTTAGTCCTGTTTACAATGGTGGGTTTTTAGCTCATCTAAAAAATACTCTTGATTGGCTATCGCTTGCATATGATGGGAATAGCTATAGCGCTCTTTTTAAAGAAAAGAAAGTTGCCGTTGTCACAAATGTAAAAGGCACAGGGGGAAATGCTCAAAAAGCATTTGAAATTTTAAGTTTGCAACTCTCAAATTACAAATTATTAGTTTTTGAAAAATTTCATCTAATAACTAAATTTGATCATCAAAATGATAAAAGTATTCTAGATAACGATGATGTAATCAAGTCTTTAAACAATTACGTGGAAGAATTTTTAACTATATAATTTATATTTAATTAACGACTCCAACTTTGAAGTTAATTCATCTACAGAAAAATCATTTACATTATAAATTGGATCTAATATCTCAATTTTTATTTCTCCACTTTTTAGCCATACTTTACCTTTAGTCATCAGCCTATGAGCATTATGAGAAACAACAGGGACTATTGGGAGATTAAAATCTTTTGCGATATAGGCTGCACCTTTTTTAAATGGTAGGAGTTCTTTTTGATTACTTCTTTTTCCCTCTGGAAATATCATAATTGAATTTCCTTGCTCTACTACTTGGTTAATAGATTCATTAATTTTTTCAAAATTTGCTTTTGCATTTTTTCTATCAATTCTTGGTAACCCCAAGGTTTTTAAAACTCTTCCAAATATAGGAATTCTAAATAGTTCTGTTTTTGTAAGAAATCTAATTGAGACTGGTAGAGCAGTTATGTGAGTAAATATATCAAGAGTTGATGGGTGATTTCCTATAACTACGTAACTTTTTTCAGTGTCTATTTTTTCCAATCCAACAACATTCAGCTTGATGCCTACAAGTACTATTCCAATCCATCCAAAGAACTCATAAAGCTTTGTTGCCAGAATTCTACCTTTAGGAATGAATGCAGTTAATACTATCAAAACACATAATGGAAACATTATAAAAATCATGAAAAGTGGAAATAAAATCAAAGTTTTAATGACGATTTTTATATTAATTTTTGAATCCATATTTTCATTCTAAGAAAAAAAAGATGATTAGCGCTTAAATTTTACCTTAAATTGAATCTCTCATATCAACGTACGGAAGAACCAATTGTACTACTGGTCCTATTCCAATAACGAACAGAATAGTTACATATCCAACAAGTCCACCTAGAAGCCACCCAGTTAAAAATGCAATCAACTCAATCAAATTTCTTGCTGTACCGATTTTTATTCCTAAAGTTTCAAGTCCTACCATTATTCCATCTCTAGGACCAACTCCTAAGTCTGCTCCTACATAAATTGCTGTACCAGTTCCAATAGATATAATTCCTAACAAAATTAGTATCAAACTTAAGAAAATATTTTCTGAAAATTCAAAGTACAAAATAATAGTGTCTGCAACCAATCCAACTAAAAAGATATCTATCAACGTTCCCAAGCCCGGTTTTTGCTTCAATGGTATCCACAACAACATAACAGCAACTCCAGTTACTATTATTGTTCTTCCGTAAGTTATACCTATCGTTTTTGATAATCCATCATGAAATACACCCCAAGGACCTAAACCTAAATTTGCAAGGTAATTTAATGAAATACCAACACCTATTAGTGAAGTTCCAAAAATTACTTGAAAAACTTGTCTGGGTTTTCTCGGCATTCGTTAAGAATACAAGTTAAGTAAAAATAAATTGATTATTAGAATGTTTGAGTGAGAAAAATTTATATATCTTTATTTTTAGTCTTTATTTTTTGTGCACAAAACGAAGTAGTTGAAGAGACAATAAATCCAGAATCAACAATTATTGAACCTAAAGCAACAAACGAGGAAAGTTCAACTACATCTACAACTCTAGAAATTGTACAGCTAGAGTCTTTTGAGAATGTTGAATTTATAGTACTAAAAGAAAAAAGTGTGGTTGGATATTTAGCACCAAAACAATTTTTAAATTCTGGTTTAGATATAGTCGAGGGAACAACACGTGAAATAATAGGAGGATTTACTCTAACTCTTTCAGAATGTGATCAAGCAGATTCGTGTTTATATTTAAAAGACCTTCAAATAAAAGCTGATATCTCAACTTTGAAAAGCAATAATATAATTAGAGATCAAGCCATAAATAACCAATGGCTACAATCTACACTTTTTCCGGAAGCAATATTTACGATCGATGAATTAGTACTACCTAATAAAGATTTTGACTCTAAAGTTGAAGATACGATTGTTGGTAAACTAACAATCAGAGAAATTGAATTAGATACTCCTTTCTCTATATCAGCATATCTTGATGATAATCAAATATTTATTTCGGGGATTACTGAAATTGACACAACTTGGTTTGGTTTTGATGCACCAACCAAATTTAATGCTTGGGAAGTCTTGAATCCTATCGGAATTAAAGTTGAACTTGTAGCAAAAAGAAACAATTGATACATAGATTAAAATTTAATAGATTTACTGGCAGGGTGGAACCAAAAGGTCCGGAAAAGTATGCTGCAGTAGCAATCTTAATTTATAAAAATAAAGAAATATTATTCATCAAGAGATCTGAAAATATGCCAACTCACAAAGGGGATATTGCTTTTCCTGGTGGAAAAAAAGAAGATGGTGATGTGGGTATTTACAGTACAGCAAAGAGAGAAGCATATGAAGAGTTATTAATTCCAAAGAAAACTGTGAACTCAATTTGTACTGTGGAGGGTAATTTAGATCCCATTGACACGGTAGAGTACAAATTCAATGTTTATCCAGTGGTTTTTAGTTTATATGAAAAACAATCAAATTTTAATAAAGATGAAGTTCAAAAAATATTTTATGAACCAATTGAAAAATTAATTAATAAAAACAACTGGTCATATAGAGGCGCATATGATGATGATTGGATTTATATGTTGGATGAAGAAATCTTATGGGGCGCTACTGCAAAAATGGTGAGAACTTTATGTAATCTAAGATTTAGATAAATTTCTTGCCTCATCTTTTACAGCTAGATATAGCGATATAAAAATTAAAATCAGTGTGATAAAAAAGACGCTATCGACAATTTCATTCAAGAAAATATATCCTACTAATATTCCAACAATTGGGACTATATAATCAACAAGAGTTGTGAAGGTTGCTGAAAGTCTCTTGATAGTATATAAAAATAAAGAATAATTAAATATGTCAATGAACACTAAACCTAAAAGTTTTGATGTTTCAAAAATTGTAATAGATTCAAATTTTCCATCCAGAGAAAAAAATAAAATTAGTGATAAAACAGAACCAACGAACCATTGAGTTAAGAGGTATGTCTTTGAAGGAATGTACTGAAGATGTTTTTTGTTAGTAATATTGCTTAAAGCTAATCCTTGCACACCTAGAAGTGCAAAAAGACCACCAGTAATTAAATTCCCTTCATTCAACAAACCTGTCGAGCCTGACAGGAATAAAATAACTAGACCAGAAAAACCTAAAATTACTGAACTAATTTTTAATCGAGTAATTTTCTCATCTTTGTAAAAAAGAAAAACCCAGAATACTGTAAATAATGGAATAGTTGAAATAAATATGCTTTGTAAACCTGAAGATATGTATTTTAATGCATAAATAAAAGCCCAACCTGGTATAAAAATAGCTAATATTCCCGATAGGCTTCCCTTAAGAAAAAAATCTAATGTGATGTTAGACAAAAATTCTTTTAGGCAATATAGGCTGATAATAATAGTAACTATTGAAACCCTCAGTGTCACAATATACATTTCATTTACACCATCGATGAGAAGACTTCGATTTAATAGTCCATGAAATCCAAAAAGTGTACCAATTAAAATAATGTTTCTTAAGCCTGCGAATGCGGACATTGAATATTTAGGTTTGATAAGAACACTCCAATTTAATTTAGTTTATTAGAATAGCAGATATGAAAACAGTTTTTTCTGGAATTCAACCAAGTGGACTAGTACATTTAGGTAATTTATTAGGAGCAATAAATAATTGGGCAAAATTATCAAATGAAGACTCAAAAAATTATTTTTGTATTGTAGATCTACATTCACTTACTGCAATGCCCGATAAATCAGATTTAAAGGCTAGTATCAGAGACACTTTAAAAGTTTTACTATCATCAGGAATTAATCTTGAAAAATCAGTAATTTATATTCAAAGCAACCTAAAAGAGCACGCTTACTTATCTTGGATATTATCAAATTTTTGTCAAGTTGGAGAATTGCAGCGAATGACACAGTTCAAGGAAAAAGCTTCATCATTTGGAACACACTCCGGTCTTTTAACTTACCCAATTCTTATGGCTGCCGATATTTTAATTCATAAAGCAAATGAAGTTCCAGTAGGTGATGATCAAACTCAACATTTAGAATTGACAAGAAATATAGCTGAAAGATTTAATAATAATTATGGTGAAATATTTCCAATACCTGAAAAAACAAGTGGAAAATATGGTGCTCGACTGATGTCATTAAGACACCCAGAAAATAAAATGTCAAAAAGCTCAGATGATATAAATGGAACTATTTATTTTAATGATACGAAAGATACAATTATGAAAAAGTTCAAATCTTCGGTTACGGACTCAAGCAATTCAATAACTTATGATGTTAAATCAAAGCCAGGAATAAGTAATTTGATAGAAATATATTCAACCATCAATAATTTGGAGATAGAAGAAACTGAAAATAAGTTCAACGACTATCCATATGGGGAATTTAAGATTGCAGTTGCAGAGTCAACTATTTCTTATTTAGAACCAATCAATGAGAAGTTCAATAATCTTGGAGATAAAGAAGTAGATAAAATTATTACGAATAATTTAGAGATAGCGAAAGATTCGGCAGTAAATACAATATCAGAAGTCAAAGATGCTTTAGGTATAAATTAAGAAATGAATGTTAAGACAGGAAAGCCCAATCTTTAATGTCATTTGAATCTAATCTACCAGAAGACTGGAAAAAATTACTCAATCCAAGTCAAATTAAGGCAATTGAAACAATTAGTGGGCCTGTATTGATAATGGCTGGAGCTGGTTCAGGTAAAACTAGGGTACTAACACATAGATATGCTCATTTAGTAAAGCATCATGATGTAGATGTTGAACAAATTTTGGCAATTACATTTACGAATAAAGCGGCAGAAGAAATGAAATCAAGAATAAGTAGGCTTCTTAATTTAAAAATTTCACCAAAGTGGATATCAACTTTTCACAGTTTGTGTGTAAAGATCCTAAGAATACACGGAGATAAAATAGGCTATAAAAGCAACTTTACTATTTATGATCAGTCTGATTCAAATAAAGTGATTAGGAATTGTATGTCGGAAAACAATGTTGATCTTAAACAATATTCACCAAAGCGTTTTCAAGCACATATATCAAATCTAAAGAACAGTATGATAAGCCCCGGTGAAGCCTTAGAAAATGCAGAATCTTTTTTTGAAGTCAAAGTTGCCGAAATTTATTCAAGTTATGAAAAAAAATTAATAATTGCTAATTCAATGGATTTTGATGATCTTTTAATTAAAACCGTGGAGCTTTTGCAAACAAATGAAAGTATTTTGAAATTTTGGTCAAATAAATTTCAATTTATTATGGTTGATGAATATCAAGATACAAATTTTGTACAGTACAAGTTGGTTGAGCTTCTTGGATCAAACAATAAAAATGTTTGTGTTGTTGGAGACTCCGATCAAAGCATTTATGCATTCAGGGGTGCAGATATTAGGAATATTATAGAATTTGAAAAAGACTTTAGTAACGCAACAGTTATACAGCTAGATAAAAACTACAGATCTTCTAAAAAAATACTTAATTTAGCTAATTCAGTGATCTCAAATAATCCTAGAAAAATAGAAAAAAATCTTTGGACTGATAATGAAGATGGTTTAGATATTTCATCACTTAGATTCAGATCTGAAAAAGATGAAGCAAGATGGGTTGCGGAGGAAATTAAAAGGTTGATAGAAGGAACAAAAGATAGTGAGATTGCAATTTTTTATAGAACTAATAGTCAATCTCGGCTATTTGAGGAAGAACTTAGAATGTTAAATATTAACTATAAAGTTATAGGTAGCGTGAGGTTTTATGACAGAAAAGAAATTAAAGACATAATCTCTTACTTACAATTTTTGGTTAATGAGAGTGATACAGTTGCATTTGAGAGAATTGTTAATGTACCAAGAAGAGGAATAGGAGAGTCAACTGTAAAAAAAATTAGAACTTATCTAAATGAAACTGGAAAATCTATATTTGATGCTTTAGAGAATATTGAGGAAATTAAAAATATCTCGCCAAGAATTAAAGGAAGTCTTTCGGATTTCAAAGACTTAATTACGGAGTTAAAGTCTTATTCTCTTCAAGGCCCTTCAAAAACAATTGAAAAAGTTCTTGAGCTTACAGGATATAAAATGAGTTTAATTAAAGAAGGAACTTTAGATTCGCAGATGCGTATTGAAAATATAGAAGAGCTTTTAAATTCTGCATTTAATTTTGAGAATTTGTATGAGGAGGTGATCGATGAGCCTTATGGAATTCTCAGAGATTATTTGGAGTCAATAGCGCTTTTCTCTGAAACTGATAATTTAGAAGATGCAGATAGAGTTTTGTTAATGACACTACATAATGCAAAAGGCTTAGAGTTTCCATTTGTATTTATGACCGGAATGGAAGAAAATTTATTTCCACATGAAAGAAGCTCCCAAGGAGACAATTCCGAAATTGAGGAAGAGAGAAGGCTTTGTTATGTAGGAATAACAAGGGCTGAAAAAAAACTTTACCTTACGCATGCTTGGTCAAGAACCCTGTGGGGTGGTACAGTTTACAATTTACCAAGCCGTTTTCTTGAGGAGGGGTCTACTCATTTTGATACAATTGATTTTTCACTTGACTCCAAACAAATCGACAGTTCACAAGTTGATGTTGGTAAAGGTCAAAAAATAATTCATGAAAAATACGGGGAAGGTATTATTTTAGAGGCACAAGGAAATGAAATAACTGTTCAATTTGATGACGATATCGGAGTTAAGTATCTAGATATTGAGTGGGCACCTATAAAATTTCAATAAAAATGAAGCATAATTTTATTTCATTTGTAATCTATATTCTTGTTGTAACATTATGAACTTATTTGAATATCAAGGCAAAGATTTATATAAGAAATATTCAATCAATACACCCAGATCGATTTTTATAAAATCTAAATCTGATTTACAAGATGATCATGGTTTGTCATTCCCTTTGGTTGTAAAAGCTCAAGTACAGGTTGGTGGAAGAGGTAAAGCAGGTGGTATTAAAATTGCAAATAATCATCAAGAGCTAAATGATTATATTGATGCAATTTTAGGAATGGATATTAAAGGCCATAAAGTCGAAAGTTTATTAATTGAGGAAGCTTCTGAAATAATAAGTGAATATTATATTTCATTTACTCTGGATAGATCTGAAAAAAAATATTTAATGATGTTGAGCTCTAAAGGTGGAATGGACATTGAAGAAGTAGCTGCAAATAGCCCAGAGGACCTAATAAAAGTACACATTTCACCATCTGTAGGGCTGAAAAGTAATATTATTTACAAGGCTATAAAAGACGCAAAGCTCGACATAGAATACAGTGAAGATTTACACGATATAATTTCTAAACTTTACAATCTTTTTACCGAAGGAGATTGTGATCTTGTAGAGGTGAACCCACTTGCAATTACTTCACAAGGTGTTTCTGCTTTGGACTCTAAAGTATCACTAGACATGAATGCAATTTATAGACATGATTACTTTAAAAAATATGAAGACGAAATTCCTATTCCTGACTCAGAAAAATTTGCTAAAAGTAGAGGTTTAAATTTTATAAAGTTAGATGGTAGTGTTGGAATTATTGGCAATGGTGCTGGACTAGTTATGTCAACACTTGATGTAGTGGCAGAGCATGGTGGAAAAGCAGCAAATTTTTGTGATATTGGTGGTGGAGCAAAAGCAGAGACAGTTACCGCAGCCCTAGAAGTATTAGAATCAGAAGAAGAGGTCACAAGTGTTTTAGTTAATATTTTTGGAGGCATAACAAGATGTGATTTAGTAGCCGAAGGAATTGTTGCCGCTACTAAAGGTAAAGAACTCAAATGGCCATTAATTATTAGATTAGATGGTACAAACTCTAAGGAAGGATTAGAAATTTTATCAAACTATTCAAATGAAAAATTGATTATCTCTGAGTCAATGGACGATGCGGCAAGAGCTGCTGTTGAAAGTGGCAAGTAATGGCAGTGTTTATAGATGAGGCAACAAAAGTAGTTGTCCAAGGATTAACAGGTAGAGAAGGAAAATTTCATGCATTGAGAAACAGGGAGTATGGAACAAAAGTGGTTGCAGGAACGCGTCCGGGAAAAGGTGGAGAAGAAGTTGAAGGCATACCAATTTTTAATACTGTAAAAGATGCTGTGAAAGAAACTGGAGCAAATACGGCAATGACTTTTGTCCCTCCTGCATTTGCAATGGATGCGGTTCTGGAGGCTGGTGACGCTGGATGCGATCTAATTGTTTGTATAACTGAAGGTATCCCAGCCAAAGATGAAGCAAAAATGTATGACTTACTCAAAAGAAATACAACTGCAAAACTTTTGGGGCCAAATTGTCCAGGATTAATCTCTCCAGGAAAATCAAATGTAGGTATTATGCCACACGAAATAACCAAAGAGGGAAATGTAGGAGTTGTTTCAAGATCCGGCACTTTAACTTATCAAGCGGTTCACGAATTAACCAGATTAGAAATTGGGCAGTCTACGTGTATTGGTATTGGTGGTGACCCCGTGCCTGGTATGTCGTTTATAGATGTTTTAGAAGCTTTTGAAAAGGATGAGCAAACCAACGCAATTGTCATGATCGGAGAGATTGGTGGAAGTGCTGAAGAAGAGGCCGCAGAATACATAAATCAATTTGTTACAAAGCCTGTAGTCTCTTACATTGCTGGTCTTACTGCGCCACCAGGTAAAAAAATGGGTCATGCTGGAGCTATTGTTTCTGGAAATATGGGTACAGCCTCTGCTAAAATTGAAGCACTTACAAAAGCCGGAGTTAATGTTGTAAATAATCCTACAAAAATTGGACAAGCTGTAAGGGAAATAATTTGAAAGAGAATTTAAATAGAGAAGAATTATCAGCCGCAATATCTGAAACACGTAAGTCATTCGATACTGATAATCCGGTTGTTCCATTTATTGAGGGTGATGGGATTGGAATTGATTTATGGCCAGCATCTCAATTAGTATTTGACTCAGCTGTAAAGAAAGCTTACAACAATCAAAGAAAAATAAATTGGATGGAAGTTCTTGCTGGACAGAAAGCATTTGATCAGCAAAATGATTGGTTGCCAGATAATACCATTGAAATGTTTGATAAATATGGAATTGGAATAAAGGGACCTTTGACTACTCCTGTGGGCGGAGGAATAAGATCTATTAATGTGTCAATAAGACAAAAGCTGGACTTGTATGCCTGCGTTAGACCACTTAGATGGTTTAGAGGCGTTGAAACTCCCACAAAGAGGCCTGGAGATGTGGATATAGCTTTATTCAGAGAAAATACTGAAGATGTTTATTCCGGTAAAGAACTTGAAGTGAATTCTGATGAAGTCCTAGCTTTAAATAAATTTCTGAAATCTGAATTTGGATGGGAAATAAGAGAAGATAGTGGCATTGGTATTAAGCCAATTTCTAAAACAGCATCAGAGAGATTAATAAGAGCAGCATTAAATTTTGCAGTTGAGAATGATAAAAAAAACTTAGCCATTGTACATAAAGGTAATATTATGAAATTTACTGAAGGGGCGTTTAGAGGCTGGGGTTACGATTTAGTCAAGAATGAATTTTCAGATGTTGCGATATCTTGGCAAGATTGCAATGGTGAACCAGGTAACAAAATTTTAGTCCAGGATGTAATTGCCGATGCTTTTCTTCAACAGGTTCTAATTAAACCTCACGAGTTTGATGTAATTGCTACAACAAATCTTAATGGAGATTATGCATCAGATGCATTGGCAGCCCAAATAGGGGGTATTGGAATTAGTCCTGGTGGAAATATTAATTATGAAAATGGCAAATCAGTCTTTGAAGCTACACATGGAACAGCACCAAAATATGCAGGTCAAGATAAAGCCAACCCCGGCTCTTTAATACTTTCTGGTGAAATGATGTTCAGATATATGGGATGGAATGAAGCCGCAGATTTTGTAATCAAAGCAATGGAAAAATCAATAAGTGAGGGAAATGTCACATATGATCTCGCCAGAGGAAGAACTGATGCTACTACGTTATCTTCTTCGGATTTTGCAAAATCTTTAGTAGAAAACATAGAAAGTCTTTAATCAATGACGAAAGTTACTGTAGTTGGATCAGGAAAATATGGATCAATGACAGCTCTCAGAGTTGCCGAATATGACATTGTAGATGAAGTTATTATGACTGATATAGTTGAAGGCCTACCTCAAGGTCTTGCACTTGATATGAATCAATCTAGGTATGTGGAAAAGTTCTCATCAAAAATTATTGGTACAAACGTTTATGAGGATACCGCAGACAGTGATGTAGTTGTTATTACAGCAGGATTGCCAAGAAAGCCAGGCATGTCTCGAATGGATTTATTAGAAGTAAATGCAAATATTGTTACAGAAGTCACTAGCAGTATTATGAAATATTCAAAAAATCCGATAATCATAGTTGTAACAAATCCATTAGACCAAATGACAACTTTAGTATCTGATGTATCTGGGTTGCCAAAAAATAGAGTTATAGGACAGGCAGGTGTTCTTGACTCCTCTCGGTTTTCTTACTTCATCTCAGAAAAATTAAATGTAGATATGAAAGATGTAGAAGCATGGACATTAGGTAGCCATGGAGAAACTATGGTTCCAGCACCATCCCAGTGTAAAGTCAATGGAAAACCTTTAACTGAACTTCTTTCATATGATGAGATAGATGAGCTTGTCAGAAGAACTTCTGAAGGAGGAGCAGAAATCGTTGCATTATTGAAAACAGGAAGTGCCTATTTTGCTCCATCTTCTGCTGCTGCAACAATGGTTAAATCAATAATTTCAGATTCAAATGAAATTTTACCAGCTTGTTCATGGGTTACTGGTGAGTATGACATTAATGATGTTTACTTAGGTGTGCCAACAAAGCTTGGAAAGGGCGGTGTGACTGAAATAATAGAATTTAATTTAAATCTTGAGGAATTAGCAAACCTTAAATCTGCTGCTGAATCAGTAAAGCAAAAAGTTTTGGAACTAAATAATCTAAAAACCCAATGAAATTAGGCTTTTTGGCAAATAATTTTACATCTAGCACAAAAACCCAGTAAATTCAGCAGTTTTTAAAAAAAAGTCAATAAATTCAGGGTTTTAAGACAAAATAATTAAAAAAACTATAATGTTTATAAGGAGTTTTACAAAAAACTCAATAAAGAAAGCGGATTCTAATGAATAAAGATGATTTAGCAAGCGCTGTTGCAGCTGCAGTAGGGTTGTCACAGGCAGACGCTAAAAGAGCAGTAGAAGCCGTGTTTGATGGAGTAACAGGTGGTATGAAAGATGGCGTTAAAGTAAGCGTTGCCGGCTTTGGTACATTTGAATCCAGATACAGGGCTGCAAGACAAGGTAGAAATCCAGCAACAGGTGAAACAATCCAAATTGCTGCGAAAAATGCCCCAGCTTTTAAAGCTGCAAAAGGATTAAAAGACGCTTTGAATTAAAAGCTCTTTTAATTGATTTGAAAAGACGGCAAAAGCCGTCTTTTCTTTTTAAGAAATAATACTTATGTCACCAGATATTTTTATTTTTTTATCAAACATAAGATCTTCAGGGTGTATTGCACCATTGACAATGCTATAAAGAACATCCGTTGACATTTTAAACTTCAGAAAACTATTACCTTGAACATTTTTAATTTCAGAGCAACTTTTTAATGAGTATATTTTTTCTAAATCTGTAAATTCAAAATATATTAGATCAGTGTTGTATTCATATGTCGAGATTTTTTCTTTAAAATTTTTTAACGTATCTTCTATCAATTAATTGTTAAGGTTTCTCTTTTTACATCTTCAATGGCTTTAGTAACCTGTATTCCCCTAGGACATGCTGTAGTACAGTTGAATGCTGTTCTACATCTAAATGCTCCATTCACATCCTTAAGAATTTCTAATCTTTGTTTGGAAGCATTATCTCTTGAGTCAAATACAAATCTATGAGCATTTACTATCGCTGCCGGACCCACATAAGTATCTGCTGTCCAAAAGACTGGGCAACTTGTTGTACAGGCTGCACAGAGTATGCATTTAGTAGTATCCTCAAACTTATCTCTGTCTTCTGGTGATTGCAATCTTTCTCTTTCTCCAGGCTCCTCTTCATTTATCAGATAAGGCATTACTTTTTTGTATGATTCAAAAAATGTTTCCATATCTACGACTAAATCTTTTATTACTGGGAGGCCCCTAATCGGTTCAATTTTTATTGGATTACTGACTTCTTTCACTAAGACTTGGCAAGCAAGCATGTTCTCTCCATTTACAACCATCGCATCAGACCCACACACTCCATGAGCGCAAGATCTTCTAAAAGCCAGACTGCCATCATCAAACCATTTGACTTTATGAAGCAGGTCCAAAATTCTTTCATCTGGATCAGCTTCAAGATTGTATTCTTCCCAGTGACCTTTTCTATCAGTTTCTGGATTAAATCTTAGAATTCTAAGCTTTATATCCATTAGTATTTTCTTTCTTTTGGTTCATAGTTTCCAAGTTCAACATCTTTGTAATCAAGTTTAACTGAGTCTCCATTTTTAAAAGCAAATGAATGTTTTAGCCAATTTGAATCATCTCTTTCAATGTGATCAACTCTCGAATGTGCTCCACGACTTTCTTTTCTTTCTAGAGCACTAGCAACAGTTGTATCAGACATATCTAACAGGTATTCAAGTTCAATTGCTTCCAGTAGTTCTGTATTAAAAACTTTTCCTTTGTCAGAAATAGTAACATTTTGGTATCTTTCTCTTAAGTCAGATAGAATTTTTGTCTGTTTTGTTAAACTTTCTTCAGATCTAAATATCTTTGCATTCTCTTCCATTGAGTCTTGCAATTCTTCTCTAATCTTTGGAACTGAAAAATTAGGGTCATGTTCTTTTTCGATAAAGTTATTAATCTTGTTTTTTAAGTCTTCGCCTGCATTTTCAGATAAAGAAAATGGTTTAGTTGAGGATACATAATCAACCATACTTTGCCCTGCTCTTTTGCCAAATACCACTATATCTAGTAGGGAATTGGTACCTAGTCTATTTGCACCGTGAACACTTACACAAGCAGATTCCCCAGCCGAATATACTCCTGGCAGGATTGTGCCATTTGCATCACTTAAAACTCTCGCATCAACATCCGTAGGAATACCACCCATTGCATAATGTGCTGTCGGCTGAACTGGGATTGGTTCGTCTATTGGTTCAATTTTTACATATGTTCTAACAAAATCTGTAATATCGGGTAATTTTTGTTTTATTGTTTCTGCGCCCAAATGTGTAAGATCTAGATATACAAAATCGTTGTTTGGTCCTGCTCCATTGCCTTCACTTATTTCAGTTGCTATGGCTCTAGATACCATGTCTCTTGGTGCAAGATCTTTTATAGATGGAGCATATCTCTCCATAAATCTCTCTCCATCTTTATTTCTTAAAATTCCACCCTCACCTCTTGCAGCTTCGGACAATAATATTCCAAGACGATATATTCCAGTCGGATGGAACTGATAGAACTCCATGTCCTCTAACGGGATTCCTTTTTGATATAAAATACCAGGACCATCACCTGTTAAGGAGTGGGCATTTGAACTAACTTTGTATATTTTTCCAAATCCTCCAGTTGCGAATGTCACTGCTCTTGCTTCAAATACATGGATATCACCAGTAGCTATTTCATAAGCTACAACTCCTTTACAAACCCCATCATCTATTTTTATATCTAAAACTTGAAATTCATCAAAAAATGTAACCCCCATTGATACACATTTCTGATAGAGAGTTTGAAGAATCATATGACCAGTTCTATCGGCTGCATAACAAGCTCTAAAAGCGGGAGCCTCACCTTCTTTAACAGTATGACCGCCAAATCTCCTTTGAGCAATTTTTCCATTTTCAAGCCTGCTGAAAGGAAGTCCCCAATGCTCAAGTTCTACAACTGAATCAATTGCTTCTTTGCATAATATATCGACTGCTGGTTGATCTGCTAAGTAATCAGAACCTTTTACAGTATCAAATGAGTGCCAGTTCCAATTATCTTCTTCAACATTAGCTAATGCAGCACTCATTCCACCTTGGGCTGCACCAGTGTGAGATCTTGTTGGATATAATTTAGTTATTACAGCTAATTTCATGTGTGGAGCAGCTTCAATCGCAGCTCTAAGCCCTGCTCCACCAGCACCAACAATTACTCCATCAAAAGAATGCTTTATTACTTTCATGCTTGCCTCACAAATGCTACTAGTACGTAAGTGCCCAACACAAAAAATGCAGTCGATACAAAGTATAAGCTATATAAAGCAAGGCTCCTGTGTAGTTTATTTGCTATATTGTCATGCATAACAATTCTTACTCCATTTGTGCCATGAAGAATGCTTAGTGCGAGCAGAAGCCAGTCAAATGTTCTCCAATAAGGGGTATCCCATCTTGCTGCAACAAATTCGTAATCAAGATTAAGAGTATCGTTGAATACATGCATAATAAACATGTGTCCAGCAGCTAATAAAACAAGGAATAGCCCACTAACCCTCATAAAAAACCACGCATATAGTTCAAAATTACTTCCACCAATAGGTGGTTGCCTTCTTCCCCAGTCTGTTCGAGTTGTGTTCTGCATTATGATTTCCAATCCGGCAGTGGTCTTACCATGCAGTCGACAACTGTAGTTCCAGGTGAACTTTTTTCAATACAAATGTCAAAATATGAAGTTATCATTTTATAAGTTGTCGGGACAAATATTCCAATAAAAATCATTAATGCAACTACATTGAGAGATTTTTGATAATCTGAACCCTTTTTCCATAAATCTACAGTAATTATTCTAAGCCCATTTATTGCATGGGCCAAAACAGCAGCCATTAATCCTACCTCGCCAAGTCTAAAATAAAAGTTTTTGTAAATCGCCTCAGCACCTTCATATATTTCAGGACCTGCAAGGATTAATGCGGTAGAAATAATGTGTAAGAGTAAATAACCAAAAAGAGCAACACCAGTTACTCTATGAAATAGGTATAGCCACATACTTGTTCTGCCTTTATAAATAGAACCAGTAGAAACAATTTCTTGATAAGCCATATTTAATTATCCTACATTCGAAAAATAACTATAAATTAATTAGACAATTCACCCCTTGACATTTTTCTGTATCGGTAATAAATTACACTTATGTAATTTACTACAAGGAGTACGGGGTGGATCAATCAATAGTAGAAGATTTAATCGGCGGAATGCCATCATGGACAGAGGAAGCAAATTGTAAAGGAGCAGATGCAGATTTATTTTTTCCTGAAAGAGGAGCTTCTACTAGAAAAGCAAAAGCAATATGTAGGGCTTGTACAGTACAAGATGAATGCTTAGAGTATGCAGTTGAAAACTCCGAAAAATTTGGAATTTGGGGCGGCCTTTCAGAACGTGAACGCAGAAGAGTAAAAAGACAGCGTGCAGCTGAATTTGATATCAGAGACGTAGGCTAAATACTAAAGCTTTCAGCATACTCGCTGAAATCTCTTTCAACTCCTATTTCGTCGCTTTTAATTATTTCGGTAATTGTGTTTTCTTCGTCAGTAATGAATGTGTATCTCAAAGAAATGCCAGCTACATCGTGAAAACAACCGAATTTTTTTGCTACTTCTCCGTGAGGCCAAAAGTCTGACAAAATTGGAAATTCAATGTTGTGATGATTTGCCCAAGACCTGTTGGTGGGACTTGCACCAACTGTAATAAGTATTGTACTTGTATCTTCTTTTAAAAAAGACTCTTGATAATCTCGTAACTCACAAATCTCTTTATCGCAAACACTACTGTATGGAAACGGCATAAAAACAAACATTGTTTTTTTACCTAGGAAATCTTTATCACTGAGCTTAGTTTTGTCATAGTTGAATAATTCAAACTCTGGTATTTTATCTCCAATATTTAATGACACTGTTCTATCCTTTCTTAATAAATTTATGATAGCTAATTTATAATTAAATTGGTGGTAATGAAGTTCTAGCTGCCCAAGATATTGGATCATTTAATTCATCGGCACTGGGAATAAGGTCTTGATTTGAAATTATTTCGTCAAGACTATGTTCATTTTTTGAATCATACAGAAATGTTATAAAAGAATCAGATTTTTCATCGTGCTTAGATATTTTTGACTCAAAATTATTTGCAGGCCCCTGGTTTGCAACAAGATCTAGATCCATAATTAGATCTATTACACTTGGATCAATAAAGTCAATCAAATTTTTTGCTTGGTATTTAATTACAGACCTATAAAAACTCAGAGGTGCAAAAATAACATCTAACATTGAGTCAACATCAAAGTCATTCAGTTCAGGTATATTTCTCATCAGATCTTCAGGATTAGAAAAATTACTTGGATCAAAGTTTGGCTCAATATTTTTTATATTTTCTAGTAGTTCTTTGTTACTTTTATTTAATTGTTCTATTAAATAATTAAATGGTGCAGTGTGTTCTCCTAATGTAAGTGCAATGTATTCAAGAAGCATTAGTGCAATGGTTGCTTCCTTTTCATCTATTGAAAACTGACTTATTCTCAAATCAAAATTATTTTTATTTATTGCCAGTGAACTATTTCTTGGAAGAATAACACCAAAATGGCTAAGTCCCCAAGTGTTCTTGCTTAAAAATCCTGCAATGTTACCCAACTGCATGCCTAGCAACGATGATTGAGCTCCTCCTATGCCCGGAGGTAATCCTTCAAACATTTGAAGCTCTGAAAAATCAAAATGCTTTACAGAATTAAGAAACCAAACTCCGTATTTTTTTTGGTCCATAATTGAAATTTCTAAAGGTGCGAATTCATTTTTAACCTCTGATTCCTGACTTAATTCAATAACTCTAAATATTTCCTGATAATTTAAATCTGAATTAGACAATAATCTATCCTCTTGTATGTCTTTGTTTATATGATTATTTATCTGTTCAGCTAGTTGCCAATTGACATCCCCATCATCATTATTAAATAAGTTGAATAATTGGGAGAAAAGATCGTCAGACATTAGACATCAGATGGACGCAAGTCTAATTCAAAAACAAGTGTGATTTTTTGTGATTCCCTAAGTATTTCTATCTCAACCTGTTGTCCTGCTCTTTTTGTTCTTAAAATTGTGATTAAACCGTCAAGTGTTCTTACTGTTTCACCATTTATTTTTTTTATTACATCTCCTGGTTGTGCTCCAGCTTTTCCAATTGCAAATAACTCTCCTCCTGGACCATAGAGTTCTTGAATATATACACCGGAAAATATTCTGGCTCCATCCTCTGCAGTATCAAAATGTTGAGCACCCAGAATTCCAAGAAAAGCATGTAAAATCTTTCCATCCTTTATCAAATCTTCAGCAATATTTAAGGCGAGGTTTATTGGTACCGCAAATCCCAAACCCTCTGCGCCAACATCTGCAGTTGCAATCGCTGTTGTAATTCCAATTAATTCTCCATTTTTATTAATTAGTGCTCCACCACTAGACCCTCTTGTGATAGGTGCATCAGTTTGTATCAGTCCAAATAATGTGACTGATGAACCCATTAAATCACCGCCAACATCAAGTCTTCTTTCTAAAGCTGAAACTACACCGGTTGTTACTGTAGGTGCAGCACCTAAGGTAAGTGGGTGTCCAATTGCAACAGCCAAATCACCAACTAACATTTTGTCACTATTTCCAATAGATATTGGTATCAAATTTGAAGCTACAATTTTTACTAGTCCAATATCAGTTAATCTATCAGATCCAATAATGTTTGCTTCATACATTCTTCCATCTTCAAATATAACGCGGACCTCTGTAGAATTATCAATAACATGATGATTAGTCATTATTAACCCATCATTAGAAATTACAACACCTGAACCCCCACCTGCTGATAAAAATTCTCCATCATCGGATAGAGTTCCTACCTGAACTTGAACAATAGTCTTTGTTGCTAATTCAGCAATTGAGACAATCTCAGTTGAGTCTACTCTTGGCATTACAAGCTCTTTTTCTTTAACTGTTTCAGTAATTGTTATAGGCTCCGGTAAAACTATTTCTTCCTGTTCAAAAACTCCAAATAAAAATAAAAAACCTAAAACAATCCCACTAGACATAAGCGCAGAACCAACAACAACATTTAGTGAGCTTTTTTTTCTTTCTGTTTTTTCCTCAATTAAGTCAGAAATATATTTTCTTTGTTCGAATAATTCTTGTTGGGAGTAATTGTCTTCTTCCATGTATCTATATTAAATATGGGAGAATTCTAACTAATATTACAAAGTGTTTTTTTTAAAAGGTTTCAATGTTTGTTGTCTAAAGTTGTGTATAAGTTGAAAAATCATGCTGGTTTCCTTAAAGTAAAAAGGTAAATGTTATCAATTCAAAATTTAGAAGTTGTATATCAAGATGTGATACTTGTTCTAAGAGGAATCTCTTTTGAAATACCAAAAGGAAAAATAGTAGCTTTGCTTGGAAGCAATGGTTCTGGAAAAACAACAGTTATAAGGTCCATAACTGGACTATTAGATATCCAAAATGGAGACATAACAAAAGGCAGCATCACCCTTGACGGTGAAGATATAACCAATTTAAATCCATCAAAAATAGTTGAAAAAGGGATTGCCCAAGTTATGGAGGGTAGAAGAATATTTTCCGAGTTAACTGTTGCTGAGAATCTCCGTTTAGGTGGCCATACTAATAGTGCTAATATTCAAAATAATATTGATAAAGTCCTCGAAATGTTTCCGGCCTTGAAAGATAGACAAAAAGGTGAAGCAGGATATCTTTCTGGGGGAGAACAGCAAATGTTAGCTATTGGTAGAGCGTTGATGTCTGAACCAGAATATCTACTACTTGATGAACCAAGTTTGGGGCTAGCACCTAAATTAGTAGATCAAATTGCGGAGTTAATACAAGAGATCAATAACCAAGGAGTGACAGTACTGCTAGTTGAGCAAAATGCAAATATGGCATTAAATATTTCAGATCATGGCTACATTATGGAAACAGGAAACATAGTAATGGATAATGATAGCGAAAAACTTCTAAATGATGAAGATGTCCGAGAGTTCTACCTTGGTTTGAATGCTGAAGGAACAAAAAGAAAATCATTTAAGGAAGTTAAACATTATAAGAGAAAAAAACGGTGGTTATCATGAGTCAAATTCTAAGCTTTGAAAATGTTACTTTAAAATTTGGTGGTATAACAGCCCTTAACTCAGTAAGTTTTGAAGTTAATCCTGGTGAACTTTATGCAATAATTGGTCCAAATGGTGCAGGGAAAACATCAATATTTAACTGTATTAGTGGAATATATAGACCGACAGAAGGCGGTGTTACTTATGGCTCGACTTCAATTCAAGAACTAAGACCGGATCAAGTTGCCAACCTTGGTATAGCAAGAACTTTTCAAAATATCGAACTTTTTGAAAACATGACTGTAATTGATAATATTTTGTTTGGTGCTCACAGGCAATTAGAATACGGTGCAATCTCAAGCCTTTTTTATACAAAAAAAGTAAGAAAATATGAAAGAGAAGCTAGAGAGATTGCGGAGGATATAATTGATTTCCTTGAAATTGAACAGTATAGATATTCCTATATTCTATCTCTCCCGTATGGCGTTCAAAAGAGAGTTGAGCTAGGTAGAGCTTTAGCAATGAATCCAGATTTAGTACTGCTAGATGAACCAGCTGCAGGTATGAATAGTGAAGAAACTGAAGATATTGCTAGATTCATTATTGACTTACATGAAGAGAGAAACAAGACAATTATACTTGTAGATCATGACATGAATATGGTTATGGATATTGCACAAAGGGTTATGGTTTTAAATTTTGGAGAAAAATTGGCTGAGGGAACACCAAAAGAAATAGTTTCTAATGAAAATGTAATTAAGGCATATTTAGGAGGTAAGTGATTATGGCACTAACGATGAACGACATTTATGAAATTTTGAAAAATGAAGGTGGAAGAACACCATCTGAAAAAGTTATGGAAGTATCTAAAGATCACCCAGATAAAGTAGCTTTGAGATACAAAGAGTACGGGATTTGGCAAGAAACTACTTATAAAGATTTTTGGTTGAAGTCAAATTATGTATCAATGGCGTTACGTTTTTTTGGTGTAGAAAGTGGTGAATCAGTAGCAATACAATCTGAAAATCGACCAGAGTGGTTTTTTGCAGACATTGGTGCTCAATCTATTGGAGCTGTCAGTGTTGGCCTGTATCCAACTAACCCTGCTGCAGAGGTAGAGTACCTTCTTTCACACTCTGAAAGCAAAATAATATTTGCAGAAGACCAAGAACAGGTTGATAAAGCATTAGACGTAATTGATTCACTTCCACAGTTAGAAAAAATAGTTTATTTTGAAAACAAGGGAATGTATAGTTACGACCATCCTAAATTAATGAATTTTGCTGAATTTTTAGATATTGGTAAAAGTGAATATGAGGCTTTTCCAGAATTTGTTGAAAATGAAATTAAAAAACTTGACGATGATGACGTTGCCATAATGGTTTATACTTCTGGAACTACTGGTCCTCCAAAAGGTTCAATGATAACACATGGAAATTTACGTTGGGTAGCTACTCAGCTTCCGTATTTCCCAATATCAAATAATTTAAGTGAAGGTGACTCACAATTTTTATCATACTTACCACTTTGTCATGTTTTTGGACGCTTAATTGATTTACTAATCGGTATTCATTTAATGGCAACCATCAATTTTGCTGAATCTATTGATACAGTTCAAGCAGATCTAGCAGAAATACAGCCGACAATTTTTCCAGCTGTTCCAAGAATATTGGAAAAGATGCACACTGGCGCAATTGTTAGGATGAAAGATGCTTCGTTTTTAAAAAGAATATTGTTTAAATTCTCAATGTACTTAGGTGATATTGCTGTAGAGAGAAAACTAAATAAAAACTTTGATGATTTTTTTGCAAAGATACTTTTATCGATTGGCTATATTTTGTCTTTTAGAACCTTAAGAAAAAAACTTGGTTTGCAAAGAGCAGAATTTGCTGCGTCAGGTGCAGCGCCAATAGCTCCAGAAGTGCTGAAATTTTTTATGAGTATTGGCGTTCCTCTTTTTGAAGCTTATGGAATGACTGAAAATTGTGCTTATGCAACTAGTAATAGTCCTGAAAATATAAAAATAGGCACTGTTGGAATTCCAGCCCACGGTGTTGAATTAAAGCTAGCTGATGATGGAGAAATATTAATAAGAAGTGGTGGTGTGTTTAAAGGCTATTTCAAGGATGATCAAGCTACAAGTGAAACAATTGATAAAGATGGATGGCTTCACACAGGGGATGTAGGAATTTATGAAGGTGATTTTGTGAAAATAATTGATAGAAAAAGGGATATTATTATTACTAGTGGTGGAAAAAATGTCTCACCTTCAGAAATAGAAAATAAAATTAAAGTATCTCCATTCATTAAAGAAGCAATCGTAATCGGTGATAGACGAAAGTTTCTATCTGTTCTCATTGGTATTGAGTTTGATACTGTATCAAATTGGGCTTTAAGAAAAAATATTCCGCATACGACTTATAGAGACTTGTCAGAAAAACAAGAGGTAAAAGATTTAGTATGGAAAGAAATTTCAAGAGCTAACGAGCTTACATCATCGTTAGAGGTAAGAGAGTTCCGTATGATTCCAAAAGAACTTGATCACGAAGAAGGGGAACTTACAGCCACGCAAAAAGTAAAAAGAAATGTCTTGATTGATCAATTCAGTGACTTAATAGAGGAGATGTATTCTTGACAATATTTTTTCAAGCCACAGTTGAGGGATTGTCTCTGGCAGCTATATATTCATTAGTTGCTTTAGGTTTCGTTTTAATTTATAAATCAATGGATGTATTAAGTTTTGCACAACCAGCTTTAGCAGTGGTAGGAGCCGGACTAATAAGTTCTTTAGCTGTAGATAGGGGGATACCTTTCTGGATATCTTTAATTATAGGAATTACATTGACAGGAGTTATAGGGCTTATTGTTGAAAGAACTTTCTTGAGACCAATGGTTGGAGAGCCCGTATTTTCTGTTGCTATATTGACAATTGGTATTGATATATTATTAAGAACTACTTTAGATAACTGGATAGGCCTAAATCCAAGATATATGGGAGACCCATTTCCAACATTTGGCACTTTTGGTTCAACAGAAATTGGAGGGGTCACAATAAAATATTTGGAAATTGCTGGGTTAAGCACTGCTATTTTGATTATCCTTTTGTTAAATATTTTCTTCAGAGTATCAAAATATGGTGTTGCTATGAGAGCCACTTCTTTTGACCAAGAGGCAGCATTGGCACAGGGCATTAACGTAGGTAGAATTTTTGGGCTTGTTTGGTTTATTGCAGGAATTCTTGCAGCTTTTGCAGGATTTTTCATAACTGGAGGATTTAACACTTTATCACAAACAAGTTTTGTTGTTGCCTTAAGAGCATTGCCAGCAGTAGTAATTGGCGGATTAGATTCTATTCCTGGGGCAGTCGTTGGTTCAATTATTATTGGGTTAACACAGGGTTATGTAGCTTATTATCAATATGACTTTGAACTTTTAACTGGAATAACCCTTGGTAACGGCTTCTCTCTTGTTGCGCCATATATAATTATGTTTTTTATTTTAGTTTTAAAACCTGATGGTTTATTTGGTACCAAGGAAGTAGAAAGAGTATGAAAAGTAGACCTAATCTTTATACAAACTATGCCAAAGAAACTGCAATATTCTCAAACAATACTCAAAAATTTTGGTTTTTTATTTTACTTTTGCTTTCGATATCTCTTTGTTTCGTAGCAACTGATTATTGGATTTTACTAATATCAAGGTCTCTTGCTTTCTCAATTGGTGCATGGGGCATTAATATAGTTTCGGGGTTAGCAGGGCAAATTACATTAGCTCATGGATCGTTTATTGGTATTGGTGTTTACACTGCAGCTGTATTAGGAGGAGTTGCTTCAGACAGTGTGTGGGGGCTTGAGCTTGATATGTTAATTTGGCTTCCGGTTGCAGGAATTGTAGCAGCTCTTTTTAGTTTTATTCTTGCACCAATTGCGGTTCGACTAAAGGGGTTGAACTTAGCCTTGGTCACCCTTGCCTTTCTGTTTATTTGTTCTCATATCTTTTCAAACTTCATATCAGTTACAGGGGGAGCAGGGCTTGGCAGAAAGGTAGCTAAGCTTGTACTGTTTGGTGTTAATCTCGAAGATGGTTTACTCATTGGTAATTTCTTACTTGAGAAAAATCAAATTCAGTATTTAATGTGTTTGTTTCTATGTATAGTTATGGGTTTTGGTTTTAAGAACTTAGTTCGCTCAAGAGCTGGAAGAGCCTATGCAGGAATTCGTGATGGTGATATTGCAGCTGAAGCTTTAGGAGTCAATTTATTTAGATATAAGGCTAGTGCATTCGCACTTGCTAGTTTTTATGCTGGAGTAGGAGGTGCTATGGCTTCAACAATTTCAGGAGGTGTTGAACCTGGCTTATTTAATCTATTATTTTCTATTTTGGCTGTTGCAATAATAGTCATTGGTGGAGCTGGAACAGTATTAGGACCACTTTTTGGGGCATTTTTTTACATAATGGCGCCTGGTTTAATTCAATACATTTTAAAGATAACAGATTTAACTGAATCAGCCTTACCCCTTAATTTAGGTCAAATAGAAGCTATGGTTTTCGGGCTATGTATTATCTTATTTCTTATTTTTGAGCCAAGAGGTTTATGGGGTATATGGTTTAGGTTACGTAATTATTTTAAAGCTTGGCCTTTTTCCTACTAGATTTGTAAAAATCTAGTAATCTTTAATTATTAGTACTAATAAATTTAAGGGGGAGTAATGAAATCATTGCGTAAGCAAGGAATCATTTTTTTTACTATTCTTGCCCTTGTTTTAGTAGCATGTGGTGGTGACGCTGCTGAAGAAGTCGTAGAGGAAGCAACGCCTGAAGTTGTTGAAACTCTAGACTCTCCTGCAGTAACAACCGCACAAACTGTTAAAACAGGAGTGGGAGTTACTTCAGACCCATGTCCAGAAGCTGTTGGATCATTTCCAACAGGTGCAGATCCATCAAAAGGCTGTATTTACCTAGGACTCATAAACGACTATACAGGTCCTTATGGAGCATTAGGTCCAGCACTTGAGCTTGGACAAAGAGCATTCTGGCTATGGGCTAATCAATCAGGTGGTGTTGGAGACTACAGCGTAACCATCGCTGAAGGTGGAGACGCACAATATAATCCTGCAAAACATCTAGAGGTTTATAACTCAATGAGAGATGACGTTGCAGCATTAGCTATGTCTTTGGGAACACCTCAAACTTTATTTATTCTTGATGAACTAGATAAAGACGATATGGTTGCAGCACCAATGAGTTGGTATTCAGGTTATGGATTTAAAGAATTTGATAAAGGCTTAGTTGTTGAATTCGGATCTTCATACTGTGCACAAGGTATGAATGCACTTGATTGGTCACTCGAAAACTTACCAGCGGACATCAAAACTATTGGCATTATTGGAAATGCAAATGATTATGGTTATGACTGGGCTGCAGGTGTAGAAATTGCAGCGGAAGCAAACGGAATTACAGTTGCATGGAGTTATTTACCTCCAGCTACTGAATTTGACGTTGCACAAGCTGTAGGCTTAATGGTTACACAACCAGTTGATGCTTATTTCCCAGCTTTGGGACCTACAGCAATGGCTCAAGTAGCTGGTGGTGCATTTCAACAAGGCTTAACACCTTTTGCATTGATGGCAGCCCCTTCATTTAACGATAGTTTCGTTAGAGAAGGATTTGCATTAGCACCATTATTTACATCTGGAACAATGTATGTAACAGCTTTCACACAACCGTATGAAGCTGATACACCAGGTCATGCAGCAATGAGAGCTACTTTTGATGCTGTTGGACAAGCAACAGGTAACTTATTTGTTACTGCTGGTTGGACATCACAGTATCACTTAAGAGATGTTCTTAAAGCAGCTATAAAAGGTGGAGATTTGACAAGAGCAGGTATTAGAAGAGCAGCTGCTAACGTTGATGTTAGTTCTGATCAAATGATGCCAATAAAAAATCTCGGTCGAGATGGAGGACTAACAGAAACATATGTTGGAGTTCCTACAGCTGACAACTTGAGTGGTATTAACACACTTGCTTGGCCATACACAGGGCCAACAGCAGCAGACTACGATTGGACTGCAGCACCTTGTAGTTAATATTTGACTATTTAGACATAAAGAGCCGGTAATATACCGGCTCTTTATTTTTTTTTAAATCTAAAATCTTTCTATGTACAAAATGTCTAAAACAAATAAAAAATTATTAATCTTTTCCCTGTTTCTTTTCATAATATTTTCTTCTTTGTCATTAATAAAGACAGACTATTATTTTATGTCCCCTGGACCTCCCTATCAGTGGGATATTGATTATGGTGATGCTGAAAATTTTGATTTTGAGGGTAATCTTTATCAATTAACGGTCAGAAGAGATGAAGCAAATGCACTAATTTATGCATGGTCATATGTAAGTAATTCAGTTGATTTATATCCTAGGGAAGTAATTTTACCTAAGGGTGTAAGCCCAGAGGAATTAAGCCAAATAAGTATTCAAAATATGAAAACATCAGAAAATGTTGCAATAGCGGTAGCACTAAAATATTTGGGCTATGATATTACCTCAAAAGGAGATGGTGTATCAGTAGTTGGTATTTTGGATGATTCACCTGTTAAAGACAAACTAAAAAGAGGAGACTTATTAAATTCAATCAACAATGATGAAATATCATCAGCCTCAGAATTCATTGCAATGCTTCGAACTTATGATATTGGGGATACAGTAAAAATTGGATTAATTAGAGATGTTGAAGGTAATTTGAAGAATTTAGAAATAGAGACAAAATTAATTGAACATGTTGAATATGAAGGTGAGCCAATGGTTGGCTTTCTTGCAACAACTGTTAATGAAAGATTTGATTTTCCATTCGAAATTGATATTAAAACAGGTAATGTTGGTGGACCATCAGCTGGATTAATGATGGCTTTGAATGTTTATAACAATTTAATACCCGAAGACATTACTAACTCCCTAGTAATTGCTGGTACAGGCACAATTGAAATAGATGGATCTGTTGGTCCAGTTGGCGGAGTCAAACAAAAAGTTATCGCTGCAAAAAGAGCTGGTGCTGAATTGATTTTAGTTCCGACTGCGAATTTTGAAGAGGCCAAACCTTTGGAAACTGAGTCAACAGAAATTGTTGCAATCGATACTTTTGATGAGGCATTACAAGTAATTTCGGAGTATAGTTCACGTTAAAGACAAGAGATAAATAATATATATATATGGTAAATATCGGTGGATCAAACAATAACGAAAGAAGAGGCCTGTCTTTTGTTGTTTTTGTTGCAATAATTGGTTTTTCAGTCGCAAGAGCTATAGCAACATTTTTTACAAATTATTTATGGTTTGATTCTGTAAATTTAAATTCTGTATGGTTAAAAATTTTACTTACTAAGGGAGCTCTAGTTGGGGCCACATCATTACTTGCTTTTGTTTTTATTTTTACAAATTTACGCTTTGCTGTGAGAGCAACTCCAGTAATGGATATTTTCGAATCTTTTGAATCTCAAGACCCTTTATCAAGGTTTCGAGCCTGGACAAACGAAAGATTTTCAAGATACAGACTTCTGGGATCAATCGGTCTTTCACTTTTTTTAGGTGCAGGAGCCTCACAATTATGGGAACAAGTTTTACTGTTTTTGAATCAACACAACTTTGGTGTCACTGATCCAGTATTTCAGGCAGATGTATCAAGATATGTCTTTGGATTACCCCTTTATAGATTATTTGTCTCTTGGGGTTTTCAACTAGTAATTTTTACTTCATTAATAATTATATTATTCTTTGTTGCAACTGGTGCATTACAACTCAGACAAGGAAGATTACCTGAAGTTAGTAGTGGCGCAAAAGCACATTTGTCAGTACTTCTTGCTTTTATAGCAATCCTGAAAGCCTTTGCATATCGACTTGACTCCATGGAACTTCTTTACTCTCCGAGAGGAAAAGTCTTTGGTGCAAGTTATACAGATGTTGTTGCACACCTACCAGCGTTAAACTTACTTATCTTAATATCCCTTTTTGGTGCAGTTTTGCTTTTAGTAAATATAAAAAGAAGGGGATGGTTGCTCCCTGCAACAGCTATAAGTTTATGGTTGGCAGTATCGATAATTGTAGGAGGTCTTGTACCTGCAGCAATACAGAGATTTAGAGTAGTTCCTGACGAATTAAACAAAGAGTTACCCTATGTAGATAGTCACATTGACTATACAAGACTGGCTTATGGATTAGATAGTATAGAAGAGAAGTCGTTTGCGGCATCTCCCGATTTATCACAAAATGATATTTCCAATAATAAGCAGACTGTTGATAACATTAGGCTTTGGGATCCAACAGTACTGGCTGAGACATACAGTCAGCTGCAAGAAATTAGGGCATACTATGCACTTCAAGAAGTCGATGTTGATAGATATAAAATCAACGGAGAGTTAACTCAAGTAATGGTTGCAGCGAGAGAGCTTGATCAAACAAATTTACCTGCTGTTGGTTGGGTTAATGAAAGATTACAATACACACATGGTTTTGGTGTAGTTTTTAGTCCAGCTAATAACGTTGCAAGTCAAGGACAACCTGATTTTTATGTCAAAGGTGT
>ENA-OSEY01000104-OSEY01000104.1-marine-metagenome-genome-assembly--contig:-NODE-104-length-57833-cov-3.617702_pt1 | contig 57833 bp, 43 predicted proteins | sample MGYA00248465_ERZ534230 | MGnify/ENA primary metagenome ERZ534230 (study PRJEB26409, sample SAMN06344110) | marine metagenome | isolation source: Sea water from surface | place: Atlantic Ocean:Southern... | reverse complement strand
TTGATGTTAAATTATTATAAAAAGTTTCTGCTGATTTTGATCTCCAAAATTTTTCTTCAAATTCTTCAGATAAAATATTTATTTTTTTAAAATATTTAAATTTTTCAATAATAATTGCCCATGAGTAAATTGAGCAAGCTATCAATAACACGATTACAGATTTTACTATAATATCTGCTCGTATAAATAAGTTGACTAACGAAAAATCTGCGCTAGATGCTAAGCCTACTGCTTGAGATGATATATCTGCTTCCATTTTTATCTTCTCACACTCAAATGTGTCATCAATTTGTTCTTAAGAAACTTAGCTATTCTTCTGCATTTTTAAATGTTTCATAATAATAACTAGCAATTAAAATTGCATCGGCTTTATTAGAATCTTTTTTTTTTGCTAAATTTGAGGAAAAATAAGGAAATATTTCTATTGCTTTTGTTCTGCTAGCATCCTTTTCTGAATTTATTAAATTAAAATATTTTTTCCACTTTGCTGGTCTAACAAAATACATCGGTAATTGCATTGCAGAACAAATACCTTTTAAAATTCCAAAAGACTGACCAAAATTAAACATACTTGTCACACCTTGGCCAGGCATTGCAGATACTTGTTCAACAATTACTCTAATGTCATTTGTTTCTAATTTATTAACCTTTTTTAAAATCTCATTGTAAATTTGAGATCCATTTACTTGTTTTTTATTTTTTTTTCCTTCAGCCATAGTAGGCATCTCAATCACATCAAGAATTTTACCATCCTCAAAAAAACAGATTGATCCAGAAATTCCAGGGTCTATTCCAATAATTAACATGATCTATTTTGTAAAGTCTGCATTTGAATATACATTTTGAATATCATCATCTTCTTCTAATGTTTCAAAAAAATTAATTAAATCATCATTTTTTTCTTTAGTAACTTCTACATTATTCAATGGAATCCACTCTATTTCTGTTGAAATAAAATTTTCAATCTCTTTTTCTAATTCTTTTTTGACATTATAAATTTCATTCATTGGGCAATGAATTTCATGAAATTCATTATTTGATTTACACTCATCAGCACCAGCCTCTATTGCAAGCTCAAAAATACGCTCGTCGGTAACTTCTTTTTTATTAATTTTAATTACTCCTAACTGATTAAAATTATGTGATGCAGATCCTTGTGTACCAAGACTACCTCCAGCTTTTTGAAAAATAGTTCTAATATTTGATGCAGTCCTATTTTTATTATCTGTTAAAGCCTCAACAATAACTGCTATTTTTTTAGGTCCAAACCCCTCATATCTTAAATTTTCAAAATTTTGTTCAGTGTTAATAGATGATTTATCAATAGCCCTTTCAATATTATCTTTTGGCATATTAGCTGACTTTGCATTTTGAATTAGTGCCCTTAATCGTGAGTTATTTTCCGGATCAGCCCCTCCTTCTTTAACACACATAGAAATATCTTTTCCCAGGCGAGTAAATATCTTAGCCATTGCTGACCAACGCCTTAATTTTCTTGCCTTTCTAAATTCAAAAGCTCTACCCATTGATTTTTTAAATTTTATTTTTCATTATGTTGGAGTGTTAAGTCACTGAGAACATCTTCGTAGGATGGTTGAATATGATGTGGTAGTTTATTTTCTTTTGGAAGTACTGCTAGATACCTAGTCGTATTGGAAGTAAATACTTGCTTATAAAACCCAGGTTTATTATATCTTTTTTCTACTAGTGCCCTAATAAAATCAAAATGTGAAATTAAATCAGTGCTTCCCAAGTGAAAAATTCCTGTTTTTTTATGGTTTATTATATAATGAATCTGTTGACTTAGACGAACATCACTATTTACGTTAATAACTGTATTTGGGAATACTTCTATAGGAGTATTATCTTTTAAAGCTTTATCAATTTTTAATGTTCTAGGTGAGTTAAGACCAAAAATCATAGGCAAGCGAAGTATAATATATTTTCCTGTTTTTAGATTCAAAAGTTGATTTTCAATTTTAATTTTAAAATGCCCATAGAGGCTTTTTGAAAGTGTTTTATCATATTCATAGGATGGGTAGTGTCTAAAGGAATCAAAAACGTTTGCTGAAGAAATAAACATTATTCTACAATCGTATTTTTGAACATGTTCTTTCAGATAAATATGTGTTTCTACTTGAGAGTAAATATCCCCTCTTAGAGAGGATATAATCAATTTTGGATTAAATTTTTTTAAAATGGTGGTTAGTTTATCTTTTTGATGATTAAAATGGACAAAATTAGAATTATTTTTGTAGTCCGTATTACTGTTATAAGTTCCTAACGTATAAAAATAGGCTGAAAGCTCTCTATATATAGCATTACCAATAAACCCACTTCCTCCAAGTATAAGTATAGGTCTTGACACTTTCAAATTAAATAAATGGTGTTTTTACTACTTTCGCAGACCAAAATTTATCTCTAATAATTACTCCAATTTTAGTCTGTGGAGAGGAAAAACTCGTTTTAATGTAGCCCAAACCTATTCCCTTTTCAAGGATAGGTGACCTAGTACCAGAGGTAACTCTACCAATTTTGTTATTATACTTATCAACTAGATTATAACCATTTCTTGGTATGGCCCTTCCATCAATAATAAAACCAATTAATTTATATTCTGTACCATCCAATTTTTGTCTATGAATGTTTTCGAAATTTATACATTTAGTTTCGGGCTTACTTATCCAACCCAAACCCGCGGCTATAGGCGATATAGTCTCGTCAATTTCATTACCATACAAACAATATCCCATTTCAGTTCTCAGTGAATCACGTGCGCCAAGCCCTATTGGTTTAATACTCAAAGATGAACCTGCCTCAAGTACCGAATCCCAAATTTTTTCTGCTTGTTCTGATTTAAAATAAATTTCTAGTCCCCCTGCACCAGTATAACCTGTAGTAGCAATTATTGTGTTTTTAAATCCGGCAAAGGAAGCAAAAGTGTGCCCATAGTAGGGTAGAGAATTTAAATTTAAATCTGTAAGCGATTGCATAGCTTGTAAAGCTTTGGGGCCTTGAATAGAAAGTAATGCTATTTGATCTGAATTATCCTTTATTTTAGCACCAAATGATTCATTGTTTTTCCTTATATGTTCCCAATCTTTTTTGATATTAGAAGCATTAACAACAAGCATATAATCCTTATCATCTAATCTATAAACAATCAAATCATCAACAATTCCACCTGTTTCGTTAGGAAAATAGTTGTATTGAGCTTTTCCAACAGGAATTTTAGAAATATCGTTACTACAAATATATTGAAGAAGGTCGATGGCATTTGATCCAGATATTTTAAATTCTCCCATGTGCGAAACATCAAAAACACCTAAATTTTTTCGAACTGCAATATGTTCTTCAATCAAGCTGTCATATTGAATAGGCATCAGATAACCTCCAAAAGAGGTCATTTTTGCATTTAAGGATATATGTGAATTGTAAAGAGGTGTTTTTTTCAAATTGACATGTATTGTGATTTTATTTTGAAAATAATATAGATTTTAAATCATTATAATCCTTTATTGGTGTGCTCATTTTTTTCCTTTTAAGCATATTTTTGATTTCATTTGGAATTTCAATTTTTTCTTTAATAATCTTTTCTACTGTTTTTGAAAATTTAATAGGGTGGGCAGTTTCTAAAAATAAACCTTGATAACTTTCAGTTTCTTTTTTGGAATTCAAAAAATCTATTAAACCTAGATATCCAACAGCACTGTGAGGATCGGTAATGTAATTTTTAAGTTTATAAATTTTGTTTATGGCTTTTTCAGTTTGTTTATCTGAATAACTATATGCAGTAAGTGATTTTTTTAATCCGAATATATCATTATTAAATAATTTTTGAATTCTCAAAAAATTACTTGGATTTGCTACGTCCATTGCATTAGAAATAGTTTGTATAGATTTTTTTGGTTTATATATTCCTGTATTAAGAAACCTTGGTATTGTATCATTAGAATTTGTACTCGCAATAAAATGACTTATTGGCAGACCCATTTTTTTTGAAACAAGACCAGCACAGATATTTCCAAAATTTCCACTTGGTACTGAAACAATTAGTTCTTTGTCAGGATTAGGACGGTCTCTATAGGCAATAAAATAATAAAATATTTGTGCCAACCATCTTCCTACATTTATAGAATTAGCGGAAGTTAAATTAATTTTTTTTATTAACTCAGGATCAATAAAAGCATTCTTAACGAAGTTTTGACAGTCGTCAAAGCTACCTTCAACTTCTAATGCTGTAATATTTTTCCCTAAGGTAGTTAATTGATACTCTTGAATTTCACTTACTTTCCCCTTAGGAAAAAGAATTACAACATCAATATTTTTGAATTTATAAAATCCGTTTGCCACTGCACCACCTGTGTCTCCAGAGGTTGCAACCAATACCGTAATTTTTTTATTTTCTTTCTCTTTACGATTTGCATAGTAAAGACAATTTGCCATAAACCTTGCCCCAACGTCTTTAAATGCCAAAGTTGGTCCGTGAAATAATTCAAGACTTGCAATATTTTTTGAAATATTTACAATTGGGAAATTAAACTTTAATGTTTTTTTTATAATCGCTTTAAGGACATCATTAGGGATTTCGTTTCCAACAAAAGGTTTTATCACTTGAAATGCGATCTCATGGTCAGAATATTTTTTTATGTTATTGATAAAATAATTACTAAGTTCTGGTATTTCACTTGGAAAATATAGACCTCGGTCTGGAGCTAGCCCCCTTTCTATAGCTTCAATAAAGCCTACATCTTTCGAGTTATTATTAAGGCTGTAATATTTCAAATTATTTTAAAATTTTTATTCCTACTTTATTTATGGGAGATAAATACATATCGTATTCTAAACCTATGCTTTTGTAAATTTCTGCCATTGCGTTACCTGCTTTTTTTGCTGTTGCCATTCCTTTTGATAATGCAAAAATTGATGGTCCTGACCCTGAAATACCACTACCCAATGCACCTTGATTCAGAGCTTCATTTTTAACTTCCTCGAATTTTGGAATTAAAATTGATCTTGCAGGTTCAATCAATTCATCTTGTAAACTTCTTGATAAAAGGTTATAATTATTTGTATAAAGTGCGCTAACAAGTGCACCTAAATTTCCCCACTGTTTTATTGCCTTTTTTAATGGAATATCATCTTTTAAAATTGCCCTTGAATGAATTGTTTTTAATTCAATTTTGGGGTGTATTATTGTTACAATTAATTCTGGTGGATAAGGTAAACTAACAATATCTATTGGATTTATACTTCGAACTAAAGTAAACCCTCCAAAGAGAACTGGTGCTAGATTGTCAGCATGGTACTCACCACTTGCCAATGCCTCCCCAAACATTGCAAAATCTAGTAATTTGTCACTTTTGAATGGTCTTCCGAGTAATTCATTTACAGCGAATACTGCTCCAGCTGAACTTGCTGCACTACTTCCAATTCCACTACCAGGTTTTATTTTTTTTTCAATACTTATAATGAATCCATTTTTTGTAGGATGAGATTTTAACAGAGCATTTACTGCAACACTAGCAACATTCTTCAAGGGGTTTTTAGGAACTTTATAACCTTTAATATTTCCAATATGAACCCCTGGTTTTTCAGTCATTTTCACATGAATTAAGTCACCTATAGGATCTAAGCAAAATCCAAGGACATCAAATCCACATGACACGTTAGCAACACTTGCAGGAGCAAAAACTTTGATCTCACTAATCATTGTGTTTTTCCTATTCTTATAATATCTCCAAAAATACCTCCTGCTGTAACATCTGCTCCTGCACCAGCACCCTTAACTATAAGCGGTTGTTCTTTGTATCTTGAAGTGTAAAAGAGAATTATGTTATCACTTCCTTTTAAATTATAAAAACTATGATTTTCATCAATTTCTCTTAGGCCAACTGAGGCTTTGCCGTTTTTAAGTTCAGCGACATATTTTAGGCGTTTGTTTTTTTTGATAGCACTTTCTAATATTGATCTAAAGTGATTTTCATTCCTATCAATAGATTTGTAAAGTTCATCATTATTGTTACTTTTTAATACTTCCTCTGGTATAAAACTATTATTTGTAATATCATCTAGTTCAAGTTTAAATCCACTTTCCCTGCCAAGAATTAATATTTTTCTAGCCACATCAATTCCGCTTAAATCTATCTTAGGATCAGGTTCAGTATAACCCTCTTTTTGTGCTTTTTGAACAATATTTTTAAAAGTGGTATTAAGTTTATAGTTATTAAAAATATAGTTTAGGCTACCAGATAAAATAGCTTGAATCTCTAAAATTTTATCTCCAGATGCAATAAGATTATTAAGAGTATCAATAATTGGAAGAGCAGCGCCTACATTAGTTTCAAAAAGAAAAGGTGTTACGAATCGTCTTGCCGTTTTTTTTAGATTATTGTAGTTTTTAAGGCTGCTAGCGCATGCAATTTTATTACATGTAACTACTCCAATACTGTTTTTTAGATAGCTCACGTATTCTTCTGCTATTTCCTCGCTAGCAGTATTGTCAACAAAAATACTGTTGCGTAAATTAAGTTTTTTAATATGATTGAAAAATTTTTCTCTATCTGCCTTAATACCAATTTTTTCTAAATTATCTTTCCATGTTTTCAAATTTATTGGATTTTCAGAAAGAATCATTTTACTAGAATTAGATATGGATATTACACGAATCTTTAATCTCAAATTTTTTAAAAGGTAATCTTGTTGACCAAATAGTTGTTCTAGTAACTTACCCCCAACGTTTCCTACTCCAGTTACAAACAAATTCAATTCTTTGATTTGTTCTTCAAAAAAACTCTCATGAATTGTGTTTAGTGCTTTTTGAGTATTTATTTTATCTATCAGTATTGAAATATTTCTTTCAGAAGCTCCCTGTGCAATTGCTCTTATATTAATATTGTTTGCTCCTAGGCTACTAAATAGTTTTCCACTAATACCCTGATGTTCCTTCATTTTGTCTCCAACAATAGCAATATTAGTCATGTTTTTTTCAATTTTTGCAGGCTCCACTTTCTGGAGATTTATTTCAAGTGCAAAGTTTTCATCAATTAGTTTTTTTGATAAATCGGCATCTTCTGATTTAACCCCTATACAAATTGAATGTTCAGATGAGGCTTGAGTAATCATAATAATATTAATCTGCTTATCGGACAACGTTTGGAATAGTCTCTTTGAAAAACCAGGAATTCCAATCATTCCGCTACCCTCTAAACTTACAAGGGCGACATTCTCAATATGACTAACACCTTTAACAATTTGGCCATCAGATTTTTTTGAACCTTTGCTGTCTATTCTAGTTCCCCTAGCATTCGAATCAAATGTATTTTTAATATTTACAGGTATACCTTTTTTTACAAGTGGCTGGAGAGTTGGTGGATAAATAACTTTTGCACCAAAATGTGAAAGCTCCATTGCTTCCTGGTATGATAGTTTTCTTATAGGTGTTGCTTGAGATACTAGTTTTGGATTTGCTGTGAACATGCCACTAACGTCTGACCATATTTCTAATTGACTTGCATCTGAATAATTAGCTAGTGATGATGCTGTTAAATCTGAACCGCCACGACCTAAGGCCAGTGTATTACCTTCAACGTCACTTGCTATAAAACCAGGGAATAAAGCGATTTTATGTTTATTTTTCTTTAGAAAAGACATAGTTTTCTTTTTACTAAGAAAATCATCAACAACTTCGCGATCATTAACAGTTTTTTTAAAAATTATTTCACGTGTATCTTTAAAAATGACATCACTTCCATTGTATTTTAGAATTTTAAAAATAATATTACTTGACAAAATTTCTCCAAAACTTAAAATTTTAGAATTACTTTTCGATGTAAGTTCGTTTAATTTAAAAAGAGAGTCTAAAATCTCCTCAAGTTCATTAATCTGTGCTTTTAAAAAACTTATTATTTCACTTTGTTTTGTGACTGGAATAAAATGATCAATTAATACTTTATGCCGTTGTTCTATTATATTTAAGAACTCTTTATAATTTATTTCTGAATTACTGGCGCTTTTAGCCATTGCAGAGAGAAGATCTGTCACGCCACTTAAGGCAGATACGACAACTAATTGCTTGTCATCACTCTTATTAATGATGTCAATTACCAAGGAAAGGCTATCTGGATTTGCTACAGAAGTACCTCCAAACTTAATAACTTTCATACAATAATTGATATATTTTTAAACTTACTTTTAACAATAAGCGCAAAAATAGCATTTATTGTTTGGCAAAATACAATTTGGTAGAAAACGTTTAGAATTATTAAAAGTTTTAAAAGAATTTAATATCAGTTTTCGACTTTTTCTTTTACAATTAATTCTAGATTATCCTGTTTTTTATTTTTATCTATAAGAATTTTGTCACCCTCAACTATTGAATTATTTACAACATTTTCAGCCACTAAATCTTCAACATATTTTTGAATTGCCCTGTTGAGTGGTCTTGCACCATATTTTGAATCATATCCTTTTTCGGTTATGTAATCTCTAGCTGAATTTGATATTTCAATTTTATAACCCAGCTTAGTGATTCTATCAATTAGTTTTATTAGCTCTATATCAACTATTTTTCTAATATGTTTCTTTTCAAGATTGTTGAATATTACAATATCATCTACTCTATTTAAGAATTCGGGTGAAAAAGTTTTCTTTAACTCCTTTTGAATAACTCCTTTTTCAATTTCGCTTGATTGTGCTTTTTGTGAAGAGGTCTCGAATCCTAAACCATTTCCAAAATCTTTAACTTGACGTGCACCAATATTAGACGTCATTATTATTATCGTGTTCTGAAAATTGATTTTTCTTCCAAGACTATCTGTTAAAAATCCATCGTCAAGAACTTGTAGAAGCATATTAAATATATCGGGATGAGCTTTTTCTACTTCATCAAGTAATATAACAGAATATGGCCTTGTACGTACCTTTTCAGTTAATTGCCCACCTTCTTCATATCCAACATAGCCAGGAGGTGAACCGATTAACCTTGATATTGCGAATTTCTCCATATATTCACTCATGTCCACACGAACTAAGTTTTCTTCTGAGTCAAAAATTTCTGAAGCTAAAATTTTAGCTAACTGGGTTTTGCCCACTCCAGTTTGGCCTAAAAAAATAAATGATCCAATTGGTTTGTCAGGAGCTTTTAAGCCAGCTCTGTTACGCTGAATCGCCCTAACAACTTTTTCAACTGCTTCATCCTGACCGATTAATTTTGACTGTATTAATTTGTTTAGCTTTGAGAGTTTACTTTTTTCAGATTTAACGATTTTATTTACCGGGACATTGGTCATCATTGAAACAACATCCGCTATGTCATTATCGTTTACTGTTATTCTATTTTGCCTAGATTCTTCCTGCCACTTTTCTTGGGCTTCTAAAAGTGATTTTTCAACACGTTTTTCATCATCTCGAAGTTTGGCAGCCTCTTCATATTTTTGCCTTTTTACTACCGTATTTTTAAGATCACGTACCTGATCTAGTTGACTTTCAAGTTCGATAATTTCTTTAGGAACACTCATATTGTTAATATGGACTCTGGAACCAGCCTCATCAAGAGCGTCTATTGCTTTATCTGGGAGGTACCGATCTGACATATATCGGTTAGTCAAGTCAACACAGGCACTTAAAGCTTCATCAGTGTAATTTACGTTATGGTGATTTTCATATCGTTCTTTTATATTTTTAAGAATTTCAAGTGTTTCTTCAGGTGTAGTTTGTTCTACTAGTATTTTTTGAAATCTTCTTTCTAATGCACCATCTTTTTCAATATTTTGACGATATTCATCAAGAGTAGTTGCACCAATACACTGAATCTCACCTCTTGCCAATGCTGGTTTAAACATATTTGAAGCGTCTAGACTTCCCGTAGCACCACCAGCACCAACAATAGTGTGAATTTCGTCTATAAAAAGTATTATGTTATCATTTTTTTCAAGTTCATTCATAAGAGCTTTCATTCGTTCTTCAAATTGACCTCTATATTTCGTTCCAGCAACCAAACTGGCTAAGTCAAGTCCAACTACTCTTTTATTGTATAAAACCCTAGACACCCTTTTTTGAATTATTCTCAATGCAAGTCCTTCTGCAATTGCAGACTTTCCAACTCCAGGTTCACCAATAAGTAGAGGATTATTCTTTTTTCTCCTACTTAAAATTTGAGATACTCTTTCTATTTCTTTCTCCCTTCCAACTACTGGGTCAAGTTTTTCTTGCTCGGCTAATGAAGTAATGTCTCTCCCAAAATTATCCAAAACTGGGGTTTTAGATTTTTTGTTTGTTTTTGTTTCAGAAGTTGGTATAAATGGATTTTCTTTACTTTCTCCATCATTTTCTTTTTCATCAGGGAAAGAAGAAGATGGGAGTTCTTCGTATGAGTCAGAGTCGTTTGCAAGCATTAATTTGAATTGTTCTTTAACAATGTCATAGTCAACATTTAATTGTGAAAGAAGCTTGGTGGTTGGATCGTTTTCATTACGGAGAATGCAAAGTAATAAGTGAACAGTATTGATTAATTCACTTTGGAATAATTTTGCTTCGAGAAAAGTTGTTTTTAAAGCCCTTTCAGCCTGTCGAGTTAAATGAAGGTTTTTCTTATCATTTAATGTTTGGGTATCATCAATAGAAGCAGGATTTAAGATTTCAACCTTGCGTCTAAGTTCCTCTAAGTTAATTTCAATAGAATTCAAAATAGCAATAGCTTTTCCTCCCCCATCTCTTAAAATACCGAGCATAAGATGTTCCGTGCCAATAAAGTTGTGCCCAAGTCTTAAGGCCTCCTCTTTACTGAAAGCAATTACATCCTTTACACGCGGTGAAAAATTATCATCCATAGCATATTGTTTATTAAATATATGTCAAAAAATAGACCAAAAACTCATTACAATGCTAATTGACAAAAAATTATTAAGAATTCAAAAAAAGGTGAGGTATTATTTACCACCAAAACTACCCCTAATTATGTTAATAATTTTAAGTATTTACTAAACAGAACAATCCTTTATTGTGCTCTGTTTGTGTACTTTTACGGTAACAAACATATAGCAAATGAATCAAGATGATAAATTAATTCCAATCAAGATTGAGGATGAGATGAAGTCAGCTTACATTGATTATTCAATGTCTGTCATTGTGTCACGTGCACTTCCCGATGTCAGAGATGGATTAAAACCAGTCCACAGACGAGTACTTTTCGGAATGCATGAACTTGGAATTAGATCTAATACAGCTTACAAAAAATCAGCCCGTATTGTCGGAGAAGTTTTAGGGAAATATCATCCGCATGGAGACAGTTCAGTTTATGATACAATGGTTCGTATGGCACAAGATTGGAGTTTGAGATATCTCTTGGTGGATGGACAAGGAAATTTTGGTTCGATTGACGGAGATAGTCCTGCTGCAATGAGGTATACCGAGGCTCGAATGAAAAAAATGTCTGAGGATTTAATGGCAGATATTGAAAAAGAAACAGTGGACTTGCAGCTAAATTTTGATGATACTCTAAATGAGCCTACAGTCCTACCTACAAGAGTTCCAAATCTGTTAATTAATGGTGCATCAGGAATCGCAGTTGGTATGGCAACAAATATGCCCCCACACAATTTAAGCGAAGTTGTTGAAGGTACTATACAATACATTGACAACAATGAAATTTCGATTGAAGATTTAATTCAAACAATAAAAGCTCCAGATTTTCCAACAGGAGGAATAATTTATGGTTATGATGGAGTAAGGGAAGCTTTTCTTACAGGAAGGGGCCGTGTTGTCTTAAGAGGCAAAGCTAACATCGAAGAAATAAACGGAAGAGAATGCATAATTGTAGACGAAATTCCTTATCAAGTAAACAAAGCTGAAATGATTCGTAAAACTGCCGAATTGGTTAACGATAAAAAAATTGATGGAATTAGTTCAATAAGAGATGAGTCTGACCGCAACGGAATGAGAATTGTTTATATTCTCAAGAGGGACGCTATTCCCAATATAGTTTTAAACAAACTTTACAAATACACCTCATTACAATCATCATTCAGTGTAAACAACATAGCTTTAGTAGCTGGTAAACCTCAGATGTTGAATCTAAAAGAAATGATTCATTATTTTGTTGAGCACCGTCATGATGTAGTTGTTCGTAGGACTAAATTTGAATTAAAAAAAGCTGAAGAAAGAGCTCACATTTTAGAAGGTTTGATTAAAGCGTCTGACAATATTGACGAGGTAATTAAAATAGTTAGAGCTTCTGAAAATACAGAGGAAGCGAAGAAAAATTTAATTAAACGTTTTGAGCTTACAGATACTCAAGCTAAAGCCATAGTCGAGATGCGACTCAGGCAATTAACTGGACTAGAGCAAGATAAATTAAGATCAGAATATGATAGTCTAGTAAAAACAATTGCCGACCTAAAAAATATTCTTGAAAATAAAGACCGACGAATGTCAATTATAAAAGACGAACTTATTGAGATTAAAGAAAAATACGGAGACGACCGTCGTTCAAAAATTGAATATGCTGGAGGGGATTTTAGTATGGAGGATATGATTCCAAACGAAAAAGTTGTAATTACTATTTCTCATGCAGGTTATATTAAAAGAACTCCTTTAGTAGAGTATAAGACCCAAAATAGAGGGGGAGTTGGACAAAAAGCCTCAACCACAAGAGATGAAGACTTTCTTCAAGATTTATTTGTAGGGACTAACCACCAGTATATGCTGTTTTTTACCCAAAAAGGAAAATGTTTTTGGATGCGTGTATTTGAGATTCCGGAGGGATCAAAAACTTCTAAAGGTAGAGCCATACAAAATTTAATCAATATTGAACAAGATGATAAGGTGGAAGCTTTTATTTGTACTCAGGACCTAAAAGATCAAGATTATATTAATAATCATTATGTAATAATGGCCACTAGAAAAGGCCAAGTGAAAAAAACCTCATTAGAACAATATTCACGTCCAAGAACTAATGGCATTAATGCAATTAACATTAGAGAGGGAGATGTCCTTTTGGAAGCAAAACTAACTACAGGTAATAGCCATGTGATGTTAGCTGTAAAATCTGGGAAAGCAATTAGGTTTGAGGAGAGTAAAACACGACCGATGGGGCGTGGTGCCTCGGGTGTTAGAGGAATTACTCTCAATAACGATAATGATGAGGTAGTAGGCATGGTTGCTGTAAATGACATGGATGCAAACATCCTAGTAGTTTCAGAAAATGGTTATGGTAAGAGGTCAAGCCTTGACGATTATAGAGTCACAAATAGAGGGGGTAAAGGAGTAAAAACTATATCAGTGACAGAAAAAACAGGAAAACTTGTTGCTATTAAAAACGTTAACGACCAAGATGACCTAATGATCATAAATAAATCAGGTATTGCTATTAGAATGGAAGTTAGTGGACTAAGGGTTATGGGCCGAGCAACCCAAGGAGTTAAACTAATAAACTTAAAAGCAGATGATACAATTGCTGCAGTTGCAAAAGTTATGAAAGACGATGATAAAATAGAGGATATAAATGATCTAGAAGTAAATGATGGCACTATTATTGAATAAAATTAATAAACAAAAAACAATGAATAAATATCTAATACTAACATTAATCTTATTTATTAATATTATTAATGGTCAAAAAAAAGAAATTAAAAAAGCTGAAAAGCTTTTCGAATCTGGAGACGTCAAAGGTGCTTCTGAAATACTTGTTAATAATTCAAATCTTTTTGACACAGCTGACCAAAAGGTTTTACTACAGAAAATATATCTTGAGGCAAAAATTGATCAGGCAAATGGTAAATTTCAATCTTCATATGATAAGTATAAGCAATATGCTTCTTTAGGTGGAAAAGATATTGGATATGACGACCAAATAATCAAACTCACCTCTGACATAGTAAACAGTGCGATAGAAGATAATTCTGAAAATCGTTATTCTGATTCTGCGCCTAAACTATATTTAGCTTATTCTATAAACCCAGAAACCAATCAAGATTATCTCTATTACGCTGCAGGAAATTCAGTTAGTGGACAAGATTTTGATACAGCTTTAACATATTACAATCTATTAAAGGAGATGAAGTATGAAGGAATTTCAACTAGATACTTTGCGAAACCAGCTGGTGAGGAAGAAGAGGTCGAATTTTCAGAGTCCGAGTATAATGTTTACAAAAAGACAAAACAGTATACCGATTTTAGAGAAGAAACCTCTGAGTCGAGGTATCCTGAGATTATCAAAAATATTGCACTTATTTATGCTCAAAAAGGTGATAATGACAAAGCGATGGAAGCGGTCAAACTCGCAAGGGAAGCGGATCCTAAAGATTTAAACCTTATTCTTACTGAAGCCAACCTATATATTCAGCTTAACGAAAACGACCGTTTTGAAGAGCTAATGAAACAGGCTATTGAACAAGATCCTGACAATGCAGTACTTTATTTTAACATTGGTGTTGTCAATGCACAAAAAGGAAACAAAACAGATGCAATAAAATATTACAAAAAAACTATTGAGCTAGATCCAAATTTTGAGTCAGGATACTTAAATCTTGTATCTCTAATTTTACAAGGTGAAAGCTCAATTGTAGAGGAAATGAATAGCTTAGGTACCTCACGGGCTGACAACGCTCGATATGATGAGCTAAAAACTGAAAGAGAAAACCTTTACAAGGAGTGTGTACCAATCTTAGAAAAACTTGTAAACATAAATCAAAATCAAGAAGCTGTAAAAACACTTATGAATATATATGGTACATTAGGAAATACTGAAGGTTTTAAGAAAATGAAGGATTTAGTAAAGTAGGCTATTATACACTTTTATATAAAAAGTATGTTTAAAAGTTTACCTTGATAAAAAAGAGAAGACCTAAGAGGTGGTATTCTATTTCAGAAAATCTTTTTTATAATTCTTAGTTTGTGGCTATGCTTTTTCGTTTCTAAGTTATATATTCCTGTTTGATCTATTCTGTCAATTCTAACTTTACCATGTGAGTGTAGAATATAATTGTTTTCAAGCAAAATTCCAACGTGAATAATTTTTCCTTCATCGTCATCAAAGAAAGCAAGATCGCCTGCTTGACTCTCGTCAATAAAACTTAGTGTTTCACCTATTTCAGATTGTAGACTAGCATCTCTAGGTATTAAATGACCATTAATTCTGTATGTCATTTGAGTAAGACCAGAACAATCTATACCTATTGGTGTTTTGCCACCCCATAAATAAGGAGAATTTAAATATAGAGATGCAGTTTTGAGTAGATCTGATTTTTTATTAGATTTTAATTGGAAAGGACCATCAAATTTATGTCCTAGAAATTTACATGCTCCAATATTACTTCCTAACAACAGGCATGCTAATTTGTTTTCAGATGTTTCAATATAATCAATTAGCCTATTACTATAACTATTTGTGTTGAAGCTAATTTCTTCTGCAATATCTTTACTAATATGTACAAATTGTTTTTTATCAATCCATCCAGTATATTCATCACTGAGTGTTATTATTTTAATCCAATCTTTTTCTTCTGCTATTAATTTAAAGCAGTCGCCATAAAGGAGTTGAGAAATAAGTTCACTTTTATGTGAATTGTTGCTTCTAATCGGTACTATGCTTAAATTACATATTCCGTAATCCAAAACTATATATAATTGATGTTTACATTGAAGTAAAAATAAAAATTTTAATTCCTTAAATGTCAAGTAAATTTTAAATAAATTAAATTAATTACAAGATTATGTAGATTTGAAATAAAAAAATATTTGAAATCTTTCTGGAAATATATAATATCTAAACAAAGCCTTTTTTATAAGTCATTATTAATACTAGCTAGTTCATTACTAATTTTGTACATATTCCCATTCGGAGGACAGTTTAAATATGAATTTCAAAAAGGAAGAGCCTGGCAATACTCAGATTTTTATTCACCATTTGATTTTTCAATCTTAAAAACCGATGAAGAAATAAATAATGATAAAGAAGAAGTCTTAAAAAGTTTAAAACCCTATTTAAGATCGGATATTATTTTAAGAGATCAAGTTTTTAAAAATTACTCCGTAGAATTTTATAATTTTTTTGACAAAGAAAATTTAACGATTCAGGCTGATAGTCTTTATAATTTTGGAGTCCAACAACTAAACGAAATATACAAGTTTGGAGTTTTACCACCAAATTACTCGCACAAGGGGAATCAATCAATTTTTCTTATTCAAGAACAAACTGAAATCTCGATTAACATAAATCAATTGTTTCGCTCTGAAGCCATTTTTGATTTTTTAAATAAAAAACTAATAAATTCTCCCTACATCAAATATGAAGATTTATATAAGGATCTTTTTTTTGAAATCATAACTCCAAACATAACTTTAGATAATGAATTTTTCGAGAAACAAAAAGAACAATCTCTTCAAAATATATCGAAATCTAAAGGATTTATTGCATCAGGAGATTTTATTGTTGCTGAAGGAGAATTAGTGGACGAAAAAACATATAAAATCCTTGACTCATTAAGAAGTGAATTTATATCCAAACAAGGGGAACAAAATTCACTTTGGATAATTTTCGGATACAGCATTTTAATTGTACTGACTTTTACACTTTTACTGTTGTTTTTATACGCATACAGGTTTGGAATTTATGAGGACAATAGAAAGCTAACATTCATTTTCTTTAATATTCTTATTGTTATAATAGCAGTAACAGCAATTATAAATTATGATACAGGTTATGTTTTTGCAGTGCCAATTTGTATTCTTCCATTAATAATTAAGGCTTTTTTTGACGCAAGACTTGGTTTATTTACGCACGTTCTTACGATCTTACTGATAGGATTTATTGTCCCAAATAGTTTTGAATTTGTTTTTTTACAAATAACAGCAGGAGTAATTACAATTCAGTCTGTCGAACAATTATATAGAAGAGCAAATTTATTTATATCTGTTGGGCAGATTGTTTTAGTTTATATAATAGGATATATAGCTTTTACTAGTATTCAAGAAGGAAGTCTTTTAAAATTAAATTTTACTCCCATAGCATTATTTATGTTAAATGGCTTATTAATGCTCTTTGTTCAGCCGCTAATATATATTTATGAACGAATTTTTGGTTTAGTTTCAGATGTATCTCTATTAGAATTGTCGGATACAAATTCAATATTACTAAAAGAGCTTTCCGATAAGGCTCCAGGGACATTTAATCATTCTCTACAAGTTGCAAATCTAGCTGAAGCAGCTGCAAATGAAATTGGGGCAAACACATTATTAGTAAGAGTTGGAGCTTTGTACCATGATATTGGAAAATTGAAATCACCCTCTTACTTTTCTGAAAATCAGACAGCTAGTGTTTCCCCTCATGATGAACTTAGCCCTTTAAAAAGCGCTAAAATTATAATTGATCATGTAATAGAAGGAATCACTATCGCTGAAAAATATAAAATTCCTGACAGAATTATTGATTTTATAAGGACCCACCACGGAACATCTTTGGTTTACTATTTTTACAAAAAGCAACAAGAAATTACACCTGAAGATATTGATGTTGAAAAATTTAAATACCCGGGACCTAAACCATTTTCTAAGGAGACAGCTATCTTGATGATGGCGGATTCAGTTGAAGCCGCGTCAAAGAGTTTAAAATCCCCAAGTTTGAATGATTTAAAATTTTTTGTTGATAAAATAATTGATGGAAAGATGTCTGAAAAGCAATTTAATTCATCAGACATTACCTTTTCAGAGATAGAAATTGTTAAAAAAGTTTTGTACAAAAAACTTATTAATGTCTACCAACTTAGAATTGAATATCCAGAATAATATTAATCAAAATATTGATTATTTTACTGGATCTACTATTTTTGCTTACTATTTTGGAGAGGTGCCAGAGTGGTAATGGAGCAGATTGCTAATCTGTCAACGCGTAAGCGTTGCCAGGGTTCGAATCCCTGTCTCTCCGCGATATTTTTTCAAACCCCTGCAAATAGTGGGGGTTTGTTTTTATTATTAACACATTTACAGACACTTGATATAATAATATATGATTTTTAAAGACCACTAAACAAAAAATTATTTATAATTTAAATTCATTAGAACCAATAAGCATATATGAAAAATAATAGAAGAAAATTTGTGAAGGATTTAACATCTGCAGCCCTTGGGATTACAATAATTCCAAGAAATGTAATGGGAAAGGGCTTTATAGCACCGAGTGACAGGTTTAATATTGGAGTTATTGGCTTGGGAGCTCAAAGTGGTGGTCTTATTGAAAGAATGTCTAAAATTTCTGATGCTAGAATTATTGCAGGTTGTGATGTTCATCAAAAAAGACTAAATAGATTTCGTAAATTAATAGATACTCAATACAAGAAATATAAAATAAAGGGCGCGGCCAAAATATATGAAGATTTCGATAAACTGATTGAAAACTCAAATATTGATGGGATTGTTGTTAGTACACCCGATCATTGGCATGCTATACCCGCAATTAATGCAATGAAAGCTGGAAAGCATGTTTATTGTGAAAAACCAATGTCTCATACTATTCAGGAGGGGAGAGCTATGGAAAAGATAGCTAGAGAATACAATTGCACTCTACAAACGGGTAGCATGCAGCGCTCAAGGGCTGATTTTCGAAATGCCTGCCAATTAGTTCGAAATGGATATATTGGTAAAATTGAAAAAGTTTGGATTGAAGTAGGCAATCCATCAGCTACGTGCAATCTTCCATTCCAAGAAACTCCAGATTATTTAAATTGGGACAAGTGGTTAGGTCCCGCACCTTTACGTTCTTACCACGATATAATTGTAGAAAAGGGTTGGTTTCCAAATTGGAGGTGGTATAGAGAGTATGGAGGTGGTATTCTTTCTGACTGGGGAGCTCACATGTTTGATATAGTTCAATGGGCTCTTGATAAGGATCATACAGGACCTGTTAAATATGAAGCTCCAATGGAACCGACTGCATCAAGGGGCCTAGTTATGCATTATGATGACGGTGTTGAAGTAGAACATAGAAATTTTGGACGAGGATTTGCAGTTCGTTTTTTCGGATCAAACGGGACACTTGACATAAGCCGAAGTTTTTTTGAGACTAACCCTAAAGATTTATTGAATATCAAATTTAAGTCAACTGACATAAAACTTTACGTATCTGAAAGCCATGAAAATGATTGGGTAACTTCTGCAAAAGAGGGCTCAAAACCTATTTGTGATGTTGAAATTGGTCATAGAACAGCAACGATTTGTCATATCGCAAATTTAGCATATGAATTTAGAAGACCTTTAAATTGGGATCCTGTCAAAGAGGTATTTATAGATGATTTTGAAGCGAACCTTAGACGGGGGAAGCAATATAGAAAACCGTACGAATTAAAAATTTAAAACAATGAAATATTTTAAATTGATTCCTTTTTCAATAGCAATTTTTTTTCTTGTATCAAGTTTTTGTTACCCTCAAAATAGTCTACCTACATTAAAAGGGAAAAATATCATTTTTGTTTATGGTGGATCAATTCATAGTCCAAAAGAAAGTGCTGATCTTTTCGTACCTATTTTAGAAGCAGAAGGAGCAAAAGTTCAAGTATTTGACAATTTCACTGTCTATGAAGATCAAAATTTAATGAATGAAACGGATCTAATAATTCAAGCATTCACAGATTTTTTTACACCTGTTGAAAATAGAATGAATGATAAACAATTTAAAGGATTGCAGATAGCGATTCTTAATGGAACTGGTTTCTCAGGGTGGCACGGTGGATTGGGATCCTCAAATACCGTTAATCAACGATATCAATTTATGGTTGGAGGGCAATTTGTGTCGCATCCAGGGGGTATTACTAATTTTAAAGTTAAAATTATTGATTCTATAGATTTAATCACAAAGGATATAGGAGATTTTGAAGTTAAAAACTCAGAACAGTATTATATGCTTATTGATCCTAATATTAAGGTACTTGCTGTAACTGAATTTACAAACGAGACCTATCAAAAATCAGCCAATTTGAAATTAGAACAAATCAATTATTTAGATATTGATGTGGAAAACCAAATTAAAGGAAGTGTTATACCTGTTATTTGGAAAAAAAAATATGGAAAAGGAAGAATATTTTACTCCTCAATTGGACATAGTCTTAGTGATTTTAATTTGCCGGAAGTAATGAATATTCAAATGAGAGGATTTCGATGGGCTTCAGAGGGTAAATATGTAGAAGAAGAAAATATTATAACTCCAATTTATAAACTAAATGCTCAATAAATCAAACTTAGTTTAATATACCTATATTAGAAAAATAATCAACTTGACCCAAATATGAAAAATGCAAAATTTAATATTCTAAGAGTACTTTTTTTTACTTATTTATTTATTTATAGTTTCTTTTCTGTAGATGCACAAACAAACGGACTTGATAAAGAAGATGTAAAAGTCATAAAAGAAATTTATGATGAGTCTTTAACAAGTCGAGACACCTATAAACTATTGGATCATCTTTGCAATAAAATTGGTCATAGATTAAGTGGATCAATAGGTGCATCAAAGGCTGTAGAGTGGACAGAGATGATTATGAATAGTTATAGCTTTGATAAAATATATAAACAAGATCTGTTTGTTCCTAATTGGAAACGTGGAGATAAAGAAGAAGTAAGAATTATAGGATATAAGGATGAAAAACTAAATGTTCTTGCTCTTGGTATGTCCGTTTCAACTCCTAAAAGGGGTATTTCAGCAAAAGTTGTTGAAGTTCAGGGGATTGAAGATATAGAGGTCTTAGGAAGAGATAAAATAAAAGGTAAAATTGTTTTTTTCAATCGACCAACTGATCAACGCTTAATTTCAACTGGATCTGCATATGGTGGCGCAGTGGATCAAAGAACTGCCGGACCTGCTGAGGCAGCAAAATATGGAGCTGTTGCAGTTGTTATTAGGTCTATTGGTACGGCATTTGATGATGTACCTCATACCGGTGTTACCAGGTACGTTGAAGGAATAAAGAAAATACCTGCTGCAGCATTAGGAGTTAAATCAGCCGATAAACTAACACTAGCTTTAAAAAACAATCCAAACGTAAAGTTATTCATTAAAATGAATTGCGAGACTCTAGAAGACGCACCCTCACATAATGTGGTTGGCGAACTAATTGGAAATGAGTTTCCTAATGAAATCATAACTATAGGAGGCCATCTTGACTCTTGGGATGTTGGTCAAGGGGCTCATGATGATGGTGCAGGTTGTATGCAGTCAATTCAAGTTCTCCGCCTTTTCCAAAAATTAGGAATAAAACCTAAAAGAACTATACGAGCTGTTATGTTTATGAATGAAGAGAATGGAACTCGTGGTGGATTAAAATATGCTGAATTAGCAAAGAAAAACAACGAAAATCACCTAATTGCTTTAGAAAGTGACGCAGGTGCTTTTACACCAAGAGGCTTTGGAGTCACAGCTGAAGCATCTACTATTAAAAAGTTCAGATCATGGTTGCCTTATTTTGATCGTAACACTATTAGTTATTTTAAAAAAGGAGGTGGAGGTGTAGATATTAACCCATTAAATAGATTATTAGGTACTCCCACAATCGGATTTATTCCAGATTCTCAGCGTATGTTTGACATTCATCATTCGGATAATGATTCATTTGATTCTGTACATCCTCGTGAGCTTGAGTTAGGAACCGCATCCATTGCTAGCTTAATTTATTTAATTGACAAATACGGTTTGTAAATTTTAAAATAATGATACTCAAGATAGCTTTAGTGCTATTATCTTCTTTTTTTCTAAAAACTCAAGATGTTAAGCACGACTTTTATGTAAGTGTAACATCAATAAGGCATAATGCAGAAAAACAAAATTTGACCATTAGGATAAAGTTATTTGCTAATGACTTAGAAAAAACATTTGTAGATGAAAAAGGGTTTGGTTTAGGGATATTAAAAAAATCACCTAATGAAAATGCAAAACAACATATCGAAAAATATATTTTTTCAAAACTCTCAATAATAGTTAATGAGAAGCTAATTAATATGAGCTTTGTAGAGCAGAAACTCGAAAATACCGAGCGAGTCGAAGAGGACTTAATAGTTTGTAAACTTGAAGCTTCGAATATCCCCAAAATTGATTCAATTAAAATAAAGAATCAATTTTTGACTGAAAGTTTTGATTCTCAAACTAACATTGTATTTATAGTTGCAAATGGGATGAGGAAGTCTCTTAATCTTGACAGAAAAATTTCAGAGGGAGAAATAAGTTTTAATTAAATATTTGAAATATGCACACATTTAAGAACATGAGATACTTTTTTTTATTTTTTCTTTTGATAATCTCAAAATATTCCATTATCTCATGTAACAGAATATCTAATTCAAATAAAATAAGTCAACCTAATATACTTTTAATTTTTACTGATGATCAAAGAGCTGATGCACTAGGTATAGCTCCAAACCCTCACATTAAAACCCCAAATATTGATAATCTTGCAAAATCTGGAATTTTTTTCCAAAATTCATATGTGATGGGAGGTCATCATGGCGCAATTTGTGCACCAAGTAGGGCAATGTTGCTAAGTGGTAAAAGTCTTTTCCATGTTTATGATCGTTTAGATGGTATTGAAACCCTTCCAAATTATCTAAATGATCGAGGCTATCAAACATTTGCAACTGGAAAATGGCACAATGGAGCACCAAGCTTTGAAGCAAACTTTGAAGAGGGATCCAATATCATGTTGGGAGGTATGAGTGATCATTTTAAAGTGCCAGTAAAAAGTTTAGATATAAACGGAAAACTTAATAACTTAAATATTAGTGGATTTTCAACTGATTTATTTGTAGACTCGGCATTAAATTATATAGATAAGTACAACAAATCAGAAAAACAGAAACCTTTCTTTTGTTATGTTGCATTAACAGCACCTCATGATCCACGTTCACCAGCCCCAAATTATTCAAATATTTACAAAGATGATTTGATTCCTGTCCCATCAAATTTTAAACCTGTACATCCTTTTAAATTTGACAATATGAATGAAAGAGATGAAACTCTTGCCCCTTGGCCGCGTACTGAAAAAATTATTCAATCTTCAATTGCTGAGTATTATTCTTTGATACAGCATATTGATGATAGAGTAGGAGATATTATCAAACGTCTCAAGGAATATGATTTATTCGATAATACTCTTATAATATATGCTTCTGACAATGGTCTGGCTCTAGGTAGTCATGGTCTTCTAGGTAAACAAAACTTATATGAACACAGTACTAAGGTTCCATTAATAATATCAGGTCCAGGTATTCCAAAAGGTCAAACTACCAGGGCATTAGTTTATTTATTTGACCTTTTTCCAACTGTAACTGAATATTTAAAATTACAAAGACCCAACAATATCGACGGATTATCATTGATGAACATCATCCAAAATAAACAAAAAGGGGTAAGGAAATCACTTTATACCGCATATAGAAATTCAGTAAGAGCGGTTAGGGATAAAGATTGGAAATTAATTTATTATCCTAAAATTAATTATACTCAATTATATAATCTTAAAAATGATCCCTATGAACTAAATAATCTAGCTAAAAATTCTGAAAATCAGATCAAAGTTGATAAAATGATGAAACTATTAAGTTATCACAGAGACGCTACAGATGATACTATAAATCTTAAACCTTTGAAAACTCAGAGTAAAGAATACGATTATAAAAAGTTAGTTCAAAATTTAGATCAATGGCAGCCAAAATATATTATAGATAAATATTTTCCAGAAGGGACTAAAAGAGAATAATATTTTTTATTGTTTTAATGACTCACTTATTGAATATTTCAAATAATTCACACTTTCCTGCCATAATTTAAGATTTGGTTCTTTCTCACCAAAAATTTGGTTGGCTCTTTCAACTTCAGTTTCTATTTGAGATGACCATTTGTTTAGAAGTAAATTGATGTTAGACATATTAAACAACTCATTTTTAAAAATTGTATCTAGTTCATAGTATCTATCTTTAAAGTCTTTATAAGAACCGATAATTTTATCACAAGCTGCTGACTTTTGCAATAAATTAAATGAACCGTATCTGAATCCATTACATTCATTAGAAGCATTATACCATTTGTCTCTAATCGGAGTCACTGGATTTAAATTTTGAATCAAATTTTCGAAAGAATTGTCTAAGTCCCATGGAATTAGCTGTAGATTGTCTTCAGTTGGATCTTCATACCAGTAGTAATTATGATTCTCAAAAATTTCATTTTCTTGGTGATAAAAATGTAAGAATCCGTCATCATTAGCAATTCTTCTATCAACAACTAGGGTTTTCAAAAAAAGATCTTGATTAATCCATTGATTAACAATAGCTTTTGAACCGTAAAAATCTGTTGCGCCCAATAAATCTGAAAATCGTTTCATTTTTGACACATCTGATGCTTCTTCATTTGTTTTTAATCCTCCAACAAAATAATCTTCAGTTTGAGAATTACCAGAGCTTTCAACTGGCCAAACTTCTTTATATAAATTGCCGTCTGGTTTTTCAAAATGTTTATTTGTGAAAGGACCATCTACATTTTCTGTATTTGCAAAAATTCCGTTGAACTCTCCATTTATATAAATTAAGGCATGATTTGATCTTGGAGCAATAATGCCAAATTTTCTGAACATATAATATCCCAATCGTTCATGCATTTTTGTTGGATCGAGGTTTTGAGAATGAAATTGCAGTTTTTTTAGATTATAAAACTTTTTATTTCCTCTCCAATTAAATTTAATTTTCATGGAGAGTTTTGGACATGTTTTATATCCACTGGGGTTAGCCCAATCCTCATTTGACAGACAACCTACCCATGCACCAATAGAACCTTTATATCTAACACCTACATTTTTAACTATTTTGTTTTCAAAAACTAAATGACCTTCAACATATTTCTCTGCTGCTGGATTTCTATCAATTTTATCTAAGTTTTTTTCTGTTATATAAATATCAAATCTGTGCAGTTTATCTTGATCATATATATAGTCAGATAAATGTCTTTCGTCATTGTTATATTCATCAAATGAGTTTATGATTTGATTTATAGGTTCCTCGTAATTTTCAGTTGTTTCATCAGTTGAGGTTGAAAAGATTTCTTTTTCTGTGGTACAACAAAATATAGTTAAAAGGAGTAATATATTTGCAAAACATCTTTTCATTTTAAATAGATAATACAAAGAGGTTTAAAACAATATCTAAGAACGTTTTTAATTTATAAGTTGACATAAATTATTTATTGTTGGTTCAAGAAAATTCCTTAATTAAGTTTTTAATCATTCCAACCCCTTTATTTAGTTGATCCTTAGATATAAATTCGTCTCCTCTATGGGCTTGGGCAATATCGCCTGGACCACAAATTGCTGTATTAAACCCTTGATTTGCAAAGTGACCTGCTTCGGCAGCAAAGGAAACTGTATCCCAATTTGAATTTCCTGAAATTTTTTTAATAAGTGACAAAATATCATCGTTTTCTGAAGTATCTAAATGAGGTACTACAGGGTGGTTCTCAATGTTTTTTATTCTAAAATCTGGATAAATTCTACGCAATTGATCTTCTCTTTCTTTACAATATTTCTCAAATTCAGATATAATTGAAAAAATATCATCTCTTGGAATTGTCCTTAAATCCCAAGAAAAATGGACCTTATCAGCTATTACATTTGGAGCTATACCTCCATTTATTACTCCTATATGAATAGAAGAATGAGGTGGATTAAATCTTTTGTCGACACGACCTTCTTCTATTAAAGAGTTCATTTTATTTTCAAGCCATAAAATTAGACGCATGGCCTCATGAATAGCACTGACTTCCTGTTTGATTCTGCTACTATGACCAGCAGAGCCATTCACATAAGTATCCATTATATAGATTGCTTTTTGACCGATAATAGGCTCCATCATTGAAGGTTCTCCGATTATTGCAAATTTTGGTGTTTCTTTATAAAAATTATTTAATGCTTTTGTAAGATCTGGTGCTGCAAGACATCCTACTTCCTCATCATAGCTAAATGCAAAATATATAGGCTTTTTTAAATCTGCATTTACCATTTCTGGTAAAGTAGCCAAACAGCAAGCTAAAAAACCTTTCATGTCTGCTGAACCTCTTCCATAAAGTTTCCCATCACCTTTATCAGTTAAAGTAAAAGGATTTGAAGTCCATTTTTGCCCTTCTACTGGAACAACATCCATATGGCCAGACAAAATTACCCCTCCCTCTTTGGGTGGTCCAATTCTGCAATGTAATGAAGCTTTATTTTCATTTTTGTTTGGCACTAAATTAACTTCTACTTTGTAAGATTCTAGATATTCTTTTATCCAGTTTAGTATTGTCATGTTACTTTCACCACCAAGAATTGGAAATGAAACTAGTTTTGCTAAAATCTCTTCTACATTCATCATAAATTAATTATAGTCAATAGCTACTGCAACAATTAATGCCAAAAAAGCAATTATAATTAGTACAATTAAAACCGGAAAAATAAATCTTATCCATCTATCAATAGGTACTCTACTCATACTAAGCATTGCAATTAAACCACCAAGCGTTGGGTTTATAAGGTTTGTTAGACCGTCTCCAACTTGAAATGCTAAAATAGTAATTTGTCTGTTTAGGCCAAGAGATTCGCCTAATGGTATCATTACTGGGAGTGTAGCAAGTGCTTGTCCACTTCCAGATGGGATAAAGAAATTAATAAATGATTGAGAGATAGACATGCAGATAGCCGAAAGATAAAGAGGAAGACCTTCCAAAATAATTGAAAGTTGATATGAAATTGTATCTCCAATATTTCCCATTTCCATTAAAACTTTAATAGTTGTTGCAAAACCAACCATAAATGCTCCAGGAGCTGCTACAGCAACTGATTCAAGAACAATTTTACTCATTGAATTACCTCCCATTTTAGAGAATAAGCCAGTTAAAAAAGCAATTATCAAAAAAACAGCAGACAACTCGTTTATATGCCAATCTAAATTAAAAACACCATATATAATTAAAATTAGGCCTAAAATAAAAATTCCAATAATCGACCAATTAGTTATACTCAATGAGTAATCTTTAATTGGTTTAGATAGAGTTAAATTTTTTGTATTTAAACCTATTGCCAAACTTTCCTGATCATTTAAAATTATTTTTTTAAAATACCTGACATTGTAGAATGCCATTACAAAAAGTCCAATAGAACACAGAATGGTTCTTAAAAATGCTCCAGAAAACATTGGAAGCTCTGCTATTTTGTGACCAGTACCAATAGTATATGGATTTATTGGGGATAGTCCAAAGCCGATGGTCATAGCCCCAACTGATATGCCAGCAGCAAGAATTAAATCACCACCTAAAGCTAAACTTAAAACAGCAGCAACCGGTATTAAAGCGATGTTATTTTCAAGTCCAACTGAAACACCCAGAAGACCATAGGTAAATGTCATAATAACAACAATCAAGTATTTCCTTTTTAATCCCATTTTTTTTATAAGAGTTCCTATTGCATTTTCTATCGCCTTAGATTTTTCCATAAATCCAAACATAATTCCTCCTGCAAGTACAATAAAAATTATTTCCGATGCTGACTTAAAACCAAGTGGTATTGCTTTAAACATTTGTAAAACTCCTATCGGGGTTGAATCAATTATTTTATATGAACCTGGTACTACAGTACTTCTTCCATCCAAATTTATCCTTTCATATGTGCCAGCAGGAAGTATGTATGTCATCACTGTAACTAAAAGAATTATAGAAAAAACTATTGTTATTGCATGTGGTACTCTTTCAAAAAAAGACTTTTCTCTAATATTTTTTTTTGTCATTTTTAAAGATCAGGGTTATTTATAATTACAAGTCTCTGTTCATTATATAAATTTTCAGCTCTCTTAAGAATATGACTCATTTTTTAAAACTACATTAATAAAATTACATCAAAACTTTCTTTCTATATTTAATCAAATAACAATAACATAAAATATTTAAAATGTCACAGGTTGAAGTTCTAATAAATTCTGTAGAAAAATCGCGAACTAGCTATTTAAACACAGTACAAAGACTGTCTAAGGATAATATAGAATTCAAAAAAAATGAATATTCTTGGAATATTATTGAGATAACAGAACACCTTTATTGGGCAGAATTTTTGGGAGTTGCAGTTATGGCAAAAGTTTTAAATGAAATTTTAGAGGGTAAAAAAGAGCTTAAATATGACTCAAAAAATAAAGGACTGTCAATAGAAAAGGTAATTGATTTAACATGGAAAGAAAAGGAACAGGTTCCTGACATTGCAGCTCCACGAGTTAGGGGGTCATTTAAATTTTGGATGACTTCATTTATTAGTCTTGAAAAAATTTTATTTGAATTCGGAAATAAACTAACTGATGATATGTTACGTGTTATTGCCCAAGCACACCCTATTTCTGGTGAATTAGACTTTCATCAAAGGCTTGAATTTCTTCGATATCATATTGACAGACATCATTTACAAGCAAAGCGAAATATTAAATACTTTAACGACTCAAAATAAAATTAGTATCCTTTGAGATATATCAAAAAACATGTCAAAAAAAATTCTTTTTCTTTTGATTTTTAGCACGTGTTTTGATTTAATATTTGCTCAAAAATTCATTGATTCTACTTACGTCAAACTTACAAATCAAAAAATTGTAATTAACGGTATTGATGATGAATCAGACTGGGATAAAGCAGAATCAAGATCCAACTTTTGGCAATGGTTTCCGACAGATACTATAAAGGCTCTAAAACAAACGGAAATAAAATTTTTGTATGATTCAAATAATATTTATGCATTTGTTAAGTGCTATGAGAGTAAAGATGAAAGTATTATATCGAGTCTGAGAAGAGACATGGGCAGGTTCTCCGATTTTTTTCTTTTTACATTGGACACTTTCAATGATTTAACAAATGCTTATGCTTTTGGAGGAAATTCTGTTGGTGTAAAAAAAGATGAAATCTTATTCAATGGTGGAAGAACACTTGGAGAAGATTCAAATTGGGATTGGGATGCAAAATTTGATTTAGAAACTCAGGTTTATGAAAATTTTTATACTGCTGAAATTAGAATACCATTAAGCTCAATAAGATTTGCAAATAATAGTAAGTCCTGGAGATATAATGTATCGAGAAGAAGAATTATTGCTAATGAATTTTCTACCCTATTTAGGGTTCCTCAAGAACAATCATTTATAAACCTTTCATTTACTGAACCACTCGTTTTTGAGAAACCTTTGGGTAAATCTAAAACTCCGGTAACAATAATTCCTTATGTTAATTTGTTAAAATCAAAGATTTTTGATAACGATGAAAAAACTAATAATCTCGAATATGGTGGAGATGGAAGAGTATTTATTGGAACAGGTCTTAATTTAGATTTTACAATCAACCCGGATTTTTCCCAAATTGAAGTTGATGACCAAATTATCAACTTAACACGATTTGCTGTTGCTCTACCAGAAAAAAGACAGTTTTTTATTCAGAATAATGATCTCTTTAGTGGCTTTGGAGATTTCTATGAGAATAGACCATTTTTCACAAGGCGAATTGGAGTCACAAAGGATCTAAACGGAAACACAATTCAAAATAAAATTCACGCTGGTGTTAGATTAAGTGGAAAACTCACTAAACGTCTTAGAGTTGGATTATTGAATATGCAAACAGCAAAAGATGAGACGAATTTAATACCATCTAACAACAATACAGTATTATCATTTCAACAGAATGTTTTCTCCAAATCGAATTTAAAATTTTTGTTCGTTAATAGAGAAAAAACAGGTCAGGATAGCTTTGAATCAGAACAAGAACGTTATAATCGTTTATTAGGTTTTGATTATAATTTTATTTCAAAAAATGATAAAATTAGAGGTAAGGTCTTTTTTTATAATACATTTTCGCCTTCAGAAGAAAATGAGGGTGTATCAACTGGTTTCAGATTTAATTTCAATGACATAAAAAATAGATTCAGGACTGTATTTACAAGAACAACTCCAAATTTTACAAGCGATCTAGGGTTTTCAAGGAGAAAAGGGTTTAAAAAAAATTACACAAAATATGATAGATATTTTTTTCCGAAATCTGAATTAATTCAAAGTATTTCAGTAGGTCCTGAGTTATATTATGTTGATAAACCTGAAGAAAATAACTTAGTTACTGATAGAAGATTGAATGCTAATCTTTCTGTAAATTTTAAAAACAGATCTAGAATTGATTTAGCAATCGTTAACACTTACATATATTTAGAAAACACTTTTGATCCAACAGGTATAAATAATGATTCTCCAATAACCGAAGGTGCTTATGATACATCTCAATTTGAATTTGGATATACCTCAACAAATAGAACAAAATTTAGATTTAACTCTGAAATTAGTTTTGGAGGATATTTCAGTGGTGAAAAGTTTTCAATTAGTAATAATTTCAATTTTAGGATAGATAAACTTTTGCAAGCAAGTCTAAAATTAAGCTATGATAAAATCAATCTGCCTGAACCTCAAAAATCTGTGGGTTTAATTTTAGTTAGTCCAAAATTAGATTTTACATTTACTAAAAATATTTTTTGGGCCAGTTTTATCCAGTTTTCGAATTTTTCAAATACACTGGGTATTAATTCTAGGCTTCAGTGGCGTTTTGCTCCTTTATCAGACTTATTTTTGGTATATACTGACAATTCAAATTATCTTGAAAACGATTTAATACCCAATTTTAGGACAATAAATTTGAAAATAACTTATTGGATCAATATTTGAATTTATAACGCTTATAACTAATATTAAGATCTCAAATATTATTTAAAATATATATCACAAAAAATCCAAGGTAAGTTCCAATAGCATTTCCTAATGTGCCCATTAAAATTGAGGGTAAAATCAGTTCATTTCTTTTAAAAGTCTCTGCAAGTGCAATTGCGGATGCTCCTCCACCTACATTTGTTTGACTTGCAATTGCTACCATTTGCCAATCTCGATAAAATAGACCACCGACAATGATTATTAATACCCCATGTATTAACACTGAAACACTTGTGAACAAAAAAAGAGTAATTCCTATCTCTTTGAGCTCATAAACAGCACTTATTTCACAATATGCTCCTATAACTGCTAAGAATAAATGAACTAGATATAAGCCTAAATTATGACTTCCTTTTAATTTACTAATAAAGTTGGTTTGAGCCAGAAGAATACCTATTGTTGAAAGGATTAAAATGGATGGAATACTATTAAATTTTTTAGCTAAAATTTCAGAAATATAAAAAGCTGAAATTCCAAGGAAGATCAAACTTGCTAAAGAAACTAAGTCTATTTTATCTTCATCAAAATTTTTTTCAATAGAAATAGTTTGTTTTAAAAAAACTTTACCCTTCCATATTTTTGACAAGATTAGTGGAAATGTCAAAGTAGCTAATATCCAAATTGTTGTTACAACATTATCAACGGCAACTGTTCCTGCGTATAAAATTCCCTTTTTTTGAAAACCATATTCTAATGCCACTGCATTAAAGTTAACACTGCCTCCTGTGTAGGTCCCAGTTAACATTCCTGCAATTACATTTGCATCTGAGCCTAATACATTCTCAGGAGAAATAATTATCCATGAGATTAGAATTCCTAGTGTTGTTGATAGTGATCCAACTACAAACAATGTGATCATTGGTAAACCTGCTTTTTTTATTGAAACAAGATTCACATCCAGAAGCAAAAAAAATACTGAAATAGGAGCTATATATTCAAAAATTATAGAATACAATTCAATACTGTTTGAAGCAGACGGAATAAGTTTAAGATTAGCAATTATTGCTGTAAATAATATTACCAAAAGAGCTGAACCTAACTGCTTTCCTAACTTTGTCTTGCCTACATATAATGATAAAATTATCATAAGGCAAAGCATAAGAAGAACATAAACTGTATTACTCATAATTAGAACAGTAAATACTTTTATTAGATTAATTTATGAAAAAGGAGAGTATAAATTTTAAGTTTTCATAAATTAACTCTTGAATTTATAAATCTTTCGTAAATGTTTAATCAATTTAAAAATAAATTACTTCTAATTGTTTTAACTTTCAGTTGCAACCTTTCATATGGCCAAGAGCTTCAAAGAATAAATTTTGAAGACATTAAATATAGAAATGTAGGACCAACAAGAGGCGGAAGATCAACTTCTGTGTGTGGTGTTATCAAAAACCAATTCACATTCTATATGGGAACCTCTGGAGGTGGTTTATGGAAGACTATCGATGGTGGATTGAGTTGGACTAATATTAGTGATGGTTATTTTGAATCTCCTTCAATTGGTTCAATTGATGTATTTCAATCAAATCCTGATATTATATATGTTGGAACGGGTTCTGATGGAATACGTTCAAATGTGATCGTAGGAAAAGGTGTATACAAATCATTAGATGCAGGAAAGAGCTGGGAATTTAAAGGACTAAAGAGTGCAGGTCAAATAGGTGCAATTAAGGTTCATCCTAAAAATCCTGACATAGTTTATGCTGCTGCAATCGGTCAACCATTTAAACAAAATACAGAAAGAGGATTATTTAAATCAATAGACGGAGGTAAAAATTGGAAAAAAATTCTTTACATATCTGATAAAATTGGAATTGTAGATATGGAATTTTCTCCTGATGACCCCAACACAATTTACGCTGCATCATGGGAAGTTAACCGAAAACCATGGACAATAATGAGCGGATCAAAAGATGGAGGTATATACAAATCAGTTGATGGAGGACAAAGTTGGACCAAGCTTTTTAAAGGATTGCCAAAGGGTAATATTGGAAAAATTGATTTAGCAACTTCACCCGCCGATACAAATAGACTTTACGCACTTATCGAAGCAGGAGATGGTCAGGGAGGTGTTTATGTTTCTTATGATAAAGGATCAAGTTTCAACGTAATGAGTCATAGAAAAGAATTGGTAAATAGACCCTTTTATTATTGTAATATTTATGCTCACCCAAAAAATGCAGATGTAATTTATTCAAGTGCCAATAAGTTTATGGTTTCTATTGATGCAGGTAAAACGTGGGATATAAGAGAAACACCTCATGGGGATAATCATGACATATGGATAAACCCTAATCATGATAACATATGGATTCAATCAAATGATGGAGGGGGAAACGTTACTTTTAATTCCGGAAAAACTTGGACTACCCAATTTAATCAACCTACTGCAGAGATTTATCAAGTCGAAGTAGATCAACAGTTTCCTTACTGGCTATATGGAGGTCAGCAAGATAATTACACTACAGTTTCTGTCCCAAGCCAACCGCCTTATCCGATTCAGGCAGGACCAAATGCATGGATACTTTCAACCGGTGGCTGTGAAACTGGTCCAGCTGTTCCAAAACCAAGTAATCCGAATATTGTTTACTCAAATTGCAAAGGAAGATTTAGTATATATAACAAAGAGACTGGACAGGAAAAGCAATATTATGTTGGAGCTCAAAACATGTATGGGCATAATCCAAAAGATTTGAAGTTTAGATTTCAAAGGGTATCTCCGATACATATTTCTCCACATGATGAAAATGTTATATACCACGGTTCTCAATTTCTTCATAAAACTACCAATGGAGGGATAAATTGGGAGATAATTTCGCCTGATTTAACAGAATTTGACAAATCAAAACAAGTTATTTCAGGATCTCCAATAACTAGGGATATTACAGGTGAAGAGTTTTATAGTACTATATACTCTGTTAGAGAGTCAATCTTACAGAAAGATTTAATTTGGGTAGGTTCGAATGATGGCTTGGTCCATTTAACTGTTGATGGAGGTAAAAACTGGAGAAATGTGACCCCCAAAAATTTATTGAAAGGAGGTCGAGTGGACTCAGTAGAGCCGTCAAGCCATGATCCATCTTCAGCCTATATCACAATTTTAAGATATCAATTAGGAGATTGGTCACCTTATATTTATAAAACAAAAAATTATGGAAAATCTTGGGAATTAATTGTAGATGGTATACCTCATGACTTTCCAGTAAGAGTTGTTAGGGAAGATCCATTAAAAAAAGGGTTACTTTTTGCAGGTACTGAATTTGGAATTTTTGTTTCACAAAATGATGGAAAGAACTGGGTAAAATTTCAAAAAAATTTACCAATTACTCCAATAACTGATCTTAAAATACATCGAGACGACCTTGTCTTATCAACAATGGGAAGATCATTTTGGATTATGGATGATATTAATTTTTTAAGATCTGATTTGGATGGTTCAAAACCCAAAGTTATAAATCCTTCCGAGGCGATTCGTTATCAATATAACATTCCTGATATAAAAATCAATGACTATTTACAAGCAGGTGTTTTTATTGACTATTATCTGGATAGTGATAAGTATCAGAATGTCTTGATTTCCATCTTAGATGCAAAAGGAAAAATAATTGACTCTTTTAATTCAATTTCGAGTAAAGCTAAAGAGTCAAATAACTATAATATGCAACTTAGTGACTTTTCATCCAATGCATCTTATAAAGTGACAACCAAAAAAGGCTTCAACCGTTTTAGATGGAACTTAAGACATCGAGGAATATATGATGATGATGATGAAAAAAATATTGTGGGACCATTTGTTAAACCTGGTAAATATGTAGTTGAAGTAACACTTGACAACACCAATAAAATTTCAACTGAATTTTCAGTTGAAAAAGATCCAAATACAGAAATTTCCCAGGATGTCTTTGTTGAAGTTGAACAATTTCAATTAAAATTAATCAACAAGATCAGGGAGGCAACAAGAATTTTAAATGAGATCAAGTCATTGAAACTATCAAAAAATTTAAAGAAAAATAAGTTACAAGACCTTGAAGCAATTTTAGAAAAATTAGAAACTAAAGAAGGTGATTACATGCAGCCAATGCTAATTGACCAGTTTAAATATCTTTATAATATGGTAACTGAAGCAGACCAAGTTTTAGGTAAAGATGCTTATAATAGATTTAAAGAGCTAAGTCTGAAATTTGAAAAAATTACACAAAAGCAATTAACATTAAATTGATATACAAAACATTCTTTATCAATTTTATTTGTACATTGTTTTTTTGAATTTAACCATAAATATTTTTAAAATGAAAAAATTATTTTTTAGTATACTAACATTTTCAACTATATCAATAAATGCACAATACTGTTTATTTTTTGATATTAAAGCTGAAGAACCTGAAATGGTCGTGTCAGCACTTACAGCAGCGATGAATACTGAGTGGGCAAAAAATATGCAGGCAACAAAATCTCTTTTCGCCTACCTCCCTAATGGTACTATTGAATCGACTCATTCATTTCAATTCTGTTTTCCTAATGAAGCTGCTTTTGAAGCCGCATTTATGAGCTATGGACAATCTTTACTGGCGCAATTACTTTTTGAGGGAAAGCTTGCAGACTATTCAGTTGATGTATCTCAATCTCTAAACATGCCTATTTGGTACAATGGGGAAGATTGGGCTGAGGATAATGTTTTTATGATTTATCAAATGGACGTTTCAAATCCTTCAATGTATCTTAAAGAGTTTAAAAGTTTTTCTCAGAAAATTGCAAAAAAACTAGGGTATGAAGAAAATTCATATGGTTTAGCCATGCCAATAATTGGTAAAAACGCTGATTTTTCTCATTTTGCATGGATTGGATCTCCTGATATAAAAACTGCACTTTCAAATACAAAGAAGATGTATTCTGACCCAGCATTTGCTGAATTTGCAAAGAAAGTCGCCGGCATAAGAAAAGTAGTAAATACTACAATGCTTGTTAGGGTAGCTGATTTTTAATATTACCAAAACTATTTATTAACCCTCCACCTTTGGAGGGTTTTTTGTTAATATTGATTTCATCTTTTTAAATACCTAACAAGTATTGAAATTTTAAAAACAATTGAGTTTGGTCTACTCTAAAAAGTGAATACATGTCATCATTAAATTCACTTAATGAGTTTTGATTGCCACCTATATAAAAAACAGTTGATGGATTTGGATTCCATTGAATTAATGGCTGAATAAAAAATCTTTCAGAAAATGTATTATACTCAGAAATTATTCTAATATTAAAAAAATTATTAAACTGATATCGGATAGAAAATCTTGAGATAGATCCATTGTAATAAAAATTATCGCTGTCCAAATATTTTAACCTTGCATATCTAATTGAAGGTGAAATTCTCAATTTATTACTTAATTGTATCAATGGAATAAAGTTGAAAGTTAATTCTTTTCCTTTTTCTGGGATAGCTTCATTAAAAGCTAACTCTCTTCCAACAGTAAAATTTAAATTTAAGGCAAAAGATTCGCTAGGGCTACTTCGAATTACAAATCGATTACTCTCCAAATTTCTATAATCTCGACCAAGAAAGTTTTTAAACGCATCAAAGTCTAGGGTATAAGTAATTTCAGTATTGAATAAAGTTTTTACACTTAAAATGGCGTCTACACTAATTGTTTTTAGGTAGTCTTGGTAGGTATATAAAACATCTGCTTTAGTTCCGAAACTTAAAAATTGCAGAGCAGGTTTATTTGGAAATACTTGGTAAGCATGATAAAGAGTTGCCCATCTCCTATTATTTTTTACAACAAACCCAACATCTGCTTGGAAATTTGGTGAAAAGTCTCTATAAGTTAGATAAGATCTCCATTTTTGGGTATTTCTATAAAGCTGAAAGTAAAGAGATTTGCCATTAAAATTTTGATTATCCAATACTACTGACCTGCCGAAAATATTATCTTCAGACTCAATCCAGTCTGCAACAGGTTCTTTGTTTAAATTGAGAAATAATTCATAAGTAAACCTTAAGTTTTTTGATAATAAAAACCAACCGTCTGTACCAAATAAATTTCCATAGCCTCCATTTTTATAATATCTGTTTGTAGATAAAAAACCAAGGCGTGCATTTTTACTAAGAAGACGTTGATATCTTAAAACATTGACAAAAGATTCTTCTCCTTCACCCAAATAAGATCGATCTTCACCTGCAATTTGATATATTGAATTTTGATCAAGTGCAGTAAGAAAAAATAAACGTTCTTTTTTTCCCTGACTAATGAGCTTTGTTGATATCAATGGATTATTTATTGATCTTGAATAAAATGCACCGCTTACGTATTGAACGATATCAGTTCCACGATTAAAATAAGGTCTTCTTTCGGGATATTCTAAGGCCACCGCAGAATTTATGTCAATTTGTGTGACATCGGCCTCTACCTGAGAAAAATCAGGATTCAAAGTCACCTCAAGAGTACTGTTCTTATTCAAATCGACATTAAGGCCTAGTCCGAAGTTAGGTTGCAGTTTTTGATATTTGATTTCATCAAATAAATTGGATTTACTACCAGTAATATTTCCCGCGAGGTAAGGTAAAAACTCAACTCTTTTATCAATTTTGATATCAGATAATATTAACTTATCGGTAGTTTGACATATTTGACATGGAGCAGTTCTATCATATTTTTGGCTTCTAAGCTCTATTGGTATACCTTCTCTAAAAGTGTTTCTTCTAAAATTAAAATTCCATTCTTGATTATTTCCATTTGGGAAAGGTAACGATGCGAATGGTATTTTAAATTCAACTTGGTAGCCATCAGATACAATTGTCCCACTTGTTTCATGATCTACATTAAAATTTATATCATACCTATCTTCATCAGTAAGAGCATTAATTGCTCTTGCATCTAATTGACTTCCAAAGGCATTAGATAGAAGAAGGTAATTATTTCTGCTATCACCATAAGTATCAAAAGCTATTACCACAAAATCATCACTTATCATCCCTAAGTCATCTCTAGAACGAACTGAGGCTCTTATATTCTCTGGTTTTGAAAATGCATGGAAGCCTACATATAGGTGAGTATCAGAATACAAAACATATACTTTAGTTTTTTCTTTTGGAATAATATTATTCCCAGGATTAACTTCATAATCAAGGTCAACAGAAATAGCATTTTCCCACTCTTTTTCTGATATTATACCATCAATTAAAATTTGAGTCTCATTATTTTTATTTGGAATGAATTTTTCCTGAGAATAATTAAATGAACTAAATAGAATTATCGATACTATGTGTATTCTGTGGAACAATTTTTTCAAATAAAAATGTGCAAGTTATTGAATAAAAACAAAGTCTATATCTTTTTTCATAATTTAGAAAATCAAATAATTATAAACCAATCAAAATGAAAAAAATAATTTTTTTACTTCTATTTGCCAGTTCAAGTTTAATTTTTTCACAAAATATTGCATTTGAACAGGTGGCTATAAAAGTTAAGCCAGGGAGCTCTGCTCACGTTCTTAATCTTTTTAACAGTTTTTATGGTAATATTGAAAAGCCTGAAGGTGTTAGTATTAGGCTTTCATATTTAAATTTTAGACCTCAAGATGTAGAGGCTACTCACTATTTAACTTTTACGGGATCACTTGAAGGACTTGCAAAACTAAGAGAAATTAGAGGAGGTGATAAATATTCGTTGTACAATTCAAATATGTTAAGGCATGCAGATATAATTTCTACAAGTGGTGGAACAAGCTTAATGAGAATGAATTTAGACAAAGGGAATCAACCTATTTCTCAAGTATGGAGGTGGAGGGTTGATGATCCAGCGAGCTTTGCGTCTGAATTTACAACTCTAATCAAAGCTTTCACTCAATTAGGTTATCTTTCGTTAGGTCAAATTACCCACGGAATTGGACAGGATGGTGAATCACACTATGTATATATGACTCATGAAGATTATTCAGGAGCATTAGGTTGGGGTCCCAAAACCCAAGCCGAACAGCAAGCGTTTTTAAAATTTCAGAAGGCAACTTCAAAATACTCTACATTTTTGGGTTCAGTAACAATGTCAAATATTAAAGTTTGGTAAGTTAAATTTTAAATTTCTAACCCTCCAATTCGGAGGGTTTTTTTTAATATTTGTATTTAGAAAACAAGTAATTTCAAATTATAAATATGCCTTTAGTAATTGTTTTTATTGGAATTTTATTTTTATTTCTCCTAATAACTTTTTTTAAATTCAACGGATTTATTTCTTTTATATTGGTAGCAATAGGAATTGGGATAGCCCAAGGAATGCAATTAAATGTTATTGTAAATTCCATAGAAAATGGTATTGGTAATACATTAGGATTCCTTGTTATGATTTTAGGATTTGGAGCTATGTTAGGAAAACTTGTTGCTGAAAGTGGTGCGGCTCAACAAATAACTAATGGTTTAATTAAAATTTTTGGAGTTAATTATACTAAAGTAGCAGTAATGTTAACTGGTTTCATAGTTGGAATCACAATGTTTTACTCAGTCGGTTTTGTAATTTTAGTTCCCTTAGTTTTTACTGTAGCAAAAGCAACTGGTCTTTCATTGATTGGAGTAGGATTACCTATGCTAGCATCATTATCGGTTACTCACGGATTTTTACCACCACATCCTGCCCCTTCAGCATTATCAGTAATGTTTGAAGCTGATATTGGAAAAACTCTTATCTACGGTGTCTTGCTTTCTATACCTGCAATTTTAATTTCAGGACCTTTATTAACCCGTTTCTTACCTAAAGTAGAAGCAAAGCCCCTTAAAGAGTTTATGACCACAAGAGTATTTAAGCAAGACGAACTCCCTAGCTTATTTAATAGTCTATCCACAGCTTTATTGCCAGTATTATTGATTGGTTTTTCTACTTTGATCTCACTTTTAATTCAAGAGGAGAGTATTTCATCAAAGTGTATTAACTTTATTGGAAATCCAGTTATTGCTCTACTATTAACGCTTCTTTTAGGGACATACTCGTTAGGTATTTCAAGAGGTAAAACAATGAATCAAATCATGAAAACTTATGCAGACGCGGTATCAGGAATTACGATGGTTCTTTTGGTTATATCTGGTGCTGGCGCCTTAAAACAAATTTTAATTGACAGTGGGGTTAGTGATTATATTGGCGGATTACTTGAAATATCTTCAATGTCTCCTTTATTAATAGGCTGGATAATTGCAACACTTATTCGTTTTTCAGTCGGTTCTGCTACAGTTGCAGGCCTTACAACTGCTGGAATAGTCTTACCTTTAGTTCAAAATACAAATGTGAGTCCTGAATTAATGGTATTATCTATTGGATCCGGAAGTCTTATGTTATCGCATGTTAATGACAGTGGGTTTTGGTTATTTAAGGAATATTTTAATTTAACCGTAAAAGAAACACTTTCCACTTGGACAATTATGGAAACAAGCATAGGAATTTCAGGACTTATTGGAGTTTTAATTTTAAACCAACTAATATAAAATGAGTATACATTTAAAAGATCGAATCAAAGCTATGAGTCTTGATTTACCTCCTGCACCCAAGCCCTCGGGTGTGTATCGTCCAATTTTAATCGTTGATAATCATTTATATGTTTCTGGTCAAGGGCCAGTTTTATCTGATGGGAGTCTTATGTATGGAAAGGTAGGATCTGAGCTGAATAAAGATCAAGGGAAAGTTGCTGCTAGACAGGTTGGCCTAACAATGCTTTCCACCATTATAACACACACTTCAGAATCCTTAAAGATTAAACGTGTTATAAAAGTATTAGGAATGGTAAATGCAACTCCAGATTTTAAAATGCATCCTTTTGTTATAAATGGATTTAGTGAACTTTTTTCAGAAGTTTTTGGAGAAAAAAATGGAATTGGTGTAAGAAGTGCTGTTGGTATGAACCTTCCAAATAATATACCAGTTGAGATTGAAGCTGCTTTTTTAATCGAATAATATAGATGTCAACAAATAATTGGTTTAAGGTTAATGATGAAAGTAAAATTTTAACCCCTGGATTAATTATTTATCCTGAAAGAATAGAGCATAACATTAAATCTATGATTTCTATTTCTGGTGACGTAAATCGTTTGATTCCCCATGTTAAAACTTATAAAATGCCCTCAATCGTTAAACTTCAAATGGATCATGGTATAAAAGAATTCAAATGTGCAACTTTTGGAGAATTAGAAATGCTAATTTCATGTAATGTGAAGCATGTATTATTGGCAATACAGCCTACAAAGGAAAAAGCAATTCGATTTTTGAATCTTCAAAAAAAATATTCAAAAATTAAGTTCTCTACACTTGTAGACAATATTGACTCTTTAAAGCTTTTTTCAAGTCTGTCAAAAGCTAATGATATTAGGATGAATTTGTGGTTAGACATAAATAATGGAATGAATAGAACAGGAATAATTCCAGAAAAAGCGTTAGGTCTTTGTTTAGAATTATTTGAGGATCAAAATCTAAAATTTAATGGTCTCCACGTGTATGATGGTCATATTCGACATTCATCCTTAAGTAAAAGATTAAACCATTGTAATCTAGATTTTAAAAAAGTTGAACAATTAGTGGCACAAATAAAAAATAAAATCGGAACGTTGCCACAAATTATTACAGGAGGCACACCTAGTTTTTATGCTCATTCGTTGAGAAAAACAAACCTATTAAGTCCAGGAACAACTCTTCTTTGGGACTTAGGTTATCAGAAAATATGGAAAGAGTCACCATTTCTGCATGCCGCTGTTCTAGTAACTCGATTAATCAGCAAGCCAGCTCCAAATATTTATTGTTTTGATATAGGCCACAAGGCAGTTTCTTCTGAGATGCCATTACCAAGAATGGAAATTTTTGGTTTGGAGGGAGCATTTCATAAATCTCAGAGTGAAGAGCATCTTGTGATTGAATATAAAGACCATAAAAACTTAAATATTGGTGACCTGTTTTATGCAATTCCATACCATATTTGTCCTACAGTTGCGAAATATAATAAATCTTATGCTGTGATAAATGGAGAAATAAAGTCTTTGTGGGATATTCAGGCAAGAGATTATCAATTATCTATTTAGAGAATTATGGAATTTATTTTTGACGCTCATCTTGACCTATCAATGAATGCAATTGAATGGAATCGAGATTATCGTTTGAAAACAAATACAATTCGTAAACTTGAAAATGGAATGAATGATTTGCCAGGCCGAGAACTTTCAACTGTCTCTTTTCCAGATTTACGGAATGGCAATATAGGATTATGTGTTGGCACTCTCATAGCAAGATACGTTAAACCAAAAAACCCTTTACCAGGTTGGAATTCTCAAGAACAAGCTTGGGCTCACACCCAAGGGCAATTAGCTTGGTATAAGGAAATGGAATCTCAAAAAGAGTTAGTTCAAATAAATTCAAAATCGAACTTAAAAAAACATTTAAATAATTGGAAATCAAACCCAATTACTACACCACTAGGTTATGTTTTAAGTCTCGAGGGAGCAGACTCAATTATATCTATGAATCATTTAGAGCGAATGTATGATATGGGATTAAGAGCTATTGGCCCAGCACATTACGGACCTGGGACTTATGCTTATGGAACTGATTCAAGTGGAGGAATAGGAAAAAAGGGAAAATTATTGTTGAAAAAAATAGAAGAGCTCAAACTTATTCTGGATGTAACTCATCTGTGCGATTTAAGTTTTTGGGAAACTCTTGAATTTTACCAAGGTCCAATTTGGGCAAGCCATAGTAATTGCAGAAAATTAGTTAATAATGAAAGACAGTTCGATGATTCTCAAATCAGAATTTTGATTGATCGTAATGCAGTTATTGGAATGGCATTTGATGCATGGATGATGACTCCAAATTGGGAAAGAGGAAAAACTAAACCTACTGATAAAGGGCTTTTAATTGAATCAATTGTGGACCACATCGACCATATTTGCCAACTTTCGGGAAATACAAATCACGTGATGATTGGGTCAGATCTAGATGGTGGATTTGGAAAAGAGCAATGCCCAGAAGACTTGGATACAATCGCTGATTTACAAAAACTAGGATATATTTTAAATAGAAGAGGCTATTCAGATAATGATATAGAGAAAATATTATCCAAAAATGGAATTTTATTTTTGCAAAAATATTTACCTAACTAGTTTTTTAAAAAACAAACCAACTTAATTAAAAAATATATATGCTATAAGAGAGGTTTATCAATTATGTCCTTTTAATTATATTTGCTTGCCTATTTAATAGGTTGACAGAGTGCTTTACTTTTAAGATTTATGCAATTTTATATGCAAATGACTACCCAAAAAAAGTAGTCAGATTTTAAAAACCTCTGCAAACCTATGTCAATAGTGCAACGGTCGCGTAGCTCAGCTGGATAGAGCATCTGCCTTCTAAGCAGACGGTCATAGGTTCGAATCCTATCGCGATCACTTTAAAAGAAGTTTTAAACCCTTTAAATAAAGGGTTTTCTTTATTGTTTTTATATGAAATAAGAAAAAATTATAAAATGTCATGTCTGATTAAAAATATTTCAATTTTTTTAATGACAATTTTCTTTCTATTAAAATGCTCAAGAGATGAATCAAATGAGACGACGGGAGAGATAATGCTACCAGTAATAATCAAAACTGAATCACAACTCAGAGATGAAGAATACAAAGCTGATTCCATATATGGAAAGATTAGAAATTTAGATGATTATTGGATTGCATTTAAAACCATCGGTGAAACACAATATGGATATGACTTTGGAGAACAAGAGGTGGAAATTTTTACTGATTTAACAATTGCAAGCTCCGACAGTAACAGGGATGACGCAGCTGGTATAGCTCACGGATCATGTAAAGAAGGAATTATAAAAATAGCCATTAATGCTGATTATTGGGCTGAATACTCTTTTAATAGAAGATTAATATTAATGTGGCACGAATTTGGGCATGATGTACTTAATGCAGCACATATTTCAGATGAAAGAGCAATAATGAATACTCCACTTCCAGATGAGTATGACCTTGAGATATTTAAAAAAGAAGAAGCTGATTTATTTAGTGGAAAAGATTTAATTCTATTTGATTGTAATGACCCTTATTTTAATTAATCTTAGTAATTTAAAATTTAAAATTAATTTTCCTAAAAGTTAAATGAAAATAGGAATACCCAAAGAGATTAAACCCCAAGAAGCTAGGGTAGGGCTTACTCCTGCAGGTGCATTTTACCTTGTTAGTGAAGGACACCAAGTTTGCATCCAAAAAAATGCAGGTTTATTAAGTGGGTTTGATGATAAGGAATATCAAAAAGTAGGTTGTAAAATCATGAGTAAAATTGAAGACATATACAATTTTGCTGAAATGATAGTTAAAGTTAAAGAACCTATTGAACAGGAGTATGGCCTAATTATGCCTAATCAATTGATTTTTACCTTTTTTCATTTTGCTTCAAGTAAAAAATTAACTGAAGCGATGATAGGTTCAAATTCTATTTGTTTAGCATATGAGACAGTTGAAGAAAAGGGCAAGTTACCACTATTGATTCCAATGTCTGAAGTTGCAGGAAGAATGGCTACTCAAGAGGGAGCCAAATATCTTGGAAAACCCTTTGGAGGCTTTGGTATCCTTTTGGGTGGAGTTACTGGTGTAAGACCTGCAAACGTTATGATTATTGGGGGTGGAATTGCAGGTACTGAGGCGGCATTAATGGCAGCCGGCTTAGGTGCAAACGTTTCAATATTTGACAATAATTTGGAACGATTACGTGATTTAGAAAAAATAATGCCTGATAATGTTACTCCTATTTTTTCTAATCAACTTAATATAGAACTTGAAATCCGAAGATCACATTTGATAATAGGTACTGTTTTAATACCTGGATCTAAGACTCCAAAATTAATTGACAAAAAAATGTTATCAAAAATGATGCAGGGAACAGTTTTAGTTGATGTGGCTATTGATCAAGGCGGATGCTTTGAAACAAGTGAACCCACAACACACGAAAATCCAATTGTTATAAAAGAAGGAATTATCCATTATGCAGTAACCAATATGCCAGGAGCAGTTCCAAATACTTCAACTATAGCATTAACTAATTCGACTTTAAGTTACATTATTGAACTTGCAAATAAAGGCTGGAAAAAAGCATGTCAAGAAAATTCCTCCCTTGCTAAAGGGTTAAATATAATCAATGGAAAAGTCGTTTATAAACAAGTGGCTGAGGCATTCGATTTGGATTTCACTGAAGTTGAATCACTAATTTAAGGGTATGGAATTTACTCCGTTTGGCATCAACCTTTACACTTTTTTTAATTTACCTTCTGCATGGTGGTGTGGTGTAAGAGTAAAAAAAATTTCAAGTAAATATTGCAGTACAAAAGTAAATTTGAATTGGATTAATAAAAACCCTTTTAAATCAATTTTTTGGGCTATTCAGGGAATGGCCGCAGAGCTTTCTACAGGGGCTTTGATAATGCAGGCTTCAAAAAGTTTTAAATGTGATATTTCAATGCTTGTGATTAATAACAATGCAACTTTCAAAAAAAAAGCGAAAGGACAAATTGTTTTTTTATGTGATGATGGAGAAGCTGTTGATAAAACATTCACTAAATTGTTAAAAACAAAGAAATCTCAAACCTTATGGCTCCAAGCAAAAGGTGTTGATAAAGAAGGTGATATTGTATCAATCTTCGATTTTGAATGGACCCTTTTACTAAAATAAATTTTATGAGACCATCATTTTTTAAAGACCTATCTATACCTGCTGTTGCTGCACCTATGTTTTTAATTTCTTGTCCAAAACTTGTAATTGAATGTTGTAAAAATGGTGTTGTAGGAACACTTCCTGCACTAAACCAAAAAACTACTAAGGGTTTTGAAGAATGGATTATTGAAATTAAAGAAGCCTTGAGTAAATATGAAAAAGAAACTGGGAAAAATACTGCACCCTTCGGAGTAAACCTTATCGTTCATCCAACAAATCCAAGAGTTATGCCTGACTTGCAAATTTGTATTAAACACAAAGTTCCTATAGTTATCACTTCTCTTGGTGCCGTATCTGATCTTGTAGATGCTGTTCACAGCTATGGTGGACTTGTATTTCATGATATTATTAAAAGAAGACACGCTGAAAAGGCTACAGAAGCTGGGGTTGATGGGTTGATATTAGTTGCAGCTGGTGCTGGTGGCCATGGTGGGACAATTAACCCTATGGCATTAATTAATGAGGTTAAAACCTTTTTTAATAAAACAATTCTACTTTCAGGTTGTATAAGTAATGGTAATGATATTGCATCTGCACTACAAATGGGAGCTGATTTAGCTTACATGGGTACACGATTTATAAACGTAAATGAAAGCATGGCTGATAATTCATATCAAAAAATGATAATGGATAGCAAGGCTGAGGATATAATTTATACAGCTGCTGTTTCAGGAGTTAATGCGAGTTTTTTGAGACCAAGTTTAGAAGCTATGGGTATCACTGAGGATTTATGGAAACAAACAAAAAAAATTGATTTTGGAAGTGAATTAGATCATGCTAAGGAAGAGGCAAAGGCATGGAAGACAATTTGGTCTGCAGGTCAAGGTGTTACTTCAATAAGTGATGTAAAACCCGTGGCAGAGCTGATTAGTCAATTAAAAGTGGAATTTGAAAAAGCTTTATTAAAACAAAAAGAAAATTATAAATACTTTTTTTAATTTCTTTTACAATAGAATCAGACTTTTAAAAATTTTTAGTTAGCGATTTAATAATTTTATTTTTTGGGAAAAATTCTTGACCTATTACTTTTAAAGAGGTGTAAAGTGGTATTGCGAAGATCATTCCTACAGGACCTGTAAGTGTTCCAGCTGCAAGTATGAGGATAAAAATTTCCAAAGGATGGGATTTCACACTATTTGAGAAGATAAAAGGTTGGCTAAAAAAATTATCTATTATTTGTCCAATTAAAAAACCAACTAAAACAAATAACGTTTTGGGCATAATAATAGTACTAAAATCTGAGCCTATAAAACTACTCATAGTTAAAACTGAAATTAGGAATGCACCAATTATAGGCCCTAAATATGGAATTAAATTAAGAAGTGCACACAGAAAAGCGATTACAAATGCATTTTGAACATCTAAAATAGCAAGTACTATACTGTAAATGATTAGTAAAATACTAATTTGCATCAAAAGACCTAAAAAATAACGAGATAGTAAGTTTTTGATCTTATTGATAGATTTTTCTACTTTGTCTGATATTTTATCCTCAACCATTGCTAAAATTATTCTCTTTTGAATAAAACTATCTTTTAAAAAAAAGAATAATATGAATACTATTGAGAATAAACCCACAGTAAAACCACCAAATAGTTCCAATGTTTGATTGATTAATTCAGGAAGAAGTCCAAAATTTACATTTTTAAACAAATTATCTACTGAAAGTTGCTGCTTCCAAAAGCTATTATCAAGCTGAAAATAAACACTAATTTCATTTACTAAAGTCTCGATATTTATCTTTAATGAATCGGTATTTAGTAAAGCTAGGTTTTCTACTTGTTTTATAAATAGAGGGACAAATAAAGAAAAAATACTAAATAAAATACTTAATAATAATATTATACTTATTGTAGATGCCAAAATTGAGTTTAGTTTCACTCTTTCTGATAGGAATTGACTTATGGGACGTCCAATTAAACTTACTACTCCTGCAATCAACATATAAATTATAAGTGATTTAAGTTGAAACAGTAACCAAGCAATTATGCATAGACCTAAAAGTTTTATTATGGCCCAAAAAACTCCTGTAGTGATTTCTTTGGAATTCATATGCAAAGATAGAAAAGTTTCAAATTTTATTTTGTTGTTGTTGAATATGCAGTAAATGACATCCCAAAACTCCTGCAGTTTCGGTTCTGTATCTTTGATCTCCTAGACTTATAGCCGTGTGCCCTAAAGTAATAACTTTTTCGATTTCCTCATTGCTAAAATCACCCTCAGGCCCAATTAAAAGACATATTTTTTTCAAATTGAACTTATAGTTAACCAATAGCTTATTTGGTCTTGGAGAGCAATGGGCAATTAAAATTGGATTTTGATTATTTTCTAAAAATTCATCAAACTTTATTATTTCATCAATTTTTGGTAGGAAAAAATTATTTGATTGCTTTAGTGCTGTTATTGCAATTTTTATTAAACGCTCAGTCTTTAAAACCTTCCTTTCAGATCTCTCACATAATACAGGGGTTATTCTATCAACACCAATTTCAGTAAGTTTTTCAACCAACCATTCCATTCTATGGTTGCTTTTGGTTGGTGCAATTGCAATTTGGATTTTACTAAGCTCTTTTTTGTGTTCTAAGGCAATTTGCTTAGTTGCAATTAGCTTATTCTTTTTATTATAACTTAGTTTTCCATTCCACTCGAGACCATTTCCGTTTGTGAAAGTTATCTCGTCTCCCACCTTTTTTCTTAAAACCTTCGATATATGTTTACTTTCTGATGGTTCTAACTCGAAACTTTTAGTATTAATTGTAATATGAGAATCAAAAAATAATGTCATATCTAAATTTGCAAACGTGATTTAGATTCATCAGAAAGATTACCATATTTTTTTTTATTTAATTTGAAGTATCCTCCAATTCCAATCATAGCTGCGTTATCAGTTGTGTATTCAATTGGAGGAATAAATAATTCCCATCCGTTTTTTATTTTTTGCTTTTTCAACTCATTACAAATTTCTGAATTAGCTGCAACTCCACCTCCAATAACTATTCTTTTTAATTTGAAATTATTGGATGCTATCTTTATTTTATTTATGATTGTCTGAATTAGAGAATTTTGAAGGCTTGCGCATAAATCATTAAGATTTTTTTTTATGAATTTAGGATTTTTGGTTTCTTCATTTTTAATAAAATTTATAAAAGCAGTTTTAATTCCACTGTAGCTTAAATTATATCCTTTTGGGTTAGCTATTGGAAAGCTGAACTTTTGTTTATCACCATTTTTTGCAAGTTTATCTATTTCTTGTCCTGCTGGGTATGAAAGACCCATAATCTTTCCGCATTTGTCAAATGCCTCACCTATTGCATCATCAAGTGTTGTTCCAATTAATTCAAAATTAAAATAGCTTCTGACCAAAATAAGTTGTGTGTGTCCTCCAGATAGTGTTATCCCTAAAAAAGGAAATTCTGGATTAAGATTACCTTCTATATAATGCACAAGAAGATGGGCATGCATATGATTTACAGGAATAAGTGGTAAATCTAAAGCTAACGCCATTGACTTAGCGAATGATCCTCCTACAAGTAAGGAACCTAAGAGCCCAGGACCTTGTGTGTAAGCAATTGCAGTTAATTGTTTTTTATCGATATTTGCTTCAACTAAGGCCTGTGAAATTACTGGAACTATTTTTGACTGGTGTGCCCTTGAAGCTAGTTCAGGCACAACGCCACCATATGCCTTATGAATTAAATTCTGATTTGCTATGCAATTTGAAAGAACTTTTCGACCGTCTAAAACAGCTGCAGCAGTATCATCACACGAAGTTTCAATAGCTAATAGCATATTGTTTTAGTAAATAAAATAAGTAGTTATAATTAAACAAAAATAACAGATACAATTAATAAAAAGTATAAAATAGCATCAATACTTGTAGGTATATCATTATTCCTTAGCCTAATCTTTTATTTTATATTATCCTCTTCAATTGTTCAAACAAAAATTATAAAAAGTCTTACGGAAAGCTTCACTAAAAAAACTAATCAAAAAATCCTTTTTGAAAACCTTAAGTTACAGTGGAATGGTAAAATGATTTTTACAGATTTTTTTATTGAGGACCATCACAAAGACACATTGATCTATGTAAAATCTTTAGAAAGTTCCTTGATTTATTTTAAAGGTTTATATACCGGAAATATTGAATTAAACTATTTGAATGGAAATGAATTTTATTTGAAATTAAAACATTACGAAGGTGAAAAAACTCATTCACTAAATATTCTTTTGGATAAGCTAAAAAAAAATAAAAAAAGAAATCGTAAGATTAAATTCAAAGTGGGAAAAGTAGATCTCGATGGGATAACATTTCTAATGGAAAATGAAAACAATCGCAGATCAAAACCAGTAAAACTAAATTCAGGAAAAATTAAAGCTAGTGACCTTATTTTTATTAAAAACCAACTAAAAGTTAATATTGAAAATTTTGAAGGTATTTTAGATAATAGTTTTATGAAATCTATAAATACAAGTGCATTATTATCGTACAAACCTGGATTTCTAAGCGTGAACAAATTACGGTTATCATCTGGTCCAAATTACCTAAATGGTAAAATTGAATTATCAGGCACCAATGGTAATTTAAATAATTTCAAATCAAATGGAAATATTAATGTTATAGTAGATAATTGTAAAGTTGACTTAATTTCTATATTTCCAAAAAATGAATATTTTAATGATATACCCCCATTTAAGACCTCATTTTCAGCAAACGGATCTCTGTCTGAATTAGAATTACAAGATCTTAAAGTTTCAAACCCATTTTTGAAATTCTTCGCAAATTTAAATGTTAAAAATCTATTTAAGGCAGAGGGTTTAAAAATAAAAATGTTTACTGACTCACTCAATATTAATCTTGATGAGTTAAGAAAAATTATTTCTTTACCTCGCCAAGTAAAAAAAAATTTTTTAAAAATTTCGAATCTTAATTTGAAAGGAACAGGCACATTCAGTTTGAATGATTTTGATTTTGACCTATTTTCAAAAAATAAATGGGCTGATTTTTCGACAAAGGGCAAGCTAGGTCTAGGGATTTTAAACAAGAATAAACGTAATAAAAGTTTTAAAGTTCATGGGAGGATTAAAAATTTTAAGTTATCACACTTAATAAACGAAAATCAAAAAATTAAGCTCTCAACAGAATATAGTTTAAATGGAAATTTTAAAAATTTAAATACCCCAAATCTTTATTGGAAATTAAATAATATGACTTTAGAGAATAAGAATATTATTGTTGATAAAATAAATCTAAATGGAAGAATTGAGGAACTAGAATTAAGGAACAATCTAAACATTGATTCAAATTTACTTACTCTTAAAAGTGATTTTTTAGCAGATTTGAATCAAAAAAAAACCAAAATAACTTTACTTGCTAATATTGATAAAATTGATTTTAAAACTTTTGGACTAAAATCCAGATCAAAAAAACTCGAATTTGGTGGTGTCATTCTCTTAAACTCAATTGGAAATAATTTAGATGATTTAAAAGGAAACTTAAAAATTTCATCTGCATCAATAAAAAATGAATTTGAAACAATAGATTTTAATCCGATTGTTGTTAAAAAAGGATTTACAGACAAAAAAACTTTTGTAGAAATTCAAAATACAGATTTCATAGAGGGCGAATTAAGAGGTGAATTTCTGTTATCTAAAATTGCAAGTCTTTTTCAAAATACTTTTCATCAAGTGTATCCCTTTGTTCCATATAAGAAAATTTATGTTAATCAATCAGCAAGTCTAAGATTAAATATCAAGAAAAAGATTTTGAAAGCTTTGTACCCAAATTCTTCAATTCCACAAAATATAATTATTGAGGGACTGATTGATTCTAAAAATAATTTTGGAAAATTAATTATAGATGCGCCTTTATTTGAATACAATGAAATTAAATTTAATCAAATTCATTTTGAAGCTAATACTAAAAGCCCAGATCATAACAGCCTTTTGTCCGTTAAAAACATATCAAATAAATATTTTAAATTAAATAATTTTAAATTGACATCGAAGAAAATATTTGATTCTCTGTACTTTAAATCTGAGTTTGAGGCAAATGATGGTAATGGTTCTTACCAAATAAATATTTATCATACTCAAGATGAATTCAAAAACTCTCATTTTGCAATAAAAAAATCGACAATTCCTTTGGGACAAAATGATTGGGTGGTAAATCCCAAAAACTTAAATACTCAAAGCTTAAGTTATTACCCAAAAAATAATAAAATTGAACTTAGTAAGTTAACGGCATACTCAGGCGATCAATTTATTTCCCTTTTAGGAAGTTTTAATAATTTAAATGATTATAATTTGGAATTGAATCTCCAGAATACAATGCTACGAAATATTATCCCACCTTTGACATCCTTTGAAATGGATGGTTTGACCAAAATCAATGCTAGTATTATCAGAAATATAAATCAGAATGAAATAGAAATTGATGGAAATATTACTGATCTAGTAATAAATAATCAACCCCTAGGAAATTTGTATTTTAAGACAGATAAAGGGAATCAAAAAAGTGTTTTTTTAACTGATATTAAATTATATGATAGAGACAAAAAAACTTTGGATATTAATGGTTTCTGGGGGGGATCGACCAGTTCAAACTTTAAATTAGGTATAGATATAAAAAATTTGAATATTAGTTTTCTTTCACCTTTAGGTAAAAAGGCAATCAATAATTTCAAGGGTTTTGTTGACGGTCGACTTAATTTATCTGGGAATTTAAAAAAGTTTGTTCATGATGGGTTTTTAGAATTGAAGGGTGGAGAATTTTTCATTCCTTTTTTAAATTTAGAATATTCCGTTGAAGATACCACAGTAGATCTAAAGGAACAAAACTTCGTTTTCAAAAAAACTGCAATTAATGACCTTTCGAAGGGAACATCGGCAATTTTTAGTGGTAATCTTTCGCACAATAACTTTTCTAACTGGACAACTGACCTAACAATAACCTCAGAGAGGATGTTACTCCTTAATACCGAAAATAAACTTGAATCACTATTTTTTGGAGAAGGCTACCTGAATGGTAAAGTAAATTTAAATGGACCAACCAAAAACTTAAAAATTTCTTTAGATGGATCTACTGAAAAAGGCACCTCAATTAAAATTCCTTTGTCTGAGGATTTAGGGGTTTCTAATTTCTCTTTCGTAGACTTTATTGATAAAAATGAAAAAAAGAATTTAGATACTAAAAACAGAACAAAAAGGATAGAGGAGGTTAAAGGATTAGAATTAGATTTTGAACTAGATATTAATAATTTAGCGAATATTGAAATTGTTATTGATCAAGAGACTGGAAGCTCATTAAGTGGAAATGGTTCAGGAAATCTTCTCATGGAAATTAATACTAATGGTAAGTTCAACATGTGGGGTGATTTCATTACAGACACTGGAGTTTATAACTTTAGAAATTTAGGATTAATTGACAAAAAATTTAATTTAAAACCTGGGGGAAATATTATCTGGGAAGGAGACCCTTTAGAAGCTAGAATGAATATTCAAGCTGTTTACGAAGTGCCAGGAGGAGCAAATCCGGCTTTTTTACTCGATAATCCAAGTTTTAATAAAAATATACCCACTGATGTGATTATTAAATTACAAGGTAATTTGCTTAAGCCTGATAATCCAATTTTTGAAATAGAATTTCCCAATACAAGTGGTACTTTAGCTTCTGAAATTAATTACAGACTAGCTGATCCTCAAAGGAGTCAACTTCAGGCTATATCACTTCTATCACAGGGTATTTTTATAAATGAAGTAAGTGTTTCTATGCAAGGAATTACTAATAATTTATACCAAAAAGCCTCAGATATAGTTGCTAATTTAATCGGTGAGAAGGATAATGACAAACTTAAAGTTGGGATTGACTATTTACAAGGAGACAAAAGTGCTTTGATAGATATTGCAACTGAAGACAGATTAGGCTTTACATTATCAACAAAAATTAGTGAAAAGATTTTATTAAATGGAAAAATTGGAGTGCCAGTTGGCGGTCTAGAGCAAACATTAATTGTTGGTAATGTCCAAATTGATTTTATTTTGAATGAGGAAGGTTCACTTAAAGCTAAAATATTTAATAAAGAGAATGAGTTTCGTTACATAGGAGATGAGTTTGGATATACTCAAGGTCTTGGATTATCGTATGATGTAGATTTTAATACATTTAAACAGTTGATTAACAAAATAAGAAGTCAATCAAACTATTCAAAAAACGAAAATGAAGTAAAACAAGACAATCCCAGTGAATTTATCAACTTTATAAAAAAGAATTAATTTAATAGAATTTATTGAGATTATTATAAATTATTATTGCTTCTTATTGTACTCTTAATTTAATAATTAAATTTGTGAGGAACCCAAAATATTATGACATCAGTTAAACGTATTGGAGTTTTAACATCTGGTGGAGATGCCCCTGGAATGAATGCAGCCGTTAGAGCTGTGGTTCGCACTGCAGCTTTTTTAAAATTGGAGTCTGTTGCAATTTATCAAGGCTATCAAGGTCTAATTGACGATAAAACTCAAATTATGAACCCTAGAAGTGTTAACAACATTATTAATAAAGGTGGGACAATTTTAAAATCTGCAAGGTGTTCTGAATTTCATAATACTGAGGGAAGAAAAAAGGCATTTGAAACAATCAAAAAACACAAGATAGATTCTTTAATAATTATAGGTGGTGATGGTTCATTTACTGGGGCAATGATCTTTCAATCTGAATTTAAAATTCCTGTCATAGGTATTCCTGGAACTATCGACAATGATATTTTTGGTACTTCACATACAATAGGATATGATACTGCACTTAATACAGTTATTGACGCAATAGATAAAATAAGAGATACAGCCATATCTCATAATCGCTTATTTTTTGTTGAAGTTATGGGTAGAGATGCTGGTCACATCGCACTGAATACAGGGATTGGAGCTGGTGCTGAAGAAATATTGATTCCAGAAGAAAATATGGGATTAGATCGTTTATTAGAATCTCTCAGTAGGAGTGAAAAATCAGGAAAATCTTCAAGTATAGTTGTAATTGCTGAAGGTGATAAAACGGGTAAAAATGTTTTTGACATTGCAGAATACATAGAAAAAAATATGCCTAGTTACGATGTTCGCGTATCAGTTTTAGGCCACATGCAACGTGGAGGTAGACCAACATGTTTCGACAGAGTACTAGCTTCGAGGATGGGTGTTAAGGCAGTTGAATCTTTATATGAAGGGAAATCAAATGCTATGGTTGGATTGAAAGAAGATGAAATTATATTGACACCACTTGAAAAAGCAATAAAAGGAAAATCAGAAATTAATAAAGATTTAGTAAGAGTATCGGATATACTTTCTTTGTAGAATTAAAAATAAAATAAAATGGCAATTAGAATTGGAATAAATGGTTTTGGAAGAATAGGCAGATTAGTTTTTCGTGCCGCAATCAAACATGATGATGTTATTATTGTAGGAATTAATGATTTGTTAGATGTAAACCATCTAGCTTATTTACTTAAGTATGATTCTGTACATGGTAATTTCAAAGGATCAATAAAAGTAGAGCAAAATGATTTAGTTGTAGATGATAAAAAAATTAAGATTTCAGCTGAACGGGATCCTTTAAAAATTGGCTGGGGTTCATATAATACCGATATAGTTGCTGAGTGTACTGGAATTTTTACAACCCTAGAAAAAGCAAAGCTTCATATTGACGGAGGTGCAAAAAAAGTTGTTATTTCTGCTCCTTCAGCTGATGCACCAATGTTTGTGATGGGAGTTAATCATCACGAAGTTAGAAATGATCAAATTATTGTATCTAACGCCTCCTGCACAACGAATTGTCTCGCCCCAATTTCGAAGGTTTTAAATGATAATTTTGGGATAAAAGAAGGACTAATGACAACAGTTCATGCAACAACAGCAACACAGTTTACAGTGGATGGCCCATCAAAAAAAGACTACAGGGGAGGTAGAAGTTCTCTATTAAATATAATTCCTGCCTCAACAGGAGCAGCAAAGGCAGTAACTAAAGTTATTCCTTCTCTTGAAGGAAAGCTCACAGGGATGGCATTTCGTGTTCCTACTGCTAACGTTTCAGTTGTAGATTTGACTGTTTCTTTAATAAATAGTACCTCATATGATGAAATAAAAGCGGTCATGAAAAAACACTCGGAAACTGATCTGAAGAACATACTTGGATATACCGACGAACCCGTTGTATCCCAAGATTTTATTGGGGATACGCGAACATCAATTTTTGATGCAAATGCTGGAATGGAACTTAACTCAGGTTTTTTTAAGGTTATATCTTGGTATGATAATGAATGTGGATACTCTAATAAATTAATTGATTTAGCTAAACACATTAATCAACTATAACTAAACATAAAGAGTATGATTTTAGTTGTAGATAGTGGATCAACAAAAACAGATTGGATTTCTGTAAACCAAAATGGTGACGAGTTATATTCAACCCAAACACTTGGACTCAACCCTCAAGTTCTCTCAAGTGCTATCTTAAAAGAAAGGATAATTAATAACTTTGACCTCTATCAAAATAGAAATAAGGTAACTCACTTATATTTTTATGGGGCTGGATGCGGTGTAGAATCACCGCAGCTAAGAATTCGAAAAGTCTTCAAAGAAATTTTTACAAAAAGTAAAATAACAATAAAAGAGGACACATATGCTGCAGTATACGCAGCATCAAAACCTGGAGAAAAATGTATAGTATGTATATTAGGCACAGGTTCAAATTGTACTTATTTTGATGGTAAGGAAATAGAACAACGAGTTGATTCTCTTGGCTATGTTCTAATGGATGAAGCAAGTGGGAATTATTACGGAAAACAATTAATAAGAAGTTATTATTTTAATTCAATGCCAAAAGAGTTAGCAGTAAAATTTGCAAGTGAATATAATTTAAAAGCTGATCAAATAAAAGAAAATATCTATAGAAGAGAAAATCCTAATGCATACTTGGCCTCGTTTTCAAGATTTTTAATTGAACATAAATCAAATTTAGAATTTCAAAAAATTATTAAAATAGGATTAAAGCGTTTTATAAATCATCAGATACTTCAGTTCAAAAACGCAGATCAAATCCCCATTCATTTTATCGGTTCGATTTCTTTTTATTTGAAAGAGGAAATAAAAAAGGCTTTGACTAAGAAAAAGCTTACGATGGGTAGAATCGTTCAAAGACCAATAGACGAATTAGTCAAATATCATAAAAGACTTATCGAAAATAAATTATAGTCCTATACTACTGCTACCATAGAAATTTCAATCCGAACTGATTTTGGTAGTGTTTTAACTGCAACAGTTTCTCTTGCGGGTGCGCTTTCATCTTTAAAGTACTTTCCATAAACTTCATTAACATGTTGAAAATTGTTCATATCATCTATAAAAATCGTTGTTTTTACAACATTTTCAAAAGTCATTCCAGCTTCTTTTAAAATTGAATTTAGACTTTGCATTACTAGCTCAGTTTCTTCTTTTATTGTACCGCTAAAAACTTCCATAGTTGACGGAATCAAAGGTATTTGGCCAGAGATATAAAGCGTATTTCCTGCTTTAATGGCTTGATTGTAGGGTCCTATAGGAGCGGGTGCATTTTTAGTTTTTATTATTTCTTTCATTTTTCGGTATTATTTAATTTAAAGTTAATAAGATCTATTAGGGAGACTCTGTTTTTCATATTTAATGTCACTCAGTAAACCGGACTTTATACCAATAAAAAAATTCCATGAGGCCCTTTCACTGAAGGGAACCCAACTAAAATTTAATCTCCAACTGTTTAGGTCACGATCAAAACGAAGTTGGGTGTATGTGAACCCTTTTCCTCTAAAATCATAACCGGAGGAAACACCAACTTTCCATTTTGGAGTAAGTTCTAAATTTCCTGAAAACATTAAAGAATTATTACTTAAATTCCTCTGACCTCTGCTATTATTATAGGTTAATGAATAAGCAATTTTTAAATCCCAAGGTATTTTACTCCTGTAACTAGGATATTTTGATATTTCTCCTTGATCTTCTTGATTCATTCTTCTATCAGAAAAATCCTCTGCCATACCAAATAAGTCGTCATCACGACCACCACTTGAGGTAGATTCCATTTCATTAAGTTCATTTTGATCTTTTTTACCTTCTAATTGTTTACTGGAAAATGAGTAATTTAAATTTAAGTTAGCACTAGTCATCCTTAATAGACCACCACCATTTGTTATGTGATATTTATTTATTCTAATATTATTGTCATCAAGAGTGTAAGGATCTAGTGTTGTGCCAACATTAATTCTCATTTTATTTTTTAGTAGAGAAAACATTGTACCCATCCTTACAGGACTCCATCTA